>OLSB01001304.1_pt1 | contig 24650 bp, 14 predicted proteins | sample 1672071 | NCBI WGS metagenome assembly OLSB01 (sample SAMEA3136642, study PRJEB25190) | human gut metagenome | biome: human gut; feature: human-associated habitat; material: faeces | place: Austria | collected 2013 | reverse complement strand
ATTATTCCGAATCTTCCGGTTGTGTCAGAGATTGAAGGCTTAAAAGAATTGCCGGAAGATATATTGAGCTTCATGTACTCGGGAAGATAAACAAAATACACAGTGTTTCCGTTGTATCGGCGGAATATCCTCTTAAAGATATAACATTAAAGGAAGAGGATTTTTTCATGGAAAAGCTTAATTCAATAAGTAAATATACTCTCAAAATGTGTATGCATGAGCATTATGAAGACTGTCCGTGGAGGGAACAGGCACTATATGGCTCGGATTCGAGAAATCAAATGCTTTTCGGTTACTATGCTTTCGGAGAGTTTGAGTTTGCGCGTGCATGTCTTTTTCTTCTCGGTGAAGGGCTGATGGAGGACGGACATCTCAGAATATGCTCTCCTTCGGACAGCACAAAAAGGATTCCGTGTTTTACATTTATCTGGATTCACGCGATTTTGGAATACATTGAGTATTCTAACGATATTCCTTTTGCACAGTGCATGGCTGAAAAGGTTAGAGAAGCTATTGAGAAAAATACGCAGAACATTACGGATAAAGGTGCTGTCTATCCGAAAAATGATGACATATGGAATTTTTACGAGTGGAGTTTCGGGTGCGACAACGAAGGGATTGAGTTTAGGTATGACAACATCGAATTTGATGCCTTGCATAATGTGTATCTCTATATGGCAATTGTGAGCGCCGCAAAAATTATGAAGCTTTGCAAAGATGAAAAAACGGAAGAGAAATACGCTCGTATAGCAGAAAAAATAAAAGAAATTATCAATAAAGAATTTTGGTGCGAAGAAAAAGGCGTTTATGCCGCATATATTGTAAACGGAGAAAAAGTACAATTTTGTGAGCTTATGCAGGCAATGGCGCTTTACACGGGTGTTGCGGAGGAAAAAGAAGAGAAGCTGGCGGAGATATTAAAAAGCGAAAACGATTTGATTCCTATCACTCTCGCAAATATTGTTTATAAATATGACGCTCTGATGAAAATAAACAAAAATAATTTGAACTATATTTTGGACGATATGAAAAAAATATGGGGCAAAATGGTTTTTGCGGGAGCGACAACATTCTGGGAAACAGAAAAAGGCGCCGCGGATTTTGATAATGCCGGGAGTCTTTGTCACGGCTGGTCGGCTCTGCCCATTTATATCACTCAAAGATATTTGCATAACATATCGGCGGAACAAATAAGAAAACTGCATGACGGAAGTGCTTGTTAACGTTTGTTATAGCAGGGGGAGAAGTTATTGAAAAAACAATAAAGAATTTTGCAAAGTGTTTTTTTGACGGAAAGCTTGAACTTCGCATACGGCTGTTTAATATTCTTGCTGTTGCCGGGGTATGTATCAGTATAGCAACATTTATATTAAACATTATCACGTCAATGTACTTCAGCGTAATCATAAGCGCTCTGCTTGCCGCGCTTTCGGTCGGGCTGTTGGTATTTACATACAAAACAGGAAAGTACCAGACAGCATATCTGATAACGATTGTCACAATTTTTATGATTTTCTTCCCCGTACTGTTTTTCGTGTCCGGCGGGTACAAGGGCGGTATGCCCTCAATGTTTATTTTTGCGGTTCTTTTTACCGTACTTATGCTTAAGGGAAAGCTTGCGCTTTGGGTATCTCTTGCCGAAATTTTGGAATATTTGGCGGCAGCATTTATAGGGTACTTAAATCCGCAGCTTATCACGTGGTTTGAAACAGAATCCGAGATGCTTGCTGACATTCTTATTACAACAACGGCTGTCAGCATATCCTGCGGAGTTGTTTTGTACCTTCATCTTCGCGAATATGAAGCTCAGAGAATAAAACTTGCTGAACAGAACGAACAGCTTAAACGCAATGATGAAGCAAAATCGGTATTTTTAACAACCGTGGCGCATGAAATTAAAAATCCTCTGAACGCAATAAATCTGCACGCAAGAGATACATTTGAATTGCTTGATGAACAAAATCCCGAAATACAAGTTATGAAGGAAAACCAAAAAACGATTGAAAAAATGGTTGTGCGCATCGATGCGATAGTGGTTGAGCTTATGGACACAGTAGCTATAGAACAGGGGAGACTTTCACTTGACCTTATTCCGGTGCGTTTGTCACAGCTTTTGCGCGAGGTCACAAAAAGCTATTTCGGAAAAAATGATACGGGAGAGAACACGCTTGTTTTAAGTGTCGACGATACTTTGCCGCCTATAATGGCGGACTACGCAAGGATTATTCAGGTTGTAACAAATTTGCTTTCAAACAGTCTCAGACACACAAAAAACGGTGTTATCGAAATTTCACTTAAAAGCCGGGGACGTGATCAGCTTGTTTCGGTTTCCGATAACGGCGAGGGAATGAGAGATGACATAAAAGCGAAGGCGTTTGACGGATATGTTTCCGTGAGCGATGAATATTGGCGGCACGGAATAGGTCTTTATGTATGCTATCGTGTTATTGAGGCGCACGGCGGTAAAATATGGATTGAAAGCGAACTCGGCAAGGGTACAACCGTATCTTTCACACTGCCGAATACAGAGGTGGAATAAATGGAACACAAAAACGCAACGATACTTATTGTCGAAGATGAAGCTGATGTTTTGAATGTAAATGCTCGTATGCTGAAACGCAAGGGCTATAATGTTATAACCGCAACAACAGTCAAAGAAAGCCTTATACATCTGTCCGAATGTACGCCGGATATGCTTGTTCTGGATATTATGCTTCCGGACGGCAACGGCTATGATATATGCAAAAAATTTCGCAAAACAAGCGATAATCCCGTTGTATTTTTGAGCGGGAAAAGCGGAATTTCCGACAAAGTTTACGGATTGGAGCACGGCGGCGATTATTATCTTACAAAGCCGTACAGCTTTGATGAGCTTGTCGCCGTTTCGGAAAGGCTTTTGAGACGCCACTTTAAAGAATGTGCAAAACACGAGCAACTCGGATATATTACAAAAGGATCTTTAAAATTAGATGTTTCAAAAAACAAAGCTTTTGTAAACGGCAGAGATGCCGGGCTGACCGTAAAAGAATTCGCATAGCTGCTTATCTTAATTAAAAACGAAAACAATACAGTTTCGCTCGATGAACTGTATGATGCGGTTTGGGGTGTGCCGTCCGTAAATGACACTCGCACAATACGATTCCATATAGGAAATTTAAAAAAGAAAATAGACACCGAAAATTCAGAGGATTATGACATTGTCTCGGTTTACGGAAAGGGGTATTCTTTTACAACCGATTAGATTGTGAGTTTTTCCTAACAATTCAAATAATAAGTTTTTTTCTGTTATAATCAATATAACGGAAAAGCTGTCGCTCCGACCGGCTTTTTGCCTGTCGGAGTTTTTTGTTTTGGAGGTGTTTGCTTGAAAATACTGATTATCGGTTATGACGCAGAGCTTACGGCTCTGACGGGAAAAATGCTGAGCCGCAAGGGATATAATACTATTTGCAGTACCGATAGCGGCGAGGTTTTATCATTGATTGAAAGAGAAAACATTCGGCTTGTTATCGCTGACATTGAAACAGATGAGGCGGAACGCTTAAAATTCTGTCGTTTAATAAAGAGTACTCAAAAATCGCCGAAGATTCTTTTTGTCGGCAGAAGCAGTGATGAAGAAATCAAAGCTTTGAATGCGGGTGCGGATGATTGGATAAAAAAGCCGTATAAAACAGCTGTGTTTATTGCACGGGTAGCCGCGCTTATGCGGCAGCATGAAACGGTTTTGCAGAAATGAAAGGAGAATCTATATGAAGAAAAAACTTACGGCATTTGTACTTTCGTTCGGAATGGTTATGGCCCAGATTTTCGGCGGTGCAACACATGTATCCGCTAAAAACGGGCAAAACGCATACGGGCATCGTGTAACATATAAACCGATAAATTTGTTTTATACAGGCGGCGAATCTTTAAAGCTTTTTGATGCAAACATAACGGCTTGGGCAGGTCTGAGCGACAGAGTTACGCAAAACGAGGCAGAATCCATAAAATGGCTTTCGGATAACAATTATCTTTTAAACCATTTCGGACGTAAGACCAACACAAAAATAGACACGCCGGGGTGCTTTAATTCAAAGGGTGAGTGGCAGACCGCTCTTAAGGGTCCGATCAATGTAAGAAAGTGGTATGCCAACGTACGGTTTGATGCGCTCGCCGATAAGGAGCAGAGAGAAAAAGGGAATATCTCAAATTTGTATAACAAAGGCGATATACAATACTTTTTCTCTTATAAAGTAAAAACCGTCCAAACAAGATGGGGTCTGACCGGAAAAAGCAACGATACCGGTATAACATGTATTATGAATCAATTTACAAATTCCGGCGGCGGAGGCTGGAAGAAGTATAACACAATTCTTGATGGACCGAATCTGATGAATTTCTCCGCTTGGGAAAGCGGTAAAGACTTAGGTTATCTTTCATTTGTGGCAAACAGTGACCGTGACGACAGAGTAGATTCATATTTGTCCGGTGCAATGCTTGTCGGCAGAGATATAAGAGGACCGAAAATCGATTCGGTTAAAATTACAACCGATATAGGCGGAAAAAATGAGTTGGAGAACGGAACAATCACGCTTGACACAATAGAAAAACTCAATGACCGCACCGTATATTTTCAGGTACAGTGGGATGAACCTGTTGTGTTTAACAACTTGTCACAAGACGAAATTGCCAAACTTTCTTTAAACATTGAGACGCTTGGCATTGACGGAACAAGCGGAATTATTGCAGAAGCACCGTTTTTTAAATTTGAGCCGTCGAAAACGGACGGAAAACCGGTTATGGTTTTTGAATATAAAATTGCAGATCCGTATACCGACGGTTCGGTCGCTGCGCAGGAGCGAGGCTTTTATTATAAATTCAGCAACGTAACCGTGTCGGAAAAAGAAAATACAAATCTTTGGAATAATATATATGATATTTCAGGTAACCGATTTGCTGCGGACGAAAACGGCGTTCAGCCGGCAAGCAAGGTTGTTACACCTGTGAGCGGTGATGCAAAGGTTGACCTTATGCCCTTCGGCATAAAGAACATAAGAGTGACAAAAGACCCCGATGACGGCAACGCTTTCATCAAAGCAGGCGGACTGCTCGGCGTGACTCTGGAGCTTAACAAGGCTTTTGAGCCTAATGCCGCACTCGGTGATATGCCGGTGATAACGCTTAATATTAAAGATCCATACGGCAAAAATACCATGATAAAGCCGGATGAAAACCGTCTGACGAAAAAAATAAAGTGGCGTAATGACTGGATTGACAGTTGGTACTTCTCAAACGAATCCGGATATCTGTATCCCGTTATGCTGAGTGCGGACAGAAGGAGCATTACTTACTATATGCAGATTTATCCCGGTTATGTCATGGAGGGCACATCGGTTAAGGTTACGGATGTTTCTGCAGGGAAAAATCCGGTTGAGGATGAATCGGGATACAGCTTTATGAATTATAAAGCAAACGAAGATATGCTGTGCCCAACAGATATCCCAAACGGCGCGAAGAGCAAAACAGCTCAATACTGTGTATCGCCCGATAAGCAATACAAATTTGACTTTGAAGCACCCGAAATTGATTTTGCCGTAAACGATGAAGGCGGCGGCGTTGTTGCAATAACAGCCGCTGCACAGGACAGTTCGCTTGACGGTTGTGAAGCGGCGTTTACGGTGAAAGTAAATGGCAGAACCACCGGCGGTGGAATAAGCTTTCTGGCGGCAGCCGGTGCAGCGTATGACGATTCCAAATGGATAGAGAACGAAAAAGGAGCAACGATTGCATCATTCAGCGCGCCGATTATCGATGGTAAGGCTTACGGATTCATTAAACTGCCGATTGGATGCGAGACGGACAGAATCACTGTCGGTACGGTTGTGACTGATGAAGCGGGAAACAGCTCAAGTGCGGAGCGTGAGTTTTGCGCACCGGATTGGGCAGGTTTTGATACCCTTGCGCCGGCAATAAATCTGACGGTAAAAGGGGAAGATGTAATTGTTGATATTACGGATATCGATGATGATGTTACTTATTCCTACGGATTCTCCGATGACGGGAACACGGAGCCTGCCTACACTTCCGCAAACGGAAAACAGGTAACTGTTTTGCCGCCGGATAATCTGCCCGTGTCAGAAAACACGGTTCATGAACGGGTACTGTGGGTAACGGCAAAGGATTCACGCGGCAACAAGAGTGAGACAGTGAAGCTTCCTGTGAAATATGACAGAACATTCACCGAGATTGTTATAGAATCCGCCGACACGGATAAACAGTATCTCATCGGTGACTATCCGGTGGTTGAATACAAGGTAAAAAATTCAACGGAGTTTTGGTACAGGTGGGCAGAGAAACCGGCGAATGTGTCCGATACAGCGGCATATATAGCCGATTGTCTTGAAAAAATCAAACCCGATCATGTGTTTGACCCGAAAGATTTCAGCTATGCCACGGCGATTGCTGAGCTCAGCGGCGATACATCGGTGGTATCTGTCAATCCCGATGACGAGAGCTGCGGCGAGAGCATTGCCGCAAACGATACTACCCGTCCGATTATGCTTATAATCGGAGCAGGGCGCGGGGACGGAACAACTCTTGTGAAAACAATTGAATTTGACACGTTCTACAGTGCGCCAAAAGCTAAGGTACGCCAGACGCGTTACTCAACAAATGACGGCATGGGTAAGAGGGTTGACTATATAAGAGATGCCGATGGCGGCGGACTTATATGGGCGGATGACGAATATGAAAATCCCACAAACACGCCCGATTTGAACGGATTTATGCAGGCGGAAATTCAGCTTAACGGCGATCCTGTTACAAAGCTTGACAGGGTTGACATTGAAAACAGCACCGTAACGCTTAAGCGGGTTTTGTATAACGGGAAATGCAGCGCAGAAAATTACGATTCAAGCTCTGTTATCGGTGAATGGAAATTCGGTGAGCTGAATTTCGGTATAGCCGCAGACGGCACAATGAGCGCCGTGCTCAACATAGATCCGAAAAGCATTGATACAAGATATTATGTAACGGAGCAGGGTACCGATGAATACGGCGGAACATACACTCTGTACAAAACTGTGCGCTATGAATTTGAAAGTAAACTTGCGTACAAGGGCGGCGTGGAGGCAAAAAGTGAGCCGATATCGTACTTTGCGTTCAACAACACGCCGAAGGGCTTTATCCACAGCACGCATTATGATAACGGAAATTTCATGATGCAATACATGAAACTGAGCGGTTATGAAAAGAAAAATGTTGAGGCTGTGTTTGACAAAAACGGCAGCGATGTCACAGCAGGCATACCTGTATATTCTGTGAACACAGTTTATCCCGAATACAGCAATTATACAGAATTCATTCGTTTCTGCGGTCCTGCCGAGTATTCATACAGGTGTGACGAAGCGTATTACGGTACACCGGTTGTAAATAAGCTTGACCCGAGCAACACAGCAAAGCTTAAAGTGCACATCGGAACAGAACCCGGTAACCTTGCGGAATCTCTTGAATTTAAGGCAGACGGCTATGAATTTTTGTCCGAACCGTTTGACATAGGCAGATATATTTACGGTGATGCAAGAGATGTTCGCAGTGTTAAACTTTACTACAGATTTGAACATCCGGAGAGAGGAATGTTTTCTCCCGTGTATGTGATGATTGTGCGCCGGGATAATACAGAACCTGTGTTTGATATCTCAGTATCGGAAACGGAGCGCAAGACAAATGAAGTACTGGTTAAACTAAACGCTTTGACCGATACCCAAAAGTGCGCGGACGGCACAATTGTTGTTGACACAAGCGAGGCGCAGCTGAAAAGCGGTAACGGCTATATGTTTGATGCGTTCCGCGAGGCAACGGATGATGATGACCTTGACAGTATGCCGCAATATGATGTTATTGAATCTTGGGTTTCCTATGATGAGAAAACAGATACAAATGTTTATAAATACTATGTAAGGGTTTATCCTGACGAAGGAGGGATATATCGTTTTACAAGCAACGGATATATTGTTCCGTATGCCGAAGACCTTGCCGGCAACAGAAATGATTCGGTACTTATAAACGGCGAAACGGTCATAACTAAAGCTGACGGAATGGACTCCCCGTGCTATAATATAGACAATGTGTCCAATGTGCCTCCCGAATTTATTCGGGAGCCGGCATTTACCGAAGGCGACGGCAAGTTTTCCCTGAGTGCAAAGAGTGACGAGACGGTAAAGAATGTGTACATTAAGTTTGACGATGCGTATTCGCAGTTTGTGCTCGGCGATACATCGGAAAAAGGAATGTTCGGTATAGACAATGTTCCCGGCATAATATCGGGAGGGTTTAACGCTGATAGCAAAGATATAAATGCGGAAATCTTTGTGAAGCATTCGGAAACTGTTCCGCTTTCGTCAATATCGGTGGTAATTGAAGATGAGTATGGAAACAAGACAGAATATCCATATACTTTCAGCACACCGATTTACGGCAAAAAAACAGAAATTACAAATGCAAAGAATGAAAATGGGTATCCCGTTTTAAAATACGATGAAGCACTTGAGTTCAGTACGCCGGTAAGGCTTGAAATTTCAAATGCGGATTATGCCGTAACACACAAAGATATTTCGATATATAATGACGGAATCACACAAATCACATATACCGACTTGTTCGGCGAAAGCTATACACAAGATATCTTTGCGGATATATACGGTACAGCGTTTGCACATACTCTGAAATTTATTTCAGGCGGTAAAGAAATAACGGCACAGACAAAGACTTCGGCCGATGTAACGGTAACGATTGACACGGGCAACACAAAGAACCTTTCTGTTGACGGCGGCGTAACGGAATATAAATTCAGTGAGAACGGAATTTTAAGTTACAGCCTTATAAATTCCGAGTTCGGTCAGACAAAGCAATTTAACATTCCTATAACTAATATCGACAAAACAGCACCCGAGGCAATCGTAACGGTTAACACCGACAGCGAGAGGGATGCTGAGACAGGTGCACAAATAATCTATGCGGTAACATATTCGATTGAGGGCTTCAGCGAGGATGGCGTAACGATGGTTCCTTCAGAAAACGGCAGCACATTGTCAAGCGTCACATTTGACGGTATGTCTGATGATTTGAGCTATACTTTCAGATTCTGCGACGAGGCGGGCAACATAGGCTCATATACTGTGGATGCCTCAAATATTAAATTTGCTCAAAGAAGGGACAACAGGATAGCAGACTATCGCCTGACATATAAAATATCTGACAGCAACGGATTTAATATTATCGGAGAGTTTGGAAAAGATGAGCCGATAAGCCTCGGATTGGTCAACAAAGAGATATCCGTAAATATAGAAGCGCTTAACAAAAACGGCGAGGTTGTTTCATCTTCCGTTTCCGTAAACGGCGGCTTGCCGAGCGGAACGGCTGTATATGCAAAGGAAAAACTTGTTATGTTTACCGCAGAGAGTGCCGATGACAGAGTTGTCAGTCTCAAACTCAGCGGAACCGGAAGCGGAAATGCAATTACCGTGGCGGTGGCGCTCCCGGGCGGAACAATTGATATGACTGCTCCCACAGGTACTGTGAATTATGCGGCTAACGGAAACAGCGTAAAAGCGTATCTTGTAACAAACGATACGGATTTGGAGGAAAACGGCGTATATGTAACGGGAACAAAGTCGGACAAAACAGCCTTTGAACTGAAAAAAGATGACAGCGGTTATTATACCGAGCTTGATACAAACGGCGTCGGAAAGTTCATCTTAATCGACAAAGCGGGCAATATAGGTACTGTTGCAATCGCGGTTTTAAGCATTGATAACGAGCCGCCAAAAATAATTTCGGAAGGATGGCAGAGTCTTGTTGATGCATCAAGTGAAGAAGCAATTAAAAAATTGCTTGAAACGCCGACAAACAGTACGATCAAGCTTTTTATAACATTTAACGAACAATTGAGCGGCACGGAGGTTTCTGCATACAAAGGGACCGAACCTCTTGAAGAACTTAAACCGACAGATGAATATGTTACGGCATTGGCAAGGGAAAATTCTCTGATCGTGGAGTTTAAAAAGAATTGTCGTGCCAAACTTACGGTTTATGATCTCAGAGGCAATGCAACAACTGTTTGGAGACCCGAGGACGGACCGATTAGCGTAATTGACAGAGATATTCCGAAACTTGCTGCGGGTTATCCCAAAAGAACCGTTGACAAAAACACCGTGAAAATCGAATATGTGTTTGAAAACGGTGAGGATGTTATGCTGCTGCAAAATCATGAAGAACAATATAAAAACAGACATACCGTCACATTCTCAAAAAACGGTACGCAAATATTGAACTTTGCAGATAAAGCCGGTAATGTATTCTCAGACTATCCTGTTATATCCGAAATAGACAGTCTGGCACCGAATATCAAAATGAATGTCGATTATGTCGGCACGGGTTCGGTGCTTTCGGGCAATGACGCATATAAGGCAGGCAATATATACACAAATAAAAACGTACGCATCCTTTTGAATGTCGAAGATGAGACAAAAGACGGAATAACAGTTGCCGCACAAACAAAATCCGGTGCCAAAATCGATGTCAAATCCGAAAATATTGCATTTGACAACAAATTGTATAATTATTACATTGTTGTTTCGGATAACGGTTCATACCGAATCACTGCAACAGATAAATGGGGAAATAAAAATTCCGTGGAAACAAGCGTTTCTGTTATTGATAAAACCGCACCGACAATAAAATTCGCTAAAACCGCTGCTGTTTTAAAAGCAGGAATATCGCAGGACGAAGCCAGAAGCAAAATATTATCCGAGATTTCGGCGACTGACTTTCAATCGGGTGCGAATGCACCAATCGGTGACAAATTCGGTCCCGTGACGGACGGCGTTACGCTCACTATTGATATAAGCGGTATAAATCTTAGCGCAGCAGGGAAATACAATGCAAAAATCACAGCGGCGGACAGACTTGGAAATACTTCAAAAAGAGATTATCCGATAATAGTAATGAAAGACGTATATATGTTCAATATACGCGGCGCGGAAGAGATAATGTCTCTCGAAGGAGTAACTCAGAGCGATATTGATAAAGCTGCTACGGCTGTTTCAAATGCGATTGCGGCGCTTAAAAGAAATTCATCATCTTCTTCGGGAGGCGGCACAGCGGCGTACTATATCGTTTCGTTTAACACGAACAGCGGTAATGTTATTGCAAGTCAAAAAATAAAAAGCGGTCAAAAAGTGACCGAGCCCAACACGCCTGTAAAAGATGGATTTGTATTTGACGGCTGGTATACGGATAAACGCTTGACAATGCCTTATGACTTTAATAATGAAGTTTTAGGCAGTTTTACTCTTTATGCAAAGTGGGTTGAAAAAGAAAACGATACGGTAAAGTGGGAAAATCCGTTTGCCGATGTCTGCGAAGACGATTGGTTTTATGACGCCGCCCGGTACACGCACAAAAACGGTTTGATTAATGGTGTGTCTGATACGGAATTTGCTCCGAACAGTGATATAACGAGAGCGATGTTTGTAACGATACTTTACCGCTCGGAAAACGAACCTGCGGCGGAAAATTCGGCATTTACCGATGTTGAAAAAGACAGTTATTACGAAAAAGCCGTCGCTTGGGCAAGTGCAAACGCCATTGTTTCCGGAGTTCCCGAAGACAGATTTGAACCGAATGAGCCTATTACCCGTGAGCAAATGGCAGCAATTATTTATCGCTTTGCGGAATACAAGGGATATGACACGGGTGCAAACGGAAGTGCAGCTTATGAGGATAACGGCGAAATCTCCGATTATGCAAAAGAAGCTGTAATCTGGACAAGTGAAAAATCTATTATGAAAGGTAACCCGGACGGTACTTTCGCACCTAAAGCAAATACAACGAGAGCGCAGGTTGCCGCGGTATTTATGCGTATATTCGAAAATCTGAAATAAAAACAAGTAAATATTAAAAACGCGTTTATAAAGCGAAGCAAAAAAGCAGCACCGGCAAAACTTTAAGCACGGGCGGCTTTTTTGCGTGCAATGCATTTTTTATAAATATTTGGAAATAATATTTTTACCGAAAATAAATTAATTACGGAGGTAAAAGTTATGTCTGATATGTTTTGTTTTCAATGCCAGCAAACGGCGGGAAACAAAGGCTGTGTGCGCACGGGTGTGTGCGGAAAACAGCCGAGCACGGCAAATTTGCAGGATGAACTGCTGGAGGAACTTATAAGACTTGCCGAGACAGCTTACGGCAAAAGAAGCGATTTGTCCGACAGGCTTATTCCCGACGGGCTCTTTACTACGCTTACGAACGTGAATTTCGATGATGCTGCCATAGAAAAATTTAAAGGCCGCGCTGCGGCGGAGAGAAGAAGACTCGGCGGCGGTGACGATATAAAAGTTGTAAGTCTTTTTAAGGGCGAGACAGATATTGTTTCGCTGCGTTCAACGCTGCTTTTCGGTATGAAAGGCATGGCGGCATACGCTCATCACGCAATGAGACTTGGGTATTTTGACGATGAGGTAACAGGGTGGTTTTATAAAGGTCTGCGCGAAATTAACCGCGATCACAGCGTTGAGGAATGGCTCGGCCTTATTATGGAGTTTGGCAAAGTCAATTTTAAATGTATGGAGCTTTTGGACAGGGCAAACACCGAAACTTTCGGAAATCCCGTTCCGACAAGAGTTAATGTTGATATAAAAAAAGGACCGTTTATTGTGGTTTCCGGACATGATCTTGAAGATTTGCATCAGCTTCTGGAGCAGACAAAAGACCGCGGAATTAATATTTACACTCACAGTGAAATGCTTCCGGCGCACGGCTATCCGGGCTTGAAAAAATACGAGAATTTAGTGGGAAATTTTGGAACGGCATGGCAGAGCCAGCAGAAGGAATTTGAAGATATTCCGGCGCCTGTACTTTTTACAACAAACTGTCTTATGCCGCCGAGAAAGTCATATGAAGACAGGGTGTACACCACATCGGTTGTGGGGTACAGGGGCATGATTCATATTGATGAAGATGAACATGGAAGAAAAAACTTTGAACCGCTTATAAAAAAATCGCTTGAGCTCGGAGGATATGAGCATGACAGGAGCATGAGCGGAATTAACGGCGGACATATGCTCACAACAGGTTTTGCGCATAATGCGGTGCTTCAAAATGCGGGTAAAATTATCGAACTAATCAAAAGCGGAAAAATAAAAAGAATTTTTCTTGTCGGCGGCTGCGACGGAGCTCATCCCGGAAGAAACTATTATACGGAATTTGTGAAAAAGACGCCGCTTGATTCGCTTGTTCTGACTCTGGCTTGCGGCAAATACAGATTTAACGATATAGATTTGGGCGAGATTGACGGCTTGCCGAGAATACTTGATATGGGGCAGTGCAATGACGCTTACAGCGCGGTTAAAGTTGCGCTTGCTCTGGCAGACGCATTTGAATGCGGCATAAACGATTTGCCGCTGACGCTGGTACTTTCGTGGTATGAACAGAAGGCGGTTTGTATTCTTTTAACGCTGCTCTCGCTTGGCGTTAAAAATATGTATCTGGGTCCCACAATGCCGGCATTTCTTTCCGAAACAGTTACAAAAGTGCTTGTGGATACCTACGGACTTCAGCCTATAACCGCGCCCGAGCAGGATATGGACGCAATACTCGGAAGAGGATAAAAATATCAAAGCAGCGCGGCGCTCATGCGGCAGCCGCGCTTTTTTTGTGCATTATTTTAAAGCTTAAATTAATTATAATATATTGACGTAATAAATAAGTAAATGCTAAAATATAGAAAAACGGTTTGAAAGGATTGTAATTATATGTTTGATTTTAAAAACGCAATTATTCCAAAGCCTGCAGAGGCGCGTGATACGGGAAAGGATATATGCCTCGGAGAGGTTTCCGAAGCTTGCTTAAAGCTTTCGGTTTGCGGCGAAGGCGAGGTTTTTGACGAGACAAAGAAATATCTTGAAGAAAAGCTCACGGAAATCACGGCAGCATGCGTTTTGTGCGGTAACTATGAAGTTAAGCTGACGGTAAATCCTTCCGATCCGCGCTTTGAAGGCAGGGGCAAATCGGAGGCATACATAATAGATGTAAAAGAAAGCGGAGCGCATCTTGTGGGCTTTGATGAAGCCGGTGCGTATTATGCGGCTGTAACGTTCCCGAAGCTTTTGCACAGCGTGGGCGGAAAGCTTTTTTTAAGAGAATGCTTTATACTTGACTATCCGTATTTTAAAGAGCGCGGTCATTTTATGGAGTGCCGCTACGGCAGCGACTTTATGACTCTTGAAGACTGGAAGAAAGGTCTGCGCTATTTTTCCGAGATGAAGATAAACACAATTACTGTCGGTCTTTACGGCTGCTGGTCGCGCCAGTATGACGGAGAGTTTGCGGAATATCTTTATATCCCGTTTAAAAAGCACCCCGAACTTTCAACACCGCGGCATATAAAATATTATTCGGCGGCGGAGAAAAAGTGGGTTTACAAGCACGATGTGCTCCCCGTAATGTTCACGGAGGATTATTTCGGTGAGATGATAAAATTCGGCAAAAAGTGCAATATTAAAGTAATTCCGCTTTTCAACAGCATGGGGCATAACACGCTGATTCCGCGTGTTCATCCGGAGATTTCCGCAAAAGACGAAAACGGAAAAGACCTCGGTGTTGGTTTTTGCACAAGCAATGAGAAAACTTATGATATACTTTTTGACATATACGATGAAATAATAGAAAGATATTTAAAACCCAACGGCATAGATTCGTTTGAGGTAGGCCTTGACGAAATATGGGATGTTCTGGGATATGATAAAAATAATCTTCAGGAAGCGCGCTCTTCGTTCTGCAAATGCGAAAAATGCAAAAACATGACTCATGCGGAGATAATGACAGAGCATATGATCCGCCTTGTAAAGCACCTTAAGGAAAAAGGCATGAAAAACGTGTATGTTTATCACGACATGTTTTTTGAAAATGATTTGCTTGACGAAAAGCTTGCAAAAAGGCTTAAGGACGAGGGAATTTTTGATACTGTTGTAATTGACTGGTGGTCATATACCGGCAAAGAAATGCTGTTCCACGGAAAATCAGATAAGGTCAACGGAATTTTCCGCGGCATAGGCAAGCCCATGACGGGATATTATCACTGGAACATGCCTTCGCATGCAAACCCGAATATCTATGCAATGCTTGATGTTGCTATGAAAAATAAGTTTGAGGGAATGACGGCATACAGCTCTTTTGAATACAGCTATGACTATCCATATAATGTGTTTGCCGAATGTACATGGAATCCCTCGGACGCAAAAAACGAAGATGAAGTTTTGAAAAGATATGCTCTTGTAAACTTCGGTTCGGACGCTCTCGGGGCATACAGAAATTTGAAAATTATGAATGAGATTACGGAATGTATGTATCCGATGACGCCTATGCAAAATCTGTTCTCATATTACATGAGCTGCTATCTTCGCGGGAACACGGAGTATCCGCAAAACTATCCGGCAAAACAGTTTAAGGCAATTTATGATGATGAGAAAAAGTATCTCCCGTATCTGAGAGATATTATATGCCGCGCGGGAGAGGTTTATAATTATTTTTCCGAAAATATCACAAGCGATATAGGCGGAGTATGGGCGCTCATTGCTTTGACATACAAGGCGCTTGCGGATGAATTTTACACAATTTATACATGTGCGGCGGCATACAATGCAGGGGAGCTTGACGAAAGCGATTTTGTTTCCGAGCTTCTGCGCCTTATAAAACAGAGAGACCGTGCAATTGCGCTTTGCGAGCGTGTAAGAATCCCCGCAAACCGGTATACATGCATACGTAATATGAGCGTTGCAAGACAGTTTACGGAAGATTTGTATACGTATATGAAAAGCGAGATAACGGCGGGAAGAAAACCTGAAGTTGATATTTTAAACTACGGAAAGTATCTCAGTAAAACATCGATGTTTTTAAGATAAAAAGATTATTTTCATAAAAAAAACAGGCTGTTTAAACGGTTTTAAACAGCCTGTTTTTTTAACCACATAATATTGATTATGTGGTATATTTTATGCTTTAATATATAACATTCATTTTAAATTATACTACTAAATAAGTTTTAAGTCAAGAAAATCAGCTTTTTTCGTGAAATAAAGGATAATCGGGCAAATTGTGCGGATAAAAATTTGATATGGCGCAAAGTTTTAACCACATAATCAATATTATGTGGTTAAATGAGGAGGTATAAATAATGGCACAGATAGCCGAAATAATCAAGTATGAGGGTGACAATGGCACGTTCATATGGAAACATCCTCAGGAGGATTTTAACAGCCTGACGCAGCTCATAGTTCATGAAAGCCAGGAGGCAATATTCTTTATGAACGGGCAGGCGCTCGATTCGTTCGAAGCCGGGAGGTATACGCTTGAAACGCAGAATATTCCGAAGATAGGCAAATTTTTAAACAGGGCAACGGGAGACAAAACGCCCTTTCATGCCGAGGTGTATTTTGTAAATAAAACAGAGCAGATGTCTTTAAAGTGGGGGACGGATTCAAAGGTACAGTATATTGAACCCACATATGGGTTTCCGCTTTCTATAGGCGCAAGCGGCGAGATGAGCCTTAAGGTTTTAAACGGGCGCAAGCTTCTTTTAAAGCTTGTGGGCACGGAGAGCTTTTTGGGGCAGCAGAAGCTTGTGGGGTTTTTCCGCGCTTTTCTGATGACAAGGGTTAAAGCATATATTGCCCGGGTGATGAAAACAAATGCCGTCAGTATTTTTGAAATTGACGAAAACCTCGTTTCTTTTTCTGAGAATATACATAAGCTTCTCATTCCCGATTTTGAGGACTACGGTGTGAGCCTTGAAAGATTTTTCGTCACAACAATTGTAAAGCCCGACGGTGACAGACAGTATGAAAAGTTTAAAGAACTTCATTTCAGACAGTATGCCGACATTGCGGAGGCAAAACTCCGCCAGCAAACTGATTTGATTTATGCGCAAACCGAGGCGCAAAAGATTGTTATAGATTCAAAGGCACAAGCAACAAAGCGCGAGCAGGAGGGCTACAGCTATCAGCAGGAACGCGGCTTTGACGTTGCCGAAAAGGTGGCACAGAATGAAAGCGTGGGTCAGTTTACAAATATGGGAGTGGGTCTCGGAACAATGGCGGGCGTCGGCGGTGCTCTGGGAGGAATGGTAGGCTCCAATGTGCGGGACGCGGTTTCGGAAGCCGGGAAAACACCGGAAAATCCAAATGCCATGGAAGCTTTTAAGGCAAAAATAGAAAAAATCAATATGATGAAAGAAGCCGGGCTTTTAAGCGAAGAAGAGTTTAAAAGCATGAAAGAAAAACTTCTTTCGGATATTTTGTGATTGGAGTGATGCTGCATGAACAGAAATTTTAAATACTATTTGTCAGTTTGGGCAATAATGCTTGTTCTTTTTAATGCCGCGGTGTTTGTTTCGCCCTCGGAGGCTTTGGGCATGAGCAAATTCGGCGGTGCGTTTTGGAGCGGATATATATTTGTTTCGCTTGCCTTTATAGGGCAGCTTTTCTGCGCGTTTAAAGCATTTAAAGCCGAAAACGCAAAAAAGTTTTTCTACAATTTGCCGATTGTAACAGTAAGCTATACGGGTCTTGTTTTAACGCTTGTTTTCGGCAGCGTTTGTATGATTGTTCCCGATATGCCGAATTGGCTCGGAACAATTCTTTGCCTTGCCGTTTTGGCTTTTACGGCGTCGGCTGCTATAAAGGCAAAGCTTGCCGGCGATATAGTGAGCGAAACGGACGATAAGATTAAAACGCATACGGCGTTTGTAAAATCTTTCACGGCAGAGGCGGAATGTCTGATAAATAAAGCCAAATCGGAGCAGGCAAAAAAAGAATGTAAAAAAGTGTACGAGGCGCTGAGGTATTCGGACCCCGTGAGCGCGCCCGATCTCTCTGAAGTCGAGAGGGAATTTGCGGAGAAATTCAAAGTGTTTTCCGAGGCGGTTGAAGAAGATAATGAAGCCGCAGAGACGGCAGGAGAGCTTTTGGCATTGATAGATTTGAGAAATAAAAAGTGTAAACTTTTAAAGCAGGGGTGAAAAGAAAATATTGTCCGCGCGGTATGCGGAAACCAAAAATATAAAATATTAAACAAAGGTGATGAAAATGTCAGTATTCAAATGTAAAATGTGCGGCGGCACAATAGAATTTAACCCGGGCGACACGGTGGGCGTCTGCGACTCGTGCGGAACAAAGCAGACATTGCCGCGCCTTGACGATGAAAAACGCGCAAATCTCTATGACAGGGCAAACCATTTCAGACGCAACAATGAGTTTGACAAGGCGGCGGGGATATATGAGCAGATTTTAAATGAAGACGGCAGCGACGCCGAGGCATACTGGTCTCTTGTATTGTGCAGATACGGAATAGAATATGTTGAAGACGCGGCAACGAAAAAGCGTGTGCCTACAGTAAACCGCGCACAGTATACTTCAGTGTTTGACGATGATAATTATAAATCCGCATTAAAATATGCCGACGGGTATCAGAAAGCCATTTACGAGGAAGAAGCAAAAACCATAAACGATATACAGAAAGGCATACTTGAAATATCGCAGAAGGAAGAACCGTTTGACGTTTTTATCTGCTACAAGGAAAACGACAGTGCCGGCAGAAGAACGCCCGATTCCGTTCTGGCAAACGACCTTTATCATCAGCTTACGCGCGAAGGGTTTAAGGTGTTTTTTGCACGAATCACGCTTGAAGATAAGCTCGGCACGGCTTATGAGCCGTACATATTTGCCGCGCTGAACTCCGCAAAAGTTATGGTGGTGCTTGGCACAAAGCCGGAGTATTTTAATGCGGTTTGGGTTAAAAACGAGTGGAGCAGGTATTTGTCGCTTATAAAAAACGGTGCGGATAAAATGCTTGTGCCGGCATATAAGGATATGGACCCGTATGACCTGCCGGAGGAGTTTTCGCATCTTCAGGCACAGGATATGTCAAAGCTCGGGTTTATGCAGGATTTGATAAGGGGCATTAAAAAAATAGTAAACGGCGGCAAGAGTGCAAAGAGCACAAATAGGGAAGCGGCAGCTCCTTCTTCTGGCTCAAATACAGAGCCGCTTTTAAAACGCGCTTTTATATTTCTTGAAGACGGCGGTTTTAAAAGCGCCGATGAATATTGCGAAAAGGTGCTTGATATAAACCCCGAATGTGCGGAGGCATATCTCGGGAAGCTTATGGCGGAGCTCAATGTAAAAAAGCGCGGCAAACTCCGCGATTGCGAGCTTCCGTTTGATACATACGATAACTATAAAAAGATTATGCGCTTCGGCGATGAAAATCTTAAGGCGCAGCTTAAAAAAGATATTGAGTTTATTAATGAGCGGACATTGGATCTTATTCTTGAGAGAGCAAAATCCAAACTAAGCAGTAAACTTTACGAAGAAGCACTTGATTTGTTAAATGAAATATCGGGCTATAAAAATGCTGATGAGCTGATTGATTTATGTAATGAAAAAAGGGAAGAGGAAAGAGCTGAGGAGGAACGAAAGGCAGAAGAACGAAGGATACAGGCAGAAAAAACTAAAAAAAGACTTAAGAAAATTGCCGCTGTAGCAACGCTGATTGTGTGTGCCTGTATTGCATTTTTAATTGTACTTAATACGGTTATTATTCCGCATATCCGTCGAAGACCTGCTTTTGCAAAGTACGGAGAAGTTTTGAAAGCCGCAAATGTCGGTGATACAATTAAATTTGGAAAATATGAACAGGATAATAACTTGTCTAACGGAAAAGAAGATATTGAATGGGATGTGCTCGCAAAGGAGAATAACAGTGTTCTTCTTATAAGTAAGTATGCTCTTGATTGTAAGCAGTATAATACAGAACTAACAGATGTAACATGGGAAACATGCTCGGTTCGTAAATGGCTTAACGAAACATTTATGGATTCTGCATTTGACGGTGCGGAGAAATCCATTGTGGAAAAAACAAAAGTTTTGGCAGAGAAAAACCCATATTACTCAACAGATCCCGGCAACGCAACCACGGATAAGGTTTTTCTTTTAAGCATAAATGAAGCTAATAAATATTTCGGCAGTGATGAGGATAGAAAGTGTATACCTACAGAATATGCCAAAGCAAACGGTGCATACACAAGCAGCGGTTATACAAAAAACGGTGTACCCACCTGCGGATGGTGGCTGAGGTCGCCTGGTGATGATCAGGGTCGTGCCGCTAATGTCAGCGATTACGGCTCGGTCAATTACCTTGGTATGCGTGTCGACTATGGTGACGGTTGTGTTCGTCCCGCTTTGTGGATAAATCTGGACTCTTAACTTTTCAAATTGTAAATTGCATTATTTGGATAAAGCATATTTTTAAAATAAAGAAATGAGGAATTGACAAATGAATAAACATGAGCACAAAATTATTATCAATAAAAACAAAAGCTACAAATATAAGTATACTTATAACTTTGGTCAAACAAAGGATGTATCACTTGAATTATCGCGCAATGCAATATGCATTACGGTTAAGCTTGGCAAAAAATATGACAAAACAGAAATGCTTTATAAAGAATGTTATCTTTTTCCTGATGCTCTTAAAAAAGCTATGACACTACATTTGATTTTATTTTCGGAAAATATTGATATAAAAACAATGTCAGTACAGATTGATAAAGATAAAGACACCGTTATAGATACAAAACAGGGGCATATTCCGCCGATATATTCGATGGTAAACAAAAAACTGTTTCATAAAATTACTTCCGAATGGAGTAAAAGTGAAATTGAGGGATATTTAAAGCTTACGAAGTCATCTAACGACAATCGTCTTGCGGCATTAAATGCTTTTATTATCAGCAAAAGCAAAGAATTTGAAACGGAGCGTTTTATTTACCTGTGGACGGCTTTTAACGGAATGTATAATCATTTTGCGGTATTGGTACAAAATATTACCAATACAAAATACTATTGCGAATGTGAGAAAATCAAATTTATATTAAAGCTCTTTGATATTGGCAAAGAACCTATTGATAAAAAAGAAGATAGGAAAATTATCGGAAGAAAAACCGTTGCATTGGTAAAACGTTTATACAGTAACAATATTTCTTATGCAGAATTGCAAAACGGGAAGTATAGTGAGCTTGCAAAGCAGTTGAGCGATTTTTTACTGAAGAGTGATTCAAATGTGCCATACAATATTTCGCCTTACGGATATTTGCTTGCTCAGTTTTCGTATTATTTTAGATGCAATATTATTCATGGGGACAAGCCTTATGCACTTTTCAGTTATGCCGAAGAAAGTGAGATTAAGTGTTTAAGATGCATAAATGAATTGCTGGATGAATTTATTGAAAAAAACTTGCATATGTGGTTTGATGAAGCTTATTCAGAAGCATTGGAGGATAGAGCCGCGGAAGTAATTTAAAATGTAAGAAGATAGTGTTCCGAAATTTATTGTCATTCCAAAACGGTTCCTTTGCTAAACTAAAGTCCGGGCGTAGGGACAATTCACGAATTGTCCGTTTGATGTTGCGGAAACAAATGTGGGTGCGGCAAAACGAATTTCATTTTGCCGTACCCGTTTTTTATTTATGCAATATGGGTGATAGCCCCTTATATGTCAGCAAAGTGAGGGCGGATATTGCCGCGCCGCGCACCAAATTAAAAGGCGTTATAAGCGTGATGACAATATTCATTCTTTCCGAAAGCGGCGCGCCGGGCATATAGAGAGGAAGCATTATAAAAAGATTTGCCAAAATGCCCGCTGCACATAGTGCTAAAGTGGCGGCTGAAAGGGCTTTGTATGCGCCCTTTTTTGTTTTGTTTCGTTTATAGATAATGCCTGCCGTTAATACAAAAACGCCGTTTACAATGAAGTTTGCCAGCTCGCCCACAAAGCCCGTTGTAGACATTGTCAGGTGAATAAGGTTTTTGATAAGCTCTGTCAGCACGCCTGCCGCGGGGCCGATTGCCAGAGTGGCTATGATTGCGGGATAGTCCGAAAGCTCAACGTCCAAAAAACCGCCGATGCGCAGACCGATTACCGTTCCGAGATATTGCAGAATTACCGCAATTGCCGAAAGCATACCTACTTTTGTGATGAATTTGATTTTTTCGTTTTTCAAAAAAAATACCCCCTTAAAAATATATTTCAAGGGCGTTTGACAGATTTCTCACATCCGGACTGTACCGTCGGCTTTGGAGTTTCACCAAATCAGCCGCGCAGAGCGCGGGTTGCGGGCTTGGGCAACAGCCTTTACCGCCGGTGGGGAATTGCACCCCGCCCCGAAATCTGTTATTATTATATTCCCGAAAATGTTTTTTGTCAATAATAAATTATTGCTTTTTTTAAAATGTGATATTGCAGGCTTGCAACCTTCGGGCATGTGAGATTAATAGCCGTATTCTTGCCCGGTGCCAATCAGCCTATCTGGCGAGGTGGGGTGACGGTATGATATTTCATTCGTGCCGCCTTTTGAAAGCGTGAAGGCTGTGCGTGGGGAGTTTTTGTCATACGAATACGATTTTGATATGTTTCCGTGTGTTTCGCTCTATTTTGCTTTCGTTAAACAGTGTTTATTTCGATGACATCTTTAGGACGAACAGATACAGTATATGGTTGCGAACTCAAATGAAAATTTATTGACAAAAACTTGCGTGGTATTACATAAATACTGTTATTTGTTTGTTTTATGCTTTATTTAATATCCGGTAATGCCGTTGCCGTTAACGTCAGACATGTAATATCCGCCTTGTTCAAAACTCGGAACATAGAAAAACAAATAGTCGTCAATGATGTTTATGTGGGTGCAGTTTTCCATATTGATTATGCAATTGTTTTCGCTTCCGTCTGTTTTCATTTTATAAATTTTTCCGAAATCCGTCTGGTTTCTGTAATAAATATATCCGCCTGAAACATTTACATTCCAGCACATGTCATCGGAGAGCAAAGCTTTGTCGGTGCCATCGGTTTTCATTTTATAAAGCTTTTGATTATCTAAGCAGTCAGTATAATAAACATATTCGCCTTCAACATTTATATCAGAAGAAGAACTGTCGTTTAGTTTGGTTATGTTGTTGCCGTTTATGTCCATTTTATATAAAAATGAGTTATCGTTTCTGTCGGAGTAATAGATATAACCTTTATTTACCGCAAATTCCGTAACGCTTTCAGCAAGCAAAGTTTTATGCCTGCCTTTTAAATCTGTTTTATAAAGCTTGCCCCAATCATTATTGTAAGATGAAAGTCTGTAAAATATATTTTTATTTGTTACAATAAGATTTTCGGCTTTTTCAAAAACTACAACGAAATCTCTTTTTTTAACAGTATCGTACTTATATATCAAGCCCGGCAGACCGGCGGTATAATAAACGCTGCCGTTTACAAAATTTAAGTTGTAGGCAAAGTGACCGTGAGATAATGGCGTAATATCACTTCTGTCTCGTTTCATTTTGTAAAGAGTGCCATTATCATTGTGATTTGAATAATAAATCCACTCACCGTCCGCAGCAACCAAACCAATGTTGTGTATATTCCCTTCGGAGGTTTCCGTAAAGCACGGCGATTCTTTTAAATTATCGGTTTCATACGCATTGCAGCCTGTAATTAAGGTGAGCGTGATTATATATATGAGAAATTTAATTTGTTTCATCAAATAATTTACCTCTTTAATATCTTTGTTTTTTGATTGATTAAGCAATTGTGCTCTACAATTTAGTTTGTATATGCAGATGAAACATCACTTTTAACAAACATATTATTAGAATGCCCAAAACTTTAAGATATTTTTTATCTCCCATCATTGTGTTTGTCTTGTATAATTCAGAAAACTTTTTTACCATGCATTAAAGTAAATATTTCACATTTCCGAGAGAAATACCCCGATAAAAGAGAAAGGCACACAAAGCTAAGTATTGGGGGCTAACCGTATAAAAAGCAGCCTATACCAACCACGCTTATTTTTACAGCTTGTCCCAATTTATAGATTTCTTCATCAGAAAGACCGTCTTTTCTTATTGTCACATACACATATGTACTGCTTGTTTCGCCGGGAATGTATTTATATCCAAAATCTTTTGCCTCCGTATGCCCGACAACTCTGTCATTTAATTCATTTGGATAGCTGACGTCAAAGCAAATGTGTAAATCATCTCTTGCATGGGGCGGCAATCTTCTTCTTGCCCAATAGTCAAAAGTGTAGTTTAATACGATGTAGTTTGACGGATTTTCGTATATATCTTTTTTGTCTTCTTCTGAAATGTCACCGTCCTTATACATTACAGACAGTATTTCGCAATCCGTTATTTTAACTTTGAATTTTACATCCGGATTTAAGCTGTCTAAAAACATCAGCAGTAATAAACCGATTAGTATCAGCGGTAATACAATATAGATAACTTTTCGAGTTTTAATATAAATCTACCCCTTTAATATTTTAGTCTGATAATATACATTTTACCCTTAAAACGTTCACTATCAGAAACTGTTTTGTATGTCCCGTCAATTTGTCGTTGCTTGCCGAAATACATATCGGCGATTGATTGATCGAGCCTATCATTGGTCCTTCCAGTGTAATATATTCCCGTTGAGTCAACACGGGTTATTAAAGCTACATGAGTTACTGTTCCGTATTTATACACCGTCACGGATTCGCCGGATATTTCGCACACGAGGCGGTC
>OLSB01001299.1_pt1 | contig 24729 bp, 21 predicted proteins | sample 1672071 | NCBI WGS metagenome assembly OLSB01 (sample SAMEA3136642, study PRJEB25190) | human gut metagenome | biome: human gut; feature: human-associated habitat; material: faeces | place: Austria | collected 2013 | reverse complement strand
CGGAAGGCAAAGCCTTCCGGGTCCTTTTTAATGCAAATGTGCTTGCAAGTGCGATTTAGCGCACCTGAGCGACGTAGGCGACGTTGGTCGAGGAGACCTTGTCCTCAAGCTGGACGCTCATACGGGGATCGCCGGCGGTAGCGACGGTCAAATCGCCGGTCTCGACGTAGCCGAGCTCCTTAGCGGTCTCGATCGCCTTGACGATCGTGCCGTTGACGGTGCCCTGGGTAATCTCGGCCTTGTGCGGGATAACGCCCCAGTACATGATCATCTGCTGGACGGCCCACTCGTGGCGGGAGAACGCGCAGATCGGCATGTTGGGACGGAAGTGCGAGATCAGGCGGGCGGTACGACCGGTGGTCGTCGGCACGGTGATGCACTTGGCGCCAACGGTGGTGGCCATGTTCACAGCGGACATACCCACAACGTTGTTGACGACGCGGGTGCCGTGAGCATCGGCCGGAACCTCGAGCGGAGCGTGGGCCGGGAGGTACTTCTCGGTCTCGAGAGCGATGCTGGCCTGCATCTTGACGGCCTCGACCGGGTACTTGCCGGCAGCGGACTCGCCGGAAAGCATAACGGCGTCGGTGCCGTCGTAAATGGCGTTAGCAACGTCGGCAACCTCGGCGCGCGTCGGGCGCGGGTTCTGCTGCATGGAGTCGAGCATCTGCGTAGCGGTGATAACGGGCTTGTAGGCCGCGTTGCACTTGGCGATGATCTCCTTCTGGATGTGCGGAACGAGCTCGGGCTTGATCTCGATGCCCAGGTCGCCACGGGCGACCATGATGCCGTCGGAAGCCTCGAGGATCTCGTCGAAGTTCTCGACGCCCAGGGCGCACTCGATCTTCGGGAAGATCGTCACGTGCTCGCCGCCGTTCTCGCGGCAAAGCTCACGGATGCCGCGGACAGACTCGCCGTCACGGATGAAGGAAGCGGCGATGTAGTCGATGTTCTCGGTCAGGCCAAAGAGGATGTCCTGACGATCGCGCTCGGTGATGGCGGGCAGCGAGATGTTGACGTTGGGCATGTTGACGCCCTTGCGCTCGCCGATCAGGCCGTCGTTCTTGACGACGCAGGTCATGTCCTGGCCGTCGACGGACTCGACCTCGAGAGCAACCAGGCCGTCATCGATCAGGATGAGGGAGCCCTTCTCGACCTCGGAGGGCAGAGCCAGGTAGTCGAGGGAGATGTGCTCAGCGGTGCCGTGGAAATCCTCGGACGTGGGCTGAGCGGTAACGACGATCTTGTCGCCGGTCTTGACGGCAACCTTCTTGCCGTCGACCAGAAGACCGGTGCGGACCTCGGGGCCCTTGGTGTCGAGCAGGATGCCGACGGGCATACCGAGCTCCTTGGAAATACGACGGACGCGCTCGATGCGACCGTGGTGCTCGTCGTAGGAGCCGTGCGAGAAGTTAAAACGGGCGACGTTCATGCCCGCCTTGATCATCTCGCGGATGGTCTCGTCGCTATCGCAGGCGGGACCCATGGTGCATACAATCTTAGTGCGCTTGTACATTCAGACCTCCATCTGACATCGTCTTGCGCTGATAGATAAACCATAAGAAATAAAACTGAGTTGATTATAACGAAATACCGACCGAATACCCCAAAAAATCGACCGTATGCCGAATTAGAAGTTCTTTTTTTACGGGAAAAACGGTATATGAAAAAACTTTACCAACCGCTCTAACCGCTGCTATCTGGGCGATATTTTAGTTTGGCGACGCGCCTAAGAAAAAACGTTTTATCAGTATTGAGCATCACACGGTCCGCATCGTTGCATACGGACCATATTTCCAAATGGATTGTTTTGGCTAGACGCGTCGCTTTGGGGTACCATAGCTCCACTATCAACTGCCGCTCAGCACGGCAGCCTTGATGAGCCCTTGCCCTTCTCCTGGGAATTATGATCGGGCATCAATCTGCTGAGTGGCCCGAATCCCAGGAGGGGACTCTATATGCAAAAGGAATACCTGTCCGCCGCGGCGGAGGTGCTCAGCGACCAAGGTGTCGATGAGAACCTCGGCCTGAGCAACGACGAGGCGTCGTCGCGCCTCGCCAAGACAGGCCCTAACAAGCTTGAGGAAGCCGAGAAGACGCCGCTGTGGAAGCGTTTCTTTGAGCAGATGGCCGACCCCATGGTCATCATGTTGATCGTTGCCGCCGTTATCAGCGCGCTCACGGGCATGGTTAAGGGCGAGGCGGACTTTGCCGATGTCGCCATCATCATGTTCGTCGTTATCGTCAACTCGGTGCTGGGCGTGGTCCAGGAAGCCAAGAGCGAGGAGGCCCTCGAGGCCCTTCAGGAGATGAGCGCCGCGCAGTCCAAGGTTCTACGCGACGGCAAACTCGTGCACCTGCCGAGCGCCGAGCTCGTACCCGGCGACGTGATCATGCTCGAGGCGGGCGACTCCGTCCCGGCCGACTGCCGCGTGCTCGAGAGCGCCACGATGAAAATCGAAGAGGCCGCGCTCACCGGCGAGTCGGTGCCGGTCGAGAAGCACGCCAACGTGATCGAGCTTGCCGCGGGCACCGATGACGTGCCGCTCGGCGACCGCAAGAACATGTGCTACATGGGCTCCACCGTTGTGTACGGCCGTGGCCGCGCCGTCGTGGTCGGCACCGGCATGGATACCGAGATGGGCAAGATCGCCGGTGCCCTGGCCGAGGCCAAGGAAGAGCTCACGCCGCTGCAGGTGAAGCTCGCCGAGCTCAGCCGTATCCTCACCATTATGGTGATCGTCATCTGCGTCGTGATCTTTGGCGTCGACATCGTCCGCCACGGCGTGGGCAACGTCCTTACCGACCCGACTGCCCTGCTCGACACCTTTATGGTCGCCGTCTCGCTCGCCGTCGCTGCCATCCCCGAGGGCCTGGTCGCCGTCGTGACCATCGTGCTGTCGCTTGGCGTGACCAAGATGGCCAAGCGCCAGGCAATTATCCGCAAGCTCTCTGCCGTCGAGACTCTCGGCTGCACGCAGACCATCTGCTCCGACAAGACCGGTACCCTTACCCAAAACAAGATGACCGTCGTCAAGCACGAGCTCGCTGCGCCTAAGGAGAAGTTCCTGGCAGGTATGGCGCTGTGCTCCGATGCCCAGTGGGACGAGGAACTGGGTGAGGCCGTCGGCGAGCCGACCGAGTGCGCGCTCGTCAACGATGCCGGAAAGGCGGGCCTCACTGGTCTGACTGCCGAGCACCCGCGCGTGGGCGAGGCCCCGTTTGACTCGGGCCGCAAGATGATGTCCGTGGTCGTTGAGACCCTGGACGGCGAGTACGAGCAATACACCAAGGGCGCGCCCGACGTGGTGATCGGCCTGTGCACCCACATCTACGAGGGCGATAAGGTCGTCCCCCTGACCGAGGAGCGTCGTGCCGAGCTCGTGGCCGCCAACAAGGCCATGGCCGACGAGGCCCTGCGCGTGCTGGCGCTGGCAAGCCGCACCTACACCGAGGTCCCAAGCGACTGCAGCCCCGCCGCGCTCGAGCACGACCTGGTCTTCTGCGGCCTGTCCGGCATGATTGACCCGGTCCGCCCCGAGGTCGCCGACGCCATCCGCGAGGCCCACGATGCCGGTATCCGCACCGTCATGATCACGGGCGACCACATCGACACCGCCGTGGCCATTGCCAAGCAGCTGGGTATCGTCACCGATCGCAGCCATGCCATCACCGGTGCCGACCTCGATCGCATGAGCGACGAGGAGCTCGACGCGCACATCGAGGACTACGGCGTGTACGCCCGCGTCCAGCCCGAGCACAAGACCCGCATCGTCGAGGCTTGGAAGTCGCGCGACCAGATCGTGGCCATGACGGGCGACGGCGTCAACGACGCCCCGTCCATCAAGCGTGCCGACATCGGCGTTGGCATGGGCATCACCGGTACCGACGTTACCAAGAACGTCGCCGACATGGTGCTTGCCGACGACAACTTCGCCACCATCATCGGTGCCTGCGAAGAGGGTCGCCGCATCTACGACAACATCCGCAAGGTCATCCAGTTCCTGCTTTCGGCCAACCTTGCCGAGGTGTTCTCGGTGTTTATCGCCACGCTCATCGGCTTTACCATCTTCCAGCCGGTGCAGCTGCTGTGGGTGAACCTGGTCACCGACTGCTTCCCCGCGCTCGCGCTGGGCATGGAGGATGCCGAGGGCGACATCATGAAGCGCAAGCCGCGCAACGCCAAGGACGGCGTCTTTGCCGGCAATATGGGCCTGGACTGCGTGGTCCAGGGCTTGATCATTGCCGCGTTGGTGCTGGCGAGCTTCTTTGTGGGCGTGTACTTTGACATGGGCTACATCCACATCTCCGATATGATCGCCGGCGTCGCCGACGAGGAAGGCGTGATGATGGCCTTCATCACGCTCAACATGGTCGAGATCTTCCACTGCTTTAACATGCGCAGCCGTCGCACGTCGCTGTTTAAGATGAAGAAGCAGAACAAGTGGCTGTGGGCCTCTGCCGCGCTGGCGCTGGTGCTGACGGTGATCGTAACCGTGCAGCCGACGCTTGCCGAGATGTTCTTTGGCCCCGTGACGCTTGAGCTCAAGGGCGTTATCGCCGCGCTGGGCCTTGCCTTCCTGATCATTCCGCTGATGGAGATCTACAAGGCGATCATGCGCGCAGTCGAGAAGGAGTAGGTCGAAAGGCCATCCTTCCCACCGGCCCGACCGCCTGCGGGGTTTCTTCTTCGCTGGTCCTCGCGCTTCGCGCTGCGGGATCGCTCAGAAGAAACCCCTCTCGGCGGTCGGGCCTTCGGATGGCCTCTCGGGACCATTAGCTGAGGGAAAGTATGTGAGCTGGTCGGGCTTTGCCCGGCCAGCTCTTTTTGATTTAAAATACCTGCTCAGTTGTGATTTGTGGTGCTGGGAGGCGCTTGTGGGCAAGGCTAGGGCTAAGGCGAAGAAAAAGACGACGGGGGCGCGAGCCAAGCGTGATCGTCGTCGGAAGCTTGCGACCGAAGCCCCCGCGTCTGCCGAGGAGCTGCTGGCGAGCGTGCCGGGACTCGATGCGCTGCAGGATGTTCCGGCGTTTGGCGATCTGCCGGTCGCCGCGGCTCAGCAGGCAGCATTTGACGATTTTTGCGCCCAAGCCGAGGAGCCCGAGCAGATGCAGCTGGGCGCCGTGGTGCGCTTAGATCGCGGGTTTCCGCTGGTGGCGACGGCCGACGATACCTTTCGTGCCGAGCATGCCGTGGGGTTTGCCAAGTCGCGCGGCGAGGACGAGGTACTGCTGCCGGCTGTGGGCGACCGTGTGGCGGTGCGTCGTGCACCCGGGCACGACATGGGCGTAATCGAATGCGTCCTGCCGCGACGCACGAGTTTTGAGCGTTGGCGTGGCCGCGCCCGCGGCGAGCGTCAGGTGCTTTGTTCCAACGTGGATAGCGTGCTGATCGTGCAGGCACTTGGCGCCGGCGAGGTGCTGCTCGACCGCGTGGCGCGCTCGCTGGTTTTGGCGCTCGACTGCGATGCCGAGCCGGTGGTGGTGCTTACCAAGGCCGACCGCTGCGAGGCCGCGGAACTCGAGCGCGATCTGGATCGCGTGCGCCGTCTGGTGGGCCCGGACGTGCGCGTGATCGTGACGTCCTCTGCCGAAGGCCGTGGTTTGGACGAGGTGCGCGCCTGCGTGCCGGCGGGAACGTGCGCCATGATCCTGGGTGAGTCGGGGGCCGGAAAGTCGACGCTGCTCAATGCGCTGCTGGGCCACGATGCGCTGGCTACCGGTGGCGTGCGCGAGCGCGACGACCAAGGCCGCCATACCACGGTCGCGCGCGTGATGGTGGCGCTGCCGGGCGACGCCGGCGTCATTGCCGACGCTCCGGGCCTGCGCAGTTTGCCACTCGTTGGTCACGAGCGGGGCCTAGCGCGTGCCTTCCCCGAGATCGTCGAGGCGTCGCGTGCGTGTCGGTTTGGCGACTGCACGCATACCCACGAACCGGGCTGCGCCGTTCGCGAGGCCGCCGATGCCGGGCAGATCGATGGCCTGCGCCTGGAAACGTTCCAAAACTTGGCGTCATCCATGCGTGTGAGTGCCCAAATGCTCGATCCCGATGTCCATCTGTAATTGAATTTATCTATGACAGCCGTCTTCCAACTGTGCGGGAGGCGGCTTTTTTACTGGCGATGCGCCCTTAAATGAGCGTTTTGCCGACGCGCTGACCAAAACCTTGCCGCGGGCTTGACGGGTTGGTCAGCTCTTGGCTGGTAATTGGTTTGACACTTAAAACCAAGATGGTGATCGCGCTGTTTTGTTGCTTGGCCGCTCGGACAATAGTGGTACGGGCATCCCATCCGCCCAGTGCTGTCTTGAGAGGAGCTGCCGTGAACAAGAGCAAGCGCATCGCCATCAGTCTGGCAGCGGGCGTGCTCGCCGCGGCACTCTGCATGGTTTACGGGTCATCGGTTCGTTCGCGGGCTGAGCAGGCCCAGGCCAAAACCTTGGCCAAATACGGCGGCGATCGCGTCGAAGTTTGCGTTGCCGCACGTGATATCGATGTGGGTGAGACCCTCGACGAGACCAATGTCGTAACCCAAGAGTGGCTCGCGAGCCTGCTGCCGCGCGATGCGGCGACCGAGCTGCGCCAGGTGCGTGGCGACGTGACGACCTCGCGTATTCCCAAAAATGCCGTGGTCTGCGATGTCTACACCAAAGCCGAGAGCCATACGCTCGAGGTGCCCAAGGGCAAGGTTGCCGTTTCGGTGGCGGTCGATGCCGAGCATTCGGTGGGCGGAGCCGCAGGCGTGGGCAGCTACGTGGATGTGTACGTGCAAAAAGACGGCGTGACCGACCGGCTGTGCGGCGCGTATGTGATCGATACCAGCGACGAGGCCGGTGCCACGCGCGAAGGCAAGGTCGAGTGGGTGACGCTGGCGGCCGACCCCAAAGACGTCAAGGAATTGCTGGGAGCCTCGGGCAAGGGAACGGTCAGCTTGACGATTCCCGCCACGGCACGCGGCAAAAAGAGCGGAGGCGACGAGTGATGAAGGCGATCTGGCTTGCGTGCTGCGCGTGTGGCGATTACGGACTGCTGCAGCAGGAAGTCGAGGGCCGCGATGCGGGCGCGCAGGTGCTTCGCGTGGGCGACCTAGACGGGTTGGTGTCTATGGCTCGGGCGTTTCCTTCGCGCCGTGGCGCTGCCATTATCGCGGCATCCCTGTTTGATACTAAAGATGTGCGAGAGACCGTCGCGCGCCTGACTGCCGAAGGACGCGTGAGCCGCGTCGTCGTGTTGATAGAGGCGCTCGATCCGTCGGATATCGAGGGGCTGTTTCGCGCGGGGGCGACCGAGGTCATCGCTGCGCACAGCATATGCGGCAGCGGACATGTGGGCGAGGGAGCGGTTGATTCCGATTGGGGCGTGTCGCCTGAGCCCGATGTTTTTGTTGATAGGGAACCCGGGGCGCCTCGCGCTACAAGAGGCCCGCGTGTTGATGACTATGGGAAAGCGGAAGCCGAGCATGTTCGGCGCCCCCCGGGCCCCCTTGCATGTGATGACGCCGGAGCGTCGGTGCCGTATGGCGAAGACCTCCTGGCCGTAGATATGGGATACGTGCACGGCGTGAGCCTGGCCGATGGACTCGATGAGGTCGAGGGCCTTGTCGCGGGTGATGGCCCGCACGTCGACGTGACAGCGGAATCCCCAGTTCCGCCCCTACCGTTTGAGCAGCCTGCCGTGCCGGCGTGGACGCAGCACTTGGGTGCGGCTGGCGAGACGGGGACGTTGCCGCCCACGTCGTCAGCCCCTGCACCGCTGGCAGACACTGCGTCGACGTCGCATCGAGCTCCGGTCATCTGCGCCATTTCGGGTTCGGGCGGCTGTGGCAAATCGACGATTGTCGCCACGATGGCGCATGCCGCTTCGTTGCTGGGTCTGCGAGCTGCCGTACTCGATTTGGACCTAATGTTTGGAAATCTCTACGACTTGCTGGGCGCCGATGCCCCGCATGACATGGCGACACTTATCGAGCCGTCGGTCGCGGGCGCACTTGCGGAGCCAGACGTGGTCGCTGCATCGATGCGCGTTGCCCCAGGCGTTACGCTTTGGGGGCCTGTCGCGGCGCCCGAGCGCGCCGAGCTCATGGCGCGTCCGGTAGAGCTGCTGCTCGACATCTTGCGTTGTGAGTCCGACGTGGTCCTTATCGATACCTCGGTCTTTTGGGGCGATGCCGTGGCGGCTGCGGTGGCGGCGTGCGACCGTTGCCTTGTCGTGGGTGATGCGGCAGTTTCTTCCGCGACGTCTGCAGCGCGCGTCATTGAGCTGGCGAGCCGTGTGGGCGTGCCGCGCACGCGCATGAGCGCCGTATTCAACCGATTCGGCGCGCGTGGGGCGGACGAGGATGTCGCCATGCGCTTTGAGATTGCCTGTGCGTTGAGCTCCAAGATTCGTATCGCCGATGGCGGGCAGGATCTCGCCGCGCTCATGGCGTTTGGGCGCGCTGACGAGGCAGTGGGGCAGACCAGCGCTTTTGCGACCAGCGTGCGCGAGGCCACGCGTGAGATGCTCGTGGAGCTGGGCTGCGCCGTCGGCCCTTGGAGCGATATGGTCGCCGACCGTGCAACGCGCACCGAACGCCCGCGCATCCGCCTTCCCTGGTCGCGTGAGGGTGATTGCCGATGAGCCTGCAAACGAGAATCAAAGCAGCCGGTGCGGCAGCGGCGACGGCGCCTGTCGATGTGGGATGGCGCCGTGCGGTCAAGCGCCGCACCAAGCGGGCCGTGATGGACCGCGTGGGCTACGACGAGGTGGCACGCATCAGTGCCTACGTCGATCCGGTTCTTGCCCGCTCGGAATTGCGTCCTGCGGTGGAGGCGGCACTCAACGTGGAAGAACCGACCGACCTGGCGACGCCCGAGCGTGAGACCATCATCAACGAGATCTTGGATGACGTGGTGGGCTTGGGCCCGCTGCAGCCGCTCATCGAGGACGACACCGTCACCGAGATTATGATCAACGGTTGCCGCTCGGCTTTCTTTGAGCGCGGCGGGGTCTTATACCCCATCGAGCATGCGTTTGAGGATGACGAGCAGATCCGCGTGCTCATCGACCGCATCATCTCGCCGCTGGGCAGGCGTATCGACGAGCGCAGTCCCATCGTCAACGCCCGCCTCAAGACAGGTTATCGCGTCAACGCGGTGATTCCGCCCGTGGCGATCGATGGGCCGATCCTCACTATCCGCAAGTTCTCGGATCGCATATGTTCGTTGGACGAGCTTGTGGGCCTGGGGTCGCTACCGCTTTGGTATGCGCAACTGCTTTCGTGTGCGGTGTCGCTGCGCCAAGATTTGGCGGTTGCGGGCGGTACGGGGTCGGGCAAGACCACGCTGCTCAACGCGCTATCGTGCGAGATATCTACCGGCGAGCGCATCGTGACGATCGAGGATTCCGCCGAGCTCAAGTTCGCGCATCACCCGCATGTGGTTCGCCTGGAGGCGCGCGAGGCTTCAATTGAGGGCGAGGGCGCGGTGACAATCCGCGACCTGGTGACCAACGCCCTGCGTATGCGTCCCGACCGTATTGTAGTGGGTGAGGTACGCGGTGCGGAATGTTGCGACATGCTGCAGGCCATGAACACCGGGCACGATGGGTCGCTCACCACGCTTCATGCGGGCACCGAGCAAGAGACCGTGGTGCGTTTGACGCTGCTTGCGCGCTATGGCATCGATCTGCCGAGCGAGCTCATCGAGGAACAAATCGCTATGGCGCTCGACGGCATCGTGATGTCCGAGCGCCATGCGGACGGCCGGCGTTTTGTGTCCTCTTATTCGGGGGTGCGACGCGGCGCGTCGGGTGGCGTGGAACTCGAGCGCTACGTGACCTTCGATGCCGCCGAGCGCACCTGGACCCTCAACCGCGAGCCGCCGTTTATCGCAGAGGGCTTGCGCTCGGGAACGCTTACGCAGGAGGAGGTGGACGAATGGAGGTCGTTGTGCCCCTCGTCGTAGGGGGCCTTGCCGGGTTTTCGGTCGCGACGGTATGCGGAGTGGAGCCTCATGTGCCGAGGGTGCCGCCGGCGGAGCTGGTGCGCCATATGTTTGAATCGGTGGCCGAGAAGCTGCCACGCGAGCTGGTGAAAAATGATCTGCTAAAAAAGATCGCCCGCTCCTGGGTATCGTTGGTTCCCGTGCGCCGCATCGGTCTTGTCGTTGAGGATGATGCTTCACGCTTAGCGTTCCTGCTGCTATCGAGTGGCGTCTGCTGCCTTGCACTTGCCGTGGTGTCGCTATCGCCCATCGGCTTTGTTTTGGGGGCGGTTGCGCCCTTTGCCGCGGGCGCCGCACGCGACATCTTTGACCACCGACGCGAGCAGCGCGATGTGGAGGAAGCTATGCCCGAGGCCTTTACGGCACTTTCCATGTCGCTTGCCTCGGGACATTCGCTGGCCCAGGGCATGCGGTTTGTGGGCGCTCACGCGCAAGAGCCGGTGCATACCGAGTTTCTGCGGGTGGCGGCGGCGATCGACTGTGGCATTTCGGCTGCCGATGCGCTCGACGACCTGCTTGTCCGCATCGACGCCCCAGGGCTTTCGCTTGTCACGTTGGCGCTCAAGGTGTCGCAGCGGACCGGTGCCCCGCTTGCCGATCTGCTGTCCGAGGCGTCGAGCATGGTGGGGGAGCGTATTGAGCTCAAGCGCCGCCTGGATGTCAAAACGTCGCAGGCGCGCATGTCGGCGCATATGGTCGCGGCGATGCCGGCGGGTATGTGCGCGGTGCTGGCCCTGCTTTCGTCAGATTTTCGCTACGGTCTCGCAACGCCGGTAGGCGCCGGCGCCGTGGTTCTGGGGCTTGCCCTTAACGGCGTCGCCCTAATGGTTATCCGACGCATTATGCGGGTGGAGCTGTGAGCGCCCTGGTTGCCGCCACGGCTTGCCTGTGCGCCTTCGGCGTATTTGTCGCGACGGGCCTGGAGCGCTCGGATGTGCGCAAGACCATGGAGATTTTCAGGGGCGAGGCGGTGCTGGTCGTTGCTGCGGCCCATTCGGTGATCGATGCCGCTATTGCGCGGGTGAGGGGCGCATTTGGCGTGGACAACTCAGCGCAGGTTTCGCTCGGTGAGGTGTCCGAGATGATTGATGTGGTGCGCCTGGGGCTTTCCGCCGGCCTTTCGTTCGATGCGGCGCTCGAGATCTTTTGCGCCAATCGTCGATCGGCGCTGACTGTTCGGCTTGAACGGGCATGCATGGCGTGGCAGGTGGGCGTGGGAGCGCGCGAGGACGAGTTGTTGGCGGCCGCGCAGGACCTGGACGTGCGGGCGCTCGAGACCTTTGCCATTACGGTGGGTCAAGCGCTCGCCCTGGGTGCCCCGCTTGCCGAGACCCTTGCTGCCCAAAGTCGCGAGATCCGCGCCGCCCATCGTGCCGCGGTCGAGCGCGAGATTGAACGAGCGCCCGTCAAGCTGCTGATTCCCACCGGCACGCTCATCTTGCCGGCACTGCTGTTATCCATATTGGGCCCGCTGCTGGGAGCAGGCGGGATGATGTAGGGAGGAATACATGAACAAAATGGCTGACGTTATGGGTAGGGTTTGGAGTCGGACGCTTTACCGTGCAATGCGTTCCTGTCAACGTGCCAAGGCGCTGGTGCAGGAGGAAAGCGCGCAGGGTACCACCGAGTACGCCATCTTGGTCGGCGTGCTCGTGGTAATCGCGATCATTGCCATCGTTGCATTTAAGGGCAACGTCGAAAAGCTATGGAACGCGATCAAAGACGGCATCAACAGCCTGTAGAAGGCGGGCATTCTGTTGGCGTGCTGCTGGTGCTCGCTTGCCTGATTGTGGCGATAGCGGCGACGCTCTGGGGGCTGAATGTCGTGCGACAGCAGCGTTCTGGGGCCGTCGCGGATGGGAGCTCGGGCGCGGTGGCGCCTCCCGATGACAAAGCGCGGGACACGGCCGACAGGGATGCCGCCGTCACGGCACAAACTTTTCTGCGCGCCCTCGACGAACGGGCGGATGCTGCGGCGGGGCCATCTGAGGACAACGCAGTCGCAGTCCGGCTGACATGGGCCGAGGAGCGACCGATGACCGAGGCTGCCGCGGACCTGTTGCGTGTTTATCGCGAGGTGCCCACAGCCCAGCTCGCTCTAAGCGGTTACCTCGACATCAAGGGCAACGTATGGGGCGCCATCGTGCGCGATGGGCGCGGCTGGGTCGACATGGTGACGGTTGCCGCGGATGCCGGCGACGCCTCGTGCCGCTTACGCGCGGTGCGCTTGGTTCCGCAAGCATCGGGGTCAAAGGAGGGATCGTGAAATGCTTGACGTTTTGCGCGAGGAGTCTGCCCAATCGACCGTTGAGTACGCCATCGTCACCATGGCGCTGCTTTCCATCGTGCTGGCGATTGCGGGGCTTTGGCGCGCCGGCACCGACGGACGCTTGGCGGCGTTGGCTGCACGGGCGGCGTCCCATGGCGTCGCCTCGACATCGGTTATCGACGCCGCCGCAGGCGCCAAAGACATCGCACTCTATTGATATCGCGCGCGAGGATTGGGCGCAGTCCACGGTCGAGGCCGCCTTTTTGCTGCCGACGTTTTTGACGCTCATCCTGCTTGCGCTGCAGCCGGTGTGCCTGCTCTATACGCGTGCGGTCATGGAGTCTGCCGCCGCCGAGACGGCGCGGCTCATGACCACGACGGCGGCGGAGGACGACGACCTCAAGGAGTTTGCCCGCCGCCGTCTCGCCGCGGTGCCCGATGTCTCGATCTTTCACGCCGGCGGACCGCTGTCGTGGGATATCGAGCTTGGCCGGGCGGACGCAGGGGGCGTTTCGTCTGTATCTATCGCGGGTGATGTAAAGCCGCTGCCCGTGATCGGCGCGTTCGCGCAGGCCATGGGCAATGTGGGGGGAGGAGGAAATGTTGAGTTGAAAGTCGACGTTTCGTACCGATCGCGTCCCGGATGGCTGGAGGGAGACTATGATTCGTGGATTGCCGCGTGGGATTAGGCGTCGCCTGCTGCGAATGATGCGAGGGCTCGTGTGCCGTTGCCGGTCGAATGCCCGCCGCAAGCGGGGCGGCTTCATGGGCCGCTCCGGTATCGACTTGTTTATCGAGGACGGTGCCTACACTACGCTTTCTTCGGCGGTCGTCATACTTGTGGTGCTTACGCTGCTGTTTTCGTCGACGGCGGCGATATGGAGTATGTCGCGTGCCGGGGATACCCAGGTGGCGGCCGATAGCGGTGCTCTGGCGGGTGCCAACGTGATATCGTCCTACCATACAGCGGCCACGGTGGTGGATGCGAGCATTTTGAGCTTGGGCTTGGCGGGGTTTGCCACAATCGGCACCGGCTTGGTTGCCATGCTGGTGCCGGGTGGGAAAATAGCCGCAAGCGATATGGTCGATACCGGGATTGAGATTATTAAAACGCGCAATAAGTTTGCCAAAAGTGCGTCGGAGGGTTTGCAAAAAGTCGAAACGGCTCTGCCATATCTGGTTGCCGCGCGAGCTACGCAGGCTGTTTCGGCGCAGGATACCGATAACGTGATCTATACCGGCACAGCGCTCGCCGTGCCCAGGACATCGGAGTCGGACTTTGTTGCGCTCGAGGGGTCAGAAATCTCGACCGATGCCATCGAGAGCACCTCAAAAGACCTTGACTATGCTGCCAAGGAACTGAAGAAAGCGTCCGAGAAAACGTCAAAGGCCAAGGAACGCGCCTGGCTTGCCGACTGCGGCGGATCGGACAGAGGCGCAGTCGGAAGCTGTTCGTGCATGTGGGAACGCGCGAGGAGCTTGGCGAAGCTTTCGGATATTGAGAATCCGCACTATGCCTCGAGTGTCACATGGGAGCCGCAAGTGGCGCTCGATCGCGCGAAGGCCTATTACCGCTCGCGCCTTGCAAACGAGGCACCTCAGGGCTCAAGCGTCGAGACGAAGGCGGAGTCGGCGGCGCGCAAGGCGTTTTACACCTATGCGAGTACAGAGGTCAATCGTGCATATGTAACCGAGGACGGAGATGAAGTCACTTCCCATATCCCGCTGTTGCCGCGCAACTCTGAAGAGGTGCGAGCGACGGAACTCTATACCGATGCGGCGTGGCCAATTAGTACCATCGATGACAAGACGTATCTGCATTACGGAACGAGTTGCCCCAACTATAAGAAGGGGTCGCCAGGCGGGTTAGCCTCGGTTGCCGATTATGACAGGCAGGACAGATGCAACAGATGCCATTTTGGCGTTTCGTCGCTCGGTGCCGTTGCAGCGCCTTCGACTTCTATCGAAAACGGCTTCGAATACCACTTTGACAAGTTCAAAGATGCCCTGGAAGACTACGTCGACTGCCGCAACAAAGAACTCGAACTTGAGCGTCAGACCGAGGATGAGGCCGACCGTGCGGGCAATGCGTTTGACCAGGCCATCAAGGCGCTTTCGGGCGAGCGGCCGCGTATCGCCCCGCCCGGCCGAAACGGCGTGGTCTCCTTTGCGGTCTCGGGCGATATGACCAGTCCCGGTAAGCTCAACTCTTCATTCAATAAGCCGGTTACGCTCGGCAGTCGCGGTGCAATCTCTGCCGCGGTCTTGGCTCCCGACAACGCGACGGCGCAAAACAACGTGCTCTCGCGGTTTTTCTCGACACTGGAAGAGCGCTCGGGCGGCGTTGCCGGCGTACTCGATGGCGTCATGGATGTTTGGGGACGCCTGCTTGTGGGATACGGAGACATCCAAGGTTCGGCCGACGAACTTATGGACGAGATGATTAAAGACCTAGGAGGGGGCAGCGGCGCGTTGGGCTCCATTGCATCGTGGCTCGGCGATACCGTTTCGGCGTCCGTGGCGGCGCTGGGTTTGGAACCGTGCGACTTGCGCCTGCGAAAGCCGGTGCTGACCGATTCCGCTAACGTCATTAAGAGTCCGGGGTCTGACATTGCCGGTCTCTCTCAAGCGCAAGACAAACTGCGAAGTATTCCGTTGGGCGTGACCGATCCCAAGGCGCTTTGCGAGGCGTTGGAATATCAAGTCGAACGCACCATTAGCGGTACGGTGTTCACACTTGCGGAGATTCCTCTGCCCGGCGGTGGTTCCATCCCGCTTACCGTCGATGTCGCCACGCTGGTTGGCGCTCTGGGCGGTGGGTCGTAATGAGTATCCGCATGCGTCTGCGCGAGGAGCGCGCCCAGGCGACGGTCGAGATGGCAGTGGTCGCTCCCGTTTTGCTGGCGCTTGCGCTCATTGTGTACAACGTCATGGTCTTTGCCGGCGCCGTTGCGCGCTTCGATCGCGTGGTGCCCGATATCGTGCTGGCGCACGCTGTGGCGCCGGAAGGGGAGGGCGATGAGAGCTCTGTCGATGCCTCGATGCGTGTCCAGTCCGAGATTCAGGCGGCTATGCAGGGCTATAATCTGCAGGTCGAGGTCTCGAGCGAGCAGAGCTCGGCGTCGTCTGACGGCGGCTTGCTCTCTCTGTCCGGGACGTTTAGGACCTATGCCTGCGTCATGTACTATGAGCCGTGGCCTAGATTGCTTAGCATTGCCGGCGTTTCTCTGGGGACGCCGGCGAAGCTGTCGCACGAGCGCGCGGTTACGGTCGATCCGTGGCGACCGGGGGTGGTCATGTGAGCGCCGTCTTGTCTTATATCGCCTACGCGCGTGCGCTCAATAGGCTCGGTTGGTCGCCGGCAGAGTTTATGGTGGCAGAATCGTTTGGCGCACGCTTGCGCGGCATGCTGGGCCGCGTGCCGATTACGGCTGACGGACTGCCGCTCGTCACGGCGTTTCCGTGCTGCTCTTCAGTCCACACCTGTTTTATGGCTTATCCCATCGACATTGCCTTTATTGATTGCAGCGGCAATATCCTTGCACGCTACGAAAATGTCCGCCCCTGGCGCATGTGCTCCTGTCCCGGTGCTTGGGCGGTGCTGGAACGCCCTTCAATCCTTGTATCGCCCACTGTCTTGCAACGAGTGCAGGCTTGAAGGCCCTGAGCGAAAAACTTCTTGCGGCCGGTTGATGTCTCTGACGTGCTGCTTTACAGAACCGAGGCGGTGTCCAAAAACTTTTTTCAAATTCTCGGTTGACCGGAGCGCGTCCTTGGTTATACTAATCAAGCCTTGAAACAAGGCACACCTCAAATGGCTGGGTAGCTCAGTTGGTAGAGCAGAGGACTGAAAATCCTCGTGTCAGGGGTTCGATTCCCTTCCCCGCCACCTTGAATTGACTAGGACCTCTGCAAAGAGGTCCTTTTCTTTTATGTAGCCCCGCGGAAAACGCATCCCAGAATTTCAATCCTGAGCGGGATGCGCTTTCCGCTTTAGGGGCGCTTGGGAAAATGCGACCCGGAATGACGTGAAATTACGGGACATGCTTTCCGGTTGGGCCTGCTGGCGGAAAATGCATTCCATTATTGAGCAAAAAAACGGGATGCGCCTTCCGGCGCCTGCCTTCGGCGCGCGTGCACATCTTGGCGTACCATCTCGGGTGTGCCCGCCCAGACATTACTCCTACTTTTGCGCCACTTTGCAGACCGTTCGATCGGCTGTCCGTGTGCGCGGGTATACTCAAAACGATACTTTTCCTATGCAATACGATGCGGGTTCGCCCTGCACGATTCGAAGGGGGCCGTGATGGAGAGGATACTCGGCGTTAATCTCTCTGGCTGGTTTATTCCCGAGCCTTGGGTGACCCCGTCGCTGTACGCGGCGACAGGTGCGTCCAATGCGGCGGAACTGCAAGAAGCCATGGGCACTGCTGCCTATAACGAGCGCATGCGTCGCCATTATGAGACATTCGTAAGCGAAGATGATTTTCGCCGTATGGCGCAGATTGGTCTCAATGCCGTGCGTTTGCCGGTGCCCTGGTATGCCTTTGGCTCGCAGGAGTCCGATGCGTCCTACATTTCGGTTATCGACTACATTGACCGTGCAATTGAGTGGGCTGCCAAGTACGACATTCGCGTGCTGCTCGATCTAGCGACTGTGCCCGGTGGCCAGGGCGATTCCAACGATTCGCCCACCACGCCGGAGGCTGTTGCCGAGTGGCATTCGTCCACCAACGGTCGTCACGTTGCGCTCGACGTGCTGGAGCGCTTGGCCGATCGCTACGGCGAAGCCGAAAGCCTTCTGGGCATTGAGCTGCTGGATACGCCGCAGATGAGTGTCCGCAAGAGTCTCTTTACCATGACGGATGGCATTCCGGCGCACTACCTGCGCAACTTCTATCGTGATGCCTATGAGCTCGTCCGTTCGTATATGCCCGAGGACAAGATCGTCGTCTTTTCGTCGTCGGGACATCCCGGCGAGTGGAAGCATTTTATGCGCGGCGCCAAGTACAAGAACGTCTACATGGACCTTCACCTGTACCATTACCGCGACGAGCATGCGCTCGACATCACGAGCCCCCGCGGGCTGACGACGGCGATTTCGCGTAACAAGCGCGAGCTTAAAGAAGCGATTTCGACAGGGTTCCCCGTGCTGGTGGGCGAATGGTCGGGCGCGGCGATCTTTGCCAACTCGTCGGTTACGCCCGAGGGCCGCAATGCCTACGAGCGCGTGTTTATCGCCAACCAGCTGGCTTCGTTTGCGCCGGCTGCCGGTTGGTTCTTCCAAACGTGGAAGACCGAGAAACGTATCGCAGCATGGGACGCCCGCGCGGCGCTCGGTACGCTCGAGCGCGGCATGATTGAATAGGTTGATATGACGCAAAACAGCGCCCATACGGGCAAACTCTATGTGGTCGGAACACCCATCGGCAACCTGGGCGACCTGTCTCCGCGCGTTGGCGAGGCGTTTGCCGCCGCCGATGCGATCTGCTGCGAGGACACGCGCGTGACCTCAAAGCTACTGATGCACCTGGGCATTTCCAAGCCGCTTGTCCGTTGTGACGAGAATGTGATCGCCAGCCGCGCCGCCGGCCTGGTTGACCGCCTGCTGGCGGGGGAGACCCTCGCTTTTGCCTCGGATGCCGGCATGCCGAGCGTGTCCGATCCCGGCCAAGCGCTGGTCGAGGCGGCGCGTGAGGCCGATGTGCCCGTCGAAGTTATTCCCGGGCCCTCTGCTTGCGTCACAGCGCTCGTTTCGTCCGGCATTCCCTGCGAGCATTTTTTCTTCGAGGGCTTTTTGGGCCGAAAGCACGGCGACCGCGTGCGCCGTTTGCAGCTCCTTGCCGTGGTGCCCGGCGCACTCATCTTCTACGAGTCTCCACATCGCATCGTGGCGACGCTCGAGGCCGTGGCGGAGGTCTTTCCCCAGCGTGAGGTTGCCGTCTGCCGCGAACTCACCAAGCTGCACGAGGAGGTCTTGCGCGGGCCCGCCGCCCAGCTTGCCGAGAGGCTGCGTGCTCGCGGCGAAGTAAAGGGCGAGATTGCGCTGGTCATTGCGCCACCGAGCGAAGACGAGGAGACCGGCATCGTGCCGGTTGGCGCAGCGGCAGCGGATCCCGACGAGGCCCTGCGCGCGGATATCCGTGTCGCGCTCGAGGAGGGGGAGCCCGCCTCTGCGGTGGCCAAGCGCCTGTCTCAGAAGTATTCACGCCGCAAGCGCGATGTCTATGCCATGGTGCTCAATATGCAATAGATGGAGGATATCCAGCCCTTGCGTTAGAATCATCCCCTGTATGCAACGTTTTTCTGGAGGACAAACCCCATGGATCAAAGCAAGCCTTCGTTCTTTATCACGACGCCCATCTACTACGTCAATGCCGATCCGCATCTGGGCACGGCTTATTCCACCATCATCGCCGACGTCCAGGCTCGCTATCGCCGCTCCGCCGGCTATAACGTCAAGTTCCTGACCGGCATGGACGAGCACGGCGAGAAGGTCGCCGAGGCCGCAGCCAAGCATGGCATGACGCCGCAGGAGTGGACCGACAGCCAGGCTCCGCACTTCAAGGAGCTTTGGAGCAAACTCGAGATCTCCAACGACGACTTCATCCGCACCACCGAGCCGCGCCAGCATCATGCGGTGCAGTATCTGTGGGAGCGCATGAAGGAGTCTGGCTACCTGTATAAGGGCAGCTACGACGGTTGGTACTGTGTGCCCGACGAGACTTACTTTACCGACACGCAGGTCCAGAAGGGTGACGAGGAGTACGGCAGCGTCGGCCAGCACCTGTGCCCCGACTGTCATCGTCCGCTCGAGCGCGTGCAGGAGGAGTCCTACTTCTTCAAGCTTTCCGCTTTCCAGGACAAGCTGCTCAAGCTCTATGACGAGCATCCCGATTTCGTCGAGCCTGCATTCCGCATGAACGAGGTGCGTAGCTTTGTCGAGGGTGGCCTCAACGACCTTTCCGTGAGCCGTACGAGCTTTGACTGGGGCATCCAGGTTCCGTTCGATGAGGGCCATGTGACCTATGTGTGGTTCGACGCGCTGCTCAACTACATGACGGCTGTCGGCTACGGTGTCGACACCGACGAGGCCCGTGCCGAGCTGGCCTATCGCTGGCCTGCGCAGTTCCACATTGTGGGCAAGGACATCATTCGCTTCCACTGCGTCATCTGGCCCGCTATGCTCATGGCCATTGGCGAGGCTCTGCCCGAGCACGTCTTTGCCCACGGCTTCCTGACCGTGCGCAATGCCGAGACTGGCAAGGCCGAGAAGATGTCCAAGAGCCGTGGCAACGCCATTGCCCCGCAGGATGTTATCGACATGCTGGGCGTCGAGGGTTATCGCTACTACTTTATGACCGACGTGGTCCCCGGCACCGACGGCGCTATCAGCTTCGATCGCATGGAGCAGGTCTACAACGCCGATCTCGCTAACAGCTGGGGCAACCTCATCTCGCGTTCACTCAACATGAGCGGCAAGTACTTTGACGGTTGCGCGCCCGCCAAGCCCGTATCGTTCGATGCGTTCGATAACCCGCTGGCAAAGATTGCCGATGGCCTGGCCGAGCGCTACATGGCCAAGATGGACGTGCTCGATTACGGTGGAGCCAAAGACGAGGTTATGGAGCTCATCCACGCCGCCAACCACTACATCGAGGACTCCGAGCCCTGGGCACTTGCCAAGGACGAGGCCAAGGCCGACGAGCTGGCGTTTGTGATCTACAACCTCCTCGAGGCCATCCGCATTGCCGCTCACCTGCTGATGCCGCTCATGCCCCAGACTTCTACCGAGGCCCTGCGCCGCCTGTCGTGCGAGGACGAGGCCGCGAGCGACGATCTCAAGGGCATTTGCGCTTGGGGTCTGCTTGCCGGTGGTCAGCCCGTCGAGAAGGGTGAGCCGCTGTTCCCGCGTCTGGGTTAAGACGCCGCGCGCCATATCGGCAATCTGCTGTTTAGGTGTAAGGGCATGGCCGCAACGGTCCATGCCCTTTTGTTTCAAGACGCCGCCACCATGTTAAGGAGGCAACTATGACAACTTCGCCTTTGGCAAACCCCACGGCAACAAGGGAGCTGCTGGAGGAGTTTGGCCTTGCGACCAAGCATCGCCTGGGCCAGAACTTCCTGATCGACAACCATGTGATCGAGCGTATTTGCGAGCTTTCCGAACTTGCGGGCGATGAGCGCGTGCTCGAGGTCGGTCCGGGCGTTGGAACGCTCACGCTTGCGCTGCTTCAGGAGGCGGCGTGCGTCACGTCGATTGAGGCCGATCCCGAGCTCGAGCCGGTGCTCGATGCCCATGCCGCCGACTATGCCAACTTCCGCTTTATCATGGGCGACGCGCTCAAGGTGTGCCCGGAGCAGATTGAGCAGGCCGCGGGCGGCAAGCCGACGGTATTTGTCGCGAACTTGCCCTATAACGTGGCAGCAACGATCATTCTGCAGTTCTTCCAGACGATGCCCGCGCTCAAGCGCGCCATCGTCATGGTTCAAAAGGAGGTTGCCGATCGCATTGCCGCAACGCCGGGCAACAAGACCTACGGCGGCTATACGGCAAAGCTCGGCCTGTATGCGCAGGTGACGGGTCGCTTTGAGGTGCCGCCACGCTGCTTTATGCCGGCGCCGCATGTGGATTCGGCCGTCGTGCGCATCGACCGTGTCGACGGCGTAGCGCCCGAGGGGCTTGATCGCGAGTTTGTGGCCCGCGTGATTGACGCTGCGTTTGCTCAGCGTCGCAAGACCATCCGCAATTCCATGAGCGCCAACGGCTTTGCCAAGGACGCGCTCGATGCCGCCTTTGAGGCTTGCGGCATCGCACCCACCACGCGCGCCGAGACACTTGGCGTTGCCGATTTTGTCCGTCTAGCTCAGGAGCTAATCCATGATGCCTAATGACGAGCGCGTGACGTTTACCAAGAAAAAGAAAACGGTTGCTTGCCCCGCGCCCTTGGCGCCGCTTGCCGATACGCATGCGCACCTGCTCTCGTTTTGGGGCAAGGAAGTACCCGAGACGCTTGTGCGCGCCAAGGCTGCAGGCGTCGACCTGTTGGTGACGATTTTTGATCCCATTGCCGACAAACGCAGCGTGACGGACTATAGCGACTGGCTGGTGCGCGAGATGTTGCCGATGCGGGATATTCCGCAGATAAAGTATCTCGCCGGTGTGCACCCCTATGGCGCGCCGGACTATACCGATGACATTCATGCACAGGTCGTTGCTGCGCTTGATGATCCCTTATGCGTCGGTATCGGCGAGATCGGTCTGGACTACCACATGGATTACGACGACGACATCGCGCCGGCGCCCCACAGCGTGCAGATCGACTGCATGGCACGTCAGCTCGAAGTTGCTGTGCGTCGTAACGTGCCGGTGGAGTTGCATCTGCGCCACGAGGATGCGGATGGGGAGCGCTCCTCGCATGTGGATGCGTACAACGTGCTGCGCGAGGTGGGTGTGCCTCAGGCCGGTTGCGTGCTGCACTGCTTTGGCGAGGATCGCGCCACGATGGAGCGCTTTGTGGGTTTGGGCTGCTATATCGCCTATGGCGGTGCGGCCACCTTTAAGCGCAATAATGATGTGCGTGAGGCATTCGCGGCGACCCCGCTCGATCGAATTTTGTTCGAGACGGATTGCCCGTATATGGCTCCGGAGCCCATTCGCGGTCTTGAGTGCGAGCCTGCAATGATTTCCATCACGGCAAACGCGCTGGTTAATGACCGTGTCGATCGTACTGGAGAGAAAGCAGAGGCAATTGCGCAAGCTGCGTGGGACAATGCCTGCAAACTTTTTCAAAAATAGTTCTTGCGTTCACGGTGGCGCTCCGTTATTCTAATTCCTGCACGCGGGCGTGGCGGAATTGGCAGACGCGTACGGTTCAGGTCCGTATGGGGGCAACCCCATGAAGGTTCAAGTCCTTTCGCCCGCACCATTTTGAGTACTCGCCAGCCTTTCTCGGCTGGCTTTTTTATTTCCCTTCATTTTACTCAGATATAACGAGCATCCAACAAGGCTTTGACGTGCATGCGTAAACTCTGCCCCGCTTCCCATCTTTACGCATCCATGACAAAGCTTCAACGCGCGCTTGACGCATTGGCGAGATGATAGCTACACGTTGAAAAGGCAATATGGTGTGCGCCAGCGCGCGGGCCGTTGGACAGGATGCGCGAATGATTTGCTACGTCGAAGATGATACAAATATTAGAGACCTTACCGTTTACGCCCTCAAGCAGGCAGGGTTCGAGGCTGCTGGGTTCACGTGCGGTCGCGATTTCTTCGAGGCTTGCGACGAGAAGGCGCCCGACTTGGTGTTGCTCGACATCATGCTTCCCGAAATGGACGGTCTTGAGATTCTCCGCGAGTTGCGCAGTCTGCCGTCGACGAAGAACATCCCTGTTATGATGCTCACAGCGAAAGGCACCGAATTCGACAAGGTGTGCGGGCTCGATGCGGGCGCCGACGATTACCTGGCGAAGCCGTTCGGCATGATGGAGCTGGTATCTCGTGTGAACGCGCTGCTGCGTCGCGCGCAGGCACCGGCCGTGAGCGCCGACGACACGCTCGTTAACGGGCCGATAGAGCTGGTCTCGTCTGCCCATACGGTGAGCGTCGGGGGAACCCCTGTGGCGCTGACGCTCAAGGAGTTCGACCTGCTGCGCGCGCTGATGCGCAGCGAGGGCAGGGTGCTTTCGCGCGGCAGATTGCTCGAGGACGTGTGGGGAGTGACTTACGTGGGCGAAACGCGCACGGTCGATGTGCATATTCAAACGCTGAGGCAGAAGCTCAACGCGGCATCTTCGGGTGCCGATGGGCTCATCCGCACCGTTCGCGGCGTCGGATACACGATGAAGAGCGCATCATGAGCCCGACCCACAACAACGTGAAAAGCCTGTCGAACCGCATCTTCCGCAGCGTGCTCACCTTCACGCTGATTGTCCTGTTCGTCTTCGGTACCGTCATGTCGGCGATCTTCTACACCACCTACGAGCGCGATGCGGAAGAGGACCTTTCCTCCGCGGCGCAAAACGTCGCAACATCGCTGGGCGACCTCGACTCGCAGGCGTGCGAGCAGGCCCTTTCGCAGCAGTTTTCCGATGCCTTCCGCTATACGCTTATCGATACGGATGGCGCGGTGCTCTACGACAGCGTGGCCGATGCTTCGACGATGGAAAACCACGCCGACCGCCCCGAGGTGCGCGAAGCCGACGAGCGTGGGCGCGGAGAGGTGTCCCGCTACTCGAGCACGCTTGGCACCGTGACGCTGTATTCTGCGGTGAAGCTCCAAAACGGGGACGTCGTGCGCCTGTCCGAGACGCGCGAGTCGCTGGTCGCGTTCTTTGGCGGCATGATGGGACCGATTGCGCTCACGCTTCTCGTGGCGATTATGCTCGTGTTCCTGTTATCGCAGCGGCTGACGTCTCGCATTATGCAGCCGATCGACGTGCTTGACTTCGCCAATCCGCTCGAGAACGAGATTTACGAGGAGATGGACCCGCTGCTCGAGCGAATCGACGACCAGCAGCGGCAGCTTCGCGAGCAGAACAAAGACCTCGCGCGTGCTGAGACGATGCGCCGCGACTTCTCGAGCAACGTGAGCCATGAGATGAAGACGCCGCTTCAGGTGATCTCGGGGTATGCCGAGCTCATGAGAAACGACATGATCGATCCCGCCGACCGCCAGAAGTTCGCGGGGCTCATCTACGACGAGGCGCAATCGATGCGAGCGCTGATTGACGAGGTGCTGACACTCTCGCGGCTTGATGAGACGTCCTTCGATGGAGAGTCGGCGACGCTTATCGATATGCTGGAAGCCTCCAAGCGCGTGGTGGGGCGACTATCGAGCTTTGCCCACGACCGCGGCGTGTCGGTTGAGGTGAGCGGAGACTCCGCGTGCATCGCCGGCTCCGAGACGCTGGTCGAGGAGATGCTGTATAACCTGGTAGAGAATGGGATTCGCTACAACCATGAAGGTGGAAGCGTGAGCGTTTCGGTTCGGCTGGAGCTTCCCACTTCGGCGGAGCAGACCGACGATATCCGTGCACTGCCTGCAGGGGAGCGCGGCCGCATGCGAGCGGTCGTGCGCGTGAGCGACACTGGCCCGGGCATCCCAGAGGACAAGCAGGAGAAGATCTTCGAGCGCTTCTATCGCTTGGAGAAGAGCCGTTCGAAGGAGACCGGCGGCACGGGACTTGGGCTTGCGATCGTCAAGCATGCCGTGATGTACCACAAGGGCAGCGTCCGGGTGGAAAGCGAAGAGGGCAAAGGTACCGTGTTCATTCTGAGGATACCTACGGCCTAGATCGGAGGCGCCTTGAAACGGCACGCTCTTTCTTCATCAAACTATGGAACCCGCGGCATGTCAAGACTTTAATTGAGCGCCATCGTCCTTATACTGAAGATAGGTTCCGCTCCCGCAGTCATACATGCGGTGGACCGACGTTTTATATGCAGGGAGCTCAAGATAGCCCATGGAACGGAGATT
>OLSB01001298.1_pt1 | contig 24742 bp, 18 predicted proteins | sample 1672071 | NCBI WGS metagenome assembly OLSB01 (sample SAMEA3136642, study PRJEB25190) | human gut metagenome | biome: human gut; feature: human-associated habitat; material: faeces | place: Austria | collected 2013 | reverse complement strand
ATGAAGGGTATGCTTGCTGTTGTAATGGCAATGTCTATGGCAGCATGCTCCGGAGGCTTCCGACCGGATATGAAGGGGCGCTATCTTATCAGAATGCAGACCGTGTATCGGCACGGGTTCTTTCTACCGATGAAAGCGATGTTTACGATACCGGTCTGGTGCGTACCGGAGATCAGCGATGCCATGTACGAATTCTGGGCGGGCAGTTTGCCGGTGTCGAGGTGGATGCCGTAAACCGGCTCAGCGGATCACTTGCACAGGATGAACTGTTTTCTGTGGGAGATAAAGCCTTTGTTGTGGTAAGCCATAGTGGGGATGAGATAACGACCGTCTATATGACGGATCATTTCCGAATTGAAAGGAAGTGATTCTTGCCGGGCTTTTTTTACTCCTTCTGCTAATTTTTGCCAGAGGAACAGGATTACGTGCCATTATTTCGTTTATTGATACCATTTTACTGATGTGGAAGATGCTGGTTCCATGCCTTCTGAATGGATTTAATCCGGTTCTGGTGTCTTTTGGTCTGGTTCTGGCTTTGACGGCTTTGATTCTGATGCTGATCTATGGATGGGATCGCAGGTTTTTGTCTGCTGTTTCCGGTGCAGCTCTTGGAATTCTGGTAACAGCCATATTAGGGTTCGTTTTTACGGATCTGTTTCAAATCCATGGCGCTGTCATGGAGTCAAGTGAAAGCCTGCTTTATGCCGGGTACCAGTACCTTGATCTGACTAAGATATTTGTAGCATCCATTTTTCTTGGTTCTTCCGGTGCGATTATGGATTTATCGGTTGACATCTGCTCAGCAGTTTATGAGGTAGTACAGAAAAAACCGGATATCCGTGCGCGCGAAGCCATAGCTTCCGGTTTTGCGGTTGGTCGTGCTGCATGCGGATCCACAACAACAACGCTGCTGTTAGCCTATTCCGGAAGCTATGTTGCACTTCTTATGGTGTTTATGGCACAGGGGACACCGGTAGAGCTGATGCTTAATTACAAATATGTGGCAGCAGAAATTGTTCATACGATTGTTGGTTCATTCGGACTTGTAACGGTCGCTCCATTAACTGCAATTACCAGTGGATTTTTGCTGACACGGGGGAAGAAGGAAGCGGAAAAATAAGTTGCCGGAAAGTATGTATTTCTGTTAGCCAATCTGTACAATCCGGCAGCATATGAATAGGCAAGGCTGAGCTGCTACGTTCTGGATAGTAATCCTTTGAAAATCCTTGACAAAACAGCCAATTTGTTATATTTTTAAGGTAAATGCAATCGATTGCATAGAAAGTATATAAAATGGTAACAATTTATGACATCGCAAAAAAACTGAATATCAATGCCAGTACGGTATCGCGTGCGATGACGAAGCCTGAAATGGTGAGCGCCAAAACACGTAAAAGGGTGTTGGAAGCAGCGGAGAAACTTGGATATCTTCCTAATATGATAGCAAGTCAGTTAAGAAGTCAGGAATCTTCTGTTATTGCATTGATTTCCCTGGAACCCGCCTGGTCCTGGTACACCGATATGGTATTAAATGGCGCGGAGGACAGAGTAAAGGAATTAGGATATAGCATGATCGCATTATCTGATAAGACAAGATCTTATGTAGAAAGTATTAAATTTTGTGAACAGATGCGATTTGCAGGAGTTATTCTATTCAGTACAGCTATAGGGTATAACAGGGAGCCGATCGAGACCAGTATACCCATTGTTTATATTAACAGAAAGAATGTAGATAGTGAAATTGTTTTACCTGATGAGGCATATGGTATTCAGTTGGCATTTGACTATCTGGTTTCCATGGGACATTCTAAGATTGGTATGCTTAGCGGTTCAAATTTATCCATTCATTCGCAGATGAGATATCATGCATATGAAAGCTTAATGAAAGAAAAGAATTATCCAATTGTTTCAAAATGGTGTGGCGAGACACATGATTGGAGCAAGCAGGAGACTTATGAAATTGCCTGCAGAATACTTGATCAGGATGAAAAGCCGACAGCATTGCTGGTAGGCGATGATATGATGTGTACGCAGGTTTATAAGGCGGCACAGGAACGGAAGCTAATAGTTGGAAAAGATCTCTCAGTTATTGGTTATAATGACGATGATCGTGCTGAATATATGCTGCCGGCATTAACCACCGTGCAGTTTCCGTTATATGAGATGGGTAAACAGGCTGTAGAGATGTTGGTATCAATTCTTCGGGGTTTGCCTTATGAAAAGAATGTGGTTGTGAGAGGAAAACTTATTATCAGAGAATCGGTAGGACATATATAGTACATAGTTGGCATTTGTTTGTACTGACTATTGCAATCGATTGCAATAGTTCACAAATAATAAATAATAGTAACTATAAAGGAGAAGAGAATATGAACAAGGTAGAAAACAATTCCCCATTATCATTAAGAAGCCTGAAGATCACCGATTCCTTTTGGAAAAAGGAGATGGAGCTTGTAAGGAAAGAGGTTATACCTTATCAGTGGGAGGCATTAAATGACAGGGTAAAGGATGCAGCACCCAGCTATTGTATGCATAACTTTAAGATTGCAGGTAAAATGAATCAGGAAAAACACCGGTTAGGAAAGGCGTATGAAGAACCGAAATATACCTTCCGTGGCTTTGAAGCACTTCCGGAGGATCCGGAGCATTTGGAAGACAAGTTTTATGGGTTTGTCTTTCAGGACAGTGATTTTTCAAAATGGATTGAAGCGGTTGCTTATTCCCTGACACAGTATCCGGATCAGGAGCTTGAGAAAATTGCAGACGGGGCGATTGATATTGTCTGTGCGGCGCAGCAGGATGACGGATATCTGGATACCTACTATATTATTAATGGCAAGGACAAGATTTTTACTAACCTGAAGGACAATCATGAGCTTTACTGCTTTGGTCATCTGACAGAAGGAGCAGTTGCTTACTATCAGGCAACCGGTAAGGATAAGCTGTTAAAGGCAGCAGAACGCTTTGCGGATTATATTGCCAATTATTTTGGTGAGGAGGAAGGAAACTGCTTCATGCGGCGGAACGATTCGCGGATTATGCTACAGATTATTTCGGACCGGAGGAAGGAAAATGCAAGGGATATCCGGGACATGAAATTGCAGAAATGGCACTGGTGCGCCTGTATGAAGTAACCGGTGAGGAACGTTATCTTCAGTTAAGTGAGTTTTTCATTAATGAGAGAGGAACACGGCCGTATTACTTTGATATTGAACAGAACCTGAAGCTTACGGAGAAAGAAAAGAGTGAATTGCGCTATCAGTATCATCAGGCACATTTACCGGTTCGTCAGCAGGATGAGGCAGTGGGACATGCAGTTCGTGCCGTGTACCTGTATTCCGGAATGGCTGATATTGCAAGAATTACAGGAGATGAGACACTCTATAAGGCTTGCGAAACACTGTGGGATAATATTACCAATCAGAAAATGTACGTAACAGGTGGCATTGGAGGAACACATATCGGAGAAGCCTTTTCCTTCCCGTTTGACTTGCCGAATGATACTGCCTATGCGGAAACCTGTGCATCCATCGGGCTTGTTTTCTTTGCAAGAAGAATGCTGGAGATTGCACCGAAGGCAAAATATGCGGATGTTATGGAGCGTGCTCTGTATAACGGAATTTTAAGCGGTATGGCACTGGATGGTAAGAGCTTCTTTTATGTGAATCCTCTTGAGGTTAATCCGGAAAGCTGCCATAAGGATGAGCGTAAATTTCATGTAAAGCCTGTAAGACAGAAATGGTTTGGCTGTGCATGCTGCCCTCCGAATCTGGCGAGACTATTAAGCTCTATCGGTTCCTATGCTTACACGGAAAATGAGGATACACTTTTCGTACATCTTTATATGGGAAGCCTTCTGACAAAGAAAGTAAAGAATCAGGATGTGGATGTACAGATTCAGTCCGAATTTCCATGGAATGGTAAAGTACGGATTACTGTCAGGGCAAAGAATACCGGTTTCAAGCTGGCATTACGGATTCCGGGCTGGTGTGATTCGTTTACTTTACAGTATGATGGACAGACCATTCATGGTCTGTCGGATAACGATGCGGATACATCAGTGGTGGATTTCAAGAGAATCGAAAGGAAAGACGGCTATCTGTATATCAGCGGGTTTGATCAGGAAGAAGAAACGATTACTCTGGATTTCCCGATGGAGCCGCAGTGGATTGTGGCAAATCCTGCGGTACGAGAGGATGCCGGTAAGGTGGCATTACAGAGAGGCCCCATTGTATATTGTCTGGAAGAAAAAGATAATGGTGCAGATCTGCATCTGCTTTCGGTAGATCCCACGAAGCAGCCGGTTTCTTTTGATATGAAGATTCAGGAGGAAGAGGTTATTGCATTAAAGGCACAGGGACAACGTGAAATACAGGATTCTTCAGATCCGGATGCCAGTCAGTCTGCTCTGTATGCAGAATATCACGTTCCGGAAAAGGAATCGATCGAGCTGGTTTATGTTCCTTATTATACCTGGGCGAACCGTGGAGAAAATGAGATGCAGGTATGGACAAGAACCGTTTAATAAATACCGTTCTGTAATAATTGTAATTTAGTAACTATTCAGAGCCATGCAAAATTGCTTTCTGTGAATGCTTGCATTCATACAGAACAGCAATTTTATATGGCAAAGTAACCTCAATGAGTAAAACTTGAGCTGCGTTAGCAGCGGTTTTACGAATGAGATCTGAATAGTTACGTAATTTATTCAATTTTCTGGAGGTATGGAATGAAATATTTTGTGTATATTTGCACTAATAAAATAGGATACGTAGCTAAAATTGCTTAAAAGATCAATTAAAACATGTTTTATTCGAAAAGTTTCGAAAACATATACGAAAACTGTCCGATTACGGTTGTAAAACTTGTGGAAATCTCCTATAATGATATTTATATTGGATACGATATGAAGGGAGGTTACACGTGATGAAAAAGGGTGCGAAAGACAAAAAGTTTTTCAATCTGAAGAAAGCTTCATCAGATACGAAATTAAATGACACAGTAAATGAGGTTGAAGTAATGTTACCTTCTGAAGACATTCTTTCTGAAAATACAAAGAAGAAAAAGGGTCTGGATTTTTCAAAGATCAGAAAGAAGAAAAAAGAAAGAAAACAGCAGATGGAAGAGAGCCTTACCGAAGTGAAGGACAGGGGCAGGAAGGTTAAGAAAGATCTTAAGAAGGCTCAGAATGAAGTCCGTGAGGATGTGAAGGACAGTGTCAAACAGAAGAAGGACTCCAATTTGAAATTTGGTATTTTCGGTCTTCGCAGTAAGATTTATCTGTGTTTCCTTGTTCCGATTGTGTTTATGATCGTGGTGGGTATTGTTTCCTATCGGTATGCAGAGGATGGACTGAGTGAGAAATACATGGAATCTACCCAACAGACAGCAAACATGGCAACAGACTATATGGATGTAAGCTGCTCCGGTATTAAGTCGGAAGCCATGCAGTATGCTTTTGATGGTGATCTTGAGAAGTATTTCCTTGGACTAATGGGTAAGTCCGCGATTGAAAAGGCGAACTATTACAGTGACACCAGAGTGAAACTGGCAGCATCAAAGACGGCGGATTCTTTTATCAATGACATCCATATAATTACCATGTCCGGCAATAACTGCATGACAACGAAAACGTCTGATAAAATTGACGGTTTTTATAAGGATCTCCTTTCAGAAATTCAGGAAATGTCACCGGATGCATCCAATATAAAAAAGTGGATCAGCCATCATGATATAATTGATGAAACACTTGGCACCAGCAGTGATGATTATTTTGTCTCCTATGCGTTGCCGTCGAGTCAGAAGATGGGATATATTGTAATTGATGTAAACAGCGATGCAGTTCGTGATCTGTTAAGTGGTATGGATTTGGGATCCGGAAGTATTATCGGGTTTGTAACAGATGATGGAAAAGAGATTGTCTGCACCAGAGATGATGAGGACAAGGTTGTTTTCCTTGATGAATCTGTTTTCCCCGGTCAGGACTTTTATGTTGAAAGCTCCGGCAGCGATGAAATGGCCGGAAATATGGAAGTAAGATACAATGGAAAGCATTATCTCTATATTTACAGCCGCAGCGAAGCTACCGGAATTACCTTCTGTTCCCTGATTCCTTCCAGTGTAGTAACCGGCCAGGCAGAAAAGATTAAGAATATTACCATTGCATTCATTATAATTGCATGTATCATTTCCCTGCTGATTGGTACCATAATTGCTCAGGGAATATTAAGAAATATGAGAAGAATTTCCAAGCGTCTGAATCAGGTGGCAGAAGGTGACCTTACTGTTCAGGTGGATGCCAGGGGACGTGATGAATTCCAGTCTCTTGCAAAGACGGCAACCAACATGGTTCATAATAATAAGAAGCTTGTTATGAGATTGTCCGGAACAGCTGCCCAGCTGGAGGCCTCTTCCGATGATGTACATAATGTATCAAGCAGCATCAACAATTATTCTTCTGATATTACCAAGGCAATTGATGAAATCAGTATTGGTATGACGAAACAGGCAGAGCATGCCGAAGAATGTGTAATTAAGACCAATGAGCTGTCTGAGAAGATGAAGGCCATCAGTGACATGGTGGAGAAGGCAGAACAGCTCAGTGATAAAACGGAAAACATGATCAGGAAGGGTACCGAAATCGTGGAAGTGCTTTCCACGAGAGCGAAGGAAACTTCAGATATTACGAATAAGGTTGGTGAAAGCATCAGCCTGTTAAAGAAGGAATCCGAAACGATTAATGGATTTGCACAGACCATTAACCAGATTTCCAAGCAGACGAATCTCCTTTCCTTAAATGCTTCCATTGAAGCAGCAAGAGCAGGAGAAGCAGGAAGAGGATTTGCTGTTGTAGCACAGGAAATCCGTAATCTGGCAGATGATTCCAGTGTGGCAGCAGGCGAGATTAAGAATAAGGTCGAGATTATTTCCGCACAGACGATGTCTACCGTAGAGAGTGCGAAGAATGCGGAAGAGATGGTTGCGTTCCAGCAGGAAGCAGTAGGACAGGTTATCGAGGTCTTTAAGGAAATGAACGATCAGATGCAGGAGCTTTTCGTGAACTTAAAGGAGATCGGCGATTGTACCGCTTCTGCGGATGTGGAGAGAAACGAAACACTTGATGCCGTAGAGAATATTTCCGCGATTATTCAACAGACTGCAAGCAGCTCTTCACTCGTTCATGATATGGCTTTAGAGCTTCTGAACAATGTTGAGAAGCTGACACAGACTGCCGGAGTTCTGGATGATAATATGAACGGTCTGAAAACTGAAATTAATGCCTTTACGATTGAGTAATTTTGTAGTAAACAGATCCATAATAACAGCTATATCAAAACAGGTCTGCTAATGCAGGCCTGTTTTTTGCTTTACAACAAAAGTTTATGAGATAGAAAAAGGTTGAACGGAGCGTTAACATGTTGTATGTTTAATATTAGATTAGTATTCGGATAAATTACTGTTTTTTTTACAGTAAGCGATATGAGGAAAACAGGATAAACGAGGGAGAGAACATGAAGAAAAAAGTTATTGCGATGTTACTTGTAGTCAGTATGCTGCTTGCATCTACCGGATGCAGTGCTTATGGTCAGGTGTTGAAGCTTGCAGAGAATTATGAGCCGCCTATTGTGGAAGAGGTTATAGAAGAGGTTGAACTTCCAGAGGAAGAAATTCTGGAAGAAGATATTCCGAATGATGAGGAAGCTTTTGAACGGATGGAAGAAGGTATTACGGAAGCAGATGATGCAACAACCGTAACCTTTGAAAATGGCAAGTCCTTCCAGTTAACCGAAGCGGCTATTGAAGGAGAGGTGGAGCTTGGTTATAAGCTCGAAGGAACAGAATCCATTCTGGAGGTTGCTGTAACCACAGACTATCCGGCATCTCAATTAGCAGGGGATATGAGTGAACTGATGAAAGAAAATTCCGGGGAAATACCGCTTGTGGATAATCATGAGGAAGGAATTTATATTACCGGCATTATGGAAGATGTGCTTATGCTGGTGTTCATTCGTGAGGATGGAGAAGGTCAGACCTATGTTTTAAGTGTATATACAGTAGATACGGATAACGCACTGGATATTACGAATGGAATTATTTCCGACTTCCTTGCAAGCGGAATCGCCGGATATGCAGCACGTACGGAATACGGAGAAGCCATTACCGAACTGAATACGGATGAATTATACTATACAATTCCCGATGGTTATTCGTGCACCTATACCTGTGAATACTTCAGCTACTTTGATAACGGAGAGTATCAGGCTACACTGTATGAAGATCAGGATGAAGAACTGGAGCGTTTCTTTGATGGAGAAACGGATACCTATTTTGAAACTTATCAGTTAGAAGAGATTGGAACGTTGGACAGTTCCTATGGCACCATTCATATTGTGGAAGGCGAATTCGATGGCGTTTACCAGTATTTTGCAGCCAGTGAAGATGGAACGGTAACGATGACATTTACTTCGAATTATGCAGACCCGATGACGTTAGAGGAATGTGAGCAGCTTATCCGGAGCTTTATTTCATAGAGCAACGAGTATGATTTGGTATTGGAGAGATAGGAAAAAAGATTAATTACTTGTGAATTATCTGTAGTGATACCGGGAGGATAACAATGAATCATCCAATTGAAGAGATCATTCTGGCGTCAGGTTCGCCGCGGCGGAAGGAATTACTGCAACGGATTGGGATTCCATTCCGGGTAGTGAAAAGTGAATGTGAAGAGATTACAACGAAGAAAGAGCCGTGTGATGTGGTGATGGAGCTGTCACAGCAAAAGGCCTTTGATGTATATTCAAAATTAAGTGAAGCAGAGCGGAGAGGCAGGCTGGTTCTTGGAGCTGACACGATTGTTGCAATTCACGGAAGGATTCTTGGCAAGCCAAAGGATCAGCAGGATGCCATTTCCATGCTGCAGGAGCTGAGTGGAAAAATTCATCATGTTTATACCGGTGTTACTCTTTTATGGGAGGATGCGTCGGGACAGATGAAGCGGAATACGTTTTATGAGGATACAGAGGTTGAAATGTATCCGATGAGCATGCAGGAGATTGAGAATTATGTGGCAACCGGTGAACCGATGGACAAGGCCGGAGCCTATGCCATTCAGGGAGGCTGCGTGATTTATATCAAGGAAATCCGCGGAGAATACAGCAATGTAGTAGGACTTCCGGTGGCAAGACTTTATCAGGAATTAAGTCGTATGGAAAGCAATGAACAATCGGCTGATTCAGAATAAATAACGAAGAACAGGAGATGGAAAATGAGTTATTTACGGATCCGTGCGGCTGCCATAGAGGATGCTGCGGAATTACTGGAAATTTATAAACCTTACGTGGAACATACGGCAATTACTTTTGAATATGAGGTGCCGTCTGTGAAAGAATTCGCAGCGCGTATTACGAAGACCCTGCAGAAATATCCCTATCTTGTAGCAGAGTATGAGGGAAGATTCATTGGATATGCCTATGCCGGTGCATTTAAAGAACGTGCTGCCTATGACTGGAGCATCGAGACCTCTGTGTATGTGCGTGAGGATATGAAACGCATGGGAGTTGGCAGGGCTTTATATGCTGTGCTGGAGGAATGTCTCCGCAAGCAGCATATCCTGAATGTAAATGCCTGTATTGCTTATCCGGAAGAAGAGGATGAACATCTGAATGCAGACAGCGTGCGTTTTCACAAAAAAATGGGCTATTCAATGGTGGGAGAATTCCATCGGTGCGGATATAAGTTCAGGACCTGGTACAATATGGTCTGGATGGAGAAGCTGCTTGGTGAGCATTTAAAGGAGCCGCTTCCAGTCATTCCTTTCCGTGCGGATATGATCCCATAAAGACACAATAGATATATACAGGGCAATTCGTGGATATCAAGTCAGGGGCAAAATACCTTTTGGATCTGACATCAATAGCATTAATGATAAAGTTTTAGAAAGGAAACAACTGTGCATCAGCACAAGTTAAGGGAGACAGAACATGGCACATATTGAGAAATGGATTAACATCGAAGAAAATGGAATTTATCTCGTTTTCGGCGTGACCGAAGAGAATCAGTTGAAGTTCCTTCATTTTTCTTCCAAACCGTTTGAAGGGCTTAACGAGAGCGAATTATTTATGAAGGAGGGCTTCCAGCTTGTCCAGGTGAACTTTTCCGGCTATAACCGGCCTTATGAGAAGCACGGAAACAAGCATATTGTAACCGCACCCGGTTATCTGCTTACCTTTGTGGATCTGAAGGACGAGCGTAATGAGACTGGCCGTAAGCTTACCTTTATCCAGAAGGATGAGATGACCGGAGCCAAAGTGATTACCTATTGGCAGTTTTATCAGGGAACCTCTGTGATCCGCATGTACAATGAAGTAATTAACGAAGGCTCTGAGGAGCAGACGTTAGAGTATCTTTCCTCCTTCTATTATCTTGGAATTGAAAAGGAAGGAAAGCTAAGCTCTGACGATAAGATGAGCCTTACCTATGCCTGTCACGGATGGCAGAAGGAAATGAATTTCCGGACGAATACCTTCCCGGAGCTTGGCTTCGGACAGACCCAGCCGACTGTATGCCAGAGAACCTCTGTTACATTTGAGCTGACCAATACCGGAAACTGGTCTACGAAGAAATACCTGCCGATGGGATATCTTGAAAATTCCGAAGCCGATACTTCTCTTTTCTGGCAGATTGAGCATAATGGCTCCTGGCACGCAGAAATCAGTGATGTCAACAATCATTTTTATGTGGCACTGAGCGGTCCGACCGAAGTACAGTCTCACTGGTTCAAGCAGTTAAAGCCCGGTGAAAGCTTTACCTCTGTTCCGGTTGCAGTCGGTGTATCGGAAGGATGCTTTGATACGGCCATGGGCGAGCTTACCAAGTACCGCCGTATGATCCGCCGTCCGAATAAGGATAATGAGAATCTTCCGGTTATCTTTAACGATTATATGAACTGTCTGTTCGGTGATCCGACAACCGAAAAGGAGCTTCCGCTGATTGATGCGGCAGCAGCTATGGGTTGTGAATATTATGTCATTGACGCGGGCTGGTATGCGCCCGGCGAATGGTGGGACAGTGTTGGTGAATGGCAGCAGTGCTATGAGCGTTTTCCGAACGGCATCGAGGAAGTAACCAATTATATTCGTGAAAAGGGCATGGTTCCCGGTGTATGGTTAGAGCTTGAGGTTATGGGAATTAACTGCGAGAAGGCAAAGAGCGTTCCGGATGACTGGTTCTTTATCCGCCATGGGAAAAGAGTCTACGACCGCAGCAGATATCAGCTTGACTTCCGTAATCCGGCAGTCATTGATCATGTCAATGAGGTCATTGACCGTGTGGTGAATCAGTATGGTGTCGGTTATATCAAGATGGATTATAATATTGAACCCGGAATTGGTACAGAGCTTTATGCGGACAGTGTCGGACAGGGGATGCTGGAGCATGAAAGAGCATACCTGAAGTGGCTTGACGGTGTATTTGAGAAGTATCCGGATCTGGTGATCGAAAACTGTTCCAGCGGTGGTCTGCGTACCGATTATGCAATGCTTGCAAGATACAGTATCCAGTCTACCTCGGATCAGGAGGACTACCGCAACTATGCAACCATCGCAGCAAATGCCGGAGCGGCACTTACTCCGGAGCAGGCAGCAATCTGGTCCTATCCGCTTAAGGATGGTGATGAGGAAGAGACGATTTACAATATGGTCAATGCACTCCTGCTTCGTATCCACCAGAGCGGTCATCTGGCACAGCTTTCCAAAGAGCGTCATGCTTTGGTAAAGGAGGGCATAGAATATTATAAATCCATTCGTCAGGATATTAAAAAAGCACTTCCCGTATGGCCGAATGGCTTTGCAACGAGTCTGGATCACTTTTTATGTGCCGGATGGAAGGTAGAAGGAAAGAGCTATCTGGCGGTATGGAGAAGATATGGAGAGACCTCTGAGTATGATATACCGCTTGAAAAGTTTACCGAGGGAAAACCTGTAAAGGAAGTAAGGCTTGCTTATCCGAAGGAAAGCTTAAAGGAACATGTGTCCTATGAAGTATCTGAAGATCAGCAGCTTCATGTAAGCTTCAAAGAACCGGTAATGGCAAGAATTTTTGAAATCCGTTAACGGCTGAGGCATACCTTAATACATATAGTCAGCAGATTATTCAGGCAACGGATGATTCAGACAAAGGAGAGAAAGGAAAGGGCAGATGAAAAACAAACAAAACCTGTTTCGGAGACTGTTGGCAGTAATGATGCTGGTGCTTGTGATGGCATTCAGTACACAGACTACGGCAAAGGCCGGATTCGGCGATTTCAATGATTATGACAGCAGCAGTGACTGGGACAGCAGTGACAGTTGGGATTCTGACTGGGGAAGCAGCGATTATGACAGCTATGACTATGATTATGATGATGACGGTGGCAGCGGGGAATTCAGTCCGATTGCCATTGTTATTGGGTTGATTATCGTTGTTTATTCCATTATTGAGAGCACCAGGAAGAAGAATAAGAAGACATCGGGAACAGCAACACAGAGAGCACCTCAGCATCGTGCGCCGGCACCTGCACCTGCGGATCAGACAGAAGCAATCAGTCAGCAGATCAAGGCGAAGGATCCGCTATTTACTGCACAGGATTTCCTGGCGTTTGCAGGCGATGTTTATATGGATATCCAGAGTGCGTGGGAGAAGCGTGATCTGACACCGGTTCGTGCAGTACTGCATCAGAATCTGTATCAGCAGACCGAGAAACAGATTCAGAAGAAAATACAGGATGGTGTGGTGAACCATTTAGAGAGAATCAGTGTAAACAAATCCTATCTGATGTCCTATCATACGGATGAGAAGTATGAATATCTGGATGTATATCTGGCAGCCAGCATGATTGATTATCAGGTAAAGGAAGCAACCGGAGAGATTCTGTTCGGAGATAAAACAACCAGATGGAACATGCAGTACAAGATGACCTTTATGAGATCTGTAGGCAGTCTTACCAAAGATGCCAAGGATAAAGAAAAGGGTCTGGTATGTCCGAACTGTGGAGCACCTTTAACCGGAACCTCATTCGGTAAGTGTGAATACTGTGGAAGCATTGTCACAACGGGTGCCTATGACTGGGTATTGTCAGCATTTACGGCAATTAAGTAATGCAAAGCCGCCAGGACGGGCTGTTAGTATTTATTCGTAGTATTTCCTTCGCAGTATTTATTTCAAAAAGTTGTTGACAATTTTTACAAAAGGTTTTATTGTTAGTAACAACAAATAAATAGTGCTTCAAACCTGAGAGAAAGAGGAGTAGGCTTTTGAAACTATCACAGAGAGCTGTCATATGGTGGAAGACAGTATAGGGACAATTGTTGAATGGGCTTTCGAGGACGGTCCGAACTTACAGTAGGCACCGGCGGGATTCGCACCCGTTATCATGGCGACATGTATGATAGTGCATGGAGGAAAGGATGAAAGAAATCATTTATATTTTAACAGACTTTCATCGAAATTGAGTGGCACCGCGTTAATTGATTATTACCGCCTCAAGTTTATCTTGAGGCGGTTTTCTGTTTTTGTAAACCGGTCTCAAAACTATCAGAATCAAATCATTTATTTTTGAGAACGCCAAAGAGCGTAGAGAGGAGTAACTTATGAAGAAACAGTTATTAGCAGCAATTCTTTCCGCAGCCATGATTTTAGGACTTACCGCGTGTGGTGGTACTTCCACACAGACTCCGGCAGCAGACACCGCAGCTGCAGCAGAAGATACATCACAGGCAGCAGATACTGGAACGGCAGATACAGAAGCAGCAGAAGATACAGAGGTAAGTAAAGATGCCACAGCAGCCGATGCTGCCTATACGATTGGTATTTCCCAGTTCGCAGAGCATGGTTCCTTAGACAACTGCCGTGAAGGATTCCTGGCAGGACTTGAGGAGGAGGGTATTGCAGAAGGTACGAATCTCACCGTTTTATTTGACAATGCACAGGCTGACACCGGAACAGCAAGTACCATTTCCGATAATTATGTTTCCAAGAAGGTAAACTTAATCTGTGCTATTGCAACGCCGAGTGCAATGAGCGCTTATAATTCCACGATGAATACGGACATCCCGGTAATTTATACTGCAGTATCTGATCCGGTTGGTGCAGGTCTTGCAAACGCAGATGGAAGCCCGGTTGGTAACATTACCGGTACCTCTGATGCACTTGCAGTTGATGCACAGCTTAAGATGATCCGTGAAATTCTTCCGGATGCAAAGAAGATCGGTATTCTGTATACAACAAGTGAAGCTAACTCCGTAAGTACGATTGAACAGTATAAAGAAGCTGCAGGAAGCTATGGATTTGAAATCGTGGATTCCGGTATCAATACCATCGCAGATGTTGATCTGGCAGCAGCAGACCTGGTAACAAAGGTAGACTGCATTACAAACCTCACCGATAACACGGTTGTATCTGCTCTTCAGACCGTAATTGCAAAAGCAACCGATGCCGGTATTCCGGTATTTGGATCTGAAGTAGAGCAGGTAAAAGCAGGCTGTGTTGCTTCCATGGGTCTTGAGTATTTTGAATTAGGAAAGCAGACCGGACATATGGCAGCAAAGGTATTAAAGGGTGAGGCAAAGGCATCTGAAATGAATTACGAAGTAATCAGCGAGCCCAGCCTTTATGTCAATACGGCTGCAGCAGATAAAGTAAGCCTTGCCTTAGATGATGACTTCGTAGCATCTGCTTATGAAAAGTTTGATGAAATTATTGTAGAGTAATGAGCGAATACAGATTGTTTGGGGAGGAAGAAACGTGTCGTTATTATTAAGTGTATTTGAACAGGGTATGATTTACGCTATCATGGCGTTGGGTGTCTATATCACCTATAAGATACTGGATTTCCCGGATCTGACGGTAGATGGAAGCTTTCCGATGGGAGCAGCGATTACCTGTATCCTGATTTCCAAAGGAATGAATCCGCTGCTTACACTGCCCATCAGCTTTACAGCAGGTGTTCTTGTTGGAATCCTGACAGGTGTGATCCATGTAAAGCTGAAGGTAAGGGATCTGCTTTCCGGTATCATTATGATGACGGCCCTTTATACGGTGAACTTAAGGATAGCGGGACGTGCCAATTTCCCCATTTATACCAATGAAACCATTTTTGACAATGGCCTTGTGAGCAGGATTTTCCCGGAAGCCATGCGGCCGTATCAGACCGTTATAATCATTCTTATTTTTACCCTGATTGTAAAGTATCTGTTGGATGCTTACCTTCATACGAAGTCGGGATTCCTGCTTCGTGCCGTGGGGGATAATGACATGATTGTTACTTCCCTCGGTGTAGACAAGGGACTTGTAAAGATTGTCGGACTTGCGATTGCGAACGGACTGGTTTCCCTTGGTGGATGCGTTTACGCACAGCAGCAGCGTTATTTTGATGTTTCCATGGGAACCGGAACCGTAGTCATCGGTCTGGCAAGTGTAATCATCGGAACAAGCTTATTTAAGAAGGTTACCTTTGTACGGGTAACCAGCAGTGTTGTGATTGGTTCCATCATTTATAAGGGATGTGTCGCATTAGCATTACGCCTTGGACTCCCTTCTACCGATTTGAAGCTGATTACCGCAGTATTATTCCTTGTGATCCTTGTAGTCAGCATGGATCGCAACAAAAGCGCGAAGATTAAAGAAACCGCAGATAGTAAAGAAGAGACTACACAGGGAGGTACGGAAGCATGATCGAGTTAAAGAATATTCATAAATATTATAATCCGGGCTCCGTAAATGAACTCTGCCTGTTCCAGAAATTTTCTCTTGAAATTCCGGATGGGGATTTCGTAGCAGTAGTCGGAAGTAACGGTTCCGGTAAAACCTCCCTGCTCAATATTATCTGTGGAACGATACCGATTGATTCCGGAGATATTATAGTAAATGGAACTTCCATCGTTGGGAAAAAGGATTTCCTGCGTCACAGAAGCATCGGCCGGGTATATCAGGATCCGTCAAAGGGTACCTGTCCTTCCATGACCATACTGGAAAATCTGTCGCTTGCTGACAATAAAGGAAAGCCTTATAACCTGGGAAAAGGGATAAACAAAGCAAAGATTGAACAATATAAGGAGCTTTTAAAGAAGCTGAATCTTGGATTGGAGGATAAGCTGTATACACAGGTAGGATCCTTATCCGGTGGACAGCGTCAGGCACTTGCCTTACTCATGTCGACGATGACGCCGATTGAGTTTCTGATTCTGGATGAGCATACGGCAGCACTTGATCCGAAGACCGCAGACCTTATTATGGAGCTTACCGACCAGATCGTGAAGGAAAAGAAGGTTACGACCATTATGGTTACCCACAACCTCCGCTATGCGGTGGAATACGGAAACCGCCTCATCATGATGCATCAGGGAGAAGCAATTATTGATAAGTCCGGTGAGGATAAAAAGGCACTTTCCACCGAGGATATTATGAGTACGTTTAACAGAATCAGCGTAGAGTGTGGTAATTAACAGTTTCAAATATAAAAATCAGGATATGTCTGTGTGTCTGCACACAAAGATGTATCCTGATTTTTTGTAACGGAATAATTACGATTTTTATGAACGGAGCAGAGCTATTTCCTGAATTGCATATTATATAATTCTGCATAGATCCCGTTCTTTGCAAGCAGTTCCTCATGGTTTCCGCTTTCTGCGATGCCATTTTCCGTAAGAACCAGAATGCGTTCTGCATTCCGGATGGTAGATAATCGATGGGCAATAACCAGAGTGGTACGGTTTTTTGCGAGCTTTTCCAGGGATTCCTGTACTACTTTTTCACTTTCATTATCGAGTGCAGAAGTGGCTTCATCAAAAATAAGAATCGGGGGATTCTTTAAGAAAACCCTGGCAATGGACAGACGTTGCTTCTGCCCGCCGGAAAGCTTGATTCCACGTTGGCCGATATAGGTATCATATCCGTCCGGAAGATTCATAATAAACTCATGGGCATTGGCATTACGGGCAGCCAGGACAATTTCTTCATCCGAAGCGTCCGGACGTCCATAACGGATATTATCCATTACCGTACCGGCAAAGAGGTATACATCCTGCTGGACAATACCAATATTATTACGAAGGCTTCGCATTGTGAAATCACGGACATCCCGTCCGTCAATCAGAATCTGGCCTTCCGTAACCTCATAAAACCGGGGGATTAAGCTGCATAAGGTGGATTTCCCGACACCCGAGGTACCGACAAGTGCAATATATTCGCCTTCTTTGATGTGAAGGTTAATATGGGAAAGAACAGCTTCTGTGGTATCCTCATATTGAAAGCTGACATTTTGAAAGGTAATATCGCCCTTTGCGTTTTTTAATTCAATGGCCTTCGGGCGATCCACAATATCCGGACAAACGTTAAGTATTTCAAGGAATCTGGTATATCCGGAGGCTCCATTCTGGAACTGTTCGGTAAAGCTGATAAGCTTTTTAATCGGTTCTGTAAAGTTGTTAATATAAAGCAGGAACGTAATCAGATCCGTAACGGAAATGATGGATCTGGTAATAAAGAAAGCACCGGATGCAATTACAATGACATTAATAAGTGTGGTAAAAGCACCAAGTCCGGAATTATAAAGTCCCATATATCGATAGCTTTCTTTTTTGCTTTCCACAAACCGGTCGTTTCCCTTTTTAAACTTTGAAAGCTCAATATCTTCATTGGCAAAGGACTTTACAACACGGATTCCTGACAGATTATCTTCAATCTGTGCGTTGATATCTGCGATACGTGCACGATTCTTTACGAAGGCCTTTTTCATTTTAATATTGAAATAAAAGGCGTAAAGAAGCATAATGGGTACAATGGCAAATGCAATCAATGCAAGCTGCCAGTGAATGGATAAGAGAATACTGAAGGAACCAATCAGCTTAATGATGGAAATAACAATGTCTTCAGGGCCATGATGATAAAGTTCGCTGATTTCAAATAAATCATTGGTAACACGGCTCATGAGCTGCCCGACCTTCTGGTTATCAAAGAAACTGAAGGACAGCTTCTGATAATGGGAGAAGATTTCGTTTCGCATGTCATATTCCATTTTGGCGCCCATGATGTGGCCATAATAAGCAATGAAATAATTGCAGTAAAATTCAAGAGCAATCAGTCCCAGCATTAACAAAGACAGCTTCAGAATGAGCTGCAGGGCTTCATCTGCAGCCCGGTAGATGACATCACTTGTAATATACCGTATAATAAGGGGCAGTATGAGTGTAACGCCTGCACCGATACAGGCAAACAGCATATCGGAGAAGAAAAGTCTCTTATATGGCTTATAATAAGAAAAGAATTTCTTCCAAAAATATTTTTTACTGATAGAATTTGTAGTCTGGTTTGTATTTGTAGTTTTCATAGGAGTTAGTCTAGCACAGAAGAAAAAGGAAATCAATGCCGGTTATCTCATGAAACAGCCGGAAAGATTTTGTATTGTGACCGTGAATACGGAATGGATGTCCGGTGAATAGGATAAGGGGAATCTATGAATTATATTGTACTTGATTTAGAATGGAATCAGAGTAATACCGGTGATGAAGAGGAAGTAAAACAGATTCCTTTTGAAATCATTGACTTTGGGGCAATTAAACTGAATAACAGGGATGAAATGATTGATGAATTCAATCAGCTTGTGAAACCCCAGGTATATCAACATATGCATTATATCACCAGTAAGATTATTCATCTTCATATGAAGGATCTGCAAAAGGGGCGTCCTTTTCCGGAGGTCATGCAGGAGTTCCTTGACTGGTGCGGAGAAGATTATATTTTCTGTACGTGGGGACCGTTGGATTTGTTTGAACTGCAGCGGAATATGAAGTACTATTATATGGATCCGTTAGCCTCTGCACCGATCCGTTTCTTAGATGTACAGAAGCTGTTCAGTATCCGGTATGAGGATCGTAAGCTGCGCCGGAGCCTTGAATTCGCCATTGATTTTCTTCATATTGAGAAGGATGTTCCGTTTCACCGTGCGTTTAGTGATGCGTATTATACCGCCAGAATTCTTGCGAAGATTGAACCGGAGATCCGGGTTAATTATTCGTTTGATACCTATATTCTTCCGAAAACCCATGAAGAAGAGATTCATGTGCTTTTTCCGGATTACATGAAGTATATTTCCCGTGAGTTTGAAGATAAGCAGGAGGCTCTGGCAGACCATGAGGTCATCAGCACGAAATGTTATCTCTGTCATAAGAATCTGCGAAAGAAAATCCGCTGGTTTACACCAAACGGGAAGCATTATTACAGCGTTTCCGAATGTCCGGTGCATGGTCTGATGAAGTCCAAAATCCGGATCCGCAGGTCGGAGGATGATAAGATTTATGTGGTGAAAACCTCGAAGTTCATTACAAGTGAAGAAAGTGACCAGCTTGTGGAAAAGAGAGAAACGGCAAAGGAACATCATAAGAAGAGTAAGTAAAAGTTACAGAAATTGGTATAATAAAAACAGAGGACCTAGAAATGGGGTCCTCTGTTTGATTTCCGGGTCCGTCTCCTGTAATGCTTCCGTTTCATATCATCAAACAGATTGTAATTGATGAACACGGAATGAATAAAGCTGATGAGGATCACAAGCAGGGCAAGGGCGAAAATCCAGATCATCACATAAAACACATTGATGATAATGGTTTTATCTAACAGTTCCACGGGACATAACGGGAAGAAAATCCGTTTTGCCGGTGCACCGCTATAGCCTTCTGTGCTTAATAAATCTACCGTGGCTGATCCTAAATAAGCACCGTGGTAGCTGTAATTAATGATGGCTATTTCCTGGTCATTATCCGTATCATACGAAACTTCCGAATCCAGATCATCAAAAGTAATCGTTTTTGGCAGGATCAGATAGCTGCTTTCATTTAATCCAAGAAGCTGCGTGGAATTTCCTAAAATATCTGTGGAATTATGAAAGAAGCTGGAGCTTTTGATCGAATACTTTGTCTCATTTTCTGCAATATTTACAAGAGAAAAATTCGTGAACCCGTAATCAAACAGCTTTACGGTATCATAAAACTGATTCGGCGACTCTTCCTTCAGGATGACACAAATCAGGCGCATATCATTTCTTTCTGCGCAGGTGACAAGGGTCTGTCTGGCCTGTTCGGTGTACCCGGTTTTACCACCCTTAATTCCTTCATAAGCAATTTCTCCGGAAATGAGCTGGTGCTTATTACGGATGTAGAAATCATCCGGCTGGGTTTTGGTTGCTTCAAAATGATAATTACCGGTATTGCCAATCTTTGCAAGCTGTTCATTCTGGAAAAAGGCTCTGGCAATCAGGGCTAAGTCATGTGCAGTGGTGTAGTGGTTTTCGTCATGCAGACCGTGTGGGTTCACGAAATGGGAATTCGTACAGCCCAGCTCTGCAGCCTTTTCGTTCATCATGTCGGCAAAGGCATCAATCGAGCCTGCGATGTGTTCAGCAACTGCATTTGCGACTTCATTCGCGGATCCGACAAGAATTCCGTACAGACATTCACGCAGGGTCATGGATTGTCCGGGATCAATGCCAATGTTGGAACTTCCGGATTCAAGACTGAATACGGCATCATGGGAAAAGGTGATGACCTCGTCCATGGAGCAGTTCTCAACAGCAATCAGGCAGGTAAGAATCTTGGTGGTACTTGCAGGGTAAAGCTTTTCATCCATATTTTTGGCATAAAGAACCGTACCGGTGTTGGCCTCTAACAGATAAGCAGCTTCTGCACCAAGATCCGGACCGGTTGGCCAGTTGGCAATTTCATTGGTCTGAACCGGAAGGGATTTGCGCGCTTCCGCTTCCTCGTTATAATCGGCAGAGGCAGAAGGGGCAGCCAGAGCCGTCGCAGAATATGAAATTAACAATCCAAGCACAAGCAGGAAAGTAAGAAAACGTTTCATTCAAAAACTCCTCGTAAATAGAAATTGCTCCGTAACAGAATTATTGCTTTTTTATCATACATCATTTCCGGATTTATATGAAGCTCTTATTTTTTTCAGGTGTAAAAATTTTGTAAAAGTTACCTATTATATATGATTACTGCTTGACAAAGACAGTCAATATATGTTAGAAAAGATAAGTCTTAACAAGATATTAAAATTTATTAAGAAAACATAAAGACAACCACTTACCATGAACGAAGAAGTTTATGGCAACGGAGTGGTATTTTTTATGTAAAGAAGGAGGAGTAAAATGGCTCAGATATTAGCAGTAATCATCTTTGTGGCAATGTTTGCGCTGATCGTGACAGAAAAGATCGAGCGTCACATCGTAACACTGGTATGTGGTCTTCTGGTGCTGGTTCTTGTATTTGGATTAGTAATGCACAGTCCGGCGGCAATTTGGGAGACACTGAATCTTCGTGCGATTTTTACATTAAGTTTCTGGTATCCGGCAGGACAGGGTGGCGAGGCCTCTGCAGGAATCAACTGGGAAACCATTATCTTCATCGCCGGCATGATGATCATGGTAGAAGGAATGGGAAATGCAGGATTCTTCCGCTGGTTATGCATGCGGATTGCAAAGGCTGTTAAGTATAAGACCATTCCGATCTTCATTACATTTATGTTAATGGCAAGCTTCCTGTCCATGTTTATTGACAGTATTACCGTTATTCTGTTCCTGGCAGCAGTTACCGTAGAGCTTGCACAGCTGTTGAAATTCAATCCGGTTCCGGTTATCCTGTCAGAGATTTTCTGTGCAAATTTAGGTGGATCCGCAACAATGTGTGGAGATCCCCCAAATATTATTATCGGAACCTCCTTGGGATATTCTTTTGCAGACTTTATTACACATACCGGACTCATTGCCGGCGTATGCTTAATATTATCTCTGATTTACTTTTATGCGATTTTCCACAAACAGCTTGTACAGAAGGAAACACTTGACATTGCAAGCTTTCCGGAGCCGAAGGAAGCTATTACAAGCAAGAGTAAATTTACTATCAGCTGCATCATTTTTGCATGTGCGGTTGTTATGCTGATTACTCATGCTCAGACAGGCTTAAGCGTTGCATTTATTGGCTTATTTATTGCAATTGTAACCTTGATTACTTCCGGAAAAGACAGTATGATGTTATTAAAGAAGGTAGATTACAAAACACTGTTATTCTTCGTTGGACTATTCGTTGTAGTAGGTGGTCTGGAACAGACCGGAATCCTGCAGATTATTGCAGAATTTATTGGAAATATCAGTGGTGGTAATATCAAACTGATGATTGCGATTATTATCTGGGTTTCTGCTTTTGCAAGCGCCTTTATTGACAATATTCCTTTTGCAGCTACCATGATCCCGGTTATCCGGAGTCTTGCAGCAATGGAAGGTGTGGACTTATCTACCCTTGCATGGGCATTGTCCATGGGTACAGACATTGGTGGAAGCGGAACACCGATTGGCGCATCTGCGAACGTTGTAGGTACCGCTGTGGCAGCAAAGGAAGGTTATCCGATTGGATGGGGCAAGTATTGTAAGGCCATGGCACCTGCCACAATTATGGTAGTTTTCGTTTCCATGATTATCATTTTTGTAAGATATCTGTAAATCAGACAGAACAAGGAGGGATACCGTATGGCAGAACAGATTATTATTGCGATTGGCCGTGAATTCGGAAGCGGCGGACATGAAATCGCTGAGAAGCTTTCCGAACTTTATGGAATTAAGCTGTATGATAAGAATATCCTGCAGAACATTGCAGAGGCTAAGAATGTTGATGTGGCAAGCTATGAGAAATATGATGAAGTTCCTAAAAAGATGATCTTTTCCAGAACCGTTAAGGGACTTTCCAATTCCATGGAGGAGAACATCGCACAGCTGCAGTTCCGTTATCTGGAAGACAAGGCAAATGCCGGAGAGTCTTTCGTTGTTGTCGGACGTTGTGCAGAAACCATGCTGAAGTATCATCCGGCACTGGTATCCATCTTCGTATTGAGCGACTGGGATGCGAAGGTAGAGCGTATTATGAGGATCTACGAGCTTACCAGGGAAGAAGCTGAAAGCTTCATCTTCCGTAGTGACCGTAAGCGTAAGGATTATCATAATTATTACTGCAAGATCAAGTGGGGCGATTCCAGAAACTATGACGTGTGTGTAAACAGCAGCAGGCTTGGTGAGGAAGAGACCGTACTGATGCTCAAAGAGTACATCGATAAGAGAATCGCACACAGGGCTAAGAAATCATGAGATTAAGAAATATTGCAGGATCCAGGGATGTGATTGCCGAAAGTGAATGGGTAATTCAGGAGCCCTGTTCACAAAAGGGTAAATGGACAGAAGTATTCGGAAATGACCATCCAATCCGCATAGAGATTGGTATGGGAAAGGGAAAATTCCTTCATGAACTGGCGAAGGAGAATCCGGAGATCAATTACATAGGAATTGAAAAGTATTCCAGTGTCCTGCTCCGTGCCATCCAGAAGATGGAAACAGATCCACTCCCAAACTTAAGGTTTATCCGCATGGATGCTGAAGAGATCAGTGAAGTATTTGCGGAGGAAGAAATTGACCGGATTTATCTGAACTTTTCGGATCCATGGCCAAAGGACCGGCATGCGAAACGTCGTCTTCCATCCAGAGAGTTCTTAAAGCGTTATGACACCTTTTTAAAGAAGGATGGCATTTTGGAATTTAAGACGGATAACCGGCCACTGTTTGATTTTGCAGTGGAGGAGCTGCCCTTTGCAGGATGGGAAGCGATCGTGATTACTTATGATCTGCATCATGATGAAGAGCTGGTGAAGGGGAACATTATGACGGAATATGAAGAAAAATTTTCCGCAATGGGGAACCCGATCTGCAAATATATTATTCATCGTAAAAAATAATTCTAAAACAACCATTGACAATTGCGCCTAAAAAAGGTATGATTGTCAATGGTCGTATAACGGCGTGTGGCTCAGCTTGGTAGAGCGCTACGTTCGGGACGTAGAGGTCGCAGGTTCGAATCCTGTCACTCCGATGTCAAAGGATTACAGATTTCTGTAGTCCTTTTTCTTTGCTCCGAAACATTCAGCAGATTTCTCCCGTCCCTATGACAAATTTTTAATCCATCTTTTTCGTCTGCCTGGTAAATCTCATCTCATACGAGCCTGCAGGGGTATGTGCAACAAAAAGAAGTATCTTTCAGAACTTTTTGCATCCTGAAAGATACTTCTCTTTTTCTCTTTTTATTCTTCCCATACTCCGTCAAAAACTACTTTCGCCGGACCAGTCATAAAGACTTTATTTTTCTCACGATCCCACTCAATTTCCAGATCTCCTCCGAGAAGCTTTACTGTAACTTTCTCTTCTGTCAACCCGTTCAGAATACAGGCAACGGCTGTTGCACAGGCTCCGGTTCCGCATGCCAGTGTCTCTCCTGATCCGCGTTCCCACACCCGCATCTCTACAGTATTCCGATCAAGTACTTTTACAAACTCTGTATTCACGCGGTTTGGAAATCTTTCATGCTTTTCAAATAATGGACCAATTTTTTCAATCGGAAGATTCTTCACATCATCCACATACACGATCGCATGCGGATTTCCCATGGAAATGCAGGTCATCCGGTACTCTGTCCCGTCCACAACGATCGGCTCATCTACTGCACGTTCTCCTTCCGCTACCACAGGGATCTCTGCCGGTGTGAGAATCGGACTTCCCATATCAACCTTTACTTTTGCGACCTTTCCATTTTCTATGAAAAACTGTAGATATTTAATCCCGGCAAGCGTCTCTACGGAAATTGCCTCCTTATCTGTCAGCCCATAATCATACATATATTTT
>OLSB01001292.1_pt1 | contig 24823 bp, 40 predicted proteins | sample 1672071 | NCBI WGS metagenome assembly OLSB01 (sample SAMEA3136642, study PRJEB25190) | human gut metagenome | biome: human gut; feature: human-associated habitat; material: faeces | place: Austria | collected 2013 | reverse complement strand
GCAGCTTATGAATGAGCAGGGCTGAACTGTAACATGAACTTAATATGAAATACAAGATCAGCTTGATCTCCCGGCACTTGTTCGATACAATGAATCTTACAGGTGCCGGGAGTTTTTGGGTAAGCACAGATTGTATATGCGGATCTGGAAGAAGCAGGACGGATACGAAACAGCAGGCCATATACTAATTTACGGTGGACGGAATGGTATTGGTAGACGGAATCCCTGGATAAAAGTGAAAAAGGACAATAGAAAGAGGACAATAGAAAGAGGCAAGAGCATGAATCTGATTAATATAGAGAATGTGACGAAATCCTATACGGAAAGAAAGCTGTTTGAGGATGCTTCCTTTTCCCTGCAGGAGGGAGAAAAGGTTGGCGTCATCGGCATTAACGGGACGGGAAAGACAACGCTATTGAAGATGATTATGGGAATGGAGGAGCCGGAAGAAGGGAACATTACGATTGCAAATCATGTGGTAATGCGTTACCTTCCGCAGCATCCGGAATTTGCAGCGGACAAAAGCAGCCTGGAATGTGTATTGCAGGGAAATGTCACGGAAGAAAACCGCTGGTCCATAGAGAGCGAAGCCAAAACGATGATGACCCGGCTTGGAATTCAGGATTTTACGCAGCCGGCAGGCCAGTTATCCGGAGGACAAAGAAAGCGGCTTGCGCTGATTTCGGCGCTTCTTTCACCGGCCGATATTCTGCTTTTGGATGAGCCGACCAACCACCTGGATAACGACATGGCAGACTGGCTGGAGGATTATCTGAAAAAATGGAAAGGGGCGTTCCTCATGGTCACCCATGACCGGTATTTTCTGGACAGCGTGTGCAACCGGATCATCGAGATTGATAAAGGGAAAATTTACAGCTATCAGACCAATTATTCGGGCTTCCTGGAATTGAAAACGGAGCGGCAGGATATGGAAGCAGCCAGTGAACGGAAGCGTCAATCAATTCTGCGTGTGGAACTTCAATGGATACGCAGGGGAGCCAGGGCACGTTCTACCAAGCAGAAAGCGCATATCCAGCGTTACGAAGAACTGCGGGACCGGCAGGCACCGACACAGGACTCCCAGGTAGAATTAAGTTCCATTTCCACAAGAATGGGAAAAACGACCGTGGAGCTTCAGCACATCTGCAAGTCCTATGGAGAAAGAACGCTGATTGATGATTTTTCCTATATCTTTTTGAAGGGAGACCGGGTTGGATTTATCGGACCCAATGGCTGCGGAAAATCGACATTGATGAAAATGATTGCAAGGCTTATCCCTCCCGATTCCGGAACCATTACGATCGGTCAGACCGTGAAAATGGGGTATTATGCACAGGAGATTGCTTCGGAAAAATCAGCAGATGAGAAGGAAATTGACCTGTCCTACATGGATCCTAACCAGAGAGTGATTGATTATGTGAAAGAGCGGGCAGAATATATCCAGACGGTGGATGGCTCCGTGTCGGCCTCCGTTATGCTGGACCGGTTTTTATTTCCTCCGGAGAAGCAGTACAGCCTCATCGGGAAATTGTCCGGAGGGGAAAAGAAACGGTTGAATCTGCCTCGGGTACTGGCAACGTCCCCAAACTTCATTTTGCTGGATGAGCCGACCAACAATCTTGATATTGCCACACTGACGATCTTAGAGGACTATCTGGACCGGTATGAGGGCATTGTTGTTACCGTATCGCATGACCGGTATTTTCTTGACCGGACGATGAAGCGGATTTTTGCCTTTGAAGAGGATGGAAAACTCAGACAATACGAAGGCGGCTATACCGATTATTCCCTGAAAAAACTCGCTGAGAAGGAAGAAAAGGCGGCAGAGGAAGCGGCACAGACCGGAAAAACAGGAAATGGAAACGGAGCAAAACCGGATCCCCAGACCGGGCAGAAGGGACAGCGTACCCGTGGACCACAGAAGTTAAAATTTACTTATCAGGAGCAGAAGGATTATGAAACCATAGAGGCGGATATAGCAGCACTGGAGGAAAAGATCGGGAAGCTCGATGAGGAAATGTCAGCCGTTTCCACAGACTTCGTAAAACTGAATCAACTGACAGCCGAAAAAGAGGAAACCGAAAAGCTGCTGGAAGAAAAGATGGATCGGTGGATGTACCTGGAGGAACTGGCTGCGAGAATTGCGGAACAATATTGAGTTGAGAAAGAAAAATTGGTTGCTTTTTTGTGTTTAATGGAAAAGTGTAGTGGAATAGAGTTGTCAGATGCGATATCATGGTTCAAAAGAAAACAGAACAAATGTTCGAATAATATTTACAATAAAACCTTTGGTATGTTATAATTTTATTGTCAAACGGGGGCAAAGAAAATGATATAATTGTTTTTTATAAGCAATTAGACGAGTGCTTTGCAACTCCACTGCATATAATATAGTTAAAATAAATTTGAGTAATACGTGATTGTTGAGGGTGAAGAAATATGGTATATTTAAAATCAAGAAAGGGAGTGGTTGTATGTTAGCAACAAATCCACAGCATATAGTTGAACCAACTGACACTGCAAAGTTGGAATTTTATCGTTTGATTGGCGAAGGCTATAAGGCAATGCAGGATGGCAGAATCATTACAATCGATGAAGTAAGAGAAAAATTGAAAAACAGGAGAGATGAACGTGGCTAATGTAGTATTTACTGAACCGGCAGAATATGATCTGTTGGACATAGAATACTATATCTTCGTTGACCTTTGCAATCCTCAAGCAGCTCAAAGAATATCCGATGGCATATTAGATGCCGCTGAAAAGCTAAGTGAATATCCAACAGCTCATCCACTGATAAACGATGAACTTTTAAGAAGTGTTGGTCTACGAATGACACATTTTGATAGTTATAACATTTTCTATTATTATGATCTGCAAAATGATGTAGTGTACATAATCAGAGTTTTGTATAACAAAGTGGATTGGCAAAGTTTATTAAAAAAATAAATGTTTAGAATTATGCCTCTAGAGTTTTAATTAGTTGTTTTTGATTGTTTCTAGAGGGAGAAATTGATTGCGAAAATTGTGAAACAATAAAAATATTTTAACAAAAAAATATTGGTAATTTACGGATCTCTATTTTTTCATCATCAGTCATTTCATCATAGAAGGGGCGTTCAGATACTTTCCAGTATGTTTTAACTTCATCTATTTTCAATATATCGCCCCATGGAGCGGTATATAATTCTCCAACTTTATATTTCCCGATTTCTTTATAAACCCTCGTGGTATAGCAATATCCCAGATTGTTTAAATAATTTTGAATTACTTCATATTCACGTTCAGGGAATGATATTTCTTCAAACATATAGAGACCTCCATACCATGCAAAGCTTAAGTCTTATTAATAATTATACTGGGAGAATGTAATGTTTGCAAAAGTAAATTCAGAACCTGAATGTATTAAAAGCCAAACAGGGGATTGCAGATCATGAGTTTTATCATTATGATACACCACTTACGGTAAAAAATGAAACAGAAGCATTGTATGAAGCAGGATTTTCTTCGGTAGAGGTGTTGCGTAACTGGGGAGCAACCTATACAATAAAGGCGATGTAGAAGAATTTTATAATCATAATTAGGGGAGAAGCCATAAATGCACTTTGTAGAAGCGAAGGGAATACTTTCTGCCGGTAATGGAATGAATATTTACAGGGGATGTTCTCATGGCTGCATTTACTGTGACAGCCGGAGTAAATGTTATGGATTTACACATGAATTTGAAGATATTGAGGTTAAAAAGAATGCACCGGAGCTTTTGGAAAAGGCATTAAGATCCAAGCGTAAAAAATGTATGATAGGCACGGGAGCTATGTGCGATCCATATCTGCATCTGGAAACGGAATTGCAGCTTACACGCAAGTGTCTTGAATTAATTGATCAATATGAGTATGGAGTGACGATCCAAACGAAATCGACAAGGATTCTGAGAGATATGGATTTATTGCAATCCATCAACCATAAGTCTAAGGCTGTTGTTCAGATGACAATGACCACTTATGATGAAGCATTATGTAAAAGGATAGAGCCAAATGTTGCAACGACAGGAGAGCGGTTTGAAGCACTTATGCAGTTTAAAAAAGCAGGAATTCCGACGGTTGTGTGGCTGTCTCCGATCCTGCCTTTTATTAATGATACGGAAGAAAATATAAACGGAATTCTTGATTACTGTGTCAGAGCCGGTGTGAAAGGGATTATCTGCTTTGGCATGGGAGTTACAATGAGGGATGGTGACCGGGAATATTTTTACAAGGCTTTGGATGAACATTTCCCGGGATTGAAGAAGCGGTATATCAGAACTTATGGCAATGCGTATGAACTTCCAAGTCCACATAGTGACCGGCTTATGGAAATTTTTACAGATGTCTGCCGGAAAAACGGGATTATGTATAAAGCAGAGGACTGCTTTTCCTATATGCATGAGTATCCGGATAAATATGAACAGATGACGTTTTTGGATTTAATTTAGGAGCGAAAAAGAAGATCAGCTCAAACGACTTACAGAAAATGAATTAGATGGTTTTATTATGATGAGAATTAACCAACTTAGGGAAGAGGGTGCCAGGGAGTTAAACGGTATTCTAATTTTGAATTTAAATATAATGAAAACTTCATTCAGTATAAGCTTTAGGATAAGGCGAGGATATACACCTCGCCTTTTATAACTGTCTCTACATTTTTGATATGATATTCCTTATGATTTGCACTTGTCAAATTCAGGATTGAACTGATAGAAATTCTGTGAATCCAGTTTATCCTGAACGATCCGGAGAGCTTCTCCAAAACGTTGGAAGTGGACAACCTCTCTGGCACGCAGGAATTTAATCGGTTCGCATACATCCGGGTCATCACGGACGAGACGCAGAATATTATCATACGTGGAGCGGGCTTTCTGCTCCGCAGCCATGTTCTCGAACAGGTCAGTAATTGCGTCCCCTTTTGACTGGAATTCACAACTGTTAAAAGGGATGCCTCCGGCTGCCATCGGCCATACACCAACCGTATGATCCACATAATAATTTGCAAACCCGGACTCTTCAATTTCCTCCATGGAAAGGTTTCTGGTAAGCTGATGAACAATAGTGGAAACCATCTCGAGATGGGCCAGCTCATTAGCACATTGATGTTGGTGGTCATAGGCGTAAAAAGATATCAAGCGAGAATACATTCTCCACATACCGTCCGACACCGGGTTTGGACTCCATATTGTTATGGTAAACAATCTTATTAATACAGGATTTAAGTAAGACATTCTTGGTCTTTGCAGGAACGGTTGGATCCAGCAGGGCATTCAGGCAATTGGTAAAGCGCATGATCTTTTCTTCATAATCATCGACCGGAAGAATGGATTCCTTCGCCTGATTTAAAGCATCCACAGTCTTAGAGATCTGTTCCTGCAGCTTGGCATTACGCAGTGCATATTCTGCCTTGGTATAAATACCATCTTCGTAAGCGTCTTTCTGCCGCAGGTCTTTCGCTTTTAAGCGCTGAAGATCTGCTTCTAAATTATTCACAACACGCATATGGATCTGGTTGGATTCCAGCGTATCATTGTTCTGTAATTTCACTTCAAAGTCGGCAATCGTATCTTCCAGGGTCTTCACGACACGATCAAGGAAAGGTGCATATAATACGGATTTGGTTTTGCATATGGACTGGTTGTTGCAGATCATACATTCTGTGATGTGGCCGGTATTACATTTCTTTTGCTGATACACCTTATGGGACATAGCCTTACCACAGGTTCCGCAGAAGAGCAGACCTGCAAAAGGATTGGAAAGTTCCGTGCCACGCTTTACCTTTGGCTTTTTGCCTCTCATATCAAGTGCTGCCTGATAGGTGGCTTCATCTATGATCGGCTGATGCTTGCCGTCAACGTAAACCCATTTGGACATATCTTTTTCCCGCGGTCTTGTCTTGGTGATCTGACCGTTAACAATAATTTTCTGTGTTTTGGCATGATTCCACCGGATCTTACCGATATAAACAGGATTTTCAATCATATCCTTAATGGCAGCAGGAGACCAGTGATCGGATTTCCTTGGTTTAATGCCGATGCTGTCAAGATGCTTTGCAATTCTAGTGAAGCCATATCCCTCATGAATAAACAGATGATACATGATCTTAACAGCTTCGGCCTCTTCCGGTACGATTTCAAGAGTGTGACTGGCATCTTTTCCGGATCCTGTCTTTACCTTCTTATATCCATAGGCCGGAACGGATCCGATAAAGTTCCCCTGTTTAACGGAGGCAACACGGCCACGATTCAGGATCTTTTTGGTATATTCCAAATAATCATTGCTGCGCATTAATTCCATTTCAAAGAATTTACGATCATATTCATCGGTCAGATCATAAGTCTTAGGTGGAGTGATAACCAAGGTGTTGGTATAGCGGAAGGTATTGATAATCCTGCCACAGTCTTCCAGATCACCACGGGAGAGTCTGGCCGGTTCAATAACAAGAGCAGCTCTCCTGGTTCCTGTTTCCAGTAAGCGCATTACCTGTTGCATAATCGGGCGGGCTGCAATGGTTTCACCGGACACAACCTCACGGAAGATATTATATTCGGGTATATGGTCACCAAAGACGGTGAGGGCATATTCCTGAAGCTGTGTTTCGTGTTTAAAAAGGACTTCTTCAACCGTCAGAGCCGGATCATCGGAACGAGACTTCCTGAGATATATAATTACTTCATTTACGGAAAAAGTAGTAATATCATATGACATGGATCATTCTCCTTTGTATATTTTACGATAGCAGGGTATAAAAATACCCGGTATGCTTGTAAATTTACCGGGAGAATGATACAATTTCACTTGTTGATGGTGAGTTGTATCGGTACTCCCGATATGATTCCTGATCTGCTCCGGTACGCCAATACCGGGGCAGATTTTATTTTACTGATTACCGACCTTTTGGATCAAAGCATCCTGCAGCACCTGGGAGAAGTTGATGTTCATAGCCATAGCGGTTTCGTTAAGCCACTCCGGAATGGTGAGAGTCTTCTTCACAGCTTTGTTATTAAAGCGTTTCCGGTATTCCATGGTATCACAGGCTACAGAATTGACGAATTCTCCATCATTAAGTTTTAAATCTTCCATTTTGGAAGGAGCGGGAATCTCACGGCCATCGCTTTCATAACCGTAGAGTACCAGTGCGAGTGCATCTTCGGCCATAAATAAAGCATCAGCCATATCATCACCGCAGGTAAAGCAGCCTTCCAGATCGGGAAAGACTACAGAAAAACCTCCATCTTCTTCGGGGGTAAAAATAGCAGGATAAGCATATTTCGTTGACATCATAAATGACTCCTTTCTTTATACGATATAAATGAGCGGAAGGGGATTTATTCAATCCCCGCACTCTTTAGTATGGATCTCACTGTTCCGGGCTTTATCTCACTTTTGTGTCGTGGCACTGCGAATTGCTGATTGGTAATAGGACTGAACCAGATATCGTGATTGCTTCCGTGTCGTAGCAGATAACAGCCGTGGCTTTTCAGGATCTTTAGTAATTCACTGTTTTTCATAGCACCTCCTTATGGTTATATAATAGCACGTATAAGCACGTATGTCAATATAGAAACACATATTTACACGTATTATGTGTGGAATGAATACATAAAATTCAACAGCTGATCTGGAGTAACCATTTTCGTGACGTCAAGAAAATGGTACCAGTTCATTGATGAGCAGATAGTTCAATCTACTGATTTAATGTTGCTGATTCATCATCTATGTGATCTTGGATGAGATCATAAAATACATTTTCAGGTATAATTTCTATATCTTTTCCTTTGATTTTTAATTGTTCAGCTTTTTTCTGTTTGGTGCTTTTACCATCTTTAATAGTTGAACAATAATCATTGTTTCCTAAAACAAGATAATTGGTCTTTGCTGTTACCCCATCAGCATTTATGCCACCAAGATCAGCGACTAATTGCATGGCTTCTTTACGTGTCATTTTTTCCAGAACCCCGGTAAAGACAATTACCTTGTTGTAAAATGGATTTGTTTCATCAAAAGAAGTAACTGAAGAAATAACATCTTTGGAACGTGTACCATATTTGGCTTGTTGGGTAAAATTATTTAATGCCCCATATTGATTAAGTATTTCTTCTTGTAATTTTAAAAAGCAATTATGTGTAATTTCACAGTCGGCAAACGAGCGGTGAGCATTGGAATAATCAATATTGTAAAGAGCAGCCAAATCGGATAGGCGGTGGTGATCTAAATCCTTATGGAGTCTCTTGAAAATTCTCATAGTGTCAATAAAGTCATTGCTTAATGGCTTATTGAGATAAGTTATACAATTGTCGTATATGAAATTGATATCAAAGTGAATATTATGTCCAACAAGAATATTATCACCAATAAAATCGATAAAACATGGTAGAACATCTTCGATGGCTGGAGCAGTTTCTAACATTTCATTAGTTATTCCTGTAAGTTCCTCAATATAGCTATCTACATATTGGGATTCATAAACAGGAGGTTTTATAAGTGAAGAATATGAATCAATAATATTGTTTGAAGATATTTTTAATGCAGATATTTCGATAATATGGTCATAGGCAGGAGATAATCCTGTTGTTTCTATATCAATGACGCAATAATTATCTGGAAATGTGATAAGGCTATTGCCTTTAAGATCTCGTTTGATTCTTTCACCAAAGAGATTAAGAGAGACATTGGGTACTGGATGTCCGGTTATGGGATCAGTAATATATGATACTTTAATGTCCATAAATAAATATTCCTTTCATTTGATTTATATTAACAGATGGCATTGAACGTTTGAGCTGGTGGCGGTTTATCATCTATTGTAGAATACCATCCATTATAGGTGTAAATATTGTTCTGGAAATTTATGCCAATTTTTCTGCGTCCCCTTTTTGCTTAATCTTTAAAATACGCAGAACCATTTGGCGGTCCAAATCATCAGCTTTACGAAAAGCGGTTATTAGATCCTTTTCTAAAGGAGATACAGAAAAATCGGCAGATACAGGATCAGCAGCAAGAGATACATTTCCATCTAACATAGAAAAAAGGGTATTAAAATCAATATGTACGCAATCGGCAACTTGACGAATGCATTTTATTGAAGGTGCAATAGTTTTACCAGTTATTGGATGCTGATTCCTTTCTAATAAAGAGATGTAGGATTTGCTGATTCCGCTTAATTCTGAAAACTTATCCATACTCATGGAATGTTCTGTTCTATATTTTTTTATAAAGTCACCCAAGGTCATGAGGTGTTCCTCCTTAATCTGTTTAATATATTCTACAAACATAATTGAAAAATGTCAAACAAATTAAACAAAATAGTTGACAAAAATTAGTCTTACATGTTAGACTCGTAATTGTAGAACATGTAAGACAAGAGAGGAGGAAAAAATGGGTTATAAAATCAAGGAGAAGAGAAAAGAAAGAAATATGACACAAGATCAGTTATCGAAAAAATCAGGGATATCAAGATCAACAATAGCAAGTTTAGAAAGCGGAAAGGCAACAGTGACAAGTACAGCGACTATTAAGAAGATCGCAAGTGCTTTGGGGTGTAGTGTCAGCGATATTTTTTGCGATTAATGTCTAACATGTAAGACAAACATAAAAGGAAGGAGGAAAGAGAGAAGTGGAAAGTGTAAAGGAAATAGTGAAATTTTATTACGGATTGACTACTGAGCAATATAAGGATGTTAAGGCGGTAATAAAAGAAGCTGAAAGAAGAAACAAGACCAAGACAATCATATTGTTACTGATTAATGTGACCGTCCTGATCTTGTTGGCCTATGATCTCTTTTTTATGTAGTCAATGCCTCTTTTGTTAACTCCAATAGCGCAAACATGATTATCTCCAAAAAGTAGAGAAATATAGCCATAGCTTTCTAAGACTTTAAGATCATTAGTGGTTGAACTGCAGTCAGGATATTTGGCAAAGAAATCATTGAGATTGATAACATCAACCTGGCTGCCAGAAAGCTCAACGAGGTATTTAAGCATATTGATATTCATAATAGATGGGCTCCTTTCGTTTTACTCGGCATGACAGTGCCTGTAAAGAAAGTATAGGAGATCTTGTGAAGAAACGCAACAAAATGAGGACTAATAGAAAGGAGGGAAGAACGATGACGAATCATATGGATGAAATAGATTTGTTTGTGAATAGAATTGACGAATGTATTCAGGAAGAATGTGAAAAAATGAAGAACGCAGCCAATCCCAAAGTCGAATTAAAAAGATACATTCGACAAATCAGATGGAAAGATCCGGAATTGGCTGTACATCTTCAAAAGAGAATGTCAAAGATTCTCGATCTTGATGATTGATCCTGTCCCATATGCAATATCCGTGTTGTTTGCAAGGTAAAAGAAGGAACAGGAACATAAAACATTCATTAATGCAGGTATAAGACCGTCGTGTACATGATTGTAAAGTTCAATGGGTTGGGATAAAGAGGAAACTTTTCCATCAGGTGTATCAACCAGAACAATAGGAATAATGAGATCATCTTCCTTAACAGTGATGAAGGTCTTATCAGCAAAAATTATATTTATCTGAATGAATATACCATGTATGTGATTGAAGACATCACTGGAACACATACAGATCCGTATCATTACAAGATATATTTTCATACTGCAGCACCTGCAGATTTTGAAGTGAAACCATAAACTTGTAAAGCCGTACAAGCGGTTTTACATATCATCTAAAAAAGAGGAAAGGGTAGCAAATGGATACATATTCAAAGACAATCATTCAAAAATTTGATAATGGCGTAAATATTGTTCATATCCCTGACCTTACGGATGAAGAGCGGATCAGAAGACAGGCGCAGCTGAGACGTGCAGCGGAGCAGTTATTGAAGGAAGCAGAAAGAGTAAAAAAACAGCAGGAAGGGCAAAACGTGCCTTCTGTGTGGTGCACAACAGCACCACAGTAGTACTTTTATTCCCCTTTTACACAGAAAAGGTGCGCAGCTCCCCTCTGCGCACCACATAGAGGGCACGTTGGACAAGCAGGAGGGTGAACATTGAGAAAGATTCGTTTAAAACAGAGCATTGCGTTTGTGATATTTCTTCTGGCTGTTGCGGCAATGGACAGCCGGTTATATATCACAGCAGGTGTGCTGGCAATTGCCAGTGCGATCTATATGTATTCAACAGTAGTGGAGGAAAAGCGTTATGTATATGAGCTTCGAAGAAAGTGGACTGATTCAAGGATCTGCAGAACAGAAGAACAGGGACAAGGACCGGATCTGGGAACATATCAGACAGTGGAAGGGAGAAAACAGGCATGAGAAAGAGAATTCTATCAGTGTTACTGGTATTGCTGATGCTGTTTCTGCTGATTCTATACAGCTTGCCGACTGAAGCATCGGAGAAGTACCCGGTAAGGAAGATGCGGGTAACCTGTTATACCTATCCGGAAGGAAGCATTACAGCATCCGGCAGTGAAGTCCGTGAGGGAATCATAGCAGCAAAAAGGGAATGGATGAATGCTCTGGTTGTTTTATACGACACGGATATGAACTTCATAGGATATTTCGAAGTCAAGGACACAGGCTTCGGAATAGACTGGGACGGGGACGGCATAGGGAGTATTCAGGAAGGGACAAGCATAGATGTGTTCCGAAACAGCCTGGAACGTTGCCGGGAGTGGGTAGAAAGGTATGGAGATTTTTGTTATGTGCAGGTTATCCCTGATGCAGAAGGATAAAAAAAGAGCCCTGCCGATTTCTAGGGGAAAATGCAGGACTCTAGGGGGATTAAATGTGATGTATTCATGTTAAAGCATTGAAGGAGGAAAGTCAAGTGAAACAACCAAGAAAACCATTTCTGGAAGAGAAAAAGCAGATTGTGGCAGCGGGTCTTGACTGGAAGAACTGGAGTGTACTGGAGAGAGATAACAATTCCATCACGCTTGTAAATAAGAAGAGCGGAAGGAAAAGGGTGATCTTATGCTGACCGAGAAGGAGATCAGGGACAAGCTGTTTGAAGAATATCCGGTCATGTTCCGGCAGAGCATGAGCGCCAAGAACTGGTACCGTGCGCGGAACGTGGTAGACACGGCGCGCAAGGTTGCCCTGTTCCTCCAGTTCCCGGAAAAGGATCTGGATGAAGTTGTTTGGGATCCGGGGTGACCGTGGGGAAATTATTCAGCAGGGAAGATTTCCAGAAGAAGAGATCATTCGTTGTGATGATGAGGTTCGGAAGCTCCAGCACAAAGAGAACCGTGAGATGATGCAGCGCATCCGGGAGAAATATAAAAAAGACGCATGAGCTGTAACTCATACGCCTTGACATATCCGCTCACGCGAACACTAAACCACTGAATTTAGTATAGCAAAACAGGGCGGATATGTCAAGAAAAATGGGGGTTTTAACCTCCGTTTTTAGCATTCTAAGTATATTAAAGTTAGGGAGAATGTAGATGGCATACTGGCAAGATACATGGACCTTCCCGACCAGCATAGAATATGAGTTCAAGTTTGCCGGGAAGTATGGAGCAAAGGGAGAGAAGAGACAGAAAAAGGAGAAAGCCACACCGGAGCAGATCCGGAAGCAGAACCAGCAGAATCGGAGTAATCATGTAAGACGGAAGATTAAAGCAAATTTTCCGGAAGAGGAAGGTATCTGGGTGACATTGAAATATCCGAGAGGATACCGGCCGACCATGGAGGAACTGAAGAAGGATCTGGATAAAATGTTTTATTTACTCCGTAAAGCGTACCGTTCAAGAGGGGCACCGTTCAAGTGGATTCTACGGAAGGAGATTGGGAAGCGTGGCGGTGTACATATCCATATGATTGTAAACCGTATTCGGGGAGCAGACATGGATCTGCTGATCCGGAATGCATGGGGAAAGAAGATCGACATGCAACCAATGTATGAAGAAGGCGGGTATGAAGATCTGGCAGATTACATCGTGAAAGAACCGGATGAAGAATGTGAGAAGCAGTTATCCTTATTCCCGAAAGAAGAGCGAAAGCAGTTCCGGACATATTCCTGCAGCCGGAACCTGATCGAGCCGGTACCGGAGCGGAAGACCTACCGCAGGTGGACGATTGCCAGGCTGATCCGGGATGGGGAGATCAAAGCTACTCCTGGGTATTACGTGGATAAGAACAGCATCCACTACGGAGTGAACCGCTTTACAGGAATGAGCTACTTAAGATACACCGAAATGAGAATTACACCGGTGCAACGGCGGGGAGGTGGATAAGTTGGAAGTGAACCTTTACATAGAGACCACAACACAGCGTCCGGCAAGGTGTGAGATCGCCGGAATGTGGCTCCTGGAATACATCACAAGCACAGGAAATCCGGTTACGCGCTCCGGGATCCTGCATAAGAAAGATATTACCAATAATACGATAACGTTAGAACTATTATTATGTGCATTTGGGAGACTGACAAAATCGTGCTCCGTCCGAGTATTTACTCAATGCGGACACGTTTTGGGAGTGATGCAGAATCACTACCTACCGATGTGGGAAAAGAACGGATGGAGAACGGCAAAAAATGCCCCTGTAAAGAATGCAGATCTGTGGCAGCAGGTGACCGAACAGATCAGGAATCATTGCGTTACGGTAGAGGATACGGATCATTCTTACCGGCAGTATATGCAGGAGCAGGTGCAGAAAGAGTTGTTGAAGGAGGTAAATGAGGATGTTTGATAAATTTGGAGAATTTGATTCCGCAGAGGAAATAAACGAAACGGCAGCAGGCCTTTTAGAAGAAGGAGATCTGGAAGGACTTAGGGAAATGGCGAAGGAGAACGGCTTCGATGAAGACGATGTACAGGACTACATTGATGGAATCTATCCGGAGCTAGCCAACACCTACACGGCTGCATGGAACAAGCTGGAAGTGGAAATGAAAGAGCTTAAGGTGTGTGAGATCATGGAGGACTGGGTAGAGTACATCCGGATCAAGATGGAAGAAGAGGAAGAGATGCAGAGAGCCATCCGGAAGAAAGGCAAGAGCCTGCAGGGATGTATTGCGGCACTTCTAAAGTGGTCTTGGGAGCATCAAAACCCAGTGAACAAGGAAGTATTAAAGGAAGCGGGCGTAAAGGATCCGAGAGTGACACTTGGAATCCCCGGAATGGGTACCGCTAAGAAGGTCATTACGAAGTATTACCTGGGGAGGTGATGGATGTGATTGCTTATAAAGGATTTAATAAGAATCTTGCCTGTACTAAGGGAAAGGGAACTTTTCAGTATCAAGTGGGACAGACTTATAAAGAAAAACAGGCAGAGTGTGCAAGTACTGGATTTCATTGTGTGGAAGAACCGATCGAGGTGCTGCAGTGGTACAAGAATGGAAGATATTGCATCGTTGAAGCACTGGGGGACGTTCACGAGGACGGAAATGAACGGATATCCTGCTCAGAAATAAAGATTCTGAAAGAGATTTCACTAGAACAGTTGGGAGCGTTGGAGTGTGAGTGGATGAGAAGCCATCCGGAACGAGCTTATTCCAAGGAAGTATGCAGAAATACAGGTGAAGCAAAGCAGGAAGGAATTGTAGTGGTGAGAGGGAAGGATCCAAGGGCAGCAGGTGGTCTGGGAGCAACGATTTTTCTTTTGAAAGAACAGTCCGGGGAAATTGTGGCAGCAGGAGCTTACAAAATTGATGGATCAGAGTATCTGCCCGGAATGTATTACAACGTGGAAGGGAGAAAGGTCAGATGCAGAAAAATGAGTTAAGAAAACTGCGGGCGCTCCCGGCAACAAAAGAGATGATGCAGAAAGGGAAGAAGTACACAGAGAAGGATGAGATGCTTTGGACAGGAAAAAAGCGGCATGTAATCATCCCGGAGTATGATGTTTTAATGCGCGTCCAGAATCTGAAGCAGTATATAAAGATTGCAGTATTTCTTCCGAAAGATATGCGGAGCGATATTAAAACCCCACGTTATGAGATTTTTCTGAATGTAGAAGGACAAGAATATATTACAAGAGAGCTTGATGCAGAAGGAAAAGAAGTTCGATGGATTGCTTCAATGGTGAAAAATCTCGAGGGGATTCCATGGTATTACGGAAAAGAAGGTACGAAATGTTTTATTACAAAGGATGGGAGGGAAACCATAAACGCACTTCGATTGGAAGAGGATTGCTGGAATTACAAAGGAATAAAAAGATTGCAGGCATGGCAGCAGGACCAGAAAGACAAAGCAACGAAACGGAAAGAACAGAAAGAGCAGGCACCGTGGGATCAGGAAATGAAGCTAGTACCAAAGCTACCGAAGGGCTTTAAGGAATGGATGAGAAAAGAAGCTTGTCATGATTTTTATATCATTTATGAATATGCCAGGAATGGAGTAAAGAAGGGTTACTGCTCCAGGTGCAAGAAAATGGTGTCGATCCGAGATCCAAAGCATGGCAAGGAAACAAAATGCCCCTCCTGCAAGGTGAAAGCTGTTTTTAAAGCAAGCGGAAAAATAAAGACCTTAAGCATAGATGATTATGAAGCGGAAATTATGCAGAAAATTCCGGATGGTATTGTGATCCGGAATTTTAGACAGAGTCAGGGATACCGGTGTAAGGATTATAAAGAACCTAATATTTATATGCATGAGGCGGAGAGAACACTGATCTATGAAAATGGAGAAATAAAAAGATATTTTTGGGGATTTTACAAAAATAAATATCACAGGTGGATTCGTGACACATTTTCAACGAAAGACTATCGCCCTGCAAAGCGTACTTATTACTGGAATCGTATGATAAAGCTGTACAGAAAGAATTTGTATAGTCTGAAAAAGAGCACCTTTATCAAATACAGTGCTTTGGATTTGTGGCCGGAGCTTCCAACATCCGTAACGAACTATATAGAGATGGAAAAGAATATGCCAGTAATAGAAAAACTTGCAAGAATCGGAATGTTTCGGCTGGCAAAGGATATTATAGCCGAGAATCATGATAATGTAGATGCCCTGATAAATGAGAACGAGACAGAGATGACAAAAATGCTGTCTATTGACAAAGCCAGATTAAAAAGGCTGAAAGCTATGGATGCAGGAGCATATTCCCTTGAATGGATGCAGATGGAAAAGACCAGAGATACAATCTGGCCGGATGAAATGATTCAGGATTTTGGAAAAAACGAGATCACATGTACAGATTTCAGTTTTCAACAGGAAAAAAGCTATACACGGATCTATGGTTATATGAAAAAGCAGTCCAGGATCATGGGAGAGGATCTGTCACAGGTACTGATTACATGGCAGGATTATATAAATATGGCAAAAGGAATGAAGATGAATACCGAAGAAGAACAGATTGCGAAACCCAAAGATTTAAAGCAGGCACATGATGATCTGGTTCGGCTGAGAGAGCAGAAAGGTATCGAAAAGCAGGCGCATGAATTGGAAAAGAAATGGCCGAAAGTGAATGGGCAGCTTCCAAAATTGAAAAAGTTTGAATTTCAGAACGGTCAGTATTGCGTTGTAGTTCCTGAGAAGATTGCAGATATCGTAGAAGAAGGAGTGATCTTAAGACATTGTGTCCATACATGTGATTATTATTTTTCAAGAATACAGAATGATGAGTCTTATTTGTTCTTTTTGCGAAAGAAAAGTGATCCTAAGATGCCGTGGTACACATTGGAGGTAGAACCATCCGGAAATATAAGACAGAAGAGGACTACAGGGGACAAACAGAATGAGGACTTTCAGAAAGCACTTCCGTTTTTGACAAAATGGCAGCAGTACTTTAAAAAACAGCTGACAAAAGAAGAAGTGGAACTTGGAAAAAAGGCAGATATGCTTCGGCAGGAAAACTATAAGAAACTCCGGAAAGACGGAAACAGAGTATGGCATGGACCATTAGCCGGGAAACTGCTTGCAGATGTGCTGGAAGCAGACTTTATGAAAGCAATGTAGGAGGAAATCATGGAAAATATAGAAAATGTAACAGGAGATGTACTGGACTTAAACAATCAGTTTGCATCTTATCAGGATTATAAGGCAGCAGTCGATACCGAGATGAACCGTGCAGCAGAGAGCTTTGTGCGGATCGGGTACCTGCTGAAGATCGCAAGGGACACGGATATCCTTAAAGAGAGCGGATATGCGAATGTGAATGAGTTTGCAGAAAGTATTTACCATCTGGATAAGTCCCAGGTAAGCCGGTTTATCAATATCAATGATACCTTTGCGGAAAACGGTTATTCGGACAGGCTGCAGACACAGTATCAGGGATATGGCTATGCCAAGCTGGCAGTGATGCTGACGCTTCCGGAAGAGATCCGGGAAGAGATACCGGCAAGCTACAGCAAAAGGGAAATTGAGACCATTCAGAACGAATATAAGGAAGAACAGAAGGTATCCGACATTGAAGTGATGCTGGAAGGGGAGAAAGAAACCCAGAAAACGTTGAATTTACTCGGCAAGACACTGGATCAGGTCATTCATGATTATCCGGATATGGCAGCAGTCCTGTATAGCATCAAAGGCTATCAGGAAGAACGGAAGAAGAAATACTATGAAGCACTGGCACCGAGCGGAGAAGTCACCTACACGGCACGTATTCAGGGCGTTGGAAGGCTTGCCATGGTGATCAAGGGTGCAACAACAGATATTACGATCCTCAATATGCGAAGTCTTGAAAAGGAGTATTACAGCTGGAATCAGCTGACGGAAGCCATCCCGGAGGTGATCTGTCCGGATATGTCGATCGGGGAACCGGTAGAAAAATGGTGGGAAAGACATTATGGAGAGACATTCCCGGCAAAAAAAGAAGAAATTGCACCGGTGCAACCGCAGAAACCGCATAAAGACTCGGTAAAGAAGCCATCCAGGGTGATTACACCGCCACCGAAAAAGGAGAAGCCGCATGAAGAGAAGAAAGAACCGGAGAAATTACCGGTACAGGAATCAAAGCCGGAAACTGCATCAGAACCAGTACCGGAAGAGATACCGGAAGAATTCACAGAACCGATCGAACCAATGGAACAGGAGAGCGAAGATCAGGGGGAAGCTGCAGTTCCTGGTAATGAAATGCCGGTATGTGATCCTGATGAGGATATTGAGGTGGAAGCGGAGCCGGGAAGTGCAGGATGTGATGTTTGGAGAGATGCTGCGCTTCTGAAGGTAAAAGAAATCCAGGACGGATATAAGGAACTGGATATCTGGGAATGGGATAAGGAACTCCCAACGCTGGATCAGATCGATGCAGCATATGGAAAAGCCTTGGAAATGTATAACCTGTTATTTGAATTAAGGGGGATTGTCAAGAATGGCGAAAAAGAACCCTCATAGCTACACCAGAAAGCTCCAGTTCAGTGAGAAAGAGAAACAGAAGATTGCGATCCGGGATCATGGACAGTGTATCTTCTGCAATATGGGCATACCGGCAGAGGGAGCTACCTGGCTGGATCTGCAAGTGAAAGATTACATGCATTTTATTCCAAAAAGTGCATTAGGATTAGGCGTGGAGCGTAACGGAGCCATTGGGTGCCGGTACCATCATTCCATCCTGGACAATGGGAATAAGGGAATGCGGCAGCAGCTTCTTGACCGGTTCGAAGAGTACTTAAAAAGCAGGTATCCGGACTGGGACAAGACCAAACTTACATACAGTAAGTGGAATTACTAGGCCATAGTGGCTACAACAAGCCTTTTGGTATACATATCACGGAAAAACCATATGGGGAGCTGTCCCCCACAGCTTCCCGGAAAGGAGAATCATGGCAAAGAAGAATAATAAATTGATGGAATATAACAAAGCCTGTGCGGCAGCAGGCCTGACCTATGCACAGATGCAGCAGAAAGAAAGCACCATGATGATGGGATCCATTCGGGCACCACGGAATTACCGCAAGGCTTCGGAATGGCAGCAGCTGACCAGTAGAAAGAAACGTGTCTGCTATGTGAAAGATGGAGAGAAAGAATGCTGCAAAGCAGAATACCTTCCGAACGGGTACCTGAAGAAGAAATGTGTAAGTTGTAGGTGGGTGGTGTAGGGATGAAATAACAAGGTAAATTAAAGGAGGAGCAATATGTCAGTAAAGCCAATATTATTCAATACAGAAATGGTTCGGGCAATTCGGGACGGGAGAAAGAAGTGTACGAGAAGAATTGTGAAGATTCCAAATTGCATAAAGCAACAGGACGATGGTTTATATACCCTCTTTGCAGAAGGAACTTGTTATGAAAATCAGCATTTTGAGGAAATAGTTCAGTATTTGAAAAAACCGTATCAACCGGGGGATATCCTGTATGTTCGAGAAACATGGGGTGAGGGGTATGAAGAAGGAACATATATCTATAAAGCGGATGATAAACTTGCAAATCTTCCAAGATTTAGCGAATCGTCAAAGCTGATTTATCATCCGTCTATCCATATGCCAAAAGAAGCTGCACGTATCTGGCTCAAAGTTACGGACGTGAGGGTAGAGCGATTGAATGAGATTACGGATAAAGACGCCGAACGAGAAGGAGCACAGCCAGATTATCCATTTGATTACGATGTGGATAAGTGGCCGAATTTGGAGCATTTTAAAAAAATTTGGAACAGCACCATTAAGAAATCCGACCTTGACCGTTACGGATGGGCTGCAAACCCGTGGGTGTGGGTCGTAGAATTTGAGCGGTGTGAAAAGCCAGAAGACAATCAAAATTAGAATTTAAAGGTAAAAAACATGGCATGGTACGCACTTTATAAATGGTATAAAGATTGGAGCAGAATAGGATATCCTAATATGATTAGTTGGTATTCTGAAAAGCTGAATCCACCAATGTTTACAATATTAGAATTAAGAGAAAGGATAAAAACAATATGAAAGCGAAAGAATTTGCAAATAAATTCGGCGTTTCGGTAGAAGAGATGTGCAGGATAACAGAACTGTCACGTCAGGGTTTAAATGATATTGTGAGCGGAAAAAGTCCAAAGCCAAGTAAGGCGAAACGAATTGCTTTACATAATTTGAGAGATTATGCAGCAATCTGCCGTGCACAGGATATTAAGAAAGCCAATGAAGATTATGAAAACAGAATGAAAATGGCTGAAATATTTTATGTAAATTAAAGTTTAAAGGAGTAACGGATAATGTCAAAAAGAACGTTAGAGAACTGCGGAATTATAAAAAAATGGGGAGAACCGGGGCGAGACAGTAACGATCTTTGTATGGGTTTTTCAAGAAGTGAAATTGATGATGAGCCTTGTGAACCCTGTAAAAAGTGTAAATATTGCACAAGCAATGAAGAGATTAAAGTTTAGTGGAGGAAATAAATTATGGGAATGACGAGGAATCAGCTTGCTTTGGTACGATATGTTGCTGAAAACAATATACAAAAAGCCAAAGATGCAGCTCTTTGCTGCTGTGCGGAAGATACAACTCAGAAGAATCACTATGCAGTCACAAAATATCAAAGTCTATTACGATCTGGTGGAATGAATCTTATGGAGCTACCAGCAAATGTTTCCAGTTTTGCAACGATGGAAGATCTGACAAATACATACTTAGAAAGCAGATATTATCTGACCAATGAAGAAAAGGAATTATTCGAACTGATCAAGAACATGAATGATGTGAGTTTACAGCTTATGGAGAAACAGATTCCGTATCTGAATGCAACATTGCTCTATGGCGAGAGCGGAGTCGGGAAGACGGCTTTTTCCAGGTATGTAGCATATAAACTTGAAATGCCGTATTTATATGTGAATTTTTCAAGAATGCTTGATAGTTATCTTGGTGGAACTGCAAAAAATCTTACGAATCTGTTTAATTTCATCAATCAGCATCAATGCGTTGTAATGTTGGATGAAATCGACAGCTTGGCAGTAAAGAGGGAATATGGTGGTGGCGGTGCAAGCGCAGAAGTTTCCAGAAGCACTACATGTTTATTACAGCTATTAGATTCCGTTACGAATGACCACGTAATTATTGCCGCAACAAACCTCATAGATGATGTTGATACCGCAGTGAAGCGTAGATTTACAGAAAAGCATGAGTTACATAGGCTTTCAGCGGAAGACAATGAGCGGTTTATCAGACAGTACCTTGACGATGCAGGATTTTCTTATGATTTGGATTCTGTTAGAAAGTATGCTGCAGAAAATCATTCACAAGCTGAAATTATGACGCATGTAACAAGAAGCATTGCAAGTACGCTTATCAACAAGGGTGAACTGGTAATGTTGTAAACTGAAATATTAAGATTTATGGAGCATTCCTGTTAAGTAACAAATAACCGGTTTGCAAAAAATGAGTGCCACCCATAGAATAATGATTGTTAACTTGGCGGTTAATAAGAATCATTGTTCAAAGGAGACACCCACAAATGAATTATAAGCAGAATGAAAAAATCAATCAAGTAAAAGAATCAACTTTGGTAGTTGGAATCGATATCGGAAGCACGACACAGTACGCCAGGGCATTTGACTGGAGAGGCATTGAGCTTGGGAAAGTCTTTCCGTTCAGCAACAGCAGAGAAGGATTTGAATCTTTCAAAGCATGGATGCAGCATTTACAGGACAAGTATAAGAAGCTGGATGCAATCGTAGGTATCGAGCCGACAGGTCATTACTGGTTTGACCTTGGCGCTTATCTTGAGGATGAGGGCATCCTCCTGGTTATGGTTAACCCTTATGCGGTAAAGCAGACCAAGGAACTGGATGACAACAGCCAAAGCAAGAATGACAGGAAGGATCCGAAGGTGATCGCAAAGCTGGTTACCGAGGGCCGGTATTCTGCACCGTATACACCGGATGGTGTGTATGCTGATTTAAGAATTATGGTGGCCAATCGTAAGAGACTCATCAGGGAGATGACCCAGATCAAAAACAGATTTGCCAGATGGTTCGCCATATATTTCCCCGAGTACACAGATGTGTTTGGGGACTATGAAGCACAGAGCAGTATGCTGCTTCTAAAGAAAGTTTGTACTCCGGAAGCAATCGTGGAACTGGGAGCCGAGAAAATCAATCAAATCTGGCGTGATGCAAAGCTTAGGGCTGTGGGAATGAAAAGGGCAACGACCCTGTGTGAGACAGCAAAACGCAGCATCGGCTTAAAGAAAGGCTCTTCGGCGGCCCAGTATGAAATGAAACTGTTGCTCGAGGATTACGAATACAAAAAGGCACAGCTGGATGCCGTTATGGAGGAAATAGAAAAGCTGTGCAGGAAGATACCCGAAAGCGAGCAGATGCTTGCCATCAAAGGTATAGGAGTAATCACGGTAGCCGGATTTCTGGCAGAAGTGGGTGATGTGAGGCGTTTCGAATCACCCAGACAGATACAAAAGCTGGCAGGACTCTCATTACGGGAGAACAGCTCTGGAAAGCACAAAGGACAGACGACCATAAGCAAAAGAGGTCGGAGTAAGCTGCGGGCAGTACTGTTCAATGCAGCAATTCCGCTGATAGCGAAGAACCCAGAGTTTAAGTCATTGCATGAGTATTACACGACAAGAGCGAACAATCCACTCAAGAAGAAACAATCCGTGATTGCCATCAGCTGTAAGCTGATAAGAGTCTTTTATGCCATCCTAGCAAATGGAGTGACCTATGATGCACAGAAGTTGATTTCTGACATTCACAGGCAGCCGCAGGTAGCGTAAGAAGACCAACTGTGAGATTCAGGAGACGTCCGCCGTAAGGCGCTGAAAGGAACAGAAGAATTTCATAAACATAGAGAGCCAAGTCAGATTTATTTCCATCAGAGCAGAGACTCAGCGAAGGAGCATCATGACGCCCCTTTATGGATAAGCAGAACGAAGGAATTAAGGACCCAGAAGTAAAGGAGATCCTGTATGACATGGGAGGTTGGGCTGCCGTAAGGAGTAGGGGAAAGAAAGGCCGATCATAGCAGAATGAGACGACGTCTTGTTTTGTGTACCCTAAACATCCGTATATCCATGATTCATGGCCAAGGGGAATGACATAGACTTAGAAAATATCTCTATGAAAAAATGAAAATGTGAGAAAAAGCGAGTTAACAAGAGAAAAACAAAGATTATTATGGGAGGCATTTGTATGAGAAAAATACATGAATGTGCAGAAGATATAAAAAATATTTTAAATGATGCAGAACGAACCGAAGAGGTTGACGGAGATATGCTATGTAGTATTAATGAGTTGGTGGATGAAATTTTATCAATATATTGTTTAGAAAAACAACAAAGAAAAATGGCTATAGCTGAAGAAAATGAGATTCTTTCAGAAGAGGCTAAAAAAGCAGGATGGAAGTCTGGTGTTATGAACATCTAAACTGAAATATCGGAAAAATTGTGTAACGAAAGGAGATAGGTATGGCGAGACCAAGGAAAGAGGGTAAGAAGAACATCCGGAAAGACATCAGCATGGATCCGGAGCAGTACGAGAGATTAATTGATTACTGCCGGCAGCAGGACAGACCTATCTCCTGGGTGATCCGGCGGGCGCTGGATGTATATTTATCGGAGGTGGAATATGAGAAGAATACGGCTTGTTAAGGTATTAGCACCGGAGAGCGTGGCAAGAACGTATGACAGTGCAGGAAACAGAGTAGACGAAGATTTCCGCTGTGTGGAATGCGGCATGGGAGTTGCCCGGGAATATGCCTGCTGTCCTTACTGCAAATGTGAACTTGACTGGGACAGGGTTATAAGTTCTTCTGATTGCGCATTTCGGAAATTGTTTGGTTGATTATTTGTGTAATTATGTGTAACGTTACACAACAAAACTGAAAGTTAGTGAAGAAAGGAAGAAGAATATGGCTAAAGCAGTATTAGTGATGGACATGCCGGAATCGTGTTGTGAATGTAATTTAAACTACATGATACCGCTTGGAAGTAGGTTAAGATGTCATGCGTTTGCGCTAGGAAAAGCAATTGATTCTAATACACGTGAAAAGCCGGATTGGTGTCCGCTCAGGGAGCTGCCGGAACGTGAAACAGAGATGATCGATGCCGAAGATCTCGGCAGAGATTATGTCAGAGGAACGATGGATGGTTGGAATGCCTGCCTGGATGAAATAGAATCCATAAATTAGCGAAGGAAAGGTATTGGTAAAAGAAATGGATGCATGGGAAGTTATAAAAGACGAAGTCAATAATCTTTGCATGGATGTAAACAGGAATACATTTATGAAATTGCAATGTTCTTGTTCTGTTGACGACGATGATAACGGTCTTTATGTGGTCTATATCAAAAATGATAGCACGAACTGTGACAAAAAATATTACGTTAGCAAAATAATTGCAGAATCTATAATAGACCCGAAGCTGTATGCAAATTCATTGTGCAAACGAATAAAAAAAGATTTTTGTATAAACTAGATGCATAAATAATATTTATGTAAGAAAAAGTTGAAAAAATAAAAATATTTATCAAAAAAATGCTTTTCTTTACGGTTTTTTTTGACATATCCATATGTAAGACAAATACGTCTTGCAAAAATATGAAAACCTATGGGAGGAAATGCAAATGAGAAGACACAACAATTATGATGATTACGATCTGGATCCGAATTACGACGAGAGTAATGTAGACCTGGACAGCTACGAGCGCGAAGCGGATATCTGGGAAGATGAAATGGCAGAGGGAGTAACAGTGAAAAATTACGCTGATACTAATGATCCTGTTTGCGACCGGCTCCATAATTGGAATGACTGTTTCTGGTTTCGGAAGTATTTCGGAATGTAGTACATAACGTACTACGGAAGTCCTGGGAGAGTCGTACATATCTGTACGGCATTCCCGGAATCCATCCGGATAACGAAAGGAGTAATAGAGAAAGAAAAAAGTTAAAAGTGTAATAAGTATCATAATACACCGTTTGAAATTCCAGCTGCAGAAGGACTGCAATCGTTACATAAAAACAGCGGTAGAC
>OLSB01001291.1_pt1 | contig 24833 bp, 24 predicted proteins | sample 1672071 | NCBI WGS metagenome assembly OLSB01 (sample SAMEA3136642, study PRJEB25190) | human gut metagenome | biome: human gut; feature: human-associated habitat; material: faeces | place: Austria | collected 2013 | reverse complement strand
GGCCACCGCCTCGTCGGCGGCATGCGCGCCAGCATCTATAACGCCATGCCCGTCGAGGGCGTGACCCGGCTGGTCGAAGCCATGAAGCAATTCGAAGCGGAGGGACTCGCGAAATAACGCCCCCATAGAAGCCTGCGCGGCGTTCGTCAAATTCGCCGCCGCGCAGGGTCTCGTGAACCTGAAAGGCCACCGCCTCGTCGGCGGCATGCGCGCCAGCATCTATAACGCCATGCCCGTCGAGGGCGTGACCCGGCTGGTCGAAGCCATGAAGCAATTCGAAGCGGAGGGAATCGCGAGATAGCGTCCTTCCACAGAAAATGGAGTGCAGCATACCATGACAGACATCCGATTATTGAATCCCGTCTCCCCGGTTTGGCGCGAGGTGCTTTCGCCGGAGGAGTATCATCTGAGCGAGGACGCGCCGTCGCCGCGGGCGATCATCGTGCGTTCGACCGACATGCACGGCATGGCGCTGCCCGAAACCGTGCTGGCGGTCGGGCGCGCGGGCGTGGGCGTGAACAACATTCCGCTGGACGAATACGCGGAAATGGGCGTTCCCGTGTTCAACACGCCGGGCGCGAACGCCAACGCCGTGAAGGAGCTGGTCATCGCCGCGCTGCTGCTCGCCTCGCGCGATATTGCGGGCGGCATCGCGTGGGCGAAGGGTTTGCAGGAAAACGGCGCGTCCGTGGAGAAACAGGTAGAGAAGGGCAAAAAGGCGTTCGCCGGGCCGGAGCTCGCCGGGAAGACGCTGGGCGTCGTCGGTCTGGGCGCGATCGGCCTGATGGTCGCTAACGCGGGCGTGGCGCTGGGCATGAACGTGCTGGGCTACGACCCCTACATATCGATCGACAACGCGTGGAAGCTCTCCCGCGCCGTCGCGCACGCGCAGACCCTCGACGAGGCGCTGGAAAAATCCGACTATGTGACCGTGCACATGCCGCTGACGGACGAGACGCGCGGCGCGATTGACGCGGAAACGCTTTCGCGCATGAAGCCCGGCGCGGCGCTGATCAACTTCGCGCGCGGCGAGCTGGTGGATACCGAGGCCGTGCTTCGCGCGCTCGAGACCGGCGCGCTCCGCCGCTACGTGTGCGACTTCCCAACGGAAGCGCTTTTGCGCGCGAAAAACTGCGTGTGCCTGCCGCATCTGGGCGCGAGCACGCCGGAAAGTGAGGACAACTGCGTGCGCATGATCGCCCGCCAGCTGGACGCGTATCTGAAAACCGGCGCGCTCACGCATTGCGTCAACTTCCCGGACGCCGACCCCGGCCGCCTGACTGCCGCGCGGCTCGTCGTTCTGCACCGGAACGTCCCAAGCGTGGTCAGCTCCATCACGGCGCTGATCTCGCGCCGCGGCATCAATATTTCCAATATGCTCAACCGCTCCCGCGGCGCGTACGCCGTCACCTTCCTCGACCTCGACGAGTGCCCGCCCGCCGCCACCGCCGCCGAAATCGAAGCCCTCCCCACCATCTGCCGCGCCCGCGTCCTGACGCCGTAGCCTCTGCGCGGGCAATCGCATACACAAAGGAGAGAAAGCGCATGAAGTTTCCAGGTCTGAAGCCGGACGACATTTATCTTCCCGCGGAAGGGATTGACCTGCGCCGGTGGGCGGTCGTCGCCTGCGACCAGTACACTTCGCAGCCGGAGTACTGGCGGCGGGTGGAGGCATACGTGGGCGCGCGTCCGTCCACGCTTCACATCGTGCAGCCGGAAATCGATCTGGAGCGCGCCGGCGCGCGCATTTCCGCCGTGCATCGGGCGATGCGCGAATACCTTTCGAACGGAACGCTCGTGCGCGCCGTTCAAAACGGCTTCACGCTCACCGAGCGCACCACCGCGTCCGGCGCGCGGCTGGGTCTGGTGGCCGCCGTCGATCTGGAGGAATACGATTTCACGCCCGGCTCCGGCGCGATGATCCGCGCCACGGAGGGCACGATTCGCGAGCGGATTCCCCCGCGCCTGCGCATCCGCGAGGGCGCGCCGCTGGAATGCCCGCACGTGATGCTGCTTCTGGACGACCCCGCCCGCACCGTGATCGAGCCGCTGCACGCGCGCCTGCGCGAAACTGCGCCGCTGTGCGATTTCGAGCTGATGGAGAACGGCGGCCGTCTGCGCGTGTGGGGCGTGGAGGGAGACGCGCTCGCGCCGGTTTCCGACGCGCTTTCGGCGCTTTGGGAGAAGTCGGACGGCTTCCTGTACGCCGTGGGCGACGGGAACCATTCCCTCGCGACCGCCAAGGCGCGCTGGGACGCGCTGAAGCCCGCGCTTTCGCCCGAGGAAGCCCAAGCGCACCCGGCGCGCTACGCCCTCGCCGAAATCGTGAACCTGCACTCGCCTGCGCTCGCGTTCGAGCCCATCCATCGCGTGCTGTTCGGCGCGGACATGGAAGACCTCGTCTCCGCCTATCGCGCCCACCTCGCCAGCCGCGGCATGAAGCTGACCGCCGTCGAGCCGCTTTCTTCCCGCGCCAGCGGAACGAAGCCCGTCGACCCGTCTTCTTTCCCCGCCAGCGGAACAAAGCCCGCCGAGCCGTCTTCTTTCCCCGCCAGCGGAATGAAGCCCGCCGAGCCGTCTTCCTCCTGCGCGTGCGGAATGAAGCCCGCCGAGCCGTCTTCCTCCCGCGCGTGCGAAGCGGAATCTGCCGAGCCGTCTTCCTCCGCCCGCGGCATGACCCCGACGGACGAAGCCGAGCTGACGTTCGTCTCCGGGAATGCCCGCGCAAGCTACCGCGTGGGAAATCCGGAAAATCCCCTGCCCGTGGCGGTGCTTCAGCCGTTTCTGGACGAGTACCTCCGCAGCCACCCCGCTGCGCGCATCGACTACGTGCATGGCGCGGCTGCCGTCGAGTCCCTCTGCCAGACTCCGCACACCACCGGCGTCCTCCTGCCCGCCATCGATAAGTCCGCCCTCTTTCCCGCCGTCCGCCAGGGCGGCGCACTCCCGCGCAAAACCTTCTCCATGGGCGAACCCGACGAAAAGCGCTACTACATGGAGTGCCGGAAAATTCTGTAAGCGGGTCGAAACCCGCGCGCAAACATGCAGCCTGAAAAGAATCGGGCTGCATGTTCTTTTGTCCCGCGGTTTGGCTGTTTACGAAGAACGGCAAAAAACGTCGAGAACGTGCGCGGGGAAATCTGGTAGAATCGCGGGAGCACGGAAGGAGATGAGATGAATGAACGAAGAAGGGATTCGCGTTCGGGGGCTGATCAAGTGTTACGGCGGGCGCAGGGTTGTGGACGGGCTGACCCTGTCCGTGAAGCGCGGGACGGTGTTCGGGCTGCTGGGCGCGAACGGCGCGGGAAAGAGCACGACGATCGAGTGCATTCTGGGAACGAAGAAGGCGGACGCGGGCGAGATTCGTCTGCTGGGGCAGGACCCGGCGCGGGATTGGAAGGCGCTGTTCCAGCGCGTCGGCGTACAGTTTCAGGAGGGCGACTACGCGCAGGAGATTCGGGTCTGCGAGCTATGCGAGGAAACCGCCAGTCTGTACCGAAATCCCGCGGACTGGAGGGCGCTGTGCGGGGCGTTCGGAATCGGGGACAAGCGGAAGGCGGCGGTGAAGAGCCTTTCCGGCGGCGAGCGGCAGCGGCTGTTCATCGTGCTGGCGCTGATTCCGCGGCCGGAGCTGGTGTTTCTGGACGAGCTGACCACGGGGCTGGACGCGCGCGCCCGGCACGGCGTGTGGAAGCAGTTGGAAACGCTGAAAAAGCAGGGTCTGACGATCTTCCTGACCTCCCACTTCATGGACGAGGTGGAAGCGCTGTGCGACGAAATCTGCGTTCTGAAAAGGGGCGAGGCGGTGTTTTACGGCACCGTGGAGGACGCGAAAAGACAGTGCGGCTGCGAGCGCTTTGAGGACGCGTATGCGTCTCGGCGTACGCGCGCTGCATCGCGGCGAAATCGTCCGCCGTGAACGCGCGGCCGGTTTTTTGCCAGCGGCGATTCGTGCGCTTCATCATCAGGCGCAGAAGCGGGTTCAGGCCGGGATGCGCGGGCAGATCGTCCGGCGAAAGCAGATGCACGGGCTGCGCCGGAACCGTTTCCCCGTTCAGCGCGAGCAGGAGCGCGCGCAGAAGCCGTACCAGCGAGCCGCCGTCGCACGTCACGTGATGCACGGCGCACACGAGCCGCGTGCGGCCGTCCTCCGAATGGAAGAAGAACCGCGCCAGCTCGCCCCTCTGAATCGCGAACGGACGGTTCTGCTGCGCCGCGATCAGCGCCCGCGCGTCGCCGCCAAACGGCGCGAGCGACACGACCGGCGCGCCGTTCGGCGCAAAGCGCGCTTCGCCGTCCGCGTCCAGTATGACGCGGCAGCACAAGATGGCGTGCGCGCGCAGAACCGTTTCAATGACCGCCCGCAGCACGCTTTCCTCCACGACGGGCGCAATTTCCGCCGCGGCGCATACCGTCGCGCAGGGCGACATCAGATGAATTCGTTCTTTGTCAATTCGGTTGTTCATGGGGGTTCCTCCGTTTCCTCGGCACAAAGCGCGTTTCGCCGTCCGCGTCCAGCATGGCGCGGCAGCGCAGAAGAGCGTGCGCGCGTAAAACCGTTTCAATGGCTGCCCGCGGCGCATACCGTCGCGCACGGGGACATCAGGTGAATTCGTTCCTTGTCAATCCGGTTGTTCATGGGGATTCCTCCGTTTCTTCGCGCGGTGCGGGGCGGGTGAAGCTTCGCGATAGAGGGAATCGCGCGGCATGTCAAGGGCTTCCTGCGCGGCGATTTCGTTCAGAACTTTATCCTGATGAAGTTCGACAGCGACCAGAAGCAGCAAAATGCCTGCGATCAATCCAGCGGCCAGCGCCAGAAGCCGCGCGGCGAGCGTCCATTTAAACAGTGCGCACAGCCCCGCGGCGGCGGCCAGAATCGCGGATAGCTTCAGCATGCGCGTGCCCGGCTCCAGCATGTTCAGCTTGCGGCGGTATCGGGTTTCATAGCGTCTCATGATGTGTATCCACATTCTGAAAGGCCTCGCGCGCGGACAGAACCAGTGCGCGAATCGACGGCCAGTCCGCGGGGAGGGTTCCATACAGCGCCATAAACAGAATGCCGTTGGCGAAGATGGTCAGCCGCGGGTCGGGCAGGACAGGCAGCTCGGCGGCGTTTGGCTGGGCACTTTCCATATCAGGCAGGTCGGCGCTCGGCCGGTTTCCCTCGGACGCGGGCGGCGCGGCGAACAGGCCGTTTCGCGCGATCAGGCGAAACAGGTGCCCTTCCTCCAGCGCGAAGCGGATATACCCCAGCGCGGTGGCCGCGTCCGGCGGAACGTCCGGCTCCGGGTTTTCCCGCATGCGGCGGAGCATGAACGCGAACGCGCGTCCCGCCGCGGCGGCTTCCAGCGCCTTCCGATCGGCGAACGCGTCGTAAATCGGCTGCGTGGAGCACCCCAGCGACGCGGCGAGCTCGCGCGCCGTGAGCGACTCAAAGCCCTCCCTGCGCGCAAGTTCAAACGCCCGGTTCAGAATTTCCTCCCGTTCGATTCGGCTTTTCGGCGGCATATTCGTCCCTCTCTTCGGATAACAGCGTTATATAACGACGTTATTATATCGCGCCTGCGCCCGGATGTCAGGAAGTTCTTTGAAAGGTCTTGACACCGCGCGCCTTCCCGCATATAATATAAATCGATTTACAGTAAATGGATTTATAGAACAGAGGGATACGCGTGCCCAGTCGGCCTCAGATTTCAAGGGAGCAGATTCTGCGCACGGCGCTGGAAATGCTGATGGAAGAGGGCTACGAAAGCATCCGCATCACGACGGTGGCGGAGCGTCTGGGCTGCTCGACGCAGCCGATTTCGTGGCAGTTCGGCGGCATGGAGGGCTTCCGCGCGGCGCTGGCGGCGGAGGCGGTGGCGTACGCGACCGAGCGCGTGCGGCCGACGGCGGCCGACCCGCTGGCGGCGTTTTACGGCATCGGCACGGGCTACATCGATCTGGCGTACGACTGCCCGCGGCTTCTGCGCTTCATCACGCAGACGCCCGACGGCCGCGCGCACGGCGGCGAGTTCCTGTCCATCTTCAATCTGGAAAGCATCCGCAAAAACGCGGGCGCGATTGCCGCGGAGCTGGAAATTCCCGTGGAGGCGGCGCGGACGTGGATGGAGGACTGCATCATCTGCGCGCACGGAATCGTCACGCTGCTGATCGCCGGGCTGATGACCGCCGCGCGCAGCGAAGCGAAGGAGAAGCTGTTCCGCATGGGCTGCGGCGCGCTGATCGCCGCGGGCGCGGACAAAGCGCGGACGCGCGCTATTTTGGAACCGCTGCGAGGAGGAAACGTATGAAAATACTGATTTTAAACGGAAGCCCCAAGGGCGAGAGGAGCGACACTTTGCACATCACGCGCGCGTTTCTGGACGGCATGTGCGCGGCGGTTCCCGTGGAGGCGGAGTTGATTCACGTGACGGAGAAGCGCATCGGCTGCTGCCGAGGCTGCTTCACCTGCAAGCGCAACGGCGGCACGTGCGTTCTGCGCGACGACATGGCGGGGATTCTTGAGAAAATGCTGGCGAGCGACGTGCTGCTGTTCAGCTTTCCGCTGTATTGCTACGGCATGCCCGCGCCGCTGAAAATGCTGATGGATCGCACCATGCCGCTGTCCGCCATGGCGATGCGCCGGGAGGGCGAGCGCTATGAGCACGCGGCACAGGCGGATTTTTCGCGCCTGCGCTATCTGATGATCAGCGGCTGCGGCTTCCCGGACGGCAGCCATAACTTCGAGCCGATGATTCTGGAATTCAAATACATGTTCCCGAACCGGCATACCATCGTGACCGTGCCGGAAAGCCCGCTGTTCAACGTGCCGGAGCTGGCGAACGTCACCGCTCCGCGGCTGGCGCTGGTGAAGAAGGCCGGCGAACAGTACGCGCGCGAAGAAAAAATCGACGCGGCGCTGCTTGCGGAAATCGGCTCCCCCATGATTCCGGAGGATATTTACGCCCGAATGGCCAACGGCGAGGGCTGAACGCGGCAGCGCGGCATCTGTGTGCGCGGTCAACAACAATTTGACAGAGAAGGAGAAAGAAGTATGAAGACGCTTTCGAAGATTCAGAAGATTTATAAGGCGGTCGGCGTGCTGGCGCGAATCGCGGAGTATGCCTGTTTCCTGTACGCAATCTGCGCGCTGGCGGCGGCGATTGTCGCCTGCGCGGCGGGCGAGAGCAGCCTTGCCGGGCAGATTCGCGCGCACATGAACTGCGAAACCCGGCAGCAGGTGCTGGCGACGCTGTTTTCCGACGCTGCGTTCGCTGCGGCGAACGGTCTGCTGGCGCTGTACGTCAGCCGCTACGCGCGCGCGGAGCTTGCCGACGACACGCCCTTCACCGTGCGCGGCGCGGACGAAATGCGCGCGCTCGGCGTTCGCGCCATCGTGCTGCCGCTTGTGGCTTTAATTGTGAGCGCAATCCTGCACAAATCGTTCGGCGCGGCGCCGCTGAGCGACATCGACGGCGGCCTGTCGGCGGTGATCGGCGTGGTGCTTCTGCTCGTCTCCCTGCTCCTGCGCTGCGGCGCGGAACAGACGGCGGAAGCGCGCTGAATGAAAGGAACACGCGAATCGCGCGGCGCGCGGAGCGAGAAGGGGAAGAGCATGGATATTTCCTTATATTATGAAGAGCGCGGCGCGGGCTTTCCGCTTGTGCTTCTGCACGGGAACGGGGAGAGTCACGAATATTTCGCGCGGCAGATGGAGCCCTTTTCGAGGGTGTTTCGCGTGCTCGCGCCGGACACGCGCGGACATGGGCGTTCGCCGCGGGGCGAGGGGGCGTTTACGCTTCGGCGGTTCGCGGACGATCTGTATGACTTCCTGCGGGCGCGCAGCATCGAACGGGCGCACATCCTCGGCTTTTCCGACGGCGGGAACATCGCGCTGTATTTCGCGCTCGCGCACCCGGAGATGGTGGATCATCTGATTCTGAACGGCGCGAACTTGCGCCCGGCGGGCGTGAAGCGGCGCTATCAGCTGCCCATCGAAATCGGCTATAAAATCGCAAAGCGCTTTGCCGGAAAGAGCGCGGGTGCGCGCGCCCACGCCGAAACGCTGGCGCTGATGGTGAACGAGCCGGACATTTCGCCTGAACAGCTTCACGCGCTGACCATGCCCACGCTGGTGGTCGCGGGCACAAAGGACATGATTCGCCGTTCCCATACGGAAGAAATCGCAAAAAACCTCCCCAACGCCACGGCACTATTCCTTCCCGGCAACCACTTCGTCGCGGCCGGAAACCCGGAAGACTTCAACGCGGCGGTGCTGGATTTTCTGAAGGGATAATGGATGGCGGCTCCGTGCGCTGGTGATCGCGGAGACAAAAAATCTTCCGAACGCGTATGGGTTTCAGGAATACGTTTACGATGTCTCACGGAAAAAATCGCGGGCGGGGTCACGGAAATCAACTTTCCAAGACTGCACACAAAAGGTCAAGTTCCAGCAGGCAATCCAGCATAATTTGTGACAACGGACGTTTGGAATTTGTCTGAGCTTTGTAGCGCTTGATAAGCGACAGCGCGAATTTACGCGGTGAATTTAAGGCGACACCGCACAAATGAGGTGGTCGGCCGGCGAATGGATTTTTCGTCAGATGCAAATGCAAATTTCGAAGGTTTACTGGAGGTAAATCGAGGAATTTGCATGCCGCAGATGGCGGAAAAGACATCGCCCGACGCGCCGCCGAGTTGTGCGGTGTCGCCTTAAGTTCTGTTGTGCTGCTTTGTTTGCAATCCGGCAGTAATCTTCGCCATAATGAACATCTAACAGCCAATGCATCGACTCCACCGCCCACTCCATCCGTGCATGATGAAGCAGCTCCTCCGCCGACAGCTTGCGGCTGGAAATGTAGTAGTGCCACTCTTCGGTGCGCTTGCCGTCAGCTTCGACTTCCTTTCGGATTGCGCCGATGCAGCACAGGTTCTTCCATTTCTCCCTCCCACACAGCCAGGCAGCATCGTCGCTCGTGTACGCCGTTCGAATTTCAATCCGCTCGCGGTTCTTTTCCACCGTCCGCTTCTTGTCCATGCTTCCACGAAGCTCGTCATCCTTGACGTATTCGGCAATTTCTTCTTCCAAATTGCGCTGATTCGCCTTAACATCCAGCAGATAGTCCGCTTTTCCTGCTATGATAGCTTCTGCCGTCTTCTGCTGACAATTCAGCGCATCCGCGACAATCCTCCGGCATGAATTGCGAAGCCCATTTCATCATACATTCGTTCAATGTGTCAGGCTTTACCATTTTCAAGAGCGTCAACAGGCAAAAGTAGCACGGAATATGCGCAATTTGGAATTTCTCCTTCAAAAATTCCTTCACACGCGCATTTTCCGCCCAATGATGGATCTGGCTCACGTTCCTGAACCCGCACAGGCTGCCCAGCACCACGATTCCGACGGCTTCCGCGATGCTGCAAAAGTACCCATTGTACTCCTCGGTCGTCTCGACTTCCTCAAAGAGGTCGATGGGTGTTGTTCTGTCCATGCCTACAGTATACCACTTTTTTCCGTGATTTGAAAATTGATTTCCGTGTCCAACTTCCAATTTGTCGTTGACTTCGTTATACTTCATCGTTTCAGAAAAGTATAGCGGCCTATTGTAAAACTTGCTGAACGCGAACAGCTTGTAGCGCAAGGTGTTCCCGGGCGGCAATCCACAAGAAAGAAAGTTTTTTATATGCAATCTTTCAGACAACATACATTATTTGATGGTTTTATGTTTGAAGGTTGCCATATAGTTTCCGGTAGTTTCCGGTAGTTTCCGGGTGTGATGCCTTCGACCTTTTTAAACAAACGAATAAACGTAGATGCTGACAAGAAGCCGCAGTCCGCGCTTATAGCTTCGACAGACAGGTCGCTTGTTTGCAGCAGTACTTTGGATTCCCTGATTCTGACGGTAGTTATGTATGCAGCGATACTGCAGCCGTGCAGATCGGTAAACAGCCGAGAGAGATAAGGTCCCGATTTATCAAAATAGCTGCCGACGGCACTTGTGCTCAAACTGGCATCGTTGTAATGTTCGTCGATAAAGGCAACAATTTGCTTGCAAAGTTGTTGTCCGGCTGATACTGCTTTCGTATCTGGCGAGATGAACTCATCTCGAATGCATTCAAGAGCATTGACGAAGGTTGATTCAAAGGACGGAAGCGTATCGCATGCCATCAAGGCATCAACAATACCGGATGAAATGGAAAGCTTTTCCGTGGTGCGGCGCAACAAATCGCTTATGTCAAAACGATAGCAACGGAATTCATCTGGCAAGTGGATGTAACCGCATGATTGGTGGATTTTTACGAGGATTTCGCGTGGTGCTGGCTTGCCGCTATTTAAGTAGGAAAGGATGAGTTGTTCTGCGTCCTCACGTGAACATAGAGAATATCGAAATTCCGGGCGGTCGACAGTATTAAACTGAATAAGCTGGTTCGCGCCATAGACGGATCGATAGTCCATTGCACATTTTGCTTCCTCATAGGATTGACGAATCCCCCGGTGATCATCCTGATTTGTTCCGCAAGCGATTGTGACAGAAAAGCAAATGCTTCTGTTGAAAAAATTACAAATACGGTCTAACAGAAACAATACGGATTCGTTATTGGGATCCGATATGTTGATGAGACCGGCATACAGTCGTTCAGATTCTTGAGCTATGTAAACAGGCATATTATTGGAAAGCATGTCTGTAAACAGCTTTTGTATTGAGGTATCCGTCAGATCACGCGAGGCATCATCATCAAGATCCTCTTCCAATTGCAACAAAAATACAGTAAAGCGATTGCAGGTCAAAGACATTCCAGCATCGGCAAATTGCTGTGGCAGAGACGCTTGATTATTGCTCTTTGCATGGAGCAATTGACGAACCAATGTCACCGTTTTTATGTCACGGAGACGAAAGTGTTCATCCTGCGTATTGCGGATTACGCCGCGTAGGTATTCGATTTCGTTTGAGGCAACATTGGTAGATTTCTCCGACCCGTTATTGATTTCTGAAAGCAGATTGGAAAGAGGCTTATAATTACGTCTTGAAAGCCCATATGCCAATATGACACTAATGAAAGTAAAGCAGATAAACGCAGACAAGCAGACGTACTGCACGTTTTTTAATTTATAAAAGAATGTGTCACTCGGTATGGCGGATACATACTGACAGCTCAGATATTTTGAAGAAGACAACTGAACAATATACTCGTGACCATCATCCTTCATGCGCAGGCTTAAGTTTTCTGAATGCGGCGGCAAGCGGTTCAACAGATCGAGTCGGCTTACATCCGTTCCGGCTTTGGCTAGTATATTGAAAGTATTGTCAGCAAGGAGAATAACGCCATCCTCGGGCGCATAAGATTGTAGAAGAGTGCGTAGGCCGCGCGGGCTGATAACAGCACAGGCGACCGCGGAACTGATGGGTGTGTTCATGATTGGCAACGGTTGAAGTATCATGAGACTGCTGCTTTCCTTCAGAGGAACGAGCGTAGCCGTACGAGCGGCGGTTAAGGACTGTAGAAAGAGGGACTCCTTATCTGATTTTTCTGCCTGTGACCATGTATCTTCTTCTGTTTTGTTATAAACCCATGTATGGCGCGATTATTGCCTTCCAAAAGTACCGTCCCGCGCTGGGAATTCTCAAAAGTCAGTGGGTCGGGTTTGAAAATTTCGAGAACTTCTTTGGCGATTTTTACTTCGCTCGTATTTTGAGAAATACGCTTCTGCTAAGCTGTTATCAGTTAGCTTGGGGATTTCCGTTACCTATATTGTTTGCGCTTTTGCTGAATGAGTTAAAGAGTCCCCGCTTCAAGCGCTTTGTTCAGACCACGTCTTACCTGCCGCATTTTATATCTCTGGTAGTGGTATGCAGCCTTATTAAGCAGTTTTCCTTGACGAAAGGTCTATTTAATGAGATTATTGCTTTCTTTGGCGGAGAGAGGACACCCCTGCTGCAGTATCCCAATAACTTTCGTACGATTTATGTTGCCAGCGAAGTTTGGCAGCATTTTGGATGGAATTCTATTATCTATCTGGCGGCTTTGACATCGATTGATCCTGCGTTGTATGAAGCAGCGGAAATTGATGGTGCCGGTCGTTTACGCCGCGCACTGCACATTACCATTCCTGGTTTGACATCAACGATTACTATGATGCTGATTCTTAACGTGGGTGGGATTTTGAGCCTTGACAGTGAAAAGGTGCTTCTCCTGTACAATCAAGCAACATATAAAACGGCAGATATTATATCTACGTATACATATCGAAAAGGGCTCATAGAATCGGATTTCAGTTTTTCAACGGCGGTTGGTTTATTTAATTCTGCTGTAAATGTATGCTTTTTGATAAGCGCGAATCTGCTCAGTAAAAAAGTTACGGATGTTGGCTTATTTTGAGAGGTGTGCTTGAATGAATAAGAATGGTAAAGAAACGCTCTTTGATATATTGAATGTCGTGCTGATGCTGACCGTGGTCTTTTTGACGTTGTATCCCTCCTACTATCTATTATGTGCATCACTGTCAGATACCGATCGTCTACTGGTTCATAACGGTTTGCTGTACATGCCTATGGGAATTACATTAGGCGCATACAAGTTGACCTTTAGCTATCCGTTAGTAGCGTCTGGCTATGCCAATACGCTCCTAATCTTGCTGGGAGCCTTGCCTCTGAATATGGTGCTGACAATATGCTGCGCTTATGTGCTTGCATCGAGGAACATGAAGTTGAGGAGATTCATTGTTCCGTTCGTTATGGCAACAATGTTCTTTAGTGGTGGCTTAATCCCGGATTATCTGAACGTTCAACAGCTTGGTATGTATAATACGCTGTGGGCTGTAATTATTCCCGGAGCGTTAAGTGTCTACAATGCCATAATTGTTAAGACAGCCATAGAAGGTATACCAAACTCGCTTTCAGAATCTGCATATATCGATGGAGCGAATGATGTTTATCTGTTGGTTCGCATTATTGTTCCGCTGATAATACCGACGCTTGCAGTTATTATCCTGTATTATGCTGTTGGACACTGGAACAGCTGGTTCAGTGCGTGCATTTACCTTAGAGATAATGCGAAACTGCCAATTCAAGCTGTTTTGCGAGCGATACTTATAGAGAATCAGGCAATAATGAGTACGAATGACGTTTCCGATGGTGAAATTAATCGTTTCGCGGAAACAATCAAGTATGCATTGATCGTCGTTGGCACTTTGCCGATTCTTGTTTCATACCCATTTTTGCAGAAATACTTTGTTAAAGGCGTTATGATTGGCGCCGTGAAAGGATAAGGAGGTTATAAATGAAAATATTAGTTGCCGGAGACGTTTGCCCAACAGCATCTACTGAAAAATTCCTCGTGAATGGCGACCTTTCTGCTGCTTTTGGCGATGTGCGATCTGTCTCTACCGGCGCAGACGCGTTTCTTATCAATCTTGAGTGCGCATTAACAGCCGCGGAAACAGCCATACGGAAATATGGTCCCAATTTAAAAGCCGCGCCTGAATGCGCACAGGCTCTTCGCGGATTTGGCGTGACTGACGCGGGATTGGCCAACAATCATATATATGATTATGGACGCAAGGGATATTTCGATACGCTTCGCGCACTGGAGGAAGCAGGAATCAGATATACAGGCGTTGGCATGAATGCACAGTGTGCCAGAAAAAAACATACGATCGCACTCGATGGCAAAAGCATCTGCTTGATAGCTGTAGGTGATCGCGAATATTCATATGCACTGGCAAATCGGGAGGGAATTCGTGTTTTCGATCCTATTGATACGATGGAAGATGTACGCGACGCGAGAAACGACAGTGATTTCATTATCGTAACCTATCATGGAGGGAGTGAACAGTGCCGATATCCTTCGCCAAGAGTACGCAAATTGTGTCAGGCAATGGTGCGGGCCGGTGCGGATTTAGTGTTGTGCCAACACAGCCACTGTATAGGAGCGATGGAAAAATATGAAGGAAAAATGATTCTCTATGGCCAGGGAAACTTCTATTTTAATCTGGCAGAGGAGGAAGATAACCCACACTGGAAGAATGGATTGCTGCTTGAAATCGACATGGATTCGAATATGACTCCTGCATACCGATTTTATCCCGTAAAAACTACAGATACGGGCATTGCGCTTTGCCACGGAGAGGAAGAAAAAAGGATATTGCAGGAATTGGAAGAGCGTTCTCTCGTTCTGCAGGATGAAGGAGAGTGGATAAAGCGATGGCGCGCCTTCTGTCTGCAGGAAAGCTGGCGATACCATGATGCGATATCTACGGCGTTTGAAAGCTCTCCGTACCAGCCGAGTGAGTGGTTCCGGCATTATTTAGACTGCGAGGCCCATACGGATGTATGGCGCCATTCTGCGCAGAGTATGCGGATCGATTTGAAATTCCGGAGCTAAAGGCAGAGATTGTTCGTCAGGCGCTTTTGATGGAAAGAATGACAAAAGATCCCGATACAGGACTGCTTTACCATGCATGGGATGGAGCAAGACAAGAAGATTGGGCTGATCCGGTAACAGGCCAATCGCGTGAGTTCTGGGGGCGCTCGATGGGCTGGGTTCCTGTGGCGTTATTGAATGATCTGGACTTTATTGGGTCAGAGACGCAGGGACATGAGGAGATCATTCGAATGTCGACAGAGCTACTCCGAAATCTGTGTCGCTATCAATCTGAGGACGGACGTTGGTATCAAGTTGTGAACAAGGGCGGCGAACCTGGAAATTGGCTTGAAAACTCATGCTCTTGCTTGTACGTTGCGGGGCTCTGTAAGGCTGTACGCAGAAACTATCTCCCGACATCCTTTATCAAAGCGGCCGTAAAAGGCTATGAAGGCGTTGTTCATGATTTGCAATGGGATGGCGATAACTTGCTTGTTGGCAATGTGTGCATAGGTACAGGCGTTGGAGATTATCAGTTTTACTGCGATAGACCTGTAAACACGAATGATCTGCACGGAGTGGGTGCTTTTCTGTTGATGTGTACGGAAATGCAGTGGTTGCTTGACGCAATGAGTGAATCAAACGCAGGAGGGAAACGAGAGACGCTATGCTTTCATTGGTGAATGTATGCGTAAATTATGGCCGGATCCAAGATGATCTCAGGACATGTCTGATAGACGCGACAAAACCTGTGCGGGTAAGCTGGGGCGCGCAAACTGACCGAAAAAACGCATATCAGTCCGAATACCGTGTTACCTTACGTGGGAATGGATATTCATGGGACAGTGGATGGGTGTCCAGCCGGAAGCAAAGTTTATGCTGTGAAGGAACAGTGCTTCCGATTGGCGAATTTATTCGCATTTCTCTGTGCATTCGTGATGATGCTGGACAGGAAAGTGATGTGTGGGTTGGGAGAATCATGAATGTCGCCGTGCCATGGATGGCGAAATGGATAGCGGCGTCCCAAGATATAATCGGCCGCACAGTATACTTTCGACGGGAGTTCAACGTGCGTAAGAACATTTCGGCCGCAACTCTGTACGCTTGCGGGCTGGGCTGTCACAGGCTTTCCATCAATGGAGAGTCTGTTGATAGTGCTCGAATGGATCCGGCGCAAACAGATTGGTTCAAAACCTGTCTGTACGCTGTATATCCCGACGTGAAAGGCTTCCTGCGGCCGGGAATAAATTGTATTGGAGCTATCATCGGTAATGGCTGGCGGCGAAATGCCCTGACATCCCGGGAATGTGGTTGCCCGTATGAGAATCGCCGTTTTGCAGGAAGGCCGCAGCTGAGCGCCATGCTTCAGATTCAGTATGCAAATGGCGAGGAAACATGGGTCTGTACGGATAATTCATGGCAGCAGGGATGGGGCGCGCTGCGGAATAATGATTTGTTTGATGGAGAGGCCTACGACGCGAATCAAACGGTGCATAATTGGGATCGTCCAGGCTGTGATGAATTTACGCCTGCTATAGAAGTGGCATCTCCCGGTGGTGCAATGCGACCTATGTTGCTGGAACCTATTAGAGGACATGGCACATATGAACCTGTATGCAGTTGGGCATTGGGAGAAAACAGGTGGGTGTTCGATTTTGGGCAGAATATCTCGGGTGTAATTCGCCTCCCGTTGCCGAAGGGGTTACACCAGGGACAACGTATTCGTATTACACATGCAGAGGAACTCGATGAAGATGGTGCTTTGTATAGAAAACCGCTCCGTTCAGCCCGTGCGGAAGACACTTATATTGCCAGCGGCGATGAACGCGATTTGTTGGTTTGGCAACCGCTGATGACGATGCATGGCTTTCGTTATGCTATGATAGAAGGATTGCATCAATTGCCAAGGCCGGAGGCGGTCGAGTATCATACGAATCTTCAAAGAATTTCTTTTTTTCGATGTGGTGATGCGTTAGTCAACAGAATTCATGAGCTATGCGTGCGAACGGAACAGGCTAACCAGCAGGGAGTACTCATCGATTGTCCTCAGCGAGATGAACGCATGGGTTGGCTGAATGATGGCACGGTTCGCTTCCAGGAGACGCCGTTTAACTTTGATATTGGACGTATGTTTCCAAAGTTACTTCGGGATGTGGCTGATACACAGGAATGCGGTGCAATTAGCGATACAGCCCCTCGAGTTTATGGAAGTGTGGAGGCTGACCCTGTGTGTTCCAGCTTTCTGATCGCAGGCATGGAGGCGTGGATGCATACAGACAATCTTGACGTGCTGCGGGAATACTATGAGAACTTTGCAGCGTGGGAGAATTATCTTTTGCACAGAAGCGAAGATTGGTTGGTGAATTATGGTTGTCATGGGGATTGGGCTGGCCCATCCTACGCATGCCTTACTGAGCAAAATGGAGATCGACGTTTTTCAGCCGTAACTCCGCCTGAGTACATGGCGGCAGGGTATTCTTATTTGAATTGCCGCCTGCTCCAGAAGATGGCAACTGGATTAGACAAAAACGAGGAAGCGCAGCAGTGGAATGCGAGGGCAATTCATATTTGCCAAGCAATGATTGAAAAATGGTATGATCAAGATACAGCGAGGATTTGTACTGGGTCTCAGGGAGCTCAAGCATTTGCACTGTGGCTGGGAATTATTCCGCGAGCAGACATGTACAGAGCCGCAGAACGCATCCATAACGAGTTGGTTGCTAATAACTATAAAATCACTACAGGTAACCTAACCACTCGCTATATGATGGACGTACTTACCGAGTATGGCTATCTTGAGGATGCATGGACGTTAATTACACGCACAGAATACCCGTCTTTGGGCTATATGATTCAGCATGAAGCAACTACTGTTTGGGAACGCTTTGAGCTGAAAAAGGATCCGGGGATGAACTCTCATAACCATCCGATGTATGGCGCGTTGGATTACTGGCTGTTTACTTACCTGTGCGGCATACGTTTACTATCGCCTGGATATGAGAAAGTTTTAATTAAACCTTATATGCCTGTAAGGCTTCTGAGCGCACAGGCGACGCTTGATACGATTAAGGGGCCGCTTACCGTTCGGTGGATGAAAAAATATGGGCAACGTCATTTGCATGTTGTTGTTCCGTTTGGTACTAAGGCACTTGTAGAATTTGGTGGTCAAGTTCGTGAAGTAGGCAGTGGATGGCACGGCTTCACTATGCCATTGACGGAGAAAGAAAAACTAATGCTGAACATAGAAGCTCGGGGGGAGGACTAAATTTGCTTACGTGGTAAACAACGGATTATGCAGTCCTTGGTTGATGGGCGGTTTTTTTGCTTTGGGATTCGAAGTATCGCCTCTTGGAAATTGGTGGGTGTAGACGAGGTTACTCCCCCAATGTCAGAAAGATAAGGTAATACTGAACCATCCATCATGAGAGTGAAGTGGTGGATGGTTTTGGGGGGATTGTAAAGAAATCAAATAATGCACTTCTTCTACGATGGCGAGACCCATCCCGTAAAGATCGAATTCAATGGTACAATGTATGGCTATGTGCATAATATTACCTGATCGCCTGTGGCGGTCACTTCATGATCATCTCTTTGTCAGACGGCAGCGGTTTCAGCGGTGCGGACGGCAGCGTCTGATACCAGTATGCGCAGGAAGTATAGTCATCGTATCGCGGCCCGGTCCATCCCAGATTGTCCAGCGTCATGCGGAATCCGGTCTCAAAGTGGATCGGGTCAGCGATATGGAAGCGGTACAGCAGAAATCTCTGCTGACCGTTGTAAAATTCACGGTTATCACCGTAGATGGCGTACATTCCGCTGTAGATGCCGCTGTAAGTCTGATAGGATTTGATCTGAACATCATTTCCAAAGCCGTAGGAGCCACAGAAATAATCCTCTGTGCCTGTATAGTGAATGGAAGGATATTTGTCATCGTCTATGTACATTCTGGCTTCGCCCTCCACCCAACAGGTGTTGTTTCCGTTCATTCCGGTGGCCAGGGTTACGCCCACGAACTGGCCTTTTCCCTGAATGTCGTCGATGATGGTGTAGGAATGTCCCTTCTGAACGGGATGCTCCTGACGGTAGGAAGCATGGAAATACCCGATCTCGTCAGGCACCTCACAGTGGCAGCCGGTGATGATATAGTACAGGTTCTGATCCTTTTCACCGCGGTTTTCCATGGTGATCCGGCAGTGCTTTTTGAAAGGCATCTCCCAGTAGCAGTTCAGTCCCCGTCCGGGAGCCACCAGGATCTGCGCGGAATTGAGCACCGCATATTTTCCATCCCTGTCCACAAAATTCTCATCGTATGCGGTTCCGAAAAATGCGGAAATGGGAGCTTCCACGGAAGGGTATTCACAGTTGTCCCAGTACATGCGGATCACGAAGCTGTGTCCAACGTAGCCGGTAAACCAGGTGCTCTGGATCATTCCTGGGCCGTCGGTGTCCACCAGCGTCACCGTCTCCCCTGCACGAATCGTCACTGTCGGACTGAGCTTGGTGCAGTCTCCTCCTCTGGAACCGCCTGCTCTGGTTCCTGTGGGATTTTCTGCGGAAAAAGCAAAGGTCTTTGCATTGCTGATCATACAATACGGTTTCATAGGTCTTACCTCCCTTGTTTTGACGTATCTGATATCAGTTTATAATACTTTCGGGGGAATGTCAATCACTATTCATTTTATGGCCACGGTCGCATCATCGAATTACGCATTTATTACAAACATTACATTGGCATTACCAAAAGGATTTCGAGGAGGGGATGTAGAATAAAGACAGCGAGGTGAACAGCATGATGAACGAAAGTTTCAACAGCATAAGAGATACAAGACGGCATGCACAGGTGCGGCATGATTTGTATGAAATAATTGCCATGACAATCGCAGCAATGATCGGGAACTGCGACGGGTGGGATGAAATCGAGGATTTCTGCCAAAGCAAAGAGATGTGGCTGCGCGAGCATATGGGACTGGAATTAGAGCATGGAATACCATCGGAAACAACGTTTGAGCGAGTCTGGGGACAAATTGATCCAGATGCATTCAGGGCATGCTTCACACAATGGACGAAACGTGTTCATGAGAAACTGACTGGTGAAGTAATCAGCATAGATGGCAACGCCAATTTCACAGATTTGCGCACTGATAATGTGCAGTGGACTATCCATGCTTTTCCTGCCGACAGTAGAACGAATCGTCTTCCCATCCAGTGAAGTGGTTGTTCCATTTCTATTCTCTGGCATGAATTGCGAAGCCCATTTCATCATACATTCGTTCAATGTGTCAGGCTTTACCATTTTCAAGAGCGTCAACAGGCAAAAGTAGCACGGAATATGCGCAATTTGGAATTTCTCCTTCAAAAATTCCTTCACACGCGCATTTTCCGCCCAATGATGGATCTGGCTCACGTTCCTGAACCCGCACAGGCTGCCCAGCACCACGATTCCGACGGCTTCCGCGATGCTGCAAAAGTACCCATTGTACTCCTCGGTCGTCTCGACTTCCTCAAAGAAGTCGATGAGTGTTGTTCTGTCCACGCCTACAGTATACCACTTTTTCCGTGATTTGAAAATTGATTTCCGTGGGGCGGGGTGGAAAGTCATTGACAAACGCGGCGTTCTTCGGTATGATAGGCACAGGCCGAAAATACATATCGGAGGGAATGGAATATGCCGAAAATTACCTTTATGGGCGCGGGCTCCACGGTTTTTGCCAAGAACGTACTGGGCGACAGCATGGTCACGCCGTCGCTGGCCGAGAGCGAAATCGCACTGTATGACGTCGACGCGGAGCGTCTGCGCGAGAGCGAGCTGATGCTCACGTCCATCAACAACAACCTTGGAAACCGGGCGACGATCAAGGCGTATTTGGGCGTGGAAAACCGCAGGGAAGCGCTGCGCGGCGCGAATTATGTGGTCAACGCCATTCAGGTGGGCGGCTACGATCCGTGCACGATCATCGACTTTGAGATTCCCAGGAAGTTCGGTCTGCGCCAGACCATCGCCGACACGCTGGGCATCGGCGGCATCTTCCGCGCGCTGCGCACGATTCCGGTGATGCTGGACTTCGCGCGCGACATCGAGGAGGTCTGCCCCGACGCGTGGTTCCTGAACTATACAAACCCCATGGCCATGCTCACCGGCGCGATGCTGCGGCTGACGAACGTGAAGACCGTGGGCCTGTGCCACAGCGTGCAGGTGTGCGCCAGCCATCTGATGCAGATGCTGGGCATGGAGTACGACGACACCGTGCAGTGGAAAATCGCGGGCATCAACCATCAGGCGTGGCTTCTGGAGATCACGAAGGACGGCAGGGATCTGTATCCGGAGCTCAAAAAGCGCGCGCTGGAGAAGAACAAGGAAAAGCACGGCGACATGGTGCGCCTGGAGCTGATGCGCCGGTTCGGCTACTACATCACCGAGTCCTCCGAGCACAACAGCGAATACACGCCGTGGTTCATCAAGGACAGGTATCCGGAGCTGATCGACCGGTTCAACATTCCGCTGGACGAGTATCCCCGCCGCTGCATCCATCAGATTGAGGACTGGAAGAAGCGCCGCGACGAGCTGATCAACGATCCGCATCTGTCCCACACGCGCACGAAGGAATACGCTTCCTATATTATGGAAGCCATGGAGACCAACCGGCCCTACAAGATCGGCGGCAACGTGCTGAACACCGGCCTGATCACCAACCTGCCGCGCAACGCTGTGGTCGAGGTGCCCTGCCTGGTGGACAAGAGCGGCGTTACGCCCTGCTACATCGGCGACCTGCCGGAGCAGTGCGCCGCGCTGAACCGCACGAATATCAACGTGCAGCTTCTGACGATCGAGGCCGCGCGCACGCGGAAGAAGGATTACATCTATCAGGCGGCGCTGCTCGACCCGCATACCGCCAGTGAGCTGGATATCGACACCACCATCGCCATGTGCGACGCACTCATCGAGGCGCACGGCGACTGGCTGCCGAAGTTCAACTGACGCTTCCGGGGAGGCGGAGGGGCGCTGCGCCCCCTCCGCACCTCCCCCGCGGAAGCGGCAACGCCCGGCTGCGGCCGGGCCTTTTCTTTGAAATTCGAGAGGGATGCGGCCCTCTCGAGCTCTTCCGGGGCGGGGTTTCGCCGCGGCTTTTTTTTCGGTCGACGGAGTTTTGGCTCATCACGGGAAGCTGAGGGATAAGTTCGCAATTTTTCACACCCCAGATGGACGCCATGTAATCCGTGGGAACCATGTGATGCGAATCCTCAACGCTCACTTGTGGTACAAACAACACATTTCCATAGCGAACAATCCTGCAAGCGGCGGTCTCCAGATTTCCTGAAAGAATCCTGAGCAAGGAGGTCTTGCCGCTGCCGTTGGCACCAACGAGCCCAATTCTTTCATTTTCGGCGACAGAAAGCTCGCTTATATTCAAAACATCACGTCCGTTGAATTCAAGCAGAACATGTCTTGCCTTTACGATTTCCCGCATCATATTCCTCCGTGTTCCACGTGGCTATGACGAAAGCGGAACTCTTTTGCAAAAGCCTTTTTCTTATCATCCGAAAAATGATGCGTGATAACAAAAACAATGCCGCCGGACAATTCGGTAAGAATGTCTTCAATCTTTTCGGCCGTCTCCGAATCCACATTTGCGAGCGGTTCGTCTACAATAGTGATAGGAGCCTTGCGCAACAGCGTTCTGGCAAGCGCAATCCGTTTACGCTCGCCGCCGGACAGATTGCTGCCGCCTTCGCGAATCATACTGTCGAGCCCTTCCGGTGTTGCAAACTTATGCAAATTGAGCTTTTGCAGCAGTGCGATCAGCTCATCATCGCACATGTCACGATACATTGTGAGGTTGTTTCGCAGCGTATCGTTGAACAGAACGGGATCCTGCCGCATAATTGCAATCTTTTCGTTCAGTTGCTTCACGCAAAAGGCGTTTGAATCGTTTATGAGTATCTCTCCGCTCTGGGGTTCGTAATATCCAAGCAACAGATTCATGCTTGTCGACTTGCCGGAGCCACTCTGTCCAGTAATAATACATTTTTCGCCCGCGTTCACCTTGAGTGAAAAGTCTTTTAAAATCGGAGATGCATCCTCGTACCCAAAGCATACGTGCCGAAAAGCAACGCTGTTAATCTGTGAGATTTCTATTGTCCGTTCGCTGCCGGCAGGCGCCTGCTCAAACAGAGATTCAAGCTTTTTTGCTACCGGTTTCGTGCTTAAGTATTCTTGCAGGTATGCGGAAATTGCGATTATAGGATATGAAAGCTGGTCGATAAGACCAACGGCAATAAAGAAATCACCCGCAGAAAAGTCTCCGTTCAGAACGAGCGCCGCAGTCGCCACAATTACGATGAAATGGCTCATATAGGACAGGAGCGCAGTGATTGTTTTTGATAAGTAAGTGACCTTTTTGAAACGGAATAGTTTCTCCGAGACTTCCTCGTTGCTCTCTCGAAATTTCCGGGCGATCACTTTCTCAATAGAATAGTTTTTTATCAGTTCAAACCCGGAAAGCCATTCAACTATATTTCCGAGATGTTTTTGAAAGCTGTCGATGCTTTCGTTTTTTGCATTTTGAAGCCTTTTCTCGATCAGCTTTGGTATATAGATCGGCATAGTCAGTAAAAACAATGTGAGGAGAGCAACGCGGTAGTCTAACCAAAACAGCGCGGCGCTTACAATGAGTGTCTTTGACGAAATTTCTATTAATAACGGGATGTTATCAAGATAGCTTTCATTGACCTGATCGATTTGGTCGGTGTATTGCGCGACAAATTCGCCCTGCTGTACGGCCATCGCCTCTACAGGGCTGCGCATTAGCAGCCAGTCAAAATACAAGCTGCGCAAAGACTTCTTGTTTGCAACAGAAAAGCGCCCTCGAAAATAGTCATAGCCGTAAAACGATATCATCTCTACTGCTATGGCTGCAAAAAAGGCGATTGCAAGTCGAAATACTCCGGCTGATATGCCATCAAGCGCAGTATCCAGCAATTCCCCTTTCAAAAATTGCACGTATGTTCCAGCAAAGCCGGCAATGAATACAAAAAGCAAACAAATTGCCAGGTACTTCCAGTGACTTTTTATTATGTTTTTCATGATATTATACTGCTTTTGCTAACGCAAGCAACAGCGCCAACAAATCGCACCTTTCTATTTTTTTGTGTCCCCAATTAGCCGCTTAGCGCACCTGAATGGCAAAGCGGCAGCAGTATGACTTTGAAATTGGAACGGCACAGAACAATAGAAAGCTGTGGAAGCATGAGCTCATTGCACAAAGCAGCAGGCACAGGTATTCAAATGTTCGTGCCGTTAAGCTGACAGCCAAATGCGAATTATCATAATACACCTCATTCATGGTATTTTACATAGTCAGCATATCACAAGGACAGAAATTTTGCAAATATATAATCCGAAAGGTTTTGTTAAATTTAGCTGGAGTTAGCATCTGACGAAAAATCCTTTCGCCGGCCGACCACCTCATTTGTGCGGTGTCGCCATAATATCTTTGCGGTGCTGTTTCATGCCAGGTAAAATATGCCACACAAAAAAGGATTGTCCCTCCTTCGGACTCAAAATCCTTTTTCTTTGAATTCGAGAGGGCTGCGGCCCTCTCGAGCTCTTCCGGGGCGGGGTTTCGCCGCGGCTTTTTTTCTGCCTGCGGATTTTTTCGGAGAAAGCGGAAAATGTGATTAAAAAAGGGAATCCCTGCGCACAATAGCTGTCGCAAGGGAGGTTGAATTCCATGAAGAAAGCCAATCGTAGGGATGTTCTTACCATTCTGTTTCTCTGTCTCGCCGTCGCGTGCCTGATGACCGCCTGCATGAATTCCACGGGCGACAACCAGAACGCAACCGCGTCTCCTTCCGCGATGACCTCGCCCAGCCCGGCGGCCAGCGCGACGCCCGCCGCCTTTGACTGGACGACGAAGTCCGCCGAGGTGGAGGAGCGCATCGCCCGCATCTCCGAAATCGGCGAGGCGCGCGTGATCACGTCCGGCAACACGGCGCTGGTGGCCGTGAAGTTCGCGCCGGCGTATCAGGGCGACATGACGGCCCGCATCCGCGAGATGATCGCAGGCGAGGTCATGCAGGCGGATCCCGAGATCAAGACCGTCGCCGTGACGTCCGAGGATGACGACGTGACGACCGTGTATCAGCTCAGCGACCGCATTCGCGCCGGTGAAACCATCGATACGCTGAAGACCGACATCGACGAGATCGTCCGCAATACCACCACGCTCACCTGAGGAAATCCCTCAAGAACCCAAGGCCGCCGAAGCAGACAAGGCTCCGGCGGCCTTTCGCGCGTGCGGGAACGGGTGAATATTCCCTTTATTCACCTCGGGAATGTGAACGCCCGCCCGAAAAAGAACGCGCTTTGACACACTTTCGCGACAGGCGCCGCGTTGAACCGGCGTTCGGGTCATGTTAAAATAAAAACAGGCGTTTTGTTTTAAGGCAACGCCGCACAAATGAGGTGGTCGGCCGGCGAATGGATTTTTCGT
>OLSB01001286.1_pt1 | contig 24952 bp, 22 predicted proteins | sample 1672071 | NCBI WGS metagenome assembly OLSB01 (sample SAMEA3136642, study PRJEB25190) | human gut metagenome | biome: human gut; feature: human-associated habitat; material: faeces | place: Austria | collected 2013 | reverse complement strand
AAAACCACAATCTAGCCCAGTCTATATCGGATGTATCCTGGTCAAAGTTTACAACGCAGCTAGAATATAAAGCCCAGTGGTATGGAAAGGTGATCAAGAAGGTAGACACATTCTATGCGAGCAGTCAGACTTGTCATTGTTGCGGATATAAGAATGAAGGAACAAAAGATTTAAAAGTAAGAGAATGGACATGTCCAAAATGCCATTCAAATCATGACAGAGATGTAAATGCATCCATCAATATATTGATGCAAGGCATATTAGCAAATTAGCTAAAAACAAAAACAACCGCAGGAACTGCGGGGATAGCTTGGTAAGAAAGGTTTCGATAGAAACCTGTTCCCAAGAATCTCGTCACTTCAGTGATGAGGTTCAATATAAGATGTTTGTCTAGACGAACATCTTTTATTTTGCCCTTTGACTTGATAGACTTTATACCTGTTTTCGTGTATAATATTTTTGGTTTTACCTAGAACAAAGGACGAAAAGGAGGAAATAGTATGGATGTACTATGGATCGTTTTGTCTGGTGTCGCAGGTCTTGCGATTGGATCTGGCTGTATGGTCGGACTTTCCAAAGCAGGTTTAAATAAGAATCAGCAAAAAGCAGAACAAATTTTAAAAGAAGCTCAAAATGAAGCGGAATCTCGTGTAAAACAAGCCGTGTTAGACGGAAAGACACAGGCTCATGATTTGCGCGTAGAAGCTGAAAAAGAAATTAAAGAACGTAAACAAGAATCAATGGAATTAGAGAACAAGTTATTGCGTAGAGAAGATAACTTGAATTTTCGTGATGAAGCGTTAAATCAAAAAGAGCGTCAGATTAATGAAAAGATGAAAAGTGTTGCTGACAAACTGACATCATTAGACGAAAAAGAGAAGAAATTACAAGAAGAAATCGACAAACAGGTTGTCATTTTAGAGAGTGTTGCCAAAATGTCAAGCCAGGCAGCAAAAGATGAATTATTTGCGATTGTGGAAAAGAAAATGGAACATGAAACAATTGCGTACATCAAAGATAAAGAGGATGAGGCAAAGGCGACTGCCAATGAAAAAGCGCAGAATATCATTGCCTTAGCTATTGAGCGTATGTCTCAGCAGGAAACTCAAGAAAAGACAGTCAGTGTTGTTTCTTTACCTGGTGAAGAAATGAAGGGACGTATCATTGGTCGTGAAGGACGTAATATTCGTTGTTTTGAACAAGCAACGGGTGTTGAATTAAATATCGATGATACTCCAGATTTGATTACGATTACATGTTTTAATCCAGTACGTCGTGAAGTGGCTCGTTTAGCTTTGGAACACTTGATTCGTGATGGAAGAATTCAGCCGGGACGAATTGAAGATGTTGTTAAGAAATATCAGAATGAAATTGATCAAGAGATCATGAAGGCTGGTGAGGAAGCTATCTTTAAACTGGGTATTGGTCGTATTGATCGTGAAATTGTAAAATTGATTGGTACATTAAAATATCGTTATTCTTATGGACAAAATGCTTTGCAGCACTCTATGGAAGTTGCCTATATCGCTGGATGCATGGCAGCTGAACTTGGATTGAATCAGCAAATTGCCAAACGTGCTGGATTGTTGCACGATATTGGTAAGGCATTGAATATTGAGCAGCAAGATGGGTCTCACGTTGAATTGGGATACAAGTTCTGTAAGAAGCATGGTGAAAAAGAAATTGTATTAAATGCGATCCACTCACACCATGGGGATGTAGAACCTAAGTTCTTGACGAGTCATTTGGTCATCGCAGCAGATACAATTAGTGCTGCAAGACCTGGTGCACGTAAAGAAAGTGCTCAGGCTTATATCAATCGTCTTGAAAACTTAGAGAAAATTGCGAATGGATTTGAGGGTGTTTCAAATGCGTTTGCGATTCAGGCCGGTCGTGAAATTCGTGTACTTGTAAATCCAGAACACGTGGATGACTTGACTTGTGTAAAATTAGCTCGTGATATTCGTGATAAGATTGAATCTGAATTGACATATCCAGGTCAAATCAAGGTTAATGTTATTCGTGAGACACGTGCCCAGGAATACGCAAAATAAAAATGTCGGGCTTTAGTCCCGACTTCAATTTTTTAGTTTGGTAAATGAATTACGGTAAGCCAGCACTTACTAAACTGTCTTGATTCACTACTTGGTTATCGCTATAATTTGAGTATAAATTATTAAACAAGGAGGAAATAACAATGGCAGTAAATATCGATAAAGATGCTTGCATCGGATGTGGTGCTTGTGTAGGAGGATGCCCTGTAGGAGCTCTTTCATTAGACGATGAAGGAAAATCAGTTTGTGACGAAGGAACTTGCATCGACTGCGGTACATGCGTAGGAACTTGCCCTGTTGGAGCAATCAGCCAGTAATTCAAATTTAAACACATTTGCCAAGCTTAGTGCTTGGCATTTTTTTTCGAAAGGAGATCACATGAAACAAAAACCAGGATGGGTATTACCCGATTTAAAAGAAGCACAAAAGCGTACTACAAATACAATTGATCGTATTGATACATTTACTATTCCTGAAGCTGCTCGTATGATGGGAAGAGGAAAAAAATATTTTATTTCTACATATGGCTGCCAGGCTAATGAGCGTGACAGTGAGACATTGGCTGGTATTTTAGATGAGCTAGGATTTGTACCTAATGAAACGGCTGAAGGCAGTGATGTCATAATTATCAATACTTGTGCAATTCGTCAAAATGCGGAAGAAAAAGTATTGGGTGAGATTGGTAACTTCAAACGTTTATATCGCGAAAACAAAGATCTTGTGATTGGTGTTTGTGGATGTATGGCACAAGAGGAAGGTTTAGTTGAAACTTTATTAACGAAATATCCTCAAGTTCGTTTATTGTTTGGCACACACAATATTCAAGAGCTTCCTAGCATGCTTTATAGTTGTATGGTTGAGGGTAAAAAAGTTGTAAAAATTTACTCTAAAGAAGGAGAGGTTTACGAAAATCTACCGGTACACCGTTTTGGAACATTCAAGGCTTGGGTCAACATTATGTATGGTTGTGACAAATTCTGTACATATTGTATTGTTCCTTATACTCGTGGTAAACAGCGTTCACGTAAGATGTCTGAAATCTTAAAAGAGGTTCAGCAACTTAAAGATGAGGGTTATAAAGAAATCACATTGCTTGGACAAAACGTGAATGCGTATGGAAAAGATATGGATAATGAACAGGATTTTGCGACATTATTAGAAGAAGTTGCTAAGATTGGCATTCCTCGTGTTCGTTTTACAACCAGTCACCCTTGGGATTTCTCCGAAGAAATGATTGATATAATCGCAAAATATGACAATATCATGCCATTTATTCATTTGCCACTACAATCAGGAGATGATGATGTACTTAAGTTAATGGGTCGCCGTTATACAAAAGAATCATACTTAGCTTTATATGATAAGATTGTCAATACAATTCCAAATGTTTCTGTTTCAACAGATATCATTGTTGGTTTCCCAAATGAAACCGATGAACAGTTTGAACACACTCTAGATGTGGTTCGTTATTGTAAATACGATAATGCCTTTACATTTATTTTCTCAGCAAGACCTGGTACACCAGCTAGCCGTATGCGCGACTCGATTGATATGGAGACAAAGAGAAAGCGTTTAGCGAAATTAAATAAAACATGGAATGATCTGGCTTTAGAAAAGAATAAAGCTTATGTGGGTCGTACTGTTACCGTATTAGTGGATGGCTTAAGTAAGAAGAATGAAAAGGTATATTCTGGATATACAGACACCCAAAAATTAGTTAACTTTAAAGGTGAAAATATTCAGCCTGGAGATTTTGTAGAAGTTAAAATTACAGAGGCAAAAAGTTTCTCTTTAGATGGCGTTGCGGTGTGATATAATTTAGAAAAATAATACTATTTAAAAGGAGATAATATGAAAGAAGAAAAAATTCCTTCATTAACTGAAAAAATCCGTATCTTTGCCCTTGGTGGTTTAGATGAAGATGGTAAAAATTTATTCTGTGTGGAGGTGGATGAATCCATCTATGTAATAGAGGCGGGTATCAAATTTCCTGACAACAAGGAGTCATTAGGTATCGAGTTTATTATTCAGGATTTTACGTATTTAGTCGAAAATAAAGATCGTGTTGCGGGTATTTTTATTACGCATGGTCATGATGACGTTATGGGAGCTTTACCATATTTATTAAAACAAGTCCCTTGTGATGTTTATACCGCTCCATTAGCTGTAAAAGAAGTACAGAAAATGATTCGTCAAGAACATATTACAGGTGTGCGTGTACATTCTGTAAAGCGTAATGAAAAAAAGCGTATCGGCAAAAGAAGAGTTGTTTTCTTCCCAATTACGCATGCTTATCCAGGAACATTTGGTTTAGCGATTGGTACAGATCAAGGCTATATTGTATATTCTGGTGAGTTTATTGAAGACTATGATGATTTAGACGATGCATATCGTGCCGATTTCACAACGATTTCAGAACTTGGTAACGAAGGTGTATTGGTTTTGTTACAGGAAAGTAAAGGTGCAGAAAGAAGTGGACACACTTCTCCGAGTCATCGTATTTCCCCTAAGCTTTTACAGGTTTTAGAAACACATGAAAATAAGCGTGTATTTGTGAGTGTGTATACACAAAGTGTATATCGTATTCAGGAAATCATTGATTGTTGTATGGCAAGTCGTCGTAAGATGGTATTCTATTCAAAAGAATTACGTGATTTAGTAGGGCGATTAAAAGAAATTGGGTATGAGGTAGATCCTTCTTTAGTGATTGATCCAGCTGATTTTGATAACTCAATGAAAGATGTTGTCGTAATCATTTCAGGGCAAGGTAAATCTTTATTCAAAACTATCAACAACATTGCCAACAATGAATTAGAATCGATTGTGTTTGATCAGGATGATGTCATTGTGGTCGCAAGTCCAGTTGTACCTGGTGTTGAAAATGAATTCAAGAGCATGGAAAATGACATGTACAAAAAAGAGGGTGAAATCATCGTCTTAGATAAGAATGTTTTGAGTATGCATCCTAGTAAAGAGGATTTGAAAATGATGATCTTCCTTACAAAACCAAAATACTATATTCCAATCAAAGGGGAATATCGTTTGTTGCACATGAATTCACAGATTGCGGTTGAAATGGGATATGATCCAAGTCGCATCATCATTTTAGATAATGGACAGGTAGCTACTTTTGAAAATCGCAAATTAGTTTCTTGCGCAATGGAATTAGAGCTTCATGAAACAATGATCGATGGAAAAGAAAACTGGGATATGGCAGGTGTCGTATTAAAAGATCGAGAAACATTGAGTACGGATGGTGTCATGATTTTAGCAATTGGTATCAACGCAAAGACAAAGAAAATCATTAATGGTCCAGATGTACAAAGTCGTGGATTGATCTATTTGCGTGATGCAGAATACATCACGGGTGATGTAGCTAAAATTATGGAAGATACGATCAACGAGGCGGTTGAAAATAAAACGTATGACAATTTAGAAACGCGTAACTTGATTCGTGATAAGGTTTCTAAATATCTTTATAAACAAACCGCAAAAAGACCGATGATTTTACCGGTTATTTTAGAAATAAACTTAAATAAGTAGAAAGTAGGGTAAGTATGGCAAAAGCCAGAAAAAAAACAACACGAAGAAAATCTACGAAAAAGAAAACACAAACGTCTTGGTTGCACTCAAACTTATTTCGTTTGTGTTTCCTTATTTGTATGATATGTATTAGTTTTATTGTCGTTTTAGAATTTGGCATTGTAGGAGCTTTTTTAAAACATTTCTTTGAATTCTTATTTGGAACTTTGACAAATGGATTATTTATTTTGAATGCTACCTTGTGTGCAGTTCTTATTTTCCATAAGGAACAGCCTGTGATTCGTAAGCGTTATATGTTTGGAATCTTATTTTTGGCACTTGGCTTAAGTTTGATTTCTTCGATTATAGAGTTTAAACCACACCCAGGTAGCTATGGCTTAAAATATATTATGGAAAATGCCGGTAATATAATTACGGGTCATTTGAAAACATATTCTGGATTAGCAGGGGCTTTGTTGCTATGTCTTTTTCAGTCATTATTCGATTATTCTGGAACCTATGTCATGGTACTATTGTTTTTTGTGCTAGCTATCTTAATGTTTGGTTATGAAAAAATTGTAGGTTTTGAAAGAAAACCTAAAAAAATAATGAAGAGTGCTCCAATCAAGGAAACACCTGTTTCGATTGATCGTAAAAACTTTATTTTTGAAGATGAAGATACAAATGAATCGAGTTTTCAAATTATTAATGCCGATCCTGTAAAACCTGTACAACCAGATGCTGTGGATGAAGAAAAAGAAATGGATGAGCCTTTGATTATTGGGGATTTAGAACCTAGAAAACCAAGCTTTATGGTGGATGTGGATGATGAACCGAGTCCTGTAGAGTTCAAAAAAGAAGTTCCTGTTGTCAATGAGGGTGTTGTAGAAAGGGTTGAACCTAAACATTATGTTGCGGATGAAAATTCGGATTTTAAAAACTATAAGCTTCCAAAATTAAATGTTTTAGAGGATATGGAAAGAAAATCAAGATCCAATGCGAATGTGACTACAGCGAAGGAAAAAGGTGAAAAACTGATTGAGATCTTACATGAGTTTGGTGTGGAGGCTAAGCTTGTACAAATTCATATTGGTCCAAGTGTCACAAAGTTTGAAATTAAGCCAGAACTTGGTGTTCGTGTGAATAAAATCAGTAACTTACAAAACGATATCAAGATGGGGCTTGCGGCTAAGGATATTCGTATTGAAGCACCGATCCCGGGTAAGGCAAGTGTTGGAATTGAAATTCCAAACGTTGAAAAGACAAGTGTTCAGATGAAGGATTTGATGCGTACAATACCGGATTCTATGAAAGATAAAAAGTTGCTTTTCTGTTTAGGAAAAGACTTAATGGGGAACAATGTCTATGGCGAATTAAATCGTATGCCACACTTATTGATTGCAGGAGCTACGGGTAGTGGTAAATCGGTTTGTGTCAATGCGATTATTTCTTCGATTTTAATGCGAACAAAGCCAGATGAAGTAAAATTAGTTTTGATTGATCCTAAAAAAGTGGAGTTTACTCCATATAATGATGTACCACATTTATTATCTCCAGTGATTACGGATGGTGATCTTGCCAATAAGGCATTAAAGGTCATTGTAGAAATCATGGACCGTCGTTATGACTTGTTTGGTGAATTAGGCGTTCGTAATATTGCGGCATATAATGAGTATGTCAAAAATCATGAAGATGATCATTTAAAAGTATTGCCTCGTATTGTGATTATTATTGATGAGTTGGCCGACTTGATGTTGGTGGCAGCTAAAGAAGTAGAAGCAAGTATTCAAAGAATTACACAACTTGCTCGTGCCGCCGGTATTCATTTGATTGTTGCCACACAAAGACCGAGTGTGGATGTCATTACAGGTGTTATTAAGGCAAATATTCCAAGTCGTATTGCGTTTGCGGTATCACAAGCTGTCGATTCAAGAACGATTTTGGACCAAGCTGGAGCAGAGCGTTTGCTAGGAAATGGAGATATGTTGTATTTACCAAATGGTGAGACGAGTCCTCGTCGTATCCAGGGTGTCTTTATTAAGGATGAAGAAGTCAATAACATTTGTGCATTTGTGAAATCGCAGGCAAGACCAAAATATGATGATGCCTTTATTCAATTAAAAGATTTACAAAATCAAGGAAATGAAGCGGGAAATGTTACAGCTGATCCTTTGTATGAGGAAGTGAAGCGTTTTGTGATCGCATCTAGAAAGGCAAGTACGTCTTTGATTCAAAGAAAGTTCTCTGTGGGTTATTCTAGAGCGGCAAGATTGATGGATGTTTTAGAGGCAAATGGTATCATTGGTCCTGCAAGAGGAAGTAAGCCTAGAGAAATTTTAGTGCAAAACACTTTAGAAGATGGCGTAGATTCTATATAATAAGAGAAGAAAGGAATTTAGTACTATGAATATATTTTTAAAATCAGCAGGAAAACAAGAGGGAACATCTTGCGTTTCAAATATGGTTCAATTGGGAGACTTCTTTTATTTAAGTGGTCAGACTGGACTTGGCGAAAGCATTCAGGAACAGACAATTACAGCCATCAATAAGGTAATTGATGTTTTATCAAACTATGGTTTACAGCTTCACCATGTTGTGAAGTTCACTGTGTATTTAAAGAATATCGAGGATAAAGAAGCATTCTTGAATACATTCAAAAACTTTGTCGACGAACCATTCCCAGCATGTACAATTGTAGAAGTATCGAATTTAGCCGATAATGCCACAGTATGTATTGAGGGTCTTGGCGTAAATACACTTCGTCATGAAGAACAAATGCAACAATCAAGTTGCTCACATGATTGTTCATCATGTGGTGGAGGTTGCCACTAATACACCGGTTAATCCGGTGTATTTTTATTTAGGTAGCGAAAAATTTGTTTTAGCGTTTGTTGGATTCGTTTGGGATGCTCACAATCGAGTTTGGAGCCATCATGAAATGTGATTGTGCAAGTGGACTCAAAGTAAGTGACATCTTTAATATTGGCATAATTGATCCAGATACAGTCATGTGCTTTTTTCGATTTGTTGGGAAAGTAGATCTCCTTTCTTGAAATGGATACAACAACAGGAATATATTTTTTTACTTTCATTTGATAGACAAAGGCTTCTTGTCTTCCTTTAAGGGTGGATCCGTTTAATAAGCATTTTTCGTTTAGATAATTTTGCGTGCTTAAACTCTTGTAGTATAGCTTTTCATCTTCTTTAACAGTGCAAACAGTACTGGATTTGTATTCGTAGTATAAATAGTTCATACATACTATGATACGATTCCAATGTGAAAAAGACATAAAAAAAAGAAAGTTTCTTAAAAAACTTTCTATAACCATGAAATTGTATTTTCTGTACCCTTTTTGATTTTTTCAATGTTTGTTCGATGTCTGTAAATCACAAGAACTGTCATTAGCCAGCTTGCGACAATAACTGAAATACTTTCTACGTTGAATCCTAGCATCAATGCCGTAATGTATAAGCTGCTTGCGATGGCTGCACACATACTTGCCAAAGATACATATTTAAATAGATATAGGACAACTAGAAACATGCCAAATGGTACAAGTAAGTAACTTGCGTCTTGAAATAAGAAAATGCTTGTAGAGAATAAGAAGCCAAACATTGTACTAACAGCTTTTCCACCATGGAATTTTGCGAAAACTGGATAACAATGTCCGATGCAGCAGGCTAGTCCTGTCCAGATACCGGCAACTTTCGATACTTGGGTTGCGATCGCAATCGCAAGAACAACTTTTAATACATCAAACACAATGACAGAAATTCCCACTTTCTTTCCAAGAACTCTTCCTGCGTTCGTTCCACCTAGATTTCCTGAGCCATATTGGCGAATGTCTGTATGATAGAAAACTTTACCAATGATCAATGCGAAGGGTAAAGATCCTAATAAGTAACCTAATAAAATACATAAAATAGTTTTCATCTCTTCCACCTCAAAATTCATTTTAGCAGTTTTGATCCACTTAGTCGAGAATTGTATGGAAAAATTAATAATTTGACATAAATAGTGTGGATTTAAAATATATATTCGAAAATGAGCATTGAAACTCAACTTAATGAATTTACGTACAATCAAGAAAGTGTGATGGGAACTCTTGAAATGGTTTAAGTATGAGGTATGTTAAGCACCCGAAATGTACATGTATAGTGTCTATATAGCGTGTATAATGAGATGGATTTGACGGAATTTATGTGCACTTTTTTTGATTTGTTGATATAATAAAAATTACGTTGGAAAGTAGGGATAGTATGCCAAAACAACAATATGATGAAAGTAGTATCGTTATTTTAGAAGGTTTGGATGCCGTAAGAAAGCGTCCAGGAATGTATATTGGATCTACCGATTCAAAGGGTTTGCATCATCTAGTATGGGAAATTGTCGATAATGCGATTGATGAAGCTTTAAATGGCTATGGTGATGAAATCACAATTACACTAGAAAAAGATGGCAGTGTTACAGTAGAAGACCACGGGCGTGGAATGCCTGTTGGAAAACATAAATCAGGGGTGAGTACACTTCAAGTTATTTTTACCATTCTGCATGCTGGTGGTAAATTTACAAGTCATGGAGGCTATACAAGTGCTGGAGGATTGCATGGTGTAGGTGCAAGTGTTGTGAACGCTCTTTGTACATGGTGTAAAGTTATGGTACATGATGGAAAAGATGTATGGAGTATGACATTTGAAGATGGGGGAAGTAAGATTGGAAAACTTGAAAAAGTAGGAAAAACCAATCATACCGGAAGTATTGTTTCCTTTAAACCGGATCCGTCTATTTTTAAATCGGTTCACTTTTCATATTCAACCATTTGTGAAAGAGCCCAAGAAGATGCTTTCTTATTAAAAGGGTTAAAAATGATTGTACGCGATAAGCGAAAAGAAGAAAGAGAAGTCGTTTACCAATATGAAGATGGATTAAAAGCCTTTATTGAAGAAGTGAATCAAGATCATACGCCAATGCATGATCCAATTAGTTTTAGAGGTGAAAGTAACCAGATCATTGTAGAAGGATGTTTCCAATATACAGATGAATATCAAGAGAACATTTTCTCATTCACAAACATGGTTCGCACGCGTGATGGAGGATCTCATGAAACAGGGGCGAAACAAGCTTTTACGAAAGTCTTTAATGAATATGCTCGTAAGAATGGTTTCTTAAAAGAAAAAGATAAAGGATTTGATGGGAATGATGTCAGAGAAGGTTTGACATTAGTTATCAATCTGACAATTCCAGAAGATTATCTACAATTTGAAGGGCAGACCAAAGAAAAGTTAGGTACACCAGAAGCTAAGCCAGCAACAGAAACGGTGGTATCGGAAAACCTTCGTTACTTCTTGGAAGAAAATAAAGAGGTTGCCAATGCTCTAGTACGTAAGATCATCAAGGCAGCTCAAGCTCGTAATGCCGCAAGAAAAGCGCGTGCCGATATTCGTAATGGAAAAGGAAAGAACCGTTCGGAAAGAGTGTTATCTGGAAAGTTGGCATCGGCTCAAAGTAAGGATGCCAGAAGAAAAGAATTATATCTAGTCGAAGGGGATTCTGCGGGTGGTTCTGCAAAACAGGGGCGTGATTCAAAATACCAAGCGATTCTTCCTTTGCGTGGTAAAGTATTGAATACAGAAAAGGCAAGTCTTGAAGCTATCGAAAAGAATGAAGAATTAAATACCATTATTCATGCCTTAGGTGCTGGTGTAGGTGCAAATTTTACAGTCGAAGATTCAAACTACTATAAAGTCATTATCATGACCGATGCCGATGATGATGGAGCTCACATTCAAAACTTATTATTGACATTCTTCTATCGTTATATGCGTGATTTAATTACACATGAAATGTTGTATATTGCCTTGCCACCACTATATCGGATTGCCAAGGCGGGTAAAGAATACTATTTATATACAAATGAAGAATTAGATGAGAAAAAAGCCGAATTAAAAAATGGTTACACCATTACACGATATAAAGGTCTTGGTGAAATGAATGCCACTCAGCTTTGGGATACCACAATGAATCCTGAATCAAGAACTTTACTTTGTGTGACCATTGAAAATGCGATGATGGCTGAAAAAAGAGTGACTGAGTTAATGGGAGATAAGGCAGAGCTTCGTCGTAACTGGATCGAAGACAATGTTGTATTTACTCTAGAAGATGATTATAAGGAGGTAAATGCGTGAAAGAAAAAGAAGTAAAACATAATGTTTTAAAGAATTCTTTAGAAGATATCATGGCCGATCGTTTCGCCAGATATTCTAAATATATTATTCAAGAGCGTGCTTTACCAGATGCAAGAGATGGCTTAAAGCCAGTACAAAGACGTATTTTATATGCGATGTATGAAGATGGGAATACTTACAACAAGCCATATCATAAATCCGCAAAAACAGTCGGTAACGTCATTGGTAACTATCACCCTCATGGGGATAGCTCTGTATATGATGCGATGGTTCGTATGTCACAAAATTGGAAGGTTACTAATCCTTTAATTGACATGCAAGGAAACAATGGATCTATCGATGACGATCCGGCGGCTGCGATGCGTTATACAGAAGCGCGTTTAGCCAAAATCAGTGATTTCTTGTTGCAGGACATTGATAAAGATACAGTGGAATGGGCACCCAACTTTTCCGATGAAAAGATGGAACCCACTGTACTTCCTGCTCGCTTTCCTAACTTATTAGTCAATGGTATTACAGGTATTGCAGCTGGATATGCTACAAATATTCCACCTCACAATTTAAATGAGGTGGTTCAAGCAAGTATTTATCGTATTTCACACCCCGATTGTTCATTAGAAGAATTGATGCAGTTTGTGAAAGGCCCTGACTTTCCTACAGGCGGCATCGTGATGGGACTTGACGGAATCAAACAAGCCTTTCAAACAGGTCGTGGACGTATTTTAATTCGTTCGAAAGTGGAAATTGTACCAACACGTACAATTAAGCAAATTGTGATTCATGAGATTCCTTATGAAGTAATCAAGTCGAACTTGGTAAAGAAAATTGATGAGATTCGTTTAAACAAAAAAATCGATGGCATTTTAGATGTGCGTGACGAAAGTGATCGTACGGGATTAAGAATTGTCGTGGATCTTAAAAAAGATAGTAATGATGAACAGATCTTAAACTATTTATATAAAAATACAGATCTTCAAATATCATACAATTACAACGTCATTGCGATTGTGAACAAGGCACCCGTACAAATGTCATTAGCCATGATGTTAGATGCCTTTATCAACCACAAAGAAGATGTAGTGATTCGTAGAAGTAAATATGATTTAGCCTCTAAAAAAGATCGTGCACACATATTAGAAGGCTTGATCAAAGCTGTAAGTGTAATGGATGAGATCATTCGTATCATTCGTAAATCAAAAGATAAGGCCCATGCCAAAAAGAATTTGATTGAACGTTTTGACTTTACAGAAAAACAAGCAGAAGCCATTGTCGTAATGCGCTTATATCGTTTAACAAATACAGATGTTAAAGAATTAAAGGCAGAATTTAAACAACTACAATGTAACATTGCCGAATTAGAAAAAATCATTTCAGATAAGAATGAACTTCATAAAGTCATGGTGGAAGAATTAGAAAAAGTGAATGAAGAATTTAATACACCTCGTCTTTCGGATATTGTACATGAAGTGAAAGAAATCGTAATTGATGAAAAGGCTATGATCTCCAAAGAAGAATGTATGATCACAATTACGCGTGATGGCTATATCAAGCGTGTATCTATGAGAAGCTATAATGCTTCTAGTGAATCCATGACACAACGAAAAGATACAGATTCATTAGTATGTTACGGAGCGAGTCATACATTACAGACATTAGTTTTCTTCACAAACCGTGGTACATATGGATATATTCCGGTTTACCAGATTGAAGAGGCAAAATGGAAAGATTTGGGTGGTCATATCTCAAATTATATTAAGATGGATTCAAGTGAAAAAATTATCGCAGCCTATGTATTGGATTCCTTTAAAACAGGAGTTCATGTCATAAGTGCAAGTCGTCATGGTATGATCAAGCGTACCGAATTAAAAGAATTTGAAGTTTCACGTTCTAATAAAACAATGGCTTGTATGAAGATTGGGGCTATGGACGAAATGATTAGTGTATCTTTATCTTATAAACCAGATGATCAAGTCATTCTAGTAAGTGAACAAGGCTATGGCTTGATGTATCCAGTTGAACAAATTCCGTTGGTTTCAAATAAATCCAAAGGTGTGAAGGCGATGAATCTATCAAAGGATGATTGCGTAGCTTCTATTTGTGTCAGTCAAAATCGTGAGGAACAAGTCTTAGTTTCTACGACAACCCTTTCTTTAAAGCGTATGAAACAAACGGAGATTGCGCCATTAAATCGTCCGGCGAAAGGAAATCGTATTTGTAAGTTAGTGAAGTCCAATCCGAATGTTATATTAAATGTACATATGGTCGATTTAAAAACACCATTTGAAATTTATACAGAAGATATTATGCGTTTTGAGGCAAAAGAAATCAGTTTGATGAATGCTCAAGCGACATTCTCTTCACCACTAGGCAAAGTAGACAAGTTTGAGTGGGTCTCACCACTTGAAAATGTTACGGATGGTTCATGGGTCAAACAAGATGATTTTGAACAACCATCTTTATTTGATGAGGAAAAAGCATGAGTAAACAACAAGCTAATTTAGTATGCCTTTTGGTTGCGGCCATTTGGGGTGGCGGGTTTATTGCGACCGATGCAGCTTTGCGGACATTTGATCCTTTTACAGTTTTAATGATTCGCTTTATTGGCGCTAGCATCGTTAGTATTATTGTATGTTTAGTCAGTCGTGTAAAGATTTCTAGGGAAGCCTTATTTCGTGGAAGTATTTCAGGTGTTTTAATGTACTTAGCTTTTGCGTTTCAAACCTTCGGCTTATTCTTAACGAATACAGGTCAAAATGCCTTTTTAACAGCTGTCAACGTCGTTCTTGTACCCTATATTGTATGGCTGTTATGGAAAAAGAAACCGAGCAATCGTCAACTTGCGGCAAGTGTTGTTTGTCTTGCAGGAATTGCCTGCCTAAGCTTATCTAAAGGGTATTTCTCATTTAGTTTTGGCGATAGTTTATCTTTAGCATGTGCCTTCATCTTTGCGTGTCACATCATATCTTTAGAGTATGCGACAGAAAATTCGAATTCAATTGCGATCAATGCTGTACAAATGAGTGTTGCGGCTATCCTTTCGATTCCACTGGCCTTAAGTTTAGAAACGATACCACAAACAATCACTGCACATGCGTATATGAGTTGTGCTTATATGATCGTAGTGGCAACGTTCTTGGCATTTCAACTTCAGACTTTGGCACAAAAATATACAGATGCATCGAGTGCGAGTGTTCTTTTATGTACAGAATCCTTATTTGCGAATGTATTTGGATTCTTATTGTTGCATGAAGAGAAAAGTCCAATTATGGTTTTAGGGGGACTTTTGATCTTTGTTTCCATTATTTTAACGGAATATAGTGGTCAATTCATATTGTCAAAATCCCAAAAAGATAGTAAAATAGATGAGTAGATAGTGAGGTTGACTAAAACATGGTTTCATCAATTTTATATACGATAGTGGGAGCCATCATTGGTGGCTTGGTTACTTTCTACTTCACTCGTAAGAAGTTTGAAAAAGAAATTAAAGAAAATCCACCAATTAATGAAAAGATGATTCGTGCAATGTTCTTACAAATGGGACGTAAACCTAGTGAAGCACAGATTCGTCAAATCATGAAATCGGTAAACGCAAACCGTAAATAATGATAAAGTGTCTTATGACACTTTTTTTCTTTTCCTAGGTTGTTTGCGTAATGAAAGTTTTGGTTATATAATAGTAATAAATAAGTTATTGTTTTAGAAGAGGTTTTTATGAAAGATTTTGATTCCAGTCGCATCTATCAAATACTAGGCGATGAATTTAAAAACATCTATATTGTGGATTGTGAAGATCAACAAATTCATACTTTTAAGGAAACATTGGAGTTACCTGGTTTCTCGTCATGTACGAGTTATAACGATGCGATGAATCAATATATTGATGATCGTGTTTACGACAAGAATCGTGACATGTTACGAATGGCTCTTTCATTTAACTCTTTATTTTCTAGGTTAGAAAAAACGGAGCATTTTAATGTTCATTACCAATCTAAAAATAATTCGGAAGTTCATTTTATGTATTCACACTTTGGGCGTGTAATGGAAGATGGTCGATTAAGGCAAATCATCATTGGTTTTGCGAATGAAGATTTGGATATTCGTAGAAACACTATTGATATGTTTAATAATTCATTGCCTAGTAATGTGGTTAAAAGAAAAGTATTGATTGTCGAAGATAATGAAATCAACCGGGAAATTTTAAAGGTAACTTTAGAAGATGATTATGATGTACTTGAAGCTGTAAATGGAGAAGAAGGATTAAATATCTTATCTCAATACTATAAAGATATATCACTTATCTTATTGGATGTGGTGATGCCTGTTTGTGATGGCTTTGAATTCTTATCACGCCAAAAATCCGATTCCTTGTTGGCAAGTATTCCCGTTATTGTGACAACTGGAAATAACTCGCAAGAAGATGAATTAAAGTGTTTAAGTCTAGGTGCTGTGGATTTTATCACTAAGCCCTATAATGCGCTAATTGTGAAGAGTCGAATCGATAGTGTAATCAAACTTAGAGAATCAAGCATGACTTTGGCCGCTATTGAAAAAGATGAATTGACAGGGCTATATACAAGACAAGCCTTTTATCATCACGCAAGAACATTTACACATTTTATGACGGAAGAAAAGTTTAATGTGGTTATCCTAGATGTTTCGGATTTTAAATTGATCAATGGTACATATGGCACAAAGAAAGGAAATGAAGTATTGGTTTACCTTTCAAATGCCTTTCGATATTATGTGAAGAATGGCTTGTTGACGCGTTATGAAGGAGATCAGTTGTTAGGATTGTTCCATAGTAAAGTTAAGATGGATGTTGAAAGAATCAACAGGAACATAAATAAAATTGCCGAAGAAGCACCCATACCAAATATTCGTATCAAAGTGGGTATTTATGAAGATGTAGATACAAATCTTTCTATTCCTGTTATTTGTGACCGTGCATTGATGGCAGAAAAGAGTATCTCCAAAGATTTTAAGACCAATGTGGCCTTTTATACAGATGAAATGAATCAAAAGCAGTTAGTACAAAGACAAATGGAAAATGACTTTAAATCTGCGATTGCGAATAGAGAATTCAAGGTGTATTATCAGCCAAAGTATGATGTGAATACAGAAAATATTGTGGGTGCAGAAGCTTTGGTTCGTTGGCAAAAACCCGATGGTACATTGATTTCACCTGGAGCCTTTATTCCATTGTTTGAAAGTGATGGATTAGTTGTTCATTTGGATGAATATGTATTTGAGAATGTTTGTCAGTTCCAAAAAGAAAGAATGGAAAACAAACTTCCTATGGTTCCTATTTCGGTTAACCTTTCTCGTGTCAGTATTCTTTTTAATGATGTTGTGGAGCATTATGTGGATATTGTGAATCAGAAACAAATTCCATTTGAATGTGTTCCAATTGAATTAACGGAATCTGCAACATTGTATTCAGAGAAAATTCTTGAAATTACAGATCACTTAGTGAATGCAGGATTTACGCTTCACATGGATGATTTTGGTTCAGGCTATTCTTCACTGACATCTTTAAATGAGTTGAACTTTAGCACTGTAAAATTAGACAAGAGCTTGATTGATTATATAGATCAAGCGCGTGGAAAGAAAATAGTGCAACAAGTCATTGATTTAGGTCATGGACTGGATATGAAGGTTGTTGCCGAAGGTGTTGAAAGTAAAGAACAAAGGGATTGTTTAAAAGAAATGCATTGTGATATGATTCAAGGCTTCTATTATTCAAAGCCTTTAAAACAAGAAGATTTTATTGAGAAACTAAGAGCTTGATTAAGCTCTTTTCTTGTTTAAGAGATTATGCCATTAAAAATCATGCGTTAAGATATCACAAAATTAAAAGTAGATGCGATTGTGAATATCACAAACCAATGTTTTGAATTCATGTTGTAACATATGTATATTAAATTAAAGCACTATATTATTTTTTTAATTATTTATCCTAACATCTACCAATCTAATTCATCTTATAACTAAAGTCATGCGTGTTCTTAGATTGCTTTACAAATGTCACTTTCTTGGCAATCATTTTAGTTGTGATAAAAACTATACTGTAACCAAATGATGAATAAATTGTGCAGAAATTGTTTTTGCATGGGTGGCTATTCTTGTTTCTTGGCACAAATATGGATGTAATCGATGTTGCCATCAAAAGTGTTCGAACTTGTGGTGTTGTTGATGGGTTATGGAAATTAAAATAGAAAAGCGTAAGTAAGAAGCATTATGTGTGGTTCTTTTCTTTATGGGTTAGATTTGTTACAATTATGATTAGTGAGAAAAAGGCTAGAATTATGACAAATAGTATAGTAGCAGATATCAATCCTATTTTAGATGTGATCGCAATCATCAATCAGGCAACGGGTGAAGAAGAAATACGCAAATGTATTCCTGATTTATTAGAATATCTAGGCATGTGTTCTTTGGCTAGTCATGTCTGCCTGTTGGAGTTGTCGAATGACTTTAAAAAGACATATGAATGGACTGATTCTGTACCTATATTTGCGATGACGTCCAATGCATTTGGGGATGATATTGAACGTACAAAAAAGATGGGGATGGCTGAGCATTTTTCTAAGCTTTTGGCGATGGAAAAAGTAATTGAAGCGATTGGTAATTATTTGAAAAAATAACCAAAATATAACCAAGTTAAAGATATAATTGAATAAATGAAATATATGCAGACAATTATACGATATGAATTGGTCATCAATGAAGCGTTGCGTTTTACGCTTATGTTGGATACACCGGATGAACAGATCAATGAGTTTATTCGTTTTTTTTTGGAAAACATATTGGATGTGATCAAATTTAAATTTTTGAAGATAATAAAAAGAACATGTGACCGATAATACATATGAATGGTGCCGTCAAGGCATTGAAAGTGAAATTGATTATCTACAAGGCGTTGATATGGATATCATCGATTGGTGGTACAAAGCTTTTGATAAGAAAGAAAATGTGATCATTCGTGATGTTGAAACGATAAAAAATGAGCATGTGTATACATATAATACGTTAAAGATTCAAAATGTAAAGCGTCTTGTGGTATGCCCCATTCGCTATAAAAATGAAATCAGGGGTTCTTTGGTGTGGACAATTCGCCGATTGATAACCTTTTGGGTTTAACTACATTCTTAGATATGATCGCAACGTTAGTTCTCTCTTTTTAAAGATTCAAAATTCATAAAATAAGTCCAAGCGTTAGGCAAAATTAAGTGGCTATTCAGCCTTGGAACAAATCTATACTCCTATGCATTATATCAATGTGAAAACCAATCGCTTTCATATTGTGAAATTGGAACCGCAAATTCTAACGTATTTTGGAAAATATGAAATTTATAATATAGAAGATAATTTTACGGATCCTATTTGCAAGATTCATCGAAAATTCTGTCAAGCTGATTATGTAGATCGAGAAGTTGAATTTATGAATCTTGAGATATTAGAAGAAAGACTTCAAGACAAAAATCCCCAGACAGTGTTTTCTATGATAAGCTTTCTGGCTGGTGTCGAGCCCGTTTTATTCCGGTTGATTATGATGAGGAAGGAAGTTTACCCATGTTCTATATTGTGTGGAGTGCATTGATGATCAAAAGAAGCGAGAAGACAAATTATTATATTTAGCTCAAACAGATATAATGACGGGAATTTCAAATCGTCGTAGTGGAGAGAAGATGATTGAGCGTGTTTTAAACAACAAAGTCAGTGGCATGATGTGTTTAGTGGATTGTGACAAATTTAAATCCATTAATGATACGTATGGACACATGGCTGTGATGAGGTCATTGTTGCGATTGCGCATACGCTACAAAAATCGTGTCGTGATAAAGATGTAGTCATGCGTCTTGGTGGAGATGAGTTTGCGTTATTTATTCCAGGTGTTAAGGATCGTAAGTGTGCAAATGCTTTCTTAAAACGTTTGTTTGAGAATTTGAAACAAATCCAAATTGGATCTATAAAAGATCATCCGATTATAATGCGTTTTGGCGCTTGCATTTATGATGGAAAAGAAGAATTGACCTGTGATGATTTATATTGCAGAGTCGATATGGCAATGTATCAAAGTAAAAAAGTGGAAGGATACAGCGCAACAATATATAAGAAAAAATAGCCTCTTGATGAACAAAGAGGCTATTGATGTATTCGAAATGTATACATGTGTTAAAAAAGTATAAACAAATTATAATTTTTGTGGTATTATACCCAAAACGGAGGGAAATATATGCAGAAGTATGTAGAAATTAAGCGGGATGGACTGACACTGCGAGGTATGCTTCATGTGCCAGACAATGTAAGTTCTAAAGTGCCTATGGTCATTCTACTTCATGGATTTTGCGATGATCGCAATGAAATAAATTTTGTGCATAATGAGTTATCTCAAAGATTGTGTGATGCTGGTATTGCGAGTGTTCGCTTTGACATGAATGGCAGTGGCGAAAGCGATGGACGCTTTGAAGATATGACCATTTCAAGTGAGATTTTGGATGCGAAAGCCATGTTGAATTATGTGGAATCGTTAGATTTTGTCGATTCTAAAAAGATTGCGATTCACGGATGTAGTCTAGGAGGATGCGTAGCGAGTATGGTGGCAGGGCAATGTAAAGAAAAAATTCAAGCGTTGTCGTTATGGTGTCCTGCACCAGATTTAGTTTATAACTTGAAAAAACATTTGACTTTATGTGGCCAGGACGTTTCAAACATTGAAAAAGATGGATGTGCAGATGTGGAAGGATTGAAGTTGAGCCTTAAATTTTACCAAGATGCATGTACACTTGATCCTTACAAAGAGGCTTCATTGTTTGATAAAAATGTTTGTACCATTCATGGAGATCAAGACATTACAGCTTCGTGTGAGTGTAGTTACAAGTATAAAGAAATTTTTAAGGAAAGAGCAAAATGTATTATTGTCAAAGGAGCAGAGCATCGCTTTAAATCATTAGCGTTTAGAGAAGCAAGAATGAAAGGGGCTCTAGACTTTTTGAAGGACGAATTATTATAGATGAAAGAGAAGGAATTTTGATATGAATAAAGAAAGAAAACAGCCAACAACCCTATTTGCGGTGGTTTCATTTTTGGCTATTATTGCCGTATTGATCATTATGATCAACTTAGGATGCAATACAACACTATCTGTATTTGCGGGTGTGATCGTTGCGGTTATTACCACAAAACTTTTAAATATTCCATGGAGTGATGTGGAACAGAATATTATTAAAACAGCAGCTGAGTGTATGCCGACATTCTTGATTGTCATTATGGTCGGTATGCTTGTGGGAATCTGGATGGCCGGTGGAACCGTTCCATCATTGATGTATTATGGTATGCAGGTGATTTCACCGAAGATCTTAGTACCTCTAGCCTTTGTCCTTTGTGCCCTAACAAGTGAATTTACAGGAACATCCTTTGGTTCTGTGGCAACTATGGGTCTTGCGATGGTGGGAATTGCCGCTACAACAAGTATTCCCGTACCATTAGTTGTGGGTGCAGTTGTTTCTGGAGCGTGGTTAGGAGATAAGATGTCGCCTTTATCAGACACAACCAATTTAGCGAGTGGTGTAAGTAAAGTACCTTTATATGATCACATTCATTCTATGCAGTATACAACACTTCCTGCAGCTGTAGTCGCTATGATCTTATTTACAATTGCCGGCTTGTATTATAGTGGTGGAAGTATGGATCTTGCCCAACAAAAATTGATTTTAGACACATTATCTAAACATTTCAATATCAATATTCTATTGATTTTACCTGCCATTCTAGTTATTTTGATTTCTGTATTTAAATTACCTTCCTTATTAGGAATGGGCTTAGCTGTAGTTGTATCTGCTGCTTTTGCTATGGCATTTCAAGGGGGTAAACTTTGTTGATTTAATGAACTATGCCTTTAATGGTTTCAGCATTGAAACAGGTGTATCCATTGTTGATCCTATGTTGAATCGTGGTGGTGTGCTTTCTATGTCTGAATTATTAGTGACATTTATGGTTGCCAGTGTAATGGGAGCTGTCATAACGTCTACTGGTATTTTGGATGTTTTGGCAAAAAATGTTCTTTTAAAATTTATCAAGAATCGTACAGTATTAGTATTTGTCACTTTAGTATATTGTTATGTCGTGAACTTCTTAACAGCTGGCGGACAAACAGTATCTATCATTGTAACAGAACAAACGTTTGAATCGACTTATGAAGATATGAATATTTCTCGTAAAGTATTATCTAGAACACTTGAAGATTCTGGTACATTGTCTGCACCCATCGTTCCTTGGGGTGTTGCGACAATTTATGTCATGGGCGTACTTGGATGCTCAACAGCTTATATTCCATACGCATGGTTTATCTTTATTGTTCCTATTTTCTCAATGATTTGTGCCATTACTGGGATTGGAATTTGGGATAAAGAAGAAAAGCCAGTTCGAAAATAAATGTTATACTTCTTTACTATCTTTTAGAATTAGTGTATAACTTAGATGTAAATAAAAAAAGGGAGCTTGTAGTACAGGCTGAGAGGAAAGTGTGACTTTCGACCTATAACCTGATTTGGATAATGCCAACGTAGGGAAATACTTTGTCTTTTTAGTGTGAGTATACCTATATTGGTTGCTCACTTTTTTTTGGTGGCAAAATGGGAGCACCACTTTTTGCCACGTTAAATAATCATTTGGAAAAGGAGATTTTAAAATGAACACAAATGAAAGTACAGTAAGTACAGGCGCTACATATACCACTCAGATGGATGCTGCGCGTAAGGGAATTATTACGCCAGAAATGAAGATTGTAGCCCAAAAAGAAAAAATGACAGAAGAAGAACTAAGAGAGTTAGTCGCATGTGGTAAGGTTGTAATTCCGGCCAATAAAAACCATAAATCTTTAAATCCTGAAGGTGTGGGAAGTATGTTACGCACAAAGATTAATGTAAACTTAGGGGTTTCTAGAGATTGCAAAGATTATGATGTCGAAATGGAAAAAGTTATGGCAGCCGTAAATCTTGGTGCAGAATCAATTATGGATTTATCGAGTCATGGAAATACACAACCATTCCGTCAAAAGTTGACAGCTGAATGTCCAGCTATGATTGGTACTGTACCTGTATATGATAGTGTGATCCACTACCAAAGAGATTTAAATACATTAACCGCAAAGGATTTCTTAGATGTAGTCGAGTTACATGCCAAAGATGGTGTGGACTTTGTGACTTTGCATTGTGGAATCACTAGAAAGACGATTGATCAAATCAAAAAACACAAACGTAAAATGAATATTGTTTCTCGTGGAGGAAGTTTAGTCTTTGCGTGGATGTCAATGACAGGGGAAGAAAACCCATTCTATGAATACTATGATGAAATCTTGGATATCTGTGAAAAATATGATGTGACGATTTCTTTAGGAGATGCTTGTCGTCCTGGATGTTTAGCAGATGCCACAGATGTATGTCAAATCGAGGAATTGGTTCGTTTAGGAGAACTTACAAAACGTGCTTGGGAACATAACGTACAAGTTATTGTCGAAGGACCTGGACATGTTCCATTAAATCAGGTAGCTGCCAATATGCAGGTTCAGCAACAAATCTGTATGGGCGCTCCATTCTATGTATTAGGCCCATTAGTTACAGATATTGCGCCTGGCTATGATCATATTACAGCGGCTATTGGTGGTGCGGTTGCAGCTATGTCAGGAGCAGCCTTCTTATGTTATGTAACACCGGCAGAACACTTGGCTTTACCAAATGTCGAAGATACAAAACAAGGAATCATTGCTTCTAAGATTGCAGCACATGCGGCTGATATTGCCAAAGGTGTCAAAGGAGCACGAGATATCGATGACAAGATGGCTGACGCAAGAAAGAATCTAGATTGGGATGCGCAATTTGAGTGTGCGCTAGATCCAGAAACCGCAAAAGCAATTCGTCAATCTCGTATGCCAGAAGATGATCATAGTGATACTTGTAGTATGTGTGGTAAATTTTGTGCTGTAAGAAGTATGAATAAAGCTCTATCTGGGGAGAATATCGATATTTTATAATGGTATTGTTTTACATTGTTTATATTTTTTAACAATTATTTGCAGAAATTAGTTGATGTTGTGTGTTGTTTATAAAAGTATGATATATTAAGAGTGTAACGTTTAAATGTTATATTCTCTCATAACATACGTTACTAAATTGGGCTTAGTGAGTATGTTATAATTAAACGTATTGAGAAGGGGTTATTTATGAGTGAGTCAGTTTTAAATTTTCTTGAAGAAAAGAATCTTCCTGAAGTCACAAAAAAGAAACATACATTTTTGATGATGGATGGACACGACCAAGAAGATATTTACGTATTAAAAGATGGTGTTGTGAAAGTGAGTATTGTTTTATGTGATGGACGTGAATTCAATATCACTTATTTAAAAGGTTTGGATATGATTTCTTTGTTGAAAGATGAAATCAATAAAATGACTACGGCATCATTTCATGCTCGTATCGAAAGTGATACGGCAACTTTCTATCGAATCAACAGAAAATTGTTTGAACAATATGTAAAAGAAAATGAAGAATTACATGCATATATAGATTCGTATTATCGCAAAAAGATGACTGAAGCTATTTATCGCCAGCAACTCATGACAATGAATGGGAAAAATGGAGCTGTGTGTGCATTTATCTATCATTTGATTCCATTATTTGGTAGACAAGTTAAAAAAGGTATATTTATTGATTTGCAAATCACGAACGATGATATTGCCAATTTCTGTGGGGTATCCACAAGAAACAGTGTCAATCGTATCTTGCGTGGGTTAAGAGAAGAAAACGTTATTACGATGGTATATCATAAAATCTTAATTTTAGATGTAGATTATTTAAAGCGCTATGTACAGTAAAAGAAGCTAATTAATGAAAGAAGGCCAGTGAACATTGGCCTTCTTTGTTTATATATTATATTAAGAAATTGGTTTTGGAGAAGATGAATTTGAAAATTTAAAAATGACCGAATTATCTGGTTTAGAACTTTATTGGCATGACAAAACAGACTATTGGTAATAGCCTTGTTTAGTATGGAGTTCTTATTGATTATATCCTTCTTTTATACATTCGCATCATTTCATCAATACATCTTTTTCTGTATGTTCTGTCATTCTTTGAGCTTTCTAAAGGATTATATGTATAAGTATAGAGCATTGTGGCTTTACATTTACATTG
>OLSB01001283.1_pt1 | contig 24985 bp, 20 predicted proteins | sample 1672071 | NCBI WGS metagenome assembly OLSB01 (sample SAMEA3136642, study PRJEB25190) | human gut metagenome | biome: human gut; feature: human-associated habitat; material: faeces | place: Austria | collected 2013 | reverse complement strand
TGCACCGACGGCAATCACGCGGCGTGTCATGATTTCCGAAATCTTCACGCCCGTCGGGTCCTCGTCTGCGGCGACGCAGCGCAGTACGATGTCGCGATCCGTGACCATCCCCCGCAGCCGCCCGTCCTTGCTGCACACCGGCAGTGCGCCGATATTGTGCCGCGAAAGCAGCCGCGCCGCGACAGATGCACTTTCCTCCGGCATAACGGAAACGATTCTGGACGACATGATATCCTTTACCTTCATATGGAAAACCTCCGATCAAAATTCTTATTGAAAGTATCGACGGATTTTCCGCAAAATAAACAAGGTCCGAGCCGTCGAACTGGCGACACGGACCTTGTGGTATGAAAAATTACTTATGGAAGCTCGCGTCGATGGCGGCGGCAGCCTTCTTGCCCGCGCCCATGGCGAGGATGACCGTTGCGGCGCCCGTTACGGCATCGCCGCCGGCATAGACGCCCTCACGGGTGGTCATGTTCTCCTCGTTGACGACAAGGCAGCCCTTCTTGTTGGTTTCCAGTCCCGGGGTCGTAGAGCGGATGAGCGGGTTCGGAGAGGTGCCGAGCGCCATAATGACGGTATCGACTGCCAGCGTAAACGCGCTGTTCGGAATCTCGACCGGACGGCGGCGACCGGAGGCGTCAGGCTCACCCAACTCCATGCGGACACATTCCATCGCGCCGACACGACCGTTACCGTCGTCCAGCAGCTTTGTGGGGTTGCAGAGGGTGCAAAGCTCAATGCCCTCCTCCTTCGCGTGGTGCAGCTCCTCCAGACGGGCGGGCATTTCCGCTTCGCCGCGGCGATAGACGATGTACACATGCTCCGCGCCCAAACGCTTGGCGCAGCGGGCGGCATCCATTGCGACGTTGCCGCCGCCGACGACTGCGACCGCCTGGGAGACGATCACGGGCGTGTCGCTTTCCTCGTTGTAGGCTTTCATCAGATTGATACGGGTCAGATATTCGTTTGCGGACATGACGCCCTTGAGCGCCTCGCCCGGGATGTGCATAAACATCGGAAGTCCCGCGCCCGAGCCGACAAAGATTGCTTTGTAGCCCATCTCAAACAGCTCGTCGATGGAAAGCACCTTGCCGATGACCATGTTGGTCATGACCTCAACGCCCATTGCCTCAAGCTTCTTGATCTCGTTGGCAACGATCGCCTTCGGCAGACGGAATTCGGGGATACCGTAAACCAGCACGCCGCCGGCGGTATGCAGCGCCTCAAAAACGGAGACGGCATAGCCCTTCTTGGCAAGCTCGCTGGCGCAGGTCAGACCCGCAGGACCGGAGCCGACGACTGCAACGCGGATGCCGTTGCTCTCGGGCTTTTCGGGCATTTTGTTGATATTTTCGCGATACCAGTCGGCGACAAAGCGCTCCAGCCGACCGATGGCGACGGGTTCGCCCTTCACGCCGCGGATGCACTTGCTCTCGCACTGGCTCTCCTGCGGGCAGACACGACCGGACAGCGCGGGAAGCGCGTTAGTCGAGGTGATGATCTCATAAGCTGCGGCAAAGTCACCCTCGGCGACCTTGGCGATGAACTCGGGAATGCGGATATTGACGGGGCAGCCGCCGACGCACATCGGCTTCTTGCAGTTGAGGCAGCGCTTGGCCTCCTCCACTGCCATTTCGGCGGTGTAGCCAAGAGAAACCTCCTTAAAATTCTTATTGCGGACGTTGGCGTCCTGCTCCGGCATGGGAGTCTTGGTCATGGACATATTCGGCATAGTTTTCTCCTCCCTTACTGAATCAGCGCCCTGCCGAGCTTTTCCATGCGGCAGATGTGGTTCTTTTCGTCCTCGGCTTCCTGGTCGCGGTAGACGCCGTTACGGTTCATCAGCTCGGCAAAATCGACCTGATGCCCGTCGAAATCGGGACCGTCCACGCAGGCGAATTTGACCTCGCCGCCGACGGTAACACGGCAGCCGCCGCACATACCCGTGCCATCGACCATGATGGGGTTGAGGGAAACGGTGGTCTTTACGCCGAAAGGCTCGGTGGTCTTGGCAACGAACTTCATCATCGGGATCGGACCGATCGCCAAAACTTCGTCGTATTGGTTGCCAGCCTCAAGAAGCTGCTGCAGCTTGACGGTAACAAAGCCGTGCTCGCCATAGGAGCCGTCGTCCGTCATCAGATAGAGATTGTCGCTGGCGGCGCGGAACTCGTCCTCAAGGATGACAATATCCTTGTTGCGGAAGCCGACAATGACATCGACCTCGCAGCCGGCGTCCTTAAACGCCTGCGCGGACGGCAGCGCAATGGCACAGCCGACACCGCCGCCGACGACGCACACCCGCTTCAGCCCCTCTGTCTTAGTGGGTTTGCCGAGCGGACCGACAAAGTCGTGCAGATAATCGCCGACCTCAAGCGCACCGAGCATCTTCGTGGTCAGACCGACCTTTTGGAAGATGATGGTGACGGTCCCCTTCTCACGGTCGTAGCCGGCAATGGTCAGCGGCACGCGCTCGCCCTTGTCGTCGATGCGGAAGATGATGAACTGACCTGCCTGCGCCTTTTTTGCGACAAACGGCGCTTCGATCTCAAGCAGCGTTACCGCAGCGTTCAGTTCTTTTTTACGAACGATTTTGAACATGGTATTCATCCTTTCAGCGTTTTGCTTAACCGCTTGCATTATAGCACAAATTCCAGAAATATCAACCGATTGCGGTAAAAATCGGGATATTTTCCTGCCTGATTTTTTCCCAACGGAAGTAAGGCAGCAGCTCCTGCGGCGTAACGGGGAACGGTGCGTCGATCAGTCCCGCGGCAAAGGCAAGCAAGCCGATCAGCTCCTGCGGACTGCGGGTCTGTCGGAGGTGCGCCATGTCAAGGCCCTTCTCCCGTTTGCTCAGACGCCGACCGTCCGACGCAACGAGCAGCGGGACATGATAAAATTGCGGCACGGGAAAGCCGAGCTGCCGATCCAGCCAAATCTGACGCGGCGTGGAGTCCAAAAGGTCACAGCCGCGCACGACCTCGGTCACGCCGCCGTCCGCATCGTCGCACACGACCGCGAGCTGATAGGCGTACACACCGTCGGAGCGCCGCAGGATAAAATCGCCGCATTCGGTCGCCAAATTCTGCCGCACCGTGCCGAACACGCCGTCCCGAAACGAAACCGTCTCCTCCGACACGCGGACGCGCCATGCGGGGGGACGCGTCTGCCGTGCCCGCTGTGCCTGCGTGAGGTTGCGGCAGGTTCCGGCGTAGATGAGCCGTCCGTCCGAGGCATGGGGCGCGGAGGCTGCGTGCAGCTCATTGCGGCTGCAATAGCACGGATAGACCGGCAGCCGCTCAAAGGCTCGGCGATAAACGGTATCGCGCGTGCTCTGCAAGGGCATTTCCGCGTCCCAGTCCAGCCCGAGCCAGTGCAGATCGTCATAGATCGCATCGATGAACTCCGCCTTGCTGCGGTCGGGGTCAAGGTCCTCAATGCGCAGCAGTAGGCTGCCGCCCTTCGAGTGGACGGAGAGCCACGCCAGCAGCGCGGTAAAGACATTCCCGAGGTGCATCCGTCCCGAGGGGCTGGGGGCAAAGCGCCCGACAACGCGCTCAGTAGGCAATGTTGAGGTCACCGTAGCCGACCTCCGTTTCGTAGGGATTGAAATAGGTGTTGATGAGTTCAAGATACGCGTCGCCTGCGTCAATGCAGACGTAAACGTCACTTAGATAGTACGGCACAGTCTGCATCACCATTCCGTCCGTTCCGCAGAGCGCCGCAGATTCCGCCAACCACGTCAGCTCGCGGAAGGAAAGATCGGTCAAGGTGTTCTTCTCCAGCAGCGGCAGCGCCCGCAGCGCGTCGATCAGGTGCGTCGGGGATTTCCACTGCCGTACGGCTTCCATCAGAAAATCGCGCTGGACCTGCACCCGCTGCAAGTCCGCCATGGAATAGCCGGAGCGATAGCGGACCAGCCCCATCGCATTCTTGCCGTTCAAGGTCTGCTCGCCTGCTTGAAGATCAATATAGAGATCCTGCGAGGGGTCCTCGTAGAACATATCCTGCGGAACGTTAAAATCAACGCCGCCGAACAGATCGACCAGCTCCACGAAAACGTCAAGGTCGATCAGGACATAGCCGTCGGGACGGAAGCCGACGCAATCGGCAACATAGCCCATCAGCGCGTCCATGCCATTCTCGCCCTTGCCGTTAGCGACGTAGGCACCGTTGATTTTCTTCGGCTGATAGGTGCAGTTGACCTTGGTGTCGCGCGGGATGCTCAGAAGGCTCAGCCGGTTTGCCTCGCGGTCTACGTTCAGCAGCATCAGCGTATCGGTCTGATTGCCCGAGGCATCCGTGCCAGCAAGCAGGATCGTTGTTGATTTTGCCTTGTGTCCCTCGCCGTTGCCGGGGCGGACGGCAAGAAAATGGAGCGCGGCGACCGTGACGGCGAGCAGAAGCAGCAGTACGAGCAGGGCTTTCCCGAGGAACCGAAGAAAACGGTGCTTCTTCTTGCGTAAGAAGCGATGCTTTTTGGCTGTCGGCGGCACATTCCCGCCGCCCTGCGGGTCAAAGTCATCTTCTATGATCGGAGCGCTGTCGTAAGGCTCGTCGTCCTCGTATTCCTCCTCAGATGAGAGCGGCTCGTCCTCATTGTACAGACAATCGGCAAACCCTCTTTCATATGGGTCCGTCTCAATCGGCGGCAGCTTTCGGAAGTCGGGATCGCCGTTTTGAAACAGCGCGTTATTGTCTTTTTTTGCCATACGGTATTCACCGCCTTTCGCAGCCATTGTACACTATTTTCCCCGAAAAGTAAATAACCTCGTCGTACCGCCGCGGATTTCGGAAAAATTACAAAAATCGCGGAGATTGTTGTTGACAAACGAAGATAAAGCGGTTATCCTGTTATAGGAATACAAGATGTTGTATCAAATGCGGGCTTCAAACACAAGATATGTTTCCCTCATTTTGAAACTTATGGAGGCAATATGGAGATTGCAGGGCTGCAAAAGCTGACTTTGCTGGACTTTCCGGGGAAAGTTGCCTGTACGGTTTTCCTGTCGGGCTGTAATTTCCGCTGCCCGTTCTGCCACAACGCGCCGCTGCTGAAGCCGACGCAAACCCTCTCGGAGGACGACCTGCTGCGCTTCTTGCGGACCCGTCGGGGGCTTTTGGACGGTGTGGCGGTCACCGGCGGAGAGCCGCTGCTCTCATCGGGCTTGGAAGGGCTGCTGCGGGAGATCAAGGCGCTCGGGTTTCGGACAAAGCTCGACACAAACGGGAGCTTCCCCGACCGTCTGGAGGCGCTGCTGCGGGAGGGCGTGGTCGATTTTGTCGCAATGGACATCAAAAACGCACCGAAAAAATACGCCGATACGATCGGACGCGCGGAGATGCCCGAGGGGGTTCGGCGCAGTGCCGCGCTGCTGATGGCGGGCGATACTCCGTATGAGTTCCGCACGACCGTTGTGGACGAGCTGCACGAGCCGGAGGATTTTATCGCCGTCGGGCAGTGGCTCGCGGGCGCAAAGCAGTATTTTCTGCAATGCTACAAGGATTCCGAGAACGTTTTGCGGCGCGGACTTCACGCCCCCTCGCGGGAGAAGCTGGAACGCTGCCGCCAAACGCTGGCGCAATACATTCCGAATGTACAAATTCGCGGATTATAAGGAGAAACACTATGTATCAGGTAATCAAACGGAACGATAAGGTCGTCGATTTCGACCTTGCAAAGATCTCAAACGCCATTCGGAAGGCGTTTGACGCACAGAACAAGCAGTACAACGACTCCGTGATCGATTTTCTTGCGCTCAAGGTAACGGCTGACTTTGAGCCGAAGATCAAGGACGGCAAGATCGCCGTCGAGGACATTCAGGACAGCGTGGAGTCCGTCCTGATCCGTGCGGGCTATGACGATGTTGCCAAGGCGTACATCCTCTATCGCCGCCAGCGGGAGAAGCTCCGCAACATGAAGGCCACGCTCCTTGACTATAAGGAACTGGTGGACAGCTACGTCAAGGTACAGGATTGGCGCGTCAAGGAGAATTCGACGGTCACCTACTCCGTCGGCGGTCTGATCCTCTCCAATTCCGGCGCAATCACCGCAAACTACTGGCTCTCCGAGATTTATGATGATGAGATCGCCAACGCACACAAGAACTGCGATATGCACATCCACGATATGTCTATGCTCACGGGCTACTGCGCGGGCTGGTCGCTGCGGCAGCTCATTCAGGAGGGGTTGGGCGGAATTCCCGGCAAGATCACCTCCGCGCCCGCGAAGCACCTGTCCTCGCTGTGCAATCAGATGGTCAATTTTCTCGGCATCATGCAGAACGAATGGGCGGGCGCGCAGGCGTTCTCCTCCTTCGATACCTATCTTGCACCCTTTGTGAAGGCGGACAACCTGACGTATGAACAGGTCAAAAAGTGTGTCGAATCGTTTATCTACGGCGTGAATACTCCCTCCCGCTGGGGTACGCAGGCGCCGTTTTCCAACATCACCCTCGACTGGACGGTCCCCAACGATATGGCAGAGCTGCCCGCAATCGTCGGCGGCAAGGAAATGCCCTTTAAGTATAAGGACTGCAAGAAGGAAATGGATATGGTCAACCGCGCCTTCATCGAGGTCATGATCGAGGGCGACGCAAACGGACGCGGCTTCCAGTATCCCATCCCCACCTACTCCATCACCGGCGATTTCGACTGGTCGGAGACGGAGAACAACAAGCTCCTGTTCGAAATGACCGCAAAATACGGCACCCCGTATTTTTCCAACTACGTCAACAGCGACATGGAGCCGAGCGACGTGCGTTCGATGTGCTGCCGTCTGCGGCTTGATCTGCGCGAGCTGCGCAAAAAGTCCGGCGGCTTCTTCGGCAGCGGCGAGAGCACCGGCTCGGTCGGCGTCGTGACCATCAATATGCCGAAGATCGCCTATCTCGCCTCCGATGAGGCGGACTTCTTCCGTCGCCTCAACCGTTTGATGGACATTGCCGCACGTTCGCTGAAGATCAAGCGCACGGTTATCACAAAGCTGCTCAACGAGGGGCTGTATCCCTATACCAAGCGCTACCTCGGCACCTTTGACAATCACTTCTCCACGATCGGTCTGATCGGCATGAACGAGGTCGGTCTCAACGCAAACTGGCTTCGTAAGGACATGACCCACCGCGAGACACAGCAGTTTACCGTCAAGGTGCTCAACCATATGCGCGAGCGCCTGTCGGACTATCAGGAGCAGTACGGCGACCTGTACAACCTTGAGGCGACGCCTGCCGAATCGACGACCTATCGCCTTGCCAAGCACGACAAGAAGGACTTCCCCGACATCATCACCGCCGCAAAGCCCGGGCAGACACCGTATTATACCAACTCCTCTCACCTGCCCGTCGGCTATACCGAGGACATCTTCACGGCGCTGGATATTCAGGACGAGCTGCAGACGCTCTATACCTCCGGCACGGTGTTCCATGCCTTCCTCGGCGAGAAGCTGCCCGACTGGAAGGCTGCCGCGACGCTGGTCCGCCGCATTGCCGAGAACTATCGGCTTCCCTACTATACCATGTCCCCGACCTATTCCGTCTGCGCCGAGCACGGCTACCTTTCCGGCGAGCAGTTTACCTGCCCCATCTGCGGTAAGGCGACCGAGGTTTACAGCCGCATTACGGGCTACTACCGCCCCATTCAGAACTGGAACGACGGCAAGGCGCAGGAATATAAGGATCGCAAGGTCTATGACATCGGCGCCTCGACCGACCGCCGCTTCGGTGCAAATGAGGTGACGGAGGACGCTGCCGAGCAGCCCGCCGCAAAAGCGCCCGACGAGGGACGGTTGCTGCTGTTCACGACGGCAACCTGCCCCAAGTGCGTCATGGCGAAAAAGTTCCTGAATGACGCGGGCATTGCCTATGAGACGGTTTTGGTCGATGAGCAGCCCGAGCTTGCACGGAAATTCGGCGTGCGGCAGGCGCCGACGCTGCTGATCCTCGACGGCGAGGGCGTAACGGAGCGCGTGGAGAACCCATCGAACATCCGCGCCTTTGCCGAGGCGAGGAGTTGAGGCGAAATGTGCTATGATATTTTGATCGTCGGCGCGGGTCCTGCCGGTCTGACGGCTGCGATCTATGCCCGCCGCGCCGGAAAGACGGTGCTGGTGCTGGAGCGCGATACCTTCGGCGGGCAGATCACCTTCTCGCCGAAGCTGGAAAACTATCCCGGCTTTGCTGAGATTTCAGGTAACGAGCTGGCACAGCGGATGCTGGAGCAGGCTATGGCGCTCGGTGCGGAGATCGATATGGATCAGGTGCTTGCTGTCCGCGACGGCGCGGTAAAGACCGTTGTCGGGGAAGCCCGAAGCTACGAAGCCAAAACGGTCATCATTGCGGCGGGGGCACGGCATCGGCGGCTGCATCTGCCGCGCGAGGAGGAGTTCATCGGCAACGGAATTTCCTTCTGCGCGGTCTGCGACGGCGCATTCTACCGCGATCGGCACGTCGCCCTCGTCGGCGGCGGCAACACCGCGCTGCAGGAGGCGGTCCTGCTCTCCGAAATTTGCGAGTGCGTCACCGTGGTGCAGAATCTCCCCTTCCTTACCGGCGAGCAGCGGCTGATCGAGGCGCTGGCAGCCCGTCCGAACGTGGACTACCGCTACGGTACGGTGGTGATCGGCTACGAGGGCGGCGAAGCTTTGACCGCGCTGAACCTGCTGCAAACCGAGAGCGGCACGGAAAGCCGTCTTGCGGTTGACGGCGCATTCCTTGCTATCGGCACCGAACCGGAAAATGCCCCCTTCTCCGCAGTCGCTGCGCTCAATGAGCAGGGCTATATCGCGGCGGATGAGAGCTGCCGCACGGAAACAGCGGGTATTTTTGCTGCCGGTGACTGCCGCACCAAGGCGTATCGGCAGGTCGCAACTGCGATTTCCGACGGCGCTGCCGCCGCACTCAATGCCTGCCGCTATTTGGATGCCCGGGACTGACCCCACTTTGAAAGGAATACTGCTCGAAATGTGGCATACTGTGCCGTCGTGCGCCGCAGGGCTGTCTGAACCCTGCCGTCGAATCACAACCACAGCAGCTTCATAAAAAGCAAGCGCCCCCGACCGAAAACGCGGTTGGGGGCGCTTGCTGCTTTTGGATTCGTTTCGCGGTTTGACGATGCAGACCTTGTCCCACCCCGTGTGGGGTGGGACCTCTAACCGACTGACGGATGTCTGCAATTATTTTATTTCAATCCACCCACCCCGTGTGGGGTGGGACAATGTCCGCGACTGTGACGTCTCGCGCGGCGATATTTCAATCCACCCACCCCGTGTGGGGTGGGACACCGCCGCCGCTACTATCTGCAAAACTATTACGATTTCAATCCACCCACCCCGTGTGGGGTGGGACTTTGCCTCACTGCTCAGATTTACCCGTCTGATGGATTTCAATCCACCCACCCCGTGTGGGGTGGGACTGGTCACATAATACGGATCATCGCCATATACAACCATTTCAATCCACCCACCCCGTGTGGGGTGGGACTCACGCGGAGGCAAAGCTGACCCTTGTTAAACATATTTCAATCCACCCACCCCGTGTGGGGTGGGACTCATTGAGATTATGGCGGCGCTTGAGGGCGTGCCATTTCAATCCACCCACCCCGTGTGGGGTGGGACGTATATCAAAATAGTCAGGGAGTATCCAATCCGGGATTTCAATCCACCCACCCCGTGTGGGGTGGGACTAAGGACGTCGGCGAGATCCGTCAGTACGAGTATATTTCAATCCACCCACCCCGTGTGGGGTGGGACTACTCCATAAAGTCCGCACCGGCGCGGGTTGCGCCATTTCAATCCACCCACCCCGTGTGGGGTGGGACGCGATGTTGCCGTAAACATCCCCGGCGTCCCCGATTTCAATCCACCCACCCCGTGTGGGGTGGGACGATTTTCCCCGGCCTTTTTCTTTTCCCAGATGCAATTTCAATCCACCCACCCCGTGTGGGGTGGGACAAAAATTTCAGTGAGTACGGTATTCGCGATATTATTTCAATCCACCCACCCCGTGTGGGGTGGGACCGAGCAGCGCCGGTACCGTAGCCACCACTGCGGCATTTCAATCCACCCACCCCGTGTGGGGTGGGACGTCACTTCCTTTGAAATAGTCTTATTTTTATGGTGATTTCAATCCACCCACCCCGTGTGGGGTGGGACCGGGTCGCGCTTGCCCTTTACGCGGTACTCAATAATTTCAATCCACCCACCCCGTGTGGGGTGGGACCCACTGCGCCGCCTGCGGGGAGCCGATTAACGAATTTCAATCCACCCACCCCGTGTGGGGTGGGACGAGTTTTCCGCCGAGGACAGGTATCTCAAACTTATTTCAATCCACCCACCCCGTGTGGGGTGGGACAGCAATAATTCACAAAGTCAACCTCATGATTTATTGCATAATGTACAACGATATACTTAATTTGGGGATACTGCCCGCTTTCTCAGCGGCAGCACGGTGCGTTTTTCCGCGCAACGCGCGGTTTTTTCGGTGCGAACCCGCCGGGGTATTCCCGAACACTCCCCTTTCGCACCGTCATACGATCAGGACACCCTCCGCCTTGTAACCCGCCTTTGCACCGAAGTGCTCGACCTTTGTTTCATAATGATTGCCCAAGTAGTAAAAACGCAAGCTGTCTCTCTCTTCATCCATGATAGATCGCAGCTTATGCTGCAGCAGCTTGCATTGCGCGGCGTCCAAAATGCACTCAAACACGGAATTCTGAACACGCTGCCCATAATTCACGCATTGCTTTGCAATCTGCCGGAGGCGCTTTCGACCTTCCGCATCTTCCGTACTTACATCATAAGAAATCAGTACCAGCACAGGCGCACCTCACTTCCACAGGAACGGCGGATAGGCGTCCAGATCATCCCGCAGATAACGTGCCAGCAGCAGCGCCTGCATATACGGCACCAGACCCCACGGCATTTTTTCTTCCAAATACGGATGCGTGATCGTGTCCTGCTTGCGCTCCTGCCAGTTTTTCAGGAATTTTCGTCGCCCCGTATCCGTCATAATCACCGCGCCGCCCTCTGCCGCTTCAAAATCCTCCGACCGCATGACGTTATTGTTGACCAGCGTCAAAACAAAGCGGTCGGCAATGCACGGTCGCAGCTCTTCCATCAGATCCAGCGCAAGCGACGTTCTGCCGGGACGGTCGCGGTGCATAAAGCCGACATAGGCATCCAGCCCGACGCTCTCCAACGCCGATGCGCAATTACTCGCCAGCAAGCTGTATGCAAATGAAAGCATGGCGTTTACATTGTCGGTCGGCGGTCGTCGATTTCGTCCGCGAAAGAAGAAGGAATCCTTGTTCCGCAAGATCATGTCATCAAAAACATCGAAATAAACCGAAGCTGCCGCACCCTCCAGCCCTCTCAGGGAATCCAACGAGCCGGCGTCCAAAACCTGCGGCATAATCTCGTAGATCGCGGCAGAGGAATTCCGAAATCTTTCCTCGTCAATGCGGAGCTTGTGATCGCGCTTGGTCCGTTCAATGCTCCAACGGCAGTTATACAGCTTACCCCAGATCATATATTTTGCGATTCGGCAGCTACGCACCCAATCGTCCGCCGCACGATACTGTTCTCTGCGCAGCAGCACATTTCCGTTCGAGATGCCCGCCGTCCGCGCCAAAAACCGACCGCTCGGAGAACAAAAGCTCAAGCCGATGTTGCGCTTTGTGCAGGCGCCCATCAGCGCGGGAGAGGCACCCGCGTAGGAAAAGCAGATAATTTCCTCCAAATTATGCAGAGGAAACCGCCCGACCTCTTCCTTATCACGGCGCACCACGATATTTTCCCCGTCCAGCGCCAAATATACATCTTCCGAGGTGACAAACAGCGTGTTCAGCAGACGTCTCATAGCGTCTCCTCCATATGCTTTTCCAAATAGCGCTTCACCGACCCGCAGTGCGTCAGCTTCGGCAGACACAGCTCCCTGAGCGAACAGGCGTTGCAGGATTTCGTCGGCTTTACCCTCGGGGTATGCCCTCGTCGGTACAGCTCGTGCATTTCGCCCAGTGTATCTGTGACCTCCCTGCGAAGCTCAGATGTAAACTCCACCTCGACACGCCGCCGCGTCTCGCCGAAATAGAGGGCGCCCCGCGGTATATCGCAGCAGAGCATCTCCTCAAGGCACATGGCTTGTCCGCATAATTGCAGCTCGTTTGCCCGATCCTCGCGCGGAGAGCCGTGCTTGTATTCCACAGGATAGGGCTGAAACAGACCGTTCTCCTTCGGCAGCGGGATTCCCTTGTCGGACGGTCTGAATTCCACAATATCACACGCGCCCGAGACGCCCAAAGTCGGCGAAGAAACGGCAAAATCGCGCGTAATGACCATGCCTGCCCGCTTCTCGCGCAGCTCGGAATTGTGAGCGCGTTCGTGCATGATCTCGCCCGCAACGGTCCTGACGTTCTCCGACCACTGATTTTCAACGTGGATCAGCGCCCACTGCCTGCGGCAGAAGCAAAAATGCTGAATTCCGGAGAGGAGGAGATACTCCTCCTCGTTATACGCCATCAATGATCTCCGGCTTCAGATCGGGCAGCTCGTCCACCGTGATGATGTAATCATCAATGCCTTTCGGAAGTTCCGTCGAATTCTTTGCGGTGACGTGGACGCTGCGGTGTACCTTCGCGGACGAATACTGCCCGTCCTTGCAGTTATGCTCCCACCAGTAGAGCTTTACGACCTCCATCGAGCCTTCGGGACGTGCGGCGGAGGCGTCGTTTACAAAGAGCGTGCGCAGGCATTCCTTCACCACTGCTGCGTCCTCCTGCGAAAAGCCGGTCTTTTCCGCCAACTGTACATTGATCGCGCCCTTGACTGTATAAAGTCCGAAGCGGACGAAGTGCTTTCTGCCCATCGTGTCCGAGGAACGCGTCGCCTTCGGTTCGCCGTTGACGCTCTTGGTGATCTGCATTTCTTCGATTTCCACGGGAGAAACACTGACCGCCTGATGGATGGAAACAGGACCGCGAACGCCGATGGGGTCCTTGATCCCTTTGAAGGCAAACACCTGTCCGAAACTGCGTACATCCATCCACTTTTCGCATACGAGCTGCGTGTAGGCGTCCTTATCCGAATCCTTAATTCCCTTGGTTGCAGCCGCTGCGCGCTCGCTTAAGCTTTTGAAGCCGTCATCGCAGCGGTCGTCGGACTGCAAAAAGATCGCGTTGCCGAGGTCCTGCATACGGTTGCGAATCTTCCGCTTGATACAGACATCCGAAATTTCGCCCATGCCGTTATAGTCCATTCGGGGGCGGTTGCCGTTCAGCGGGTCGCCGTTGCTGTTTGCCTTGGTCACGGAGATCAGTGCCAAAAAGTCGATTTTGTGATTCAGTGCTGCCATTGTTTATTCCTCCTCAGTATTGTTTTCGGTGTCTTTTTTGGTGAAGAAAGCGTTTCTCTGCAGCTCGTAGCCCATCAGATAGAGGTCCTCCAGCGGCTGATTCAGCTCGTTTTCCGGGAAATCGCGGAGAATTTCGAATATCTCCCCGACCAGCCGCTCATAACGGGCTGCCTGCCACGGGTCTACGCGGTCGAGATATGCCTGATGCAGGTGCCGATTGAGCCGTTCAAACACAGAGAACGGGCGCTGCCGGAACTCAGCCATGAATTTCACTGCGTTGGTTTGCCGTGCCTCCTGTGTCTTGTAATAGTAGTCTGCTTCCGCACGTTCCATTGCAGCCAAAAGTCTGCCGTATTGGAAGCTGCGGTCCCTTTTGCCCAATTCCCAAGCCATTTCGTTACCTCCCTGTTTCGTGTCGTATCTGTATTTTTGGAGTGCGGCGCACGCCGTCTGCACAATTTTTCGCCAATCCGCCTCGCTGTAGGCAAGCGGCGAGGATGCCCGCTGCGTCAGCGCTCTCAAAATGTCGATCGGAAATATGCTACCGCTCATCTTGCAGCTCAGCAGGCGCTGTAAATGCTGGCGCTGGATGCGGTTGTCCGTTTCCAGTCCGTTTTTCCGCTGCGTTCCGAACGCGCGGTCTACAATTTGCAGCAGGTTCGGCGCCTGAATCCCGTAGCTTCCCGCGTACCAACAGCAGTGCGCGTCCCAATCGTGCATACGCTCCAAGAATGTTTTCAGCGAAATTTCGTTGTAATAGGTGACGGCAAGACGCCCCGTTGTTGCCGCGTCGAAGCTTGCCAAGATTGCACAGTCGCTGTCGTCCAACTGATGATCCTTACGGAAGCTCAGCAGCGTGCTTTGCAGCCGTGCCTGATAATCGCTCGGTCTGCGGGGAGCCTCGTTTTCGGCGGTGTGCACTCTGCGCATCACCTTCAGCAGCGCTTTTCCCTTCGGATTCCAGCACAGGAAAATGCGGTTCCCCGAAAACTCCCGCACCCCTTCCTCCGAAGCCAGCCAACGCAGGGCATTGTGCGCCTTCTGCGACGCGATGTAGCTGACGGTAGCGGCTTGCCGATCATCCGCGAAGCGTCCGCGATAGGTAAAGCCGCTTTCGTCATTGGCGGAGATTAGCTTTGCATTGCCGTTGACGGGAATGATCCCCTTCGGATGCTGCGCTGCAAGCGTCTCTGTGCGTCCGTCGATCATGCACAGGTCGGAATCCCGTGCAGCGATGCGCTCACAGTAATAGGAAATGAAGGCGGAGAACAGCTTTTGATTCCGCCAACAAGCAGCTTCCTCGTCGTCAAGCCCCAGTATGCGCCAACGGACAAGCTTCTTTTCAATGTCACTCCACGCAGCGTCGGGAGCAAGTATGCCGCATTTTGTAAGGTCCTCAAGGATCGTGCCGCCCGATACATAGGCAAAGACGGCGGAGAGGAACGGATGGCTGTGTGCGGATTCCAGCCAGTCTTGCAGCCCGTTCAGATAAAGCTCGTGTGCTTGCGCGTTAGGCGGAGCGACGTATTTTAATTGATCGCACAGAGGGTGTGCTGCGAGTGCGCTTGTGCGACCACCCGATTCTTCCGTGACCGGAATCACAATTTTCGGCTCACGCTTTCCGACCTCTCTTGCGGTCAAGAATGTTCCGTCTGAATTCAGGGTGATCTCAATAGCTGCGCTTGTCACGGTGTGACCGATCGGCGCGAGCGGATCGTGGTCCTCCCGATATACACCGATCAAGCTTGCATTTGCGTCGTAGGTTTCGATTGCTCGTTGTAAAAGTCCCATTATGTAACCTCCCCGAACTCTCGCAGACCCGAGAAATTGTTCAGATTTTCACCGAAGGGCTTTAACTCCATCTCGCAGATCGGCTTCAGTATGGAGCAGCGCTCCGGCGGCAGGAAGGAGATCACGCCGCGCTTCATGACGGGATTCCAAAAGCGGACCGTCATTTTGCCCTTCGTGTCGTCGGAATAAGCTTCGTCGGCGTAGGTGATGCCGTGATACATCAGTCCGAAGCTCAATTCCTCCGTCTCGTCGTAAGCGCCTGCCCCCTCACCGAAAACGCACGGCTCCACATATCCCTGACATTCCCGCGCGCCCAAGAAGATGTCACGACGTCCGCCTTTTCGGATCATCTTTTTTGCAATCTCGTGGTGCTTGTTCTCATTGCGGTCAGCCGCCAGCTCGGGGCGGTTTTCGTTCCACTCAAAGTGGGCGCGGACCTGATAGCGGCAGTTCTTCAGGTAGGTGTAATAGCTGAGGTCATTCCCGCCGTGGTACTTGATCGGGCGAATCCCCTTCGTCTCCATCTGAATGGGATTCATGATCCGAACGGCGTCGATGATCCAAATCAGCGTGGGCTTCCAATACACCGAGTGAAGGATCCCTTTCAGCGCCTCGTAGGTCGGCACCTGATAGGTGCATTTTTCGCCGCCGACGCGCATGATCGGGTCCGAGAACAAGGCATAGTCCCCCGTCACCTGAAACTCCACAATGTTGTCGTATTTTGTGTTCTTCAATCCGTTACACCTCCGTATATTCTTGTTTTTCTTCGCTCACGGTAAGACCGACGGCATCGTCGTAAAAGCCGTCCCCAAGAACCCAAGCGCAGCCGCCGCAGACGGAGATCAGCGCCTGCCGCTGCTCCAACCGTTCCTTTTGGTTCGGATAGATACCGACGGTATAGCAGCTCGCTTCCTTCAATACTGCTGCCCGATAGAGGGAGTCCAGCCTGCATCGGTCGCCGCACAGCTCCGCAATGAGCTGCTTTCCCCTGCCGTACGGGACCAAAATATCGGTGGTATCCTCGTCAAATACGGTGAACTGCGCTCCCGCCGTTTTGAATGCTTGATGCAGGAAGAAGCCCTCTGCGTTCGGGCAATGCTCGTCCGCGTATTTTTCGTTGGTCGCCATCAGATCAAACAGCGTCGTATCTTCTTTGGCGAGGCTGTAGTCCTGCGCCTGATCAGCCATTTCCTGATACAGTGCGCGGTAGTAGTAACAGATGGCGGCGTCGGAAAGCAGATCGTCTTCAAACTGCTCCGGTGTCTTTTGAAAAGCAGTCATCAGCGCAAGCGTTGCTTCCTTTCCGAGCAGAATATCCCGCAGCATATCGAGGCGTTCATCCGAGCAGAATACGGTATACACGGGACGCGGCACTGCCGATTCGCCGCTGCGGTTGCAGCGCCCTGCAGCCTGAACGATGCTATCCATCCCCGCTGCCAGCCGCATAACCGCATTAAATGAAATATCGACGCCCGCCTCGATCACCTGTGTTGCGACGCACAGCACCTTTTCATGCCGTGAAAGCGCCTCCTGCAATGCGGCGAGCACGTCGCGCCTGTGCTGCATACACATCGCGGCGGACAGATGGAAGCTCCGATAGTCCGAGAATTTGGTTTTCTCCGACAGATATGCGGCTTCCGACTTTGTGTTGCACACGACAAGTAAGCTTTTGGCTGCGTCCATTTGTACGCGAATCAGGTCGGGAAGCTCCTCCAAACGGCGGTCGGGAATTCTGCGAAGCTCCGTCCTGCGGAAGGCTGCCCAAAGTGCCGCATCTCTCGGGACGATCTCCTCAGGCTTTCGGCGCAGCGGGTGTTTCGCGCCCTCTAACTCCGGCTGAGTCGCCGAGCAGAGTACTACCGTTGCGCCGCACTGTTCGCTCAAAAACTGAATCGCAAGATTAAAGAGCGTCAACATTTTGATGGGCACGGTCTGCACCTCATCGATCACAATAACGCTGTCGCACAGCGCCTGAAAGCGCCGAATTGCGGTCGTTTTGCCGGAAAACATGGTGTTCAGAAGCTGGACCAGGGTCGTAATAATGATCGGCGCGTCCCAGCTCTGCACGAGAAGCTCCCGCTCGTCCAGCTCGTCCCCTGTTCGGTCCGTTTGGACGACATTGGAATGGTGCTCCAAAATCAGCCGATCGTCGCCGACAAATTCGTGAATGACGCTTGCGTTCTGCTCAAGGATCGACAGCAGCGGAGAGGTAAAGATCAGCCGCCGCTTATTATGGTGCATCGCGTGCGCCAGTGCATATCGCAGCGAGCTGAGCGTTTTTCCGCCGCCCGTCGGAACATTCAGCCGATAGATGTCGGGCTTGCGCGTTGCAAAGGCGCGGCACTGCTCCGAGATCGTATGGCGGGCAGCGGCGATCGGCGTGTTGCGCGGGAAGCCGTCCAGCCTTTTCTCCAAATATTCCAAACGGTCCTTCCAGATCGGAACCATATCCGACGGCAAAGCGTGCGGAGCAGTGCCGTTCATAAATGCGGCAGTATCGCGGCGGTCGCCCTCAATAACGGCGGATAAGAGCAGCCTTGCCAACAGACCCGCCTCAAACGCATAGTCACGATCACTTGCGTAGGTCTTGTCCAACCGCATAACAACACGGTCGAGCTCCTCGGCGGCTTCGTCAAAAAGCTTCTTGATCTCCTCGGCGGAGATCTCCTCCTCGAAAGCTGCGACAGCTTCCTCGTACGATATGTTTTGCTTTTCGGCGCGGTATTGCAGCCCGACACGCCGCGCCGAGTCCACGCAATCGAACAGACCGTGATGCGCACCGATCGCAAAGGCAATCAGCTCGGAGCCGATGATCTCTGGCGGCTCGTTGGATTCACGGTGAAAACGTTCCATTAAATAGCGGCAGCCTTGGAAGGTGTGGATCACACTGCCGCGCTTTCCCTGCTCCCCTGCGGACAAATACTCCTGAAAATCCTCGGTGTACTTGCCCATGTCATGAAGCAAGCCCGCAAGATAAGCGGCATGCTCCAGTCCGACCGTCTGCAAGCACTGCGATGCACGCTGCGCCGTTTGCGTCAGATGCTCACGGACCGTCTGCCGCGCGTGCTCCCCACTCGGAGCTTCGCGGATGTGTGCATAATACTTCATATGTCTCACCGCTGTTCTTTCAGAGCACTGTTTTCCGCCGCCGCGTCAGCCGAGGCAGTTTGTGCTGCATACTGAATCGTATGGTTTTGCTTTTCTTTCATTATATCATGTTATTTATTCTATGCAATAGTCGATCGACAAAAATTAACATTTTTTTGCTTCTCAGATTTCACGCGATTGTTCAAATTGCTCTTGCAGAAATACGATTTTTTATCAAAAATTGTCACTGATATTTCTCAGTCGGACGGTAAAACTACCACCGAGGAAATCAAATTCATACATTTGATGACTTCAAAACGACAAAAGGAGATGGAATGAAAATGAAGAACACCAATCAGATCAATGTTCCCGAAGCACGCGAAGCGATGGACAAGTTCAAGATGGAAGCTGCCGGAGAAGTCGGCGTCAACCTGAAGCAGGGTTACAACGGCGACCTGACCTCCCGTGAGGCAGGCTCTGTCGGCGGTCAGATGGTCAAGAAGATGATCGAAGCTTACGAGCGCAACATGAAGTAAGCAAAACAGCAAAACAAAGAGCAGCGGTTCCGTTCGGAACCGCTGCTCAGCGCGCCAAAGAACTCTATTGTCATTCCGAAGTCGCAGCCGTTGGCGACGAAGGAGCCTTACGGATGCGGACTCTCCACTTGCCGGTCGGGGGGGGGCGAAGCCCGACGTGGGAATCTCATGTAGAATGTTTCGAATTTGCCAAGGCATGCCGAAATTTCAAAATAATTCTGCGAGATTGCCACGGGTGCAAGCACCCTCGCAATGACAGGCTTGGCGCTTTTTAATATAAACAATATATTAGGTCAAGCAAGCTTGGCTTTCATATCGGACAGACGATTGAGCGCCTCAAGGAGTGTTTCATCCTTTTTTGCAAAGTGCAGACGGGCGATATTGTTGACGTTCTCCATAAAGAAGGAGCTGCCCGGGACTGCCGCAACACCGACCTTTTCCAGCATTTCGAGGCAAAAATCGACATCGCTCTGCCCTTTTTTCATGTACTGTTCGAGATTGACGAGGACAAAATAGGTGCCCTGCGGGTCGGTGTATTCCATGCCGATACGGTCCAGTCCTTCGGTGAAGAGCTTCTTCATGTGGGCATAGTGTGCGCCAAACTCCTCATAGTAGCTGTCGGGCATTTCCAGTCCGACCACCGCAGCCTCCATCAGCGGAGATGCGGCGCCGACGGTGTTGAAGTCGTGGAACTGCTTGATCTTGTCCATAATATGCTTCGGCGCGATGGCGTAGCCCAAGCGCCAGCCGGTGATGGAATAGGTCTTGGAAAGCGAGCTGCACGAGACGGTTCGCTCCCACATTCCGGGCAGGCTGCTCATGTAGACGTGCCGATGCGGGGCATAGACAATGTGCTCGTACACCTCGTCCATGATAACATAGGCGTCATACTTGATCGCCAGCGACGCGATCTCCTCTAACTCCCGGCGCGTAAATACCTTGCCGCTCGGGTTTGAGGGGTTGCAGATCAAAATTGCCTTGACGCCCTGCTTGAATGCGTCCTCCAAAACGTTCGCATCATAGCGGAACGTCGGCGGAATCAGCGGGACAAACACCGGCTCGCAGCCGACAAAAAGCGTCTGCGCACGGTAATTTTCAAAATACGGCGAGAAAATGATGACCTTATCGCCGGGGTTGGTCAGGGCAAGGAGCGTGTCCACCATTGCCTCGGTCGAGCCGATGGTGACGACCATTTCCGTCTCGGGGTCGAGCGTTCTGCCCATAAAGCGACCGCACTTTTTCGCCAATGCGCGGCGGAAATTCGGTGCGCCCATGGTGATCGGGTACTGGTGGGGTCCTTCCCTGCTGACCTCCGCCAAGCGGTCCAGCAGCGGCTTCGGCGGGTCAAAGTCGGGGAAGCCCTGTGCCAAATTGATCGCGCCGCAGCCGATGGCAAGACGCGTCATACGGCGAATCACGGAATCCGTGAAATACTGCGTTGTTCTGCTCATTTCCTGCATAAAGCTTCACCTCCGTCAATGCAGCCCCAGCGTATGGGGTGGGACCGCGTGCAGACCGTTGCCGCCGAGCAGCGCCAGCAGCCGTTCCTCGTCCGACACGCGGAAGACCATGTACGCATCCTTCGCGCCGCGGTCGATCAGCGAGTACATATATTCAATGTCGATGTTGTTATGCGCCATCAGGGAGAGCATCCTTGCCAGACCGCCCGGTGCATCGGGGACAGCGACAACGATGACCTCATTGACGCTGACAATGCAGTTCTGCCCGTCAAGGACGCGCTTTGCCGCGTCGATGTCGCTCACGAGCATCCGCAAAATGCCGAAATCCGTTGTATCGGCGATGGAAAGCGCACGAATGTCGATCTTCGCCTGTGCCAGCGCATCGGTGATGGCGGCGATCTTTCCGGACTTGTTCTGAAGAAACACGGATAATTGCTGTACCATTTTGCTTCCTCCTTTATCGGTCAAGCAGTTGACGCTTGTCGATCACGCGGACCGCCTTTCCCTCCGAACGCGGGATGGTGTTCGGCTCAAGCAGCGTGACCTTTGCGCTGATACCGAGCAGACTCTTGAGCGCCTCGGAAAGCTCCCGCGCACGCTGCGAAAGTCCGCGCACCGTATCGGAAAACACCTCGCTGCTGATCTCGACCTGCACCTCAATGCTGTCGAAATTGTGCTCGCGATCGACGACGATCTGATAATTGGCGGTGTAGCCGCGCTCAAGCAGCACCGTCTCGATCTGCGACGGGAAAACGTTGACACCGCGGATGATGAGCATATCGTCCGTGCGGCCTCTCGGCTTGGTCATTTTGACGAGCGTCCGTCCGCAGGAGCACTTGCCGCGGTGGATCACGCCGATGTCGCGTGTCCGATAGCGCAGGATCGGGAACGCCTCCTTCGTGATGCAGGTAAAGACCAGCTCGCCCTGTGCTCCATCGGGAAGGACTTCGCCGGTGTCGGGGTCAATGACCTCAACAATGAAGTGGTCCTCGTTGATGTGCATACCCGTCTGCTCGCTGCACTCAAAGGCAACACCCGGTCCGAGCACCTCAGTCAGACCGTAGATGTCATAGGCGGTAATGCCGAGCATTTCCTCAATTTGACGGCGCATTTCGTTCGTCCACGGCTCGGCGCCGAAGATACCCGCCTTCAAATGAATATCGTCCTTTGTCAGACCGCTCTCGTGCAGCACCTCGGCAATATGCAACGCATAGGAGGGCGTGCAGCAGAGAACGGTCGAGCCGAAATCGCGCATGATCGTGATTTGGCGCTGTGTGTTGCCGGTGGAGACGGGAACTGCCGTTGCGCCGATGCGCATGGCTCCTCCGTCCGCGCCGAGACCGCCGGTAAACAGCCCGTAGCCGTAGGAGACGTGGACAATATCGTCCGCCGTGGCACCTGCGGCAACCAGCGCACGGGCAAAGCAGTCCGCCCAAAGCTCCATGTCGTTTTTGGTGTAGCCGACGACAATCTGCTTTCCCGTCGTGCCGCTCGACGCGTGGAGACGGACGACCTCCTTCATCGGAACGGCGAACAGTCCGAACGGGTAGGTGTCGCGCAGGTCCTTCTTATAGCTGAAGGGCAGCTTGTGCAGGTCGTCGATGCTGCGGATGTCCTCGGGCTTTACGCCGACGGCATCCATTTTTTCGTGGTAGAACGGAACATTTTCATAGACGCGCTTCACCGTTTTTACAAGCCGCTCGTTTTGCAGCGCGACGATCGTTTCACGGGATGCGGTTTCGATTTGCGGTTGATAGTATGCCATTGCCTATGCTTCAGCTCCTAAAATGAATGCTTTTTTGTTTAATTCAAGATATTTTTCGGGTACGCTTGCCGCGATCGCGTTCAGCCACTGCTCGCGCGTAAAGTCAAAGCAGCGCGACAGCCGTCCCATCAGGACGATATTGACCGCCTTTGCACTCCCCGCCTGCTGTGCCAGCGAAAGAGCGTCGATCGCGTCAACGTCAAAGCCCGCATCTGTCATCTTTCGGACCAGCTCGGACGGATAGGTTGCCGCGCCGGTGATAACGGGCATGGGGTTCATCTGCTGTGTATTTGTAACAATTTTTCCTCCGGAACGGAGGAATCGCGTCCATCGAGCGGCTTCCAAAAGCTCAAAGGAAACGATCACGTCCGCCTCGCCCTCGTCGATCACGGGCGAGCAGACACGCTCGCCGTAGCGGACATAGGTCACGACGCTGCCGCCGCGCTGACTCATACCGTGGACCTCGGAGACCTTGACATCATAGCCCTCGGTCAGCAGGAGCTTTCCAAGCAGCTTACTGGCAAGCAGACTTCCCTGCCCGCCGACGCCGACGATCATGATATTCTTTGTTTTCATGGCTCAGCCCTCCCGCAGCGCGTCAAATTTACAAAGCTGACTGCAAACGCCGCAGCTCGTGCAGAGCGTCGTGTCGATCGCCGCCTTGCCGTCAACAATGCTGATTGCGGGGCAGCCGACCTTCATGCACATCTTGCAGCCGACGCACTTTGTCGAATCGGTCAGCAGCGGCTTTTTATGCTTGACATATTTCAGAAGTGCGCACGGTCTGCGCGAGATGATAACGGAGGCTTCGTCCGCTGCCAGCTCCTCGCGGATCGCCGTTTCGCACTGCTTGAGGTCGTAGGGATCGACCACGCGCACACGACGGATACCGAGCGCATGGCAGAGCGCTTCCAGATCGACCTTTGCCGCGGGATCACCCTTCAGGTTAAAGCCCGTGGTCGGATTCTGCTGGTGACCGGTCATGCCCGTAATGGAGTTATCAAGGATAATGACCGTGCTCTTGGAGTCATTATAGGCGATATTGACCAAGCCGGTCATGCCCGAGTGCATAAAGGTCGAGTCCCCGATCACGGCAACGGTCCGATTTTCCGCCTCGGGGCTTGCCTTGAGGAAGCCGTGGATTCCGGAGACGGACGCGCCCATGCAGATCACGCTGTCTACCGCATTGAGCGGAGCGGCGGCGCCGAGCGTATAGCAGCCGATGTCGCCGATGACGGTCAGCTTGAGCTTGGAGAGCACATAGTAAAGCCCACGGTGCGGGCAGCCCGCGCACATCACGGGCGGACGGGCGGGGATCGCCTCGTCCAGCGCGGTCCCGACCGGAACCTCCAAGCCGAGACCTGCGGCGACTTTATTCTGGGAAAGCTCGTCAATGTTGGAAAAGAGCCGCTTGCCTTCGACCTTCATGCCGATATTGCGGCAGAAGGTTTCGATAAACCCGTCCAGCTCCTCCACAACGACGACGCGTTCGACGGATTCGGCAAACTCCTGCAGCAGCCCCGCAGGAAGCGGCCAGACCATGCCGAGCTTCAGGACGCTGACATCGTTGCCGCAGACCTCGCGGACGTACTGGTAGCAGGTGCTGGAGGTGATGATGCCGAGCTTGCGGTCACTGCCGCGCTCCCAGCGGTTGCAGGGCGCGGTGTCGGCATAGAGCGTGAGCGCCTTGAGCCGCTGCTCAACGATCGGATGGCGCTTTTTCGCGAAGCCGGGCATCATGATGTACTTCTGCGGATTTTTTTCGTAGAGCTTCTGCGGCGGTTCGACGCGCTCCGCCGTCTCCACAACGCTTTGCGAATGCGCGATGCGGGTACACATTTTCAGCAGAACGGGCGTGTCAAAGCGCTCGGAAAGCTCATATGCCAGCTTTGCAAATGCCAGCGCCTCTGCCGAATCCGACGGCTCAAGCATCGGGACCTTTGCCGCCTTGGCGTAGTTGCGGGAATCCTGCTCGTTCTGTGAGCTGTGCATCCCCGCGTCGTCCGCCACGGCAATGACCATGCCCGCGTTTACGCCCGTGTAGGAGATGGTAAACAGCGGATCGGCGGCGACGTTCAAGCCGACATGCTTCATGCCGCAAAAGCTGCGCTTGCCAGCCAGCGCCGCACCGAAGGCAGCCTCCATGGCGACCTTTTCGTTCGGCGCCCACTCTGCGTAGATCTCGGGATATTTTGCCGCGCACTCGGTGATCTCGGTGCTGGGCGTGCCCGGATAGCTGGACACAAAGCTGCATCCTGCCTCAAACAAGCCGCGGGCAGCCGCTTCATTTCCTAACATCAACTGTTTCATAACGGAACCTCACAATTAAGATTCTCCCAGTGCCTTTGTAACAGGCACGGAGCTTTTTTCTCGGTAACAGGAAAACATCTGTTCGACCGCCGCGCTGTCAAGGCGGCGGGTAACGAGCGAAATAACGGGGACCAGCACCAGCCCGAGCAGCATTGCAAACGAGCCGGAGTGAATCGAGGTCTTGAAAAGAACGTCGTCAAGGAACGGGACGCCGAAGCAGAAGCCCGTCATGCTCTTGACGAGCTGGACCAGCGACAGACCGACGCCGGTTGCAAAGCTGACCCAACAGGCGGCGCGGGTCGTGCGCTTCCAAAACAGACCGTAAAGGAACGGCGCAAGGAAGGCGCCTGCCAACGCGCCCCACGAAACACCCATGAGCTGGGCGATAAACATGACGCCGGAGCGCGCCTGCACAATGGCGATCACTGCGGAGACGAGAATGAAAAAGGCGATAAAAACGCGCATGACAAGCATCTTTTTCCGCTCGGTCAGCCTGCCCTTGGACGCGGGGACGACCAGATCGAGCGTGATCGTCGAGGCGGAGGTCAAAACAAGCGAGGAAAGCGTGGACATCGACGCGGAGAGCACCAGCACCAGCACCACGCCGATGAGCACCGGCGCAAGGTCGGAGAGCATGGCGGGGATAATGGCGTCAAATCCCTCTGCTGCCACGTCCACCCGATC
>OLSB01001280.1_pt1 | contig 25005 bp, 27 predicted proteins | sample 1672071 | NCBI WGS metagenome assembly OLSB01 (sample SAMEA3136642, study PRJEB25190) | human gut metagenome | biome: human gut; feature: human-associated habitat; material: faeces | place: Austria | collected 2013 | reverse complement strand
AGTGGGGATGGGCTCAATGGCGTTGCGGGGGCAGGCCTTGGCGCACATGGTGCAGTTCTTGCACTTGCTGTAGTCGATGACGGCCACGTTGTTCACAACATGGATGGCGTCGAACTTGCAGGTGCGCTCGCACATGCCGCAGGCGATGCAGGAGTTCTCGCAGACCTTGGTGACGGCGGGACCCTTGTCCTTATTGGAGCAGTTGACGAACACCTTCTGCTTGTAGGGCACCTCCACGATCAGGTGGTGGGGGCAAGCCTCGCGGCAAGCGCCGCAGTTGGTGCACTTTTCCTTGTCCACAACGGCCACGCCGTTTTCTACATGGATGGCGTCGAACTTGCAGGCGGCCACGCAGGAACCGAAGCCGAAGCAGCCGTAGCGGCAGGCCTTGGAGTTGCCGCCGCAGACCTTGGTGGCGGCCAGGCAGTCGGTGACACCGCGATACTCAAAGTTATCCTTGGCCTTGCAGCCGCCATTGCAGAGCACATGGGCGACCATCTTGTCGCCGGAGGGAGCCTCCATGCCCATGATGGCAGCGATCTTGGCAGCGCCCTCGGGACCGGCAGGAGCGCAGGCGGTAACGGGAGCCTTGCCGGCCAGAATGGCCTCGGCGCAGCCGCCGCAGCCGGGATAGCCGCAGCCGCCGCAGTTGGCGCCGGCCAGAGCAGCCTGAATCTCGGGCAGACGGGGGTCTACTTCCACTTCAAAGACCTTTGCGGCCACGGCCAGGATCAGACCGAACACGATAGCAAGTACACCTAAAACGATGACTGCATACAAAATATTCATACTATCTTTTCCTCCTTACCAGACCTTCAGGCCGCTGAAGCCCATGAACGCCAGAGCGATCAGGCCGGCGGTGACCAGCGCGATGGGAAAGCCATCGAAAGCCTTGGGGTTCTCGCTGGAGACCTCCAGCTGCTCGCGGATCGCGGCGAACAGGAAGATGGCCAGCAGGAAGCCCAGACCGCCGGTGATGCCGTAGATCACGGAGCCGATGAAGGTGTAGCTGTTCTGCACGTTCAGCAGGGCAACACCCAGCACGGCGCAGTTGGTGGTGATCAGGGGCAGATACACACCCAGGGCGGTATACAGGGTGGGGATGTTCTTCTTCAGGAACATTTCCACGAACTGCACCAGACCGGCAATGACCAGAATGAAGGCCACGGTCTGCATATAGCCCAGATCCAGCTTATTGAGCAGAGAGTTCACCGGATAGCACAGAGCGGAGGCCAGACCCATAACGAAGGTCACGGCGGCGCCCATGCCGACGGCAGTGTCGATCTTCTTGGACACGCCCAGGAAGGGGCAAATGCCCAGGAACTGGGAGAAAATAAAGTTATTGGTGAGAATAGCGCCAAGAGAGATGGCGAGCAGAGATGTCAGACTCATAGCTTACTTCCCCTCCTTTTTCTTAGCGCTCTTGGCCAGCGCCCACTGCATGAGAGCAATGAGGCAGCCCAGAGTCAGGAAGCCGCCCACAGGCAGCGTCAGGATCTTGATGCCGAACTCCTCGGGGATGATGGTGATGCCGGGAGCGCTGCCCAGAGCGCCGCCGCCCAGCAGACCGCCGCCGAACTTGCCGCTGCCCAGGAACTCACGGACAACGCACATAACAATCAGCACGAGGGTATAGCCGATGCCCTGGCAAATGCCGTCCACTGCGGAAGCACCGATGCCGTTCTTGGAGGCAAAGCCCTCGGCACGGCCCAGAATGATGCAGTTCACCACGATGAGGGGGATGAACACGCCCAGAGAGCTGGACAGGGCGGGGACAAACGCCCTCAGCAGCAGGTCGACGCAGGTAACGAAGCCGGCGATGACCACGATGTAGCAGGCGATACGCACTTCATTGGGGATGATCTTGCGCAGCAGGGAGATGAAAATGTTGGACAGGGTCAGGATGATGAGCACGCTGACGCCCATGCCAAGGCCGTTGAAAAACGAGGTGGTAATGGCCATGGTGGAGCACATACCAAGCACCTGCACCAGAACGGGGTTCTGCGTAATCAGGCCCTCTTTCAGTTGTTTACCGAAATTCATAATTCTGCTCCTCCTTTCTTAGCCCAAGGCGTCCACGACAGCCAGAGCGGCATTTGCGCCGGCGGTGATGCCCCTGGTAGAAACAGTGGCGCCGGAGATGGCGGTGATGTTGCTGCCGACGATCAGGGTGCCGGCACCGCTCTTGTGTTTGAACTGATCCAGCACAGGCTCGCCGGCAGCATTGAGCTCGTTGCCCACGACCTTGGTGCCGATGCCGGAGGTTTCGGAATGGCTGACCACGGAGATACCGGTGATGGCCTTATCGGCGTCCACGCCAACCATCATGACGATGGCGCCCTGAGAACCGGAGGCGGAGATCTTCATCACATAGCCGGCAGCCGCGCCGTCCAGAGTGACGGGATACAGCTCCACGAGCTTGCCGCCTTTATCGGAGGCGGCGGTGATGGCGGCCTCGCTCAGCTCCATCTTGTCGCCGAACTCACTGCCCTCGGGGGCAACGGCGCTCATGGCGACGCGGGTGTTCTCGGCGTCGATGGCGGCGATCTTGTCCTTGGTGATGCTGTTGACGAAGCCCAGCAGGGCGGCGACCACCAGAGAGATAGCCGTCAGCGTACCGGCGACTTTCAGAATAAACTTACCGGAGATTTTCATTACTTCGTCGCCTCCTTCTTTTCTTTCTTCAGCGCACCGTAGATGGTGGGACGAATGTACTTATCCAGCAGCCAGGTGGTGCAGTTCATGATCATGATGGAGTAGCACACGCCCTCGGGATAGGAACCGAAGCGGCGGATGAACACCGTCAGCAAACCGCAGCCGATGCCGAAGATGGCCTGACCCAGCTTGGTGACGGGAGAGGTTGCATAGTCGGTGGCCATGAAGATGGCGCCCAGCATCAGACCGCCGCCGAAGACGTTATACGCCATATACTCCACGGCGCTGACGCCGGCGGGAGCGGAGATGAGGCAGATGACAGCCACGGTGGCGATGTAGGCCACGGGGATCTGCCAGGAGATGACCTTGCGCAGCAGCAGGTAGATGCCGCCCAGCAGGAGCATCAGGGCGGAAACCTCGCCCAGGCAGCCGCCGACGCGGCCGATGAACATATCGCCCAGAGAATAGGTATTGGTCAGAGTTTCCCAGCCGGCGGCGTCCACGCCCTTCATCATGGCAAGGGGAGTAGCGGCAGTGGTGATGTCGGCGTTGCTGCCGATGACGGCGGCCTTCTCGCCCACCTTGACCCAGTTACCTGCCATAACGCTGGCATAGCTGGCCACCAGAATGGCACGGCCGGCCAGAGCGGGGTTGAGGAAGTTGCAGCCGATGCCGCCATAGAGCTGCTTGACCAGCACGATGGAGAAAAATGCGCCGATGATGATCATCCAGTAGGGGATCTGCACGGGGCACACGAAAGCCAGCAGGATACCGGTGACGACTGCGGACAGGTCGCCGATGGAGCTGGACTTCTTCATGACCTTGCGGTACAGCCACTCCCAGACCACGCAGGACGCCACGGACACCAGCGTCACCGTGAGGGCGCGCCAACCGAACACATACACACCCATGACCAGAGCGGGCATGAGGGCGATGATCACATCCAGCATGATGGAACGGGTGTCCTCATTGGTGCGGATATGGGGAGAGGAGGATGCGATCAGCTTCAAGCTTTTATAATCTGTCATTGCTTACGCCTCCTTCTTCTCTTCGGCTGCCTTCTTCTCGGCCTCGGCCTTTGCCTTGGCAGCCATTCTTGCATTGTTGACCTTCTGCTTGCCCAGACGGAACATGTGGGTCAGGGGCAGACGGGCGGGGCAGGTGTAGGCGCAGGCGCCGCACTCGATGCAGTCCATGCCGTGCAGCACGTTCTGCCAGGTGTCCACATCGCCCTTTTCCAGATACTTATACATGAAGACAGGCTCCAGACGCATGGGGCAAACGCCCACGCACTTGCCGCAGCGGATGCACTGCGGCTCGGCCACGTACTTCTCCTCGTCGCCGGCGAAGGCCAGCATGGCGCCGGTGCCCTTGCCCACGGTGACGTCCAGATCGTACTGCGCCAGACCCATCATCGGGCCGCCCATGATGAGCTTGTAGGTGTCTTCCTTCAAGCCGCCGCAGGCGTCAAACAGGTCGGTAATGGGGGTGCCGATGGGGCACTCGATGTTCTTCGGCTCGATGACGCCGGAGCCGGAGACGGTGACGATTTTGCTCACCACAGGCATACCGGTGTAAACGGCCTTGTAAATAGAACAGGTGGTGTTCAGGTTGAAAATGCAGCAGCCGGCGTCAGCGGGGAGCTTGCCGGAGGGAACCTGCCGGCCGGAGATGGCCTGGCAGAGCTGCTTTTCAGCGCCCTGGGGGTAGCGGGTATGCAGCACCTCCACCACCACGGGAGCCTTCAGCTCGGCGATGGTCTGATTGAGCACATCCGCCGCGTTCTGCTTGTTGGCCTCGATGCCGATGTAGACCTTGTCCACGCCGAAGCACTTGGCCAGCAGCGTGGCGCCCTTCACGACCTGCTCAGGCCGCTCCAGCATGGTGCGGTGGTCGCCGGTGATGTAAGGCTCGCACTCGGCAGCATTGATGAGAACATAGTCCACCTTGCCGAGACCGGAGCTGATCTTCACATGGGTGGGGAAAGTCGCGCCGCCCTGACCCACGATGCCGGCGTTCTTCACGATCTCCACCAGCTGCTCGGGCGTCAGATTGTCGGGATCCTCCACGGGATGGATGTCCGGACACACGGTGTTCTGCTTGTCGTTCTCGATGACAACGCTCATCATGGTGCCGCCCATGGAGAAGGGGCGGGGCTCCACGGCCTTGACAGTGCCGGAAACGCTGGCATGAATGGGTGCGGAAACGAAACCGCCGGGCTCGCCGATCAGCTGGCCCACAGTCACCTTGTCGCCCACGGAAACCACGGGCTTGCAAGGCGCACCGATGTGCATAGACATGGGAATGACCACCTCAGCCGGCGCTGCCAGCTGCTCGATGGCCTTTTCATTGGTCGCGGCCTTCATGTCGTTGGGATGAACGCCGCCAAAGAAAGCTTGTGCCATTGTCTTTCACCTCATCTTACTTCACGGGCAGCCCTATGCTACCCCATACTGAAGATAATATTACAACAAATCCGGCTCTTTGTCCACCCCTATCCTGTGGGATTTGCGACAAATTTTGACAAATTGTGAATAAAAATGTCGCAAAGAAGCCTCGCCTTGCTCTCCGTTGGGGCGACGGGCGCTCATTCCCCTTGTTTTTTGCCGGCAGATGTGGTAAATATATAATACATATTATATTGTAAAGGGCGATCAAACTATGCTGAATCGAATAGAACTGAAACAGGGAGCCAAGGCCATCACCCGCTCGGCCAGCGTGTCGGCCTACAGGTTCACGTTTATTTATCTACTGGTGGTGGCGGTGCTGAACGGCGCGGACAACTACATGCGCCTGACGGATTCGCTGGTGGTGTATATGGGCGGGCAGTTCGTCAACATCGGCGCGTACCTCCCCTTCACCCACGCCCCCTTCCCCACCGCGGCGGTGGTGTTCGTGGGGGTGCTGGTGTGGCTGCTGGGTAGCGTGCTGCAGGCCGGATGGGTGCTGTACCATCAGGGGGTGCGGCGGGGCGAAGAGATGCCCTACTCCACCCTGTTCGACGGCTTCGGCTTCACGGGGAAGATCATTCTGCTGAATCTGGTGATGGGGCTGTTCGTCTTTCTGTGGTCGCTGCTGCTGGTGATCCCGGGCATCATCGCCATCTATCGCTACCGGTTCGCCCTGTATAACCTGTGCGAGAATCCGGAACTGGGCGTTATGGACGCGCTGCGGCTCAGCAAGCAGCAGACCGTGGGCTTTAAGCTGGATCTTTTTGTGCTGGACGTGACCTTTATCGGCTGGGGCCTCCTCTGCGGGCTGACGCTGGGCATTCTCTCCATCTGGATCCAGCCCTACATCCAGCAGACGGATCTGGCTTACTTCGACGCCATTCGGGCAGCCAAGGGCATGAACGGCGTCGATGCGGCTGAGGACGACGGCTTCCGGCCGGACGACAGGTTTTGATTTGACAGATTGAGGACAGCGGGCAGCCGCTGTCCTTTTTTGTTGGCGGGCAAGGGCGCAATTTTCTTGAAAAGGGGCGGGGAATACGGTATAATGGGGCTACAAACCCCACGGAGGTGCGACTATGGAGCGTATCAGCAAGGAAAACTACTATCTGGACATCGCTCAGACGGTTTTGGAGCGAGCCACCTGCCTGCGCCGGATCTATGGCGCCATCATCGTGAAAAACGATGAGATCATCTCCACAGGCTACAACGGCGCCCCCCGCGGCCGGCGCAACTGCGTGGACATGGGCTACTGCACCAGAGAAGCCTTGCGGGTGCCCCGCGGGGAGCGGTATGAGCTGTGCCGCAGCGTCCACGCCGAGGCCAACGCCATCATCTCCGCCTCCCGTCGGGACATGGTGGGCGGCACGCTGTATCTGGTGGGCAAAAACGCCCAGACCGGCGAAATTCTGGGGGACGCCACAAGCTGCGCCATGTGCCGCAGACAGGTCATCAACGCAGGCATTGCACGGGTGGTCATCCGCAAGACGCCCACGGAGTTTGACGTAGTGGACGTGTCGGACTGGGTGGCCGGAGACGACCTGCCCTTTTCGGAGAATATCGGCGGATGATATGGCCGGCGAAAGGCTTGCCGCCTACGGGCGACAAGCTCTGCGTGACTTTTTTGTGTTTTTTCGGCGGAGCCGAACATTATATAGGATAAAAATGAATAAAGGAGTGCGGTAAGAATGTTGAACGAAAGGAAGACGGAAGCCTACTGCGCCATTCTGGCGGAGGAGCTTCTACTGGCCACAGGGTGTACGGAGCCCATCGCCGTTGCGTATTGTGCTGCAAAGCTGCGCGAGGTGCTGGGCGGTAAACCGGAAAAAGTGCTGGCAGAGGTCAGCGGCAACATCCTGAAAAACGTGAAGTCTGTGGTAGTGCCCAACACCGGCGGGCGGCGGGGCATCGACGCCGCCATCGCCGTGGGCATCGTGGCGGGGGACGCAGACGCCGAGCTGCAGGTGCTGGCCAGGGTCACGGAGGAGGATGAAGGCCACATCCAGTCGTATCTGGACGGCACGGACATCACCGTCGCCTGCCCCGAAACGCCTTGCATGCTGGACATCCGCCTTACCGGTTGGTTGGGCGAACACAAGGCCGTGACCCGCGTGGCCAACAACCACACGAATCTGGTCTATATGGAAAAGGACGGTCAAGTCCTGCTGGAAAAGCCCATGAGCGCCTCTGCCGAGGACAATCTGCAGGACAAGAGCGTTCTGAATGTGAAAGACATTCTTACCTTTATTGAAACCGTACCCATTGCGCGCATCCGCCCTCTCATCAGCCGACAGATCGAGTGCAACGGCGCCATTGCCGCCGAGGGGCTGCGGGGGAGCTGGGGCGCCAACATCGGCTCCACCCTCCTCTCCACCGGCAGCGGCATTGAGACCGAAGCCCGCGCCTGGGGCGCCGCCGGCTCCGATGCCCGCATGAACGGCTGCGAGATGCCCGTGGTCATCTGCTCCGGCAGCGGCAACCAGGGCATCACCGCCTCCGTGCCCGTGTGGCGCTACGGCCTGTTCATGGGCGCAAGCGAGGAGAAAATTCTGCGGGCGGTGGCGCTGTCTGACCTCATCACCATCCACCAGAAGACCGGCATCGGCCGGCTGAGCGCCTACTGCGGCGCGGTGTCCGCCGGCGTGGGGGCGGGGTGCGGCATTGCGTGGCTGCGGGGCGCCGATTACGACGGCGTGAGCCACACGATCTGCAACGCCGTGGCCATGATCTCCGGCTGCATCTGCGACGGCGCCAAGGCAAGCTGTGCCAGCAAGATCGCCATGGCCATCGGCACGGGTATTCTGGGGTACAATATGTATCTCGGCGGCAATAATTTCCACCCCGGCGACGGCATTGAGGGCGCGGACGTGGAGGACACCATCCGCAACGTGGGCATTCTGGCCTCCAAGGGGATGCACGAAACCGACCGGGTGATTTTGAATATTATGACGGGAAGATAAGTATATAAATGGTATAAAACAGGCAAGTGCAGCATTGGGCACCTGCCTGTTTTTTTAGAGAGGATACGGATTGCCACACCGGTGTGCGCGTCGGTTCGCAATGACATTTTTAAGGGGGCAGCGGGGTGTGAAAACGGGCGGGGGTCTCCCCCGCCCGTTTGGCTTGCAGCTCTTATTTTTTTATTTATATTCCGGAGCGTCAGGGGTGCGGCGATAGAGGAGGGGGCGACCTTCGGAGTCTACCAGCACGGTAAGGCCGCCGGAGCTGCCGCTGGCGTGATAGAGGTACTGCACACCGGTCAAGGTGTCCACCCAGACCTCCGAGCAGGTGATGATGCCGCTCTCCTCCAGCACCTTCACGAAGCGGTCGGTGTTTTCCTTCCTGGCCATTTTTTACGCCTCCGGCTTGTCGCCGAGAATGGTTTTGGCGCTGGCGGCCAGACCCGCAAGACCTTGAATTTCGCTGGGAATGATGAGCTTGGTGGCCTTGCCGTCGGCCACCTTCTCCAGCGCCTCCAGCGCCTTGAGTTTGATGACCTGATCGTTGGGAGCGGCTTCGTTGAGCAGCTTCAAAGAGTCGGCCATGGCCTGCTGCACCTTCAGAATGGCGGTGGCTTCGCCCTCGGCCTGCAGGATGCGCGCCTGCTTGGCGGCGTCGGCCTGCAGCAGAACGGACTGCTTCTCGCCCTCGGCGATGAGCACCTTGCTGGCCTTTTCGCCCTCGGCCTGCAGGATGGACTCGCGGCGCTCGCGCTCGGCCTTCATCTGCTTTTCCATGGCGTTCTGGATCTCGCGGGGCGGCAGGATGTTCTTCAGCTCCACGCGGTTGACCTTAATGCCCCAGGGGTCGGTGGCTTCGTCCAGAATGGCGCGCATTTTGGCGTTGATGGTGTCGCGGCTGGTGAGGCTCTGATCCAGCTCCAGCTCGCCGATGATGTTGCGCAGGGTAGTGGCGGTGAGGTTCTCAATGGCGCTCATGGGGTACTCCACGCCGTAGGTGTAGAGCTTGGGATCGGTGATCTGGAAGTAGATCACGGTGTCAATCTGCATGGTGACGTTATCCTTGGTGATGACGGGCTGGGGGTCGAAGTCCGCCACCTGCTCTTTAAGGCTCACCTTTTTCACCACGCGCTCAATGAACGGCAGCTTCAGGTGCAGACCCACGCCCCACACGGCATGAAAGGCACCCAGACGCTCCACCACATAGGCCTTGGACTGCTGCACGACGTGGATGTTGCTGACGATAAGGATCAGCACCAGCACGATCAGGATCACCAGCGCAACGGTTCCGGCATTGAAATTCGAGAATAAATTGCCCATTTTTGTTCCTCCTTGATTCTACATAATATGTGTATACTTTTTTGATTTTATAATTTTTCCACAAAGAGCTTTACGCCCTCCATGCGCACGATGCGCACCATGGCGTCCTCCGGCAGCACCTCGCCGCTTTCGCTGCGGGCAGACCAGGTTTTCCCCTCCACATATACGGCGCCGGCGGACTCGTTATTATCAATGGTTTCGGTCACGCGGGCTTCTTTTCCCAGCACGGCGTCGGCGTTGGTGGGGACGATGCTCCTGGCCATCATTTTGCGCACCAGCGGACGGGTGGCCAGCAGCGCTGCAATGGACACCACGAAAAACAGCGTCACCTGCAGCCAGACGGCTCCGCCGCAGATGGCGGCGATGAGCCCCGCCGCGCTGCCCAACACGAACCAGATGGACGTCAGCCCCGCCGTGGCCGCTTCCACGATGCCGAAGACCACCATGGCGGCGATCCAGATCACAGTTGCCATGTCCGTTGTTCCTCCTTTCAGGAAAAGCCCCATAAGACCCGCCAGCAGCGCCACACCCAGCAGGATGCCGCCGGCCAGCCACTTATTGCGGGGCGAGAGATTATTGACGAATGCGGAAACCGACGTCCGCAGGGAGCCGGCAGGCGCCGTTTCCCGGGAAATGGGGGCACTCTCCCCCTGCTCGAACAGGTCGTTGAGGGTGACGTGGTACTGCCGGCAGATGAACAGCAGCTTCTCCACCTCGGGGTAGCCCTTGCCGGACTCCCACTTGCTCACCGCCTGACGCGACACCTGCAGCTGCTCGGCAAACTGCTCCTGCGTCAGGCCGCTGCTGCGGCGCAGAAGCTGCAATCGTTCTCCAAAAGCCATGGTTTTCCTCTCCTTCTTTGACTTAATAGTACCAGAAAAGCAGGGGTTTGTCTATCAACCTGTAGTTACAGACAAAAATTTTTCGCCGCAACCCTGGGTTGCGCCCCTTCTCGGGCGTCCCTCGCGTGCCCTTCCCTGCTGCTTTCACGGATCTATCGCGTTGGGTGGCCTTTTTCTCCATTATACAGGAAGTTCGCCCCGCGCACCACTGTTTTTTCTTGCACTTTCCGCATTTATATCCTATACTGTTGGCAGAAAGAAAACGTGCTTGAGGTATGCTTTTATGGCAAGATATATGATCCCCTGCCTGCTGGGGCTGGAAAAATTAGTGGGCGACGAGGTGAAGCGGCTGGGGCTGAAGAATGTCCGGGTGGAAAACGGGCGCATTTTCTGCGACGGCACCGATACCGACTGCGCACGGCTCAACATTAACCTCCGCTGTGGCGCACGGGTGCTGCTGGTGCTGGGCGAATTCCCCGCCCGCAGCTTTGAGGAGCTGTTTCAGGGGGTGAAGGCCATTGCTTGGGAGGACTATATCCCCAAGGACGGCGCCTTCCCCGTGAAGGGCTACTCCATCACCAGCCAGCTTCACTCCGCTCCCGCGTGCCAGTCCATCGTGAAAAAGGCCATGGTGGAGCGGCTGAAAGGGCGCTACGGGCTGGAGCAGTTTCCGGAAACGGGGGCGAAATACCAGGTGCGGTTCTCTCTTTTCAAGGATCAGGCGGTCATCGGGCTGGACGGCTCCGGCGAGGGGCTTTATAAGCGGGGCTACCGCGCCGTGGGCGTGGAGGCGCCCCTGCGGGAAACGCTGGCGGCGGCCATGGTGCTGCTGTCCCGCTATCGGGGGCGCGACCCCTTCTGCGACCCCTTCTGCGGCAGCGGCACCATCCCCATCGAAGCGGCGCTCATCGCCAAAAACCGCGCCCCGGGGCTGGAGCGCAGCTTTGACGCGCAGAAATGGGCATTCCTGCCCCAGAGCGCATGGCTGGATGCCGCCGAGGAGGCCATGGACAAGGAGTTCCACGGGAAATACGACATCTGGGGCGGGGACATCGACCCCCGCGCCGTGGACATTGCCCGCAGCAACGCCGCGAAAGCGGGCGTGGAGGACTGCATCCGCTTCGAGGTGGCGGACATGAAGGACTTCCGGCGGGATAACCCATACGGCCGGCTGGTGACCAACCCGCCCTACGGCGAGCGGCTCATGGATCGGGCGGAAGCGGAGGCGCTGTATCGGGAGCTGGGGCGCGTATGGCAGCGGCTGCCCGACGGCTGGCGGACGCTGGTGCTCAGCAGCCATACGGAGTTTGAGCGCACCTTCGGGCGTCCGGCGGACAAGAAAAGAAAGCTGTATAACGGGATGCTCAAGTGCGATCTGTTTATGTATGGGAAGGTGTGATGGGGCACGGATTGCCACGGCCAGCGTTCGCGCCGGCCATGCAATGACACGGCTCTTGCAAGGGCTTCGGCACAAGACCGGGCGGTGGGGTGAAGTTACCCCGCCCTACGGACAACAAGCAGCGCCTGCGGGCGGGACGATGTGGGCATCGTCCCCCCGCGCGGAGCGTGAGGTGCGGCGCATGAATGCCGAACGGGTTTGCCTGCATTTTGTGCGCCGGCCGGGATGATTTGTTTTCAATTTATACACAAATTCTATTTTTTGCCTGCTATAATTGACCTATGTGTTCTTATTCTTTTCCACATTTGGAGGGTCTTATGAAACATATTTTCATTATCAATCCCACTGCCGGCAAGTCCGACAGCCGCCAGCGGATCTATGACATGGCGGATTCTCTGCGCACCCGGCACGACCTGGATGTGCAGTGCATTCTCACCAAGCGGCAGGGGCACGCCACGGAGCTGGCCAAAAAGCTCTGCCAGACCGGCGAGGAGCTGCGGTTTTACGCCTGCGGCGGCGACGGCACCGTGAACGAAGTGGCCAACGGCATCATCGGCTTTGATAACGCCGCCATGAGCGTCATCCCCATCGGCACGGGTAACGATTTTCTCAAGAATTTCGGCAGCGACATCAGCAAATTCCGCGACGCTGAGAACCTGTGGAACGGCCCCCAGTTCCCCATAGACGCCATTCAGGTCAACGACCGTATTGCCCTGACCATCGCCTGCTCCGGCATCGACGCAAGGGTAGCCAACGATGTGCATAAATTCAGCGAAAGCCCCATTCTGGACGGCAAGAGCAGCTACATCGTGGCGCTGGCGGCCAACTTCCTCTTCAAAGGCATCGGCTCCCACTGGACAGTGTCGCTGGACGGCGTGGCCGAGGAGAAGGACTACTCTCTGGTGGCCGTGTGCAACGGGCGCTATTACGGCGGCGGCTTCATGCCCGTGGCCGAGGCGCGGATGGACGACGGCGTGCTGAACACGCTGATGGTGGACAAGGTTTCCCGCATGACGTTTTTGAAATTTGTGGGGCCGTACTCCAAGGGCGGCTACGACCGGTTCCCCCATCTGGCGCGCTGCTCCACTGCCAAGGACATCATCATCTCCTCCAAGAAAAAGGACATCACCACCTGTCTGGACGGCGAGTGCATCACTACCGACTATGTGCACATCCGTCTGGCGGACAAAAAGCTGAATTTCTTCGGCCCCGAGGGCTGCGACTGCAACGCCACCGCCCGCAGCGTCACCCCCGCCGGGGCGGAAATGTGAACTTTTTGTTATTTTCCAAATTACCCCTTGAAAAAAAACATAGATGTGGTATTATTATCAGCGTTAGCACTCCAGTGTTTTGAGTGCTAACACTGAATTTGTTTTTTAATATAAGGATATAAGGAGGAAATAATCATGAAACTGACACCGCTTTCCGATCGGGTCGTGCTGAAGATGACGGAAGCTGAGGAGACCACCAAGGGCGGCATCATCCTCACCGGCTCCGCCAAGGAGAAGCCCTCTGTGGCGGAAGTCATCGCCGTAGGCCCCGGCGGCATGGTGGACGGCAACCCCGTGACCATGACCGTGAAGCCCGGCGACAAGGTCATCACCGATAAGTACGCCGGCACCAAGATCACCCTGGACGAGGTAGAGTACATCATCGTGAAGCAGGGCGACATCCTGGCCATCGTAGAGTAAGAAACTTCTGCGCTGTCATTGCGAGACCAGTCCGCAGACTGGTCGTGGCAATCCGTTCTCCCCGGCCTTATGCAAAGGGTATTACGGATTCCCACGGTCGCTTCGCTCCCTCGGAATGACATTCTTTTGTAAAATCGTTATCTGCAATATAGGAGGCAATCAATATGTCTAAAATTATTAAGCGCGGCGACGAGGCCCGGAAGGCTCTGGAGTCCGGCGTCAATCAGCTGGCCGATACCGTAAAGGTCACCCTGGGCCCCAAGGGCCGCAATGTGGTGCTGGATAAGAAGTTCGGCTCTCCCCTGATCACCAACGACGGCGTGTCCATCGCCAAGGAGATCGAGCTGGACGATCCCTTTGAGAACATGGGCGCGCAGCTGGTGCGGGAGGTTTCCACCAAGACCAACGATGTGGCCGGCGATGGCACCACCACCGCCACCCTGCTGGCGCAGGCCATGGTGCGGGAGGGTCTGAAGAATCTGGCCGCCGGCGCCAACCCCATCGTTATGAAGAAGGGCATGGCCAAGGCCGTGGAGGCCGCGGTGGCGTCTATCCACGCCCAGAGCCAGAAGGTGAACGGCTCCGATGACATTGCAAGAGTGGGCACCGTGTCCTCCGGCGACGCTTTCATCGGCAAGCTCATTGCCGAGGCCATGGAGAAGGTCAGCTCTGACGGCGTGATCACCATTGAGGAGTCCAAGACCGCCGAGACTTACAGCGAGGTGGTGGAGGGCATGATGTTCGACCGCGGCTACATCACCCCCTATATGGTCACCGACACCGAGAAGATGGAGGCCGTCATCGACGACGCCTACATTCTCATTACCGACAAGAAGATCTCCGTCATTTCCGAGATCCTGCCCCTGCTGGAGCAGCTGGTGCAGGCGGGCAAGAAGCTGTTCATCATCGCCGAGGACGTGGAGGGCGAGGCTCTGAGCACCCTCATCGTGAACCGTCTGCGCGGCACGCTGAACGTGGTGTGCGTGAAGGCGCCCGGCTTCGGCGACCGCCGCAAGGAAATGCTGCAGGACATCGCCATCCTCACCGGCGGCCAGGTCATCAGCGAGGAGCTGGGTCTGACGCTGAAGGATGCCACCGTGGATATGCTGGGTCGCGCCCGTCAGGTGAAGGTCACTAAGGAGAACACCATCATCGTGGACGGCGCCGGCGACAAGCAGGCCATTGCCGACCGCGTGGCGCAGATCCGCAGCCAGATCGGCATGACCACCAGCGAGTATGACAAGGAGAAGCTGCAGGAGCGGCTGGCCAAGATGGCCGGCGGCGTGGCTGTCATCAAGGTGGGTGCTGCTACCGAGACCGAGATGAAGGAGAAGAAGCTGCGCATCGAGGATGCGCTGAACGCCACCAAGGCCGCCGTGGAAGAGGGCATCGTGGCCGGCGGCGGCACCATCTATGTGAACACCATCCCCGCCGTCACCGCATTGCTTGACAAGGTGGAGGGCGACGAGAAGACCGGCGTGCAGATCGTGGCCAAGGCTCTGGAGGAGCCTATCCGCCAGATCGCGGCCAACGCAGGTCTGGACGGCTCCGTCATTCTGGAGAAGGTTCGCTCCTCCGGCAAGGCCGGCTACGGCTTCGACGCCTACAAGGAGGAATATTGCGACATGATCGCCGCCGGCATCGTGGATCCCGCCAAGGTGACCCGCTCCGCTCTGGAGAACGCCGCAAGCGTGTCCGGCATGGTGCTGACCACCGAGTCTCTGGTGGCCGACAAGCCCCAGCCTGCCGCACCCGCAGCGCCCGCACCCGACATGGGCGGCATGGGCGGCATGTATTGATTTTTTCACAAAACGCAAGAAGTGCGCTGCAAAAGCAGCGCACTTCCCTTTTTATCCCTTAGCCAGCGCCTTTTCCAGCCAGTTTTTGCCGTCTACGAAGCGGGAGACGACGAATGAGGCCACATAGTCGCCGGAGGAGTTTATCATGGTGGCCGGCGGGTCTACCAGATTGCCGATGGCCACCAGTATGGGGAAGGCCAGCTCCATCTGCGTGGGGAAAAAGATGGAACAGATGATATACTCGCCTATGTAGCCGCCCCCGGGCACACCCGACATGCCCACGGAGGACAGCACCGCCACCAGCACCACCGGCAGGAGTTTACTCCAGCTCAGCTCCTGTCCGAACACGCCCCACACGAAGGCCACCTTCAGCACGCAGCTGAAGCATGAGCCGTCCATGTGCATGGTGGCGCCCAGAGGGATCACCATTTCGGATACGTCGCGGCTGACCCCCGTCTGCTCCGCCGCCTCCAGATTGGTGGGGATGGCGGCAACAGACGAGCAGGTGCCCAGGGACACCACCGCCGGCTTCGTGATGTGGCGCAGCATGACTCCCACCCCTCGCCGACCGCCGCCGAAGCGGGCAAACAGCGGGAACGCCGTGAATAGATACACGAGGCACAGCGGGTAGTACACCGCCAGCGCACGCCCATAGGCTCCTGCGATCTGCGGCCCATAAGTGGCCACCAGGTCGGCAAATATGGCGAAGAAGGCCACGGGGGCGTAGTATGTAACGATCTTCACAAACTTCAGCATAACCTCCGTGAGGCTCTCCAGCCACTTGCCCACGGCGGTTTCTCGGCCGCCTGCCATGTTCACGGCGAAGCCAAACAGCACCGAGAACACGATGAGCGGCAGCATGGCCTTGCGGCTCAGCAGACCCGCAAAGTCCCCCACGGTGAAGAAGTTCACGATCAGCTCCGACACCGAGGCGTACTCCCCCATCTCCTCCGACGGGATCTCCTGCCACGGCACCGGCACCGGCGGCACCACCTTCATCAGGGCGAACATAATGACCGCCGCGATAAGCCCCGTCACCACGAACACCGCCACCGTGACGCCCATGATCCTGCCGGCGCGGCGCATGCTCTTCATGCCCGCCACGGCGCCGGCGATGGAGGCAAACACCAGCGGCACCACCACGCAGAACATCATGTTGATGAACACCGTGCCCAGGGGTTTGATGGCGGCGGCCGCCTCGGGCAACAGCCGGCCCAGCACGCAGCCCAGCAGCATGCTCAGCAGCATTACGCCCAGAAACCCATAGTTTTTCAGGACAGATTTCTTTTCCATAGGCTCTCTCCTTTCCGTGCCCCAGCCTATGCCGCGGCTGACGCAGCGGTGTCTGTCCGGCGGATGTGGCGAGGAAAAACGCTGAAAAATCCACGGTTTTTTGAAAAAAAGAATTGACAAGCCCCGCCGATTATGGTAACATAATTCTTGCCTGTCAGGGATAAACTATATGGCGGCGTAGCTCAGTTGGCTAGAGCATGCGGTTCATACCCGCAGTGTCACCGGTTCAAATCCAGTCGCCGCTACCATGTTCCCTGAGATGCAGGGCATCTCAGGGAACTCCCTTTCAGACGCACGGCCCGTTGGTCAAGTGGTTAAGACACGGCCCTTTCACGGCTGTAACATGGGTTCGAGTCCCGTACGGGTCACCACGTCGGCAGCCCGTCAGGGCCGCCGACAATATGGAGGCTTAGCTCAGCTGGTTAGAGCGCCTGCTTCACACGCAGGAGGTCACTGGTTCGAGTCCAGCAGTCTCCACCAAAAAAATCCAAGGATCGCAATGATCCTTGGATTTTTTTATTTGCCCCGCCGGCGGCGGAAATCGTCTTGACATCCGCCCCGTTTTCCCCTACAATGAAGCCAAGCTCCTGACGCCGAAAACTCTTCTTGAGGCGGAAGATGCGCCATAATAAAAATGCCCGCCCAGTGGCGGGTCTTGTGGTCGTGTCGCAGAAGCGATGCGGCTTTTTTGCTGCAAAAAATCAAGGAGGTCGAGCCTATGGATACCCGCGTTGCGCTCATCGGCATCATCGTGGAGGAGGATTCGTCCGTGGCGGCGCTGAACGAGCTGCTGCACCGGTACGCCCCCTACATCATCGGCCGTATGGGGCTGCCCTACCGGCAAAAGGGCGTGAGCGTCATCTCCGTGGTGCTGGACGCCCCGCAGGACGTCATTTCCGCCCTCAGCGGCCAGATCGGGCGCCTGTCCGGCGTCAGCGCCAAGACCCAGTATTCCCATGTCATCACCCCCGCCGACTGAACCCATGAAAGGAGTATTTCCCATGAAAAAGATCATTTCCCTGCTGCTGGCTTTTGTGCTGGCGCTGAGCCTTGCCGCCTGCGCCGCGACGCAGACCAAGCCCTATGAATCCGTCAACATCCGCCTGGGCGGCCTGAAAGGCCCCACCTCCATGGGCATGGCCAAGCTGCTGGATGACGCCGAAAACGGCCGCACCGCCAACACCTACACCTTCACCATGACCCCCTCCGCCGGTGAGCTGACGCCCCAGCTCATCAAGGGCGAGCTGGACATTCTGGCCGTGCCCGTGAACGTGGCTTCCATTCTGTACAACCAGACTGAGGGTTCCGAACAGCTTGTGGCCGCCAGCACGCTGGGTGTGCTGTATATCACGGAAAAAGGCGGCGAGACCGTGACGGACGTGCGATCGCTGGCCGGCAAGACCCTCTACGCCACTGGCAAGGGCGCCACCCCCGAATACGCCCTGACCTATCTGCTGGCGCAGAACGGCCTGACCCTCGGCGAAGACGTCACCGTGGAGTGGAAGAGCGAGCCTTCCGAGATCGTAGCGCTCATGGCGCAGGAGGAGCACGCCATCGCCATGCTGCCCCAGCCCTTCGTCACCGTGGCACAGGGCAAGCTGGAGGGGCTGCGGGTGGCGCTGGATCTGTCCGCCCAGTGGGACACGCTGGGGCTTGACAGCCGCCTCATCACCGCCGGTCTTCTGGTGCGCAAGGACTTTGCCGACGAGCACCCCGAAGCCGTGGCCAAATTCCTGGAGGAATACGCCGCCAGCACGGATTACGCCAACTCTAACCCCGCCGAAACCGCCGCTTTAGTGGAAAAGCTGAACATCGTGAACGCCGCCGTGGCGGAAAAGGCGCTGCCGAAGTGCAATCTTGTATGCATTACCGGCGCGGAGATGAAGACCGCCGTCAGCGGCTACTTGCAGACCCTCTATGATCTGAAGCCCGACGCCGTAGGCGGCGCCATGCCCGGCGACGGCTTTTACTGGCTGGGCGCATGAAAAATGAGCGCTTGCAGCGCCTGTTAGCCGCCGCGCTGGCGGTGGCGGTGTGGCAGGCGGCGTCCATGGCCGTTGGCTCCTCCCTGCTGCTGGCCTCGCCGGTGCAGGTGGCGGCGCGGCTTGCCGCCCTGCTGCCCACGGCCGCCTTTTGGCAGACGATCTTCTTCAGCCTTCTGCGCATTGCCGGCGGCTTTCTGCTGGCGCTGGTGCTGGCCGCCGTGCTGGCGCTGGCTGCCGGACGGCTGCGCGTCGTCGAAATTCTTTTGCAGCCCTATGTGCTGGCCATCAAGTCCGTGCCGGTGGCGTCGTTCATCATCTTGGCGCTGATCTGGCTGAAAACGTCCCATCTCTCCCTGTTCATCTCCTTTCTCATGGTCTTCCCCGCGCTCTACACCAACATTCTGGTGGGCATCAAGAGCGCCGACGGGCAGCTTCTGGAGATGGCGCAGGTCTTCCGCGTGCCGTGGAAGCGGCGGCTGCGGATGATCTATCTCCCCGCCATCCGCCCGTTTTTGCTGGCCGGCAGCGCCACCGCCCTAGGCATGAGCTGGAAGGCCGGCGTGGCGGCGGAGGTCATCGGCGTGGTGAGCGGCTCCATCGGCGAGCGGCTGTACGACGCGAAAATCTACCTGCAAACCGCCGATCTGCTGGCGTGGACGGTGGTCATCGTGGCCATGAGCGCCGGTTTTGAGTGGCTGATGCTGCGGCTGCTGCGGCGCGTATTTCGCACGCTGGGAGGTGATGCGGCATGCTGACCGTTTCCCATCTTTGCAAGTCCTTCAGCGGCAAGGCCGTGCTGGAGGACGTGTCCCTCACCCTTTCCCCGCAGCAGACCGTCTGCCTCATGGCGCCCTCCGGTCGGGGCAAGACCACCCTTTTGCGGTGCATAGCCGGTCTGGAAAAGCCCGACGGCGGCGCCGTTATGGGCGTTCCGGAGCGCATAGGCTATGTGTTTCAGGAGGATCGCCTGTGCGACGGTTTCTCCGCCGCAGACAATGTGCGCCTCGTCACCGGAAATGCCCTTTCCGACGCGGAGATCAGCCGCCACCTGACCGAATTGGGCTTAGGCGACAGCCTGCGTCAGCCCGTGCGGGAGCTGTCCGGCGGCATGCGCCGGCGGGCGGCCATTTGTCGGGCGGTGTGCTTCGGCGGCGGGCTTCTGCTGCTGGATGAGCCGTTCAAGGGGCTGGATGACGTTCTGCGCCGGCAGACGGCGGACTATATTCTCCGCCACCGCGGCGAGGCCGCCATCCTGTGCGTCACCCACGATCGGGCGGACGCCGCCGCCCTTGGGGCGGACATTATCACGCTTTAGTATTTCCCCTTTTCAAATTTCGCAGGGAGAGTTCGTTCTCATGAACGTCCTCTCCCTGCGGTGTTTTTTTCGGTGAGCAATAAATAAGCGGGCAAAATTGCCTGCCCCTACGGCCGCATATCAACCTGTCTTCGTTTTACTCCAGCGGCTCGCCCAGCGCTTCCAACCGCTCCACCAGCTCGTCGGCCAGATCCTCCAGCTCCTCGTGTCGCTCGGCCCAGTCCACGAACTCCTCGCTGGTTTCGTCCTCCGGCTCGTCCTCGTCCATGACCTCCAGCTCCTCCCGCACATCCGCAAGATACGCTCGCAGCTCCTCCGGCTCCATGGTTTCGGGGTCTCTGAAAATATCCATTTTCCGCACCTCCTGCGCTTTTTTTCGATTGTGCCATATCCACGCCGGATTTGCAAGCAAATTCCCCGATTTCTTTTCATATACAAAGAGAAAAGCCCTCCTAGTCGGAGAGCTTTTCTCTTTACTTTTTCAGCCGCTTGTCGCAGCGGATGGCCAGCTTCGTGCCGATGGTCTGCAGGATCTGCACCAGCAGCACCAGCAGCACCACCGCCGCCAGCATCACCAGATACTTATAGCGATAGTAGCCGTAGTCGATGGCGATCTTGCCCAGGCCGCCGCCGCCGATGATGCCGCTCATGGCGGAGTAGCCCAAAATCGTCGTCAGGGCGATGGTCACGTTCTGCAGCAGGCTGGGAACGCTTTCGGGGATCATCACCCTGCAGATGATCTGCACGGGGGTGGCGCCCATGCTCTGCGCCGCCTCGATGATGTTGGGATCCACCTCACGGAGGCTCCCCTCCACCAGCCGGGCGATGAACGGAAACGCCGCCACCACCAGCGGAACGATAGTCGCCGTCGTGCCCACCGCCGTGCCGATGATGAGCCGCGACAGGGGGAACACCATGATCATCAAAATCAGAAACGGCACCGAGCGCAGCAGGTTGATGATGACGTTCAGCACATGCAGCACGCCCTTGGGCAGGGGCAGCACGCCGCCCTTTTCGCCCGCCACCAGCAGCACGCCCAGGGGCAGGCCGATGACGGTAGCCAGAAGCGTTGACAGCAGCGTCACATAGAGCGTTTCCCAAATGGCAAAGGGGATCTGGGGCAGCACGGCCTGCAGCTCCGCCAGCGAATCTGCAGAAAACAGATCATTATACATGGTGCTCCACCTCCTCTACCTGAATGTTGGGATACGCTTTGATAAACTCTACGGCGCGGTCAAAATGCGCGTTGGGAATGCCCAGCAGCATGCTGCCGTAGACCTCCCGAGAAAGCTGCTGGGTGCTGGCGGAAATGACGTTGCAGTAAATGCTCTCCTCCGCTGCCAGACGGGCCACCAGCGGGATGCCCGTGGTCTGGCTGTCGCGGAAAATGAGCCGCACGCGACGCTCCTCTGCAGGGTCGGACACCAGCGCATCCGCCCCGCCGGGGAACACCAGCCGCCGGCCGGCGGCGGACTTGGGAGCGGCAAACACCGCCGACACCAGGCCCTCCTCGGCCACTTCGCCGCCATCCAGAATGGCGACCTTGTCACAAATTTCCTTCACCACGCTCATCTGGTGGGTAATGATGACCACGGTGATGCCCAGCTTGCGGTTAAGCTCCCGAATGAGCTGGAGGATCTGGTGGGTGGTGTTGGGGTCAAGGGCGCTGGTAGCCTCGTCGCACAGCAGCACCTTGGGCTGGGTGGCCAGGGCGCGGGCAATGGCGATGCGCTGCTGCTGGCCGCCGGAGAGCTGGGCGGGGTAGGCGTTTGCCTTGTCTGGCAGACCCACCAGCTCCAAAAGCTCTCGGGCGCGCTTCTCGGCGTCGGCCTTCTTCATGCCCGCCAACTCCATGGGGAAGCACACGTTGCGCAAGCAGGTGCGCTGCATCAGCAGGTTAAAGTGCTGGAAGATCATGGTGATCTCCCGCCGCGCCTGCCGCAGCTCCTTGGCGGACATTTTCTCCAGCTCCTGTCCGTCCACCCATATCTCGCCCGAGGTCGGCCGCTCCAGCAGATTCATGCATCGCACCAGCGTGCTCTTACCGGCGCCGCTCATGCCGATGATGCCGTATACTTCGCCTTTTTCTATCGTGAGGGAAACATCCTTCAGCGCTTCCACTTCTCCCCCACCGGAGTCAAACGTTTTACATATATGTTTAAGCTCTATCATGTCTGTTTCCCTCGTTTCAAAATTACTTCTTCAGCGCGTCCAGAGAGGTCTGCTTGCCGCCGTAGAGACCCATAGGCTCCACATGGATGGTGGCGACGGACACGATGTGGGTGCCCTGCTGGGCGTTGAAGTCCTCCAGATAGGGCAGGTGCTGGAAGTAGTTGGCGTCCACGGTGCCGTCCTCTACCACGGTGTTGGGCACAACGTAGTCATTGTAGCTCTGGATGTCCAGGGTGATGCCCTTGTCAGCCAGGATGGTCTTGGCGATCTCCAGGATCTCGGCGTGGGGCGTGGGGGAGGCGGCAATGGTGATGGTGGTGCCCTTCAGGGCGTCGTAGTCAACGGAGGCGTCATAGCCATCGGTGGGGGCGGTGACGGTGCTGACCACAGAGCCGGCGTACTTCTCAGTGATGAAGTCGGCCACCTGCTTGCTCTCCAGCGCGGCCTTCAGAGCCAGGATCTTGGGCAGGTTCTCGTTGCCTTCCTTCACGCAGAGGATGTTGCCGTAGGCGGAGGAGGAGCCTTCAATGGCCAGGGCGTCCTTCAGGGGATTGAGGCCGGCGTTGATGGCGTAGTTGGAGTTGATAACGGCGTAGTCCACGTCCTGCTTCACGTTGGGGAGCTGGGCGGCTTCAGCCTCCACGATCTCCACGTTGTAGGGGTTCTCCACGATATCCTTCTTGGTGGCGGTGATGCCGGCGCCGTCCTTCAGCTTGATGATGCCCTGCTGCTCCAGCAGAAGAAGCGCGCGGGCTTCGTTGGTGGTGTCGTTGGGCACGGCGATCTGGATAGTGGCGGACTTTTTGCCGCAACCGGTGAGAGCCAGCGCCAGCGTCAGTGCGAGTGCCAGCACGAGAGCGGTGAGCTTGGTAGTCTTTTTCATAGTCAAAATCTCCTTTGTATTTTGTATATTATTTGTTTTAATGGGTCGATCTGTGGTGTGTATAAATCATCTTGTGTCCTGAGGACACATTCGCCTGCCGGCGCTAAAAAACTTCTTCATGGAATCGTCCTCCTTCGGTGAAAAATAAAAAGCGGGAAGCCGATCGGCCTCCCGCTGCGATAAACGATCCTCTGGACTTTACTTCGCAGATGCTTTTTGGGAAAGCAGACGGCTATTCTGGGCGCAGGAAAACATGCACATGCACATGGGCATGCACATCTTCATCATCATGCTGCTGCAAAACTGCTTCATGCTGCTTTCTCCTTTCCTTGGTTCTTTTGGATGTGGGCATAGTACACCTATGTTTTGAATCTGTCAACCTCTTTTTTCGTTTTTTGTCTCTTTTTTCTAAAAAAGAAAATTTTCTTACTCATTTTTTTGTGAATTGATTAATGTATTTTCCGCTTTTGCCGACGTCGCCGAAAAAAATAATGGCAATTTCTTTCCGGCTATGCTATAATGACTGTATCTGTGAAAGGTCGAGGTTTTATCATGGATAGAAAGTTTCCCCGCCTTGTGATCCGGCGGGACAAGCTCCGCAACAACTTCACGCAGGTCATCACCCGCTGCAGGGCGCAGGGCATTTCCGTTGCCGGCGTCGTCAAGGGTGTCAACGGCCTGCCGGAGATCGCCCGCCTCTATAAGGAATGCGGCGCCCGTCAGCTGGCCACCAGCCGTCTGGAGCAGATCGAGCTGTGGCGCAGCGCGGGCATTTCGGGCCCGTTTCTGCTCATCCGCGTGCCAGCCATGAGCGAGCTGGAGGATCTTCCGCGTCTGGCGGATTACTCCCTGCAGAGTGACGTGTCCACGCTGGACGCCTTGGAAGCGGTCTGTGCCCGACAGGGGCTGACCCACAAGGTCATTCTCATGGTCGATTTGGGCGACCTGCGGGAGGGCTTCTGGGACAAGGACGAAATGGTGCAGGCCTGCTGCCATGTGGAGCGGGAGCTGCCCCATCTGGAGCTGGCCGGTGTGGGCGTAAATCTGGGCTGCTACGGCTCCATAGTCCCCACGCCTGAAAATCTGGGGCGTTTGGTGGACATTGCCCGCACGGTGGAAAGACGCATCGGGCGCAAGCTGGAGATCGTGTCCGGCGGCGCCACCAGCAGCTTCCCTCTGGTGCATCGGGGCGCCATGCCGGAGGGCATCAACCATCTGCGCATCGGCGAAACCGCGCTGCTGGCCAAAGATCTGCAGGAGGACTGGGGCATCAGCGACATGGACTACCTGCAGCGGGGCACCATGTATCTGGAGGGCGAGCTTATCGAGCTGCGCAAAAAGCCCACCTATCCCGTGGGAGAAACCATGATCGACGCCTTCGGTCGGCGCCCCACCTACGAGGATCGCGGCGTGCGGCTGCGGGGCTTGGTGGCCTTTGGCCGCGCGGATGTAGGCGATCTGGAGAGCCTCCTTTGCCGCGAGGAGGGCATGACCATCATCGGCGGCTCCTCTGACCACTGCATCGTGGACGCGGAGGACTGTCCACGCGCGCTGCAAGTGGGCGACACGGTTGCCTTCGACCTGTGCTACAGCCACATGCTGTACGCCACCGGACGGAGTGATATGGCAATTTCCATTGTGGATACTGAATAAATACGGGAGGAAAATTAAAAAATGGGTAAAATGAGCGATTTCGCTGTCCTTATGGTCAGCATGGTGGAGGCGCTGTTCGCGTTCTTCGTGGTGGCACCCTGCATTCTGAATGCGGTGAGCTTGTTCGGGGTGCAGAAACGGTTCGCCAATGTCATGGTAGACGAGGGCATCGTCACGCGGGACATCGTGAAGCTGCTGCACCCCAAAAAGCAGATCGCCGGCGTGCTGATCTCCGTTGTGGTGCTGGGCGTACTGGTGGCCACCTGCATCAAGACTGCCCCCATGGGCTACCTCTGCGGCGGCGTAGCGCTTGTGGCCGGATTCCTGAAGTACCGGAGAATCACCCAGTACAACAGCCTCACCGTCAAGCGCTTCCGCAACACCTATAAGGATCATCTGGACAGCACCAAGTTCAACAAGTACGTTAATTCTCAGTTCTGATATTTCCGCAAATGCGCAGCGGCGCCCCAAATGGGGCGCCGCTGTTTTTTGCGTACAGAAGCCGCCCACTCAGCGGGCGGCTTCTGTACGCAAAAAAAGAAACGCCCGAAGGCGTTTCTTTTTATATGTAAGAGTGTGTCTTACTTG
>OLSB01001279.1_pt1 | contig 25021 bp, 20 predicted proteins | sample 1672071 | NCBI WGS metagenome assembly OLSB01 (sample SAMEA3136642, study PRJEB25190) | human gut metagenome | biome: human gut; feature: human-associated habitat; material: faeces | place: Austria | collected 2013 | reverse complement strand
AGTTCAATTATCGAATGAGGAAACGAATATTATTGAACAATATAAGAATGCGAAGAACTTAAATGATCGTATATCTTTACACGAGAAGTATTCTACAAATAAGCAAGGTTGGTTTAATTGGTTATTTAGTCATATTGATTTTAGTAAAGTCAATCGATTGCTAGAACTTGGTTGTGGTAATGGTAAGTTATGGCAAGAAAATAGAATTGATTTAAGAAATCGAGAAATCTTCTTATCGGATATTAGTGAAGGTATGGTTGAAGAAGTAAGAAATAAATTAGGTTCTGATTTTAACTGCATTGTAGCGGATGCTGAAAAGATTCCTTTTAAAGATGAGTACTTTGATACAATTGTTGCCAATCATGTTCTATTTTATTTGAATGATTTAAATCTTGGTTTAAAAGAAATAAGTAGAGTGTTAAAACCAAACGGAATTCTATACTGTAGTACATATGGAAAGAATCATATGAAAGAAATCACGGAAATTGTACAGAACTTTGATTCTAGAATTAATCTATCGAATCATAGTTTGTATGATATCTTTGGTTTAGAGAATGGTGAAAATATATTGAAGAATTATTTTAGCTCTGTTCATAGATTTGATTATCATGATTCACTGGAAATAACAGAGTCAAAACCATTGATTGATTATATTATGTCTTGTCATGGCAATCAAAATGAAATATTGGGTCCTAGATTAAATGAGTTCAAAGAATATATTGAAGAATTGTTACAAAATAATGGTAAAATAGTTGTAACAAAACAAGCTGGATTATTAAAATGTTATAAATAGCGCTTGACCCTAACGTAACGTTAGGGTTTATTTTATATGTGTGATATAATGTAATCAATTATGGAGGTCTATTATGAAAGGTATTATTTTAGCTGGTGGTAGTGGTACTCGTTTGTATCCTTTGACTAAGGTGACTAGTAAACAATTACTCCCTATTTATGACAAGCCAATGATTTATTATCCTATGTCTATTTTAATGCAGGCGGGAATTCGTGAGATTTTAATTATTTCAACTCCGGATGATACACCTCGTTTTCAAGAGTTATTGGGGGATGGTCATCAGTTTGGTATTGAGCTTTCTTATAAGGTTCAGCCAAGTCCTGATGGACTTGCTCAAGCGTTTATCTTGGGTGAGGAGTTTATTGGTAATGATAGTTGTGCGATGATTTTGGGTGATAATATTTTCCATGGTCATGGGTTGACAAAGCGTCTTCGTGCGGCTGCTGAAAATGAAGTTGGGGCTACCGTATTTGGTTATTATGTAGAGGATCCTGAACGTTTTGGTGTTGTAGAATTTGATTCTGATGGTAAGGCGATAAGTTTAGAGGAAAAGCCAACTTGTCCTAAGTCAAATTATGCGGTAACAGGATTATATTTCTATGATAATAAAGTGGTTGAGTATGCGAAGAACTTGAAGCCGAGTGCTCGTGGGGAATTGGAAATCACAGATTTGAACCGTATTTATTTAGAGAATGGTGAATTGAATGTCACTTTACTTGGTGATGGATTTACTTGGTTGGATACGGGTACGCATGAGTCTTTAGTGGATGCAACAAATTTTGTGAAGACAATTGAGGAGCACCAGCATCGTAAGATTGCGTGTCTTGAAGAGATTGCGTATGACAATGGTTGGATTGGTGATGAGGAATTGGCATCTACTTATGAAATTTATAAGAAGAATCAGTATGGTGCTTATTTGAAGAAAATCATGGATCGTAAGTATATTAAGTAATTGGGGGTATAGTGATGAAGGTAACTGAAACAAAGATTCCTGGCGTATTGATTATTGATACGGATGTATTTGGTGATCATAGAGGATATTTTACGGAGACGTATTCGAAGCCTAAATATGAGAAGATGGGTATTACTGTCGATTTTGTACAGGACAATATGTCTTTTAGTGCGCAGAAGGGTACGCTTCGTGGTTTGCACTGGCAAAATCCGCCTTATGCACAGAGTAAATTAGTTTCTTGTACGAAGGGTACAGTCATTGATGTGGCTGTGGATATTCGCAAGGGGAGTCCTACATTTGGTCAATGGGTAAGTGTGGAGTTGAGTGAAGAGAATCATAGACAGTTCTTTATTCCTCAGGGATTTGCGCATGGATTCTTAACTTTAACGGATAATGTTGAGTTTAGATATAAAGTGGATAATGTATACAACAAGGAATCTGAGGGTGGTATGCGTTATGATGATCCGACTTGTAATGTGGATTGGGGTTCATTATTAAATGGTATTGAGCCTGTATTGAGTGAAAAAGATCAGATTGGTCCTACTTTAGAGGAATCGAATAATCAATTTGTTTATAAAGGAGAATAAAAGAATGAAAATTTTAGTAACGGGTGGTGCTGGTTTCATTGGTGGAAACTTTGTACATTATATGGTAAATAAATATCCTGAGGATATGATTGTAAACTTAGATAAATTGACGTATGCAGGTAACTTAGAGACTTGTAAGCCTGTAGAAGATAAGCCAAACTATAAGTTTATCAAGGGTGATATTGCAGATCGTGAATTTATCATGGATTTGTTTGAAAAAGAAAAGTTTGATGTAGTAGTAAACTTTGCGGCTGAAAGTCATGTGGATCGTAGTATTGAAGACCCTGAAATCTTTGTAAAGACAAATGTTATGGGTACAACAACATTATTAGATGCTTGTGTTAAGTATGGTATTCAAAGATATCACCAAGTATCTACAGACGAAGTATATGGTGATTTACCATTAGATCGTCCTGACTTGTTCTTTACTGAAAACACACCTTTACACACTTCAAGTCCTTATTCAAGTGCTAAGGCAAGTGCGGACTTGTTTGTACTTGCATACCACAGAACGTATGGCTTGCCAGTAACAATTAGTCGTTGTTCAAATAACTATGGTCCTTATCATTTCCCAGAAAAATTAATTCCATTAATTATTTCTCGTGCATTAAATGATGAAACAATTCCAGTATATGGAACTGGTGAAAATGTACGTGACTGGTTACATGTATATGATCACTGTGTAGCTATTGATTTAATTGTTCGTAAGGGACGTGTTGGTGAAGTTTATAATGTGGGTGGTCACAACGAAAGAACAAACTTAGAAGTTGTGAAGACTGTATTACATGCATTAAACAAACCTGAAAGCTTAATTACGTATGTAACAGATAGAAAAGGTCATGACATGCGTTATGCGATTGATCCTACGAAGTTGGAAACAGAACTTGGATGGAAACCAAAATATACATTTGATACAGGTATTCCAATGACAATCCAATGGTATTTAGACAATAAAGAATGGTGGGAAAACATCATTAGTGGGGAATACCAAAACTATTTTGAAAAGATGTATGTAGAAAAAGGAAGAGCTAAGGAATAATCTTTAGCTTTTCTTCTTAAATGAAAGGAAGGTTTTCTTATGAAGATTTTTGTGACAGGTGTGGCTGGACAATTAGGTCATGATGTAATGAATGAATTGGCTTCTAGAGGATATGTTGGAGTAGGTACAGACTTAGCTGAAAGCTATAGTGGTATTCAGGATGGTTCTTATGTAACTGAAGCTGAATATGTATCTTTGGATATCACAAACAAAGAAGCTGTAATGAATACAATTAAAGCAGTGAATCCAGATGTAGTTGTACACTGTGCAGCATGGACGGCTGTAGACTTAGCTGAAGATGAAGATAAACAGGCTAAGGTTAAAGCTATCAATGTGGATGGAACGCAGAATATTGCGAATGCATGTAAAGAAGTAGATGCGAAGATGGTTTATATTTCTACAGACTATGTATTTGATGGACAAGGAACTAAGCCTTGGCAACCAGATTGTAAAGATTATAAACCATTGAATGTATATGGTCAGACTAAGCTTGGTGGAGAATTGGCTGTTTCAAATACGTTATCTAAATATTTCATTGTTCGTATTGCATGGGTATTTGGAAAGAATGGAAATAACTTCATTAAGACTATGTTAAATGTAGGAAAGAAATTTGATACATTACGAGTTGTCAATGATCAAATTGGTACGCCAACCTATACTTTTGATTTAGCTAGATTATTAGTTGACATGATTGAAACCGATAAATATGGTTATTATCATGCAACAAATGAAGGTGGATATATCAGCTGGTATGATTTTGCGTGTGAAATCTTTAAACAAGCTGGATATACTACTAAAGTAAATCCTGTAACAACAGAAGAATATGGTTTATCAAAGGCTGCTCGTCCATTTAATTCTCGTTTAGATAAATCTAAACTCGTAGAAAATGGATTTAAACCATTACCTACTTGGCAGGATGCATTAGCTAGATATTTAAAGGAAATTGGATAAAATGGTTATTGTAAGAGATAAAAAAGAATATATAAAAAAGCTTATAATATCTTTTATTCTTTGCTTATTAATTAGTACAACTGTTTCTTTTGTCATTACATCAGGTTTATTATCTAATCATAGTTTATCAGATTCAATAACATATTTAAGAAAATGGATATTTTTTTACAGAGCGTATTTATTGACTTTAGCTTTGTATTTTGTTTCATTCCACTTTATTTTTCCTATAAAGAAAATGTATGAATTTTTTTGGGAACATAGATGGTTGATTGGTATACTTCTATTATTGTTTTTAACATTAAATCGATTTAATGGAGATTCACTAAGTTTCTATAACCTTATTGTTCAACCAGATAAAGTTTCTGAATTATCAAACCCTTTTTTTGGAACTTATAGGGCAATTCGTTCGGACGAATTTATTGTTACGAGTCCACAACTTTTATCCTCTTTGTTTGGGAAAGGGGCTTTTGGTAAATATTCATATTTAATGAGGGGAACAAAGACTGTTGCTGTTTCATATGGTGTATATTTAGGTTTCTCAACATTAGCTGTCACTCCATGGAAATTGGCATTTGCTGTTTTACCTGCAGAAATGGCATATAGTTTTTGTTGGTATTTTACACCTATTTTTGCATTTTTATTCTCAATGGAACTTTACTATATTATTACAAAGAATAAATCTGTTTCTTTTGTAGGTTCCTGTTTAACAATTTTATCATCTTATTACTTATGGTGGGGATTCTCAACTTACTTCTTATCTTGTCCAGGTGTGATTGTAAGTTTGTATTACTTTATTAAATCGGATAACAAACTGAAGAAAGTGTTATTGGCACTCGTTACTGCACTATGCTTTAGTTGTTTTGTATGTAACTTATATCCGGCGTGGCAAGTACCGATTGGTTTTATTTATCTTGTTATTGGAATTTGGCTAATCTATAGTAATTGGAATGAAATTAAAGATTTTTCAAAATTTGAATGGGGAACTTTAATTGTTGCTATTGTGTTTGCTTTCGCATTGATTGGAAGTTATTTGTATGATATTAGAGAATATATGGCCGTAATAAATGAGACAGTATATCCAGGAAAACGAGTTGAAAATGGTGGTTATTTCTTATATAAATTATTTTTGTATAGTCAATGTATGTATTATCCTTACAAAGATTTCTTTAACCCAAGTGAATTTGGTGTGTTCTATACTCTATTCCCATTGCCATTATTGTTAGCTATTTATATATCGGTACGAACAAAGTTTAAAGATATTTTGTTAGATGGATTGTTAGTGATTCAAATTCCTATGTTGTTTTACATAACGATTGGATTGCCTCCATTACTTGCAAAACTTTTACTTTTTACATATTCAACACCTACTCGAATGGCAGATATTGTAGGATATATACAAGTAATAATATTGATAATTGTTTTTGCAAAATATTCTAAGTATCTTTCTTTTAATAAAATTTTTGCTGCTGCAATATCAATTGTAGTTTCATTAATGGCTGTTAGGGCCAGTAAAAATAATTTTGATGGATATTTAAGTTTAAAGTTAATGATTATCTCTTTTGGATTCATTTTCATGTCATGTTATCTTTTGCTAAGGTCTAAAAAGAAAATATTACATCGTACATTATGCTTACTTTTAGTACTAGTTTCTTTCTTAACTAGTGTTATGATACGTCCGATTATGGTTGGATTATCTGCTATTTATGATAAACCTTTAGCAAAAGAGGTTATGAAAATTACCAAAGATGATCCAAATGGCAAATGGTGGGCTGTTGGTGGTATTTGGGCACCTAGTTACATATTAGCTTGTGGCGCTCCTACGTTAAACTCAGTTAATACATATCCGAATTTAGACTTATGGCACAAATTAGATCCTAATAACGAATATGAAGAAGTATATAATCGATATGCTCATATAAATGTAGTATTCTCTAGCGAAGATACTCGTTTTGATTTGTTAAGTCCTGATAGTATGCAATTAACTTTGTCCTATAAAGATTTAAAAAAGACAAAAGCTAAATATATTTACATAAATGGAAATTTTGAGTTGGATTATCAAAATGGATACGTAAATTTCACAAAGATATACGATGAATCTAATGCTAAAATTTTCAGAATAGATTATTTACAATAGTTATTTATAGCAGAATGTGATAACATTTAGTGTGTTATCACTTTTTTTAGATGGGGGTTAATGATGGAAGAAAGAATTATATTAATTATTCCAGCCTATAATGAGCAGGACTCTATTTTAAATACAATCTTGTCTATAGACAGATACAATGAACATGCATATCGAAAATTAGATTACATTGTGATTAATGATGGTTCAAAGGATAATACAGAACGGATACTTGTTGAAAATGATGTTCCTCATATCAAGTTAGTTCATAACTTAGGCATTGGTGGTGCCGTTCAAACAGGGTATAAATATGCATTTGAAAACGATTATGATATTGCAATTCAATTCGATGGAGATGGTCAGCATGATGTGAATTATGTGGAAGACATTTGTAAACCAATTATTGAGGGTAAGGCTAATATGACAATTGGATCTCGCTTTGTAGAGGGTTCTACTAGTGAATTTAAATCTACAAAGGCTAGACAGATGGGTATTAAAATTATTTCTTCTTTTATTAAATGCTTCGCACATGAAAAATTATATGATGTGACATCTGGTTTTCGTGCTATTGATAAAGGATTGATCAAACAATTTGCCTTGGAGTATCCATTAGAGTATCCAGAACCGATTTCTACAACACAAATATTAAAAGAAGGTAAGAAAATCAGTGAAGTGCCTGTAGAGATGAATGAGCGTAGTGGTGGAGTTTCTTCTATTCGTAGTTGGAAGAATGCTTATTATATGATTAATGTTCTTTTATCCATCATGATTATTGGAACAAGGAGGTTAAAATAATGCCTTTTAATTTAAGATTCTCGATTTTAATTATTGCACTTATTTTGGCTGCAGTTATTTTGAAAGTGCTTCATAAAGACATGATTCCTGTTAAGTATTCTTTATTATGGGGAATTGGTGTTATTTTATTAATTATTCTTTCTATTTGGCCAAATATTTTAGTTTCGCTTGCCAACTTAATTGGATTTCAAACCATTTCTAACATGGTAACAGGTGTTTTATTTGTTATCTTGTTGTTTATTACAATTTCATTAACTGTGATTGTTTCAGGACAAAAAAAGAAGATTACTTTACTAATTCAAGAAGTTTCGATTCTGAAAAATGAAATTAATAAAAGGAAGGATATTTAATGGATATAAATAAAAAAAATTATATTTGGAATACGATTGGATCTACATTATTTTCATTTAACTCACTTTTTTTAGCAATTATTGTGACTCGTATCAATGGTATTGCAAATGCTGGTATTTTTAGCTTGGCATTTTCTACCGCGGGTATTATCAATTATATTGCATTATATTCAGGTAGAACATATCAAATTGCGAACACTAATGAAAAATTTACAGATGGTTTGTTTATTTTATTGCGAATAATAACTGTACTAATTGCTATTGTATTTTCACTTGGTTTTGTTTTAATTAACAACTACGATGTATATAAAGCTACGATTGTTCTTTTATTGTGTATTTTAAAATGTATTGAAGCTTTGAGTGATGTGTTTTATGGAATTCTACAAAAACAGAATTATTTGTATATAGCTGGAGAATCATTAACATTTAAATCTCTATTTGCTTTATTAGCTTTTGTGGTTGTTGATGTAATTACTCATAATCTTATTCTAGCTATTGCTATATTTTTGTTTGTAAATATTTTATTTTTAATTTTCTTTGATATCCAACAATCTAAAAATAGATGTGGAATGAATTTATCTTTAAATAGATTGAATTTAATAGAATTGGCTCAAATGGGAATTTATACATTTTTATTTACTGTTTTGATAATGATTATTATGAACTTACCAAAATATTTTATTGATTATTTCTTAAATAATGCTGATCAAGGTATTTATGGTATTTTAACAATGCCTGCAACTTTTATTATGATGTTAGCTCAATTTATTTTACAACCATCATTGTTGTATTTAACAAATTGTAAAGAACAAAAAGATTATCAGTTATTCGATTCGAGAGTACTTAAAATTTGTATAACTATTTTAAGTTCTCTAATTGTTATTGTACCTACTGCTTATTTTTTAGGTATCCCTGTATTACAAATTATATATGGAGTATCTTTAGAAGGATATAGATTAGGCTTGATTTTAATCATAATTGGCTCAGCCTTTTATGCAGTTTCAAATGTATTTTTAAATGCGCTTGTTGTGTTAGATAATACGAAAGAACAATTTATTCTTCAGGTTGTAATATTTGCTTTATCATTGATAGTTTGCTTTATACTTATATCAAACTTCGGTATTAATGGTGGTGTATACAGTTATGCAACTATTATGTTATTAGAATTTTTGATTTATGTATTGTTCTTTAGAATTAGAATAGATAGTTTGATAAAGGGGTCGTTTTCATGAAAATATTAGTTGTTTGTCAACATTTTTATCCGGAAAATTTTAGAATAAATGATATTACTTATGAATTAGTTAAAAAAGGCCATGATGTTACAGTTTTAACAGGTCTTCCAAATTATCCTGAAGGAAAAGTGTTTAAAGGATATCATTTTTTTCATAATCGTAGACAAAATATTAATGGAGTAAAAATAAGACGCTGTTCATTAGTGGGAAGACGTAAATCTACTCTTATGATGGGAATTAATTATGCATGGTTTGCTGTTTTTGGATGCTTAAAAGCTTTGTTTATGAAAAAAGACTTTGATATTGCTTATGTATACCAAATATCACCTATTTCTATGGCTTGGCCTGCAATTGTTGTAAGTAAACTTAAGAAAATTCCATTAGTAATTCATTGTTTAGATCAATGGCCAATATCGGTTACTACTGGACCTATTTCTAAAGAATCTGGTTTATATAAATTTTTAACACATATAAGTGTATGGACATATAAACAAGCTTCTAGAATCATAATCAGTTCAAAATCTTTTAAAAAATATTTTGAAAATGAGTTAAATATTACAGCCAACGAAAAGGGATTATCATATTATCCTTCGTATGCAGAAAACACTTATGAAAATGTAGGTAGTGTAGAAAATGATACATTTGACATTTTGTTTGCTGGAAACATTGGTCCAGCACAAAGTGTTGAAACCTTGGTTGAAGCCGCTAATTTATTAAAAAATAATAATAATATTGTATTCCATATTGTGGGTGATGGCTTGAGTAGAGAGAGTTGTGAGAACTTAGTTGCTAAATATGGATTAAACAATGTTAAATTTTATGGTTATCATCCAGTGGATGAAATGCCTAAATATTATGCACTTGCAGATGCATTTGCTATTACAATGGTTGATAATGAGGTTGTGAATAGTACGTTGCCTGCAAAAGTTCAATCTTATATGCTCGCGGGTAAACCAATTATTGGTGCAATAAGTGGTGAAGTAAAAGAAGTTATTAAAGAAGCTAAATGTGGTTATTGTACAGATTCTGGTAATGTAAGCGAACTTGCAAAGATTATCGTGAATGTCTATAATCAAAAAGAAGAGTTAGATCAATTAGGAAAGAATGGTTACTTATATTATAAAGAAAATTTTGATAAAGACGTTTGTATAAGTAATTTAGAAAAGATCTTTGAAGAAGAAATAGAGAGGAGCTAATTCGATGTCAAGTTTTAAAGATAAAACATTAATGATTACAGGAGGGACTGGATCTTTTGGTCATACAGTTTTAAAACACTTTTTAGATTCTGATTTAAAAGAAATTCGTGTATTTTCTCGTGATGAAAAGAAACAAGATGATATGCGTCATGATTTACAGGCAAAATATCCTGAATATGCAAATAAGGTAAAATTCTATATTGGTGATGTTCGTAATATTCAAAGTGTTAGAGATGCAATGCCTGGAGTAAATTTTATTTTCCATGCAGCAGCTTTAAAACAAGTACCAAGTTGTGAATTCTTCCCAATGGAAGCTGTAAGAACTAATATTGAAGGAACAGATAATGTGTTACATGCTGCGATTGAAGCTGGTGTAGAAAGAGTTGTTTGTTTATCAACTGACAAAGCAGCATATCCAATAAATGCGATGGGTATTTCAAAAGCTATGATGGAGCATGTAATCTTTGCAAATGCACGTGTTGCAGCAGAAAGAGGGAATACGGTCATTTGTTGTACACGTTATGGAAATGTAATGTGTTCAAGAGGTAGTGTAATCCCATTGTTTATTGATCAAATTAAGTCGGGTAATCCAATAACAATCACAAACCCAGATATGACACGTTTCTTAATGAATTTAGATGAAGCAGTTGATTTGGTAAAATTTGCGTTTGAACATGCAAATCCTGGAGATTTATTTATTCAAAAATCAGATGCTTCTACAATTGGAGATTTAGCTAAAGCTGTACAACAGTTATTTGGTGATACAGGTACTCAAATTATTGGTACGCGTCATGGTGAAAAATTATATGAAACTTTGATGACTCGTGAAGAAAGACTACGTAGTGAAGATATGGGTGGATACTATAGAGTTGCTGCTGACAACCGTGACTTAAACTATGATAAATTTGTAGTAAAGGGTCATGTGGATACAGAAGCTGATGAGTCTTATACAAGTCATAATACGCAAAGATTAGATGTCGAAGGGACTATTAAAAAGATCTTAACTACAGATTATGTTCGTGAAGAATTAGAAAAAATGAAGAATGAAAAATAGTTAAATCTTATGAGTAAAATATTATTTATTAACTCAGTATGTTATGGCAGTACAGGAAGTATTTGTAAAAATCTTTATAAAACTGCTCAAAAGAATGGACATACTTGTAAAATTCTATACGGAAGAGGAGAATGTCCAAATGAATTTGATTCCGTAAGAATTGATTCACAATTTGATTTTTATAAACATGTAATTAAAGCTGTTGCTTTGGATCAAATGTGTTATGGTAGTACAAAACCAACATATACATTAATTGATGAGATAAAGAAGTTTAATCCTGATGTTATTCATATGCATAACATTCACGGGTTTTACTTAGATATGTTTGTGTTATTTTCTTTTTTAAAGAAAAGTAATATTAAAATTATTTGGACTTTGCATGATTGTTGGTCATTTACGGGACATTGTGCATACTATACCTATAAAGACTGTAATCAATGGCAAATAGAATGTAAGAGTTGTAAAGATACAAAAGATTATCCACCAAGTTTGACTTCTCATTGTAATAAAAATTTTAAGAAGAAAAAAGAATTATTTTGTGGATTAAATAATTTAACAATTATCTGTCCAAGTCAATGGTTAGCGGATGATGTCAAAAAATCTTTTCTAAAGGAATACCCTATTAAAGTTATTCATAATGGAATCGATACAGAAATATTTCAGCCTAATTCAAGTGATATTTTAAATAATTATGATTTAAATTCAAAAAAAATCATTTTAGGTGTTGCATCTGTTTGGGATAAAAGGAAAGGTCTCAATTATTTTATTGAATTAAATCAAAGATTGTCAGATGAATATAAAATTGTTTTAATTGGTTTAACAGATAAGCAAATAAAAAAATTACCTGATAGTATTTTAGGTATTAAACGTACTGAAAATGCAAAAGAATTAGCAAAATGGTATAGTGCTGCAGAAGTGTTCTTTAATCCAACTTTAGAGGATAATTATCCGACGACAAATTTAGAAGCAATCGCATGTGGCACACCTGTTGTAACTTTTAATACTGGAGGAAGCCCTGAAAGTGCTTTTGTACCCGAGTGTGGATATTGTATTGAAAAGAATGCGGATGCATTTCTTAACATACTACAAGATATCAAACCAATTAAAGCAATACCAAAAAACATAGATATGGAATATATGTGTAATTCATATATAGATTTATATAAATAAAGAAAGTGGGCATCGCATGAAAGTTTTAGTAACTGGTGCAAAGGGAATGGTTGGTACTGCTCTTTGTAACAACTTAAAAAATATTAGGGATGGTAAGAATCGTACTCGTCCTAATTTAGTGATTGATGAGATCTATGAGTATGATATTGATTCTAGCAAATCAGATTTAGATACTTATTGCTCATCATGCGATTTTGTATTTAACTTAGCTGGAGTGAATCGTCCTAAGGACGTTTCTGAATTTATGTCTGGTAATTTTGGATTTGCGTCTGAGTTATTAGCTTGTTTAAAGAAACATAACAATAAAGCAGGTATTATGTTGTCTAGTAGTATACAGGCTACTTTGTCTGGTCGTTTTGGTGATAGTGAGTATGGTCGTAGTAAAAAGGCTGGAGAAGAGTTATTCTTTGATTATTCCGATGAAACAGATGCTCCTGTATACGTCTATCGCTTTCCTAATTTAATGGGTCATTCTAGACCTAGATATAACAGTGCAGTGAGTACTTTCTGTTATTGTGTTGCCAATGATGAAGAGTTTACAGTAAATGATAGAAACACTGAACTTGAATTATTATTTATTGATGATTTAGTTGAAGGTATGTTTGATTTACTTGAAGGTAAAGAAGCTCATTGCGAATTTTCCGGTGTTGAAACAGTATTAAAAGAAAATGGTCATTATTGTTGTGTTCCTGTTACTCATAAAGTAACTCTAGGAGAGATTGTTGACTTATTAGAAGAATTCAAGAATCAACCTGTATCTTTAATGATGCCTAAGATGCCTGAAGGATCGTTTGCGAAGAAATTGTTTAGTTTATATTTAAGTTATTTACCTACAAATAAATTTAAATATGCTATGAAAATGAATTGTGATGATCGTGGATCATTTACTGAATTGGTACATACATTAGATTGTGGTCAAGTATCTATTAATATTAGTAAGCCTGGTATTACTAAAGGTCAGCATTGGCACAATAGTAAATGGGAACAATTTATTGTTGTTGCAGGTCATGGTTTAATTCAAGAAAGAAATATTAATACAGGTGAAATGGTTGAGTTTGAAGTGAGTGGAGATAAGATTGAAGCTATTTATATGATTCCAGGATGGACTCATAATATTATTAACTTATCTGAAACAGAAAACTTAGTAACTGTTATGACATGCAATGAAATCTTTGATCCAAATCATCCGGATACTTTCTTTGAGAAGGTGTAAACATGAAGAATTTATATATTCTTGGTGCAGGTGGTTTTGGTCATGTTATTAAGGATATGGCTGAACAAAGTGGTAAGTATACAAAAATATGTTTTTTAGATGACAATTCAAATGAAGCAATTGGAAAACTTAGTGACCTACCTAAATTCATTAATACAGATTCTTGTTTCTTTGTAGGTTTAGGAAATAATTCTGTTCGTTTAGAATTAATCAATAAATTACTTTGTTTAAATTGCGAAGTGGTTTCTTTGGTTCATCCTACTGCCTATGTAAGTCCAACTGTTAAATTAGGTATTGGATGTTGTGTACTTCCCATGGCAGTCGTTAATACGGGTAGTGTTATTAAAGATGGTTGTATTATTAATTGTGGTGCAATTGTGGATCATAATTGTATAATGAATGAAGGTGTTCATGTTTGTATGAATGCAGTTATTAAAGCAAACAATGAAATCGCTTCATTAACTAAGGTAGAAGCTTGTTGCGTTGTAGAAAGAGGATAGAAAATGGCAGATTATAGTAATGTAAGTTTTCAAAACAATGGGAAATTAAAGCTATTGATTATTGTGGGTACTCGTCCTGAAATTATTCGATTGGCTGCAGTAATTAACAAAACACGTAAATATTTTGATGTAATTTTGGCACATACTGGTCAGAATTATGATTATAACTTAAATGGTGTTTTCTTCCATGATTTAGAATTGAAAGATCCAGAAGTGTATTTAAATGCCGTAGGAAATGATTTAGGGGAAACTATGGGTAACATTATTTCTGAATCTTATAAATTAATGGCTGAAATTAAACCAGATGCAGTATTAGTATTAGGGGATACAAATAGTTGTTTAAGTGTAATTGGAGCTAAACGTTTACACATTCCTATTTTCCATATGGAAGCAGGAAATCGTTGTAAGGATGAATGTTTACCTGAAGAAACAAATCGTAGAATTGTAGATATCATTTCGGATGTAAATATGGCATATTCTGAACATGCTAGAAGATACTTGGCAGATACTGGTCTTCCAAAAGAAAGAACGTATGTAACAGGTTCTCCAATGGCTGAAGTGTTACATAATAACTTAGCTAAAATTGAAGCAAGTGACATTCATACTCGACTAGGTCTTGAAAAAGGTAAATATATTTTATTGAGTGCACATAGAGAAGAAAATATTGATACAGAAAAGAACTTTTTATCTTTATTTAATGCGATCAATCAAATGGCAGAAAAGTATGATATGCCAATTCTTTATTCTTGTCATCCAAGAAGTAAAAAGAGAATTGAAGCTACTGGTTTTAAACTAGACTCTAGAGTGATTCAACATGAACCTCTTGGATTCCATGACTATAACTGTCTTCAAATGAATGCATTCTGTGTAGTATCTGATAGTGGAACACTTCCTGAAGAAAGTAGTTTCTTTACAAGTGTAGGACATCCATTCCCAGCTGTATGTATTCGTACAAGTACAGAAAGACCAGAAGCTCTAGATAAAGGTGACTTTATTTTAGCTGGAATTGACAAGGATCATTTACTACAAGCAGTAGATGTAGCGGTAGAAATGAATAAAAATAATGATCTTGGTATTCCAGTACCTGATTATGTGGATGAAAATGTGAGTGATAAAGTAGTTAAAATCATTCAATCATATACTGGTGTAGTAGACAAAATGGTATGGAGAAAGTATTAATTGAGCAACCGGGTGAAATTTACCTCGGTTGTTTTTTATGATATTATTGAAAATAGAATGACTTTAATTTAAAATTAAAAATATGGAAGAGGGATAGTAAATGCAAATAAGATGTAAACCAATATTAGCTTTAATTTTAAGCTTATTTATGTCTGTTTCTACATTATCTAACACTTATCAAGTGTTTGCTGATGAACAAATACCACAAGAAGAAACAGTTGAACAAAATACGGATGAAGAAGTGGCTGGAAAGAGCACAGAAGATGAGTCTACTGAGAACGCAGATGAAAATGATGATATTCAAAATGATGAACAAATAAATGAGGAGAACGAACAATTACAAGTTGAAGAACAATTAGGTGATGCTAAAATGATGGAGTATTTTTTAGTCGATAATCCAATTGGTTCTAGTTCAGAAGCTGAAAACTTTGTTTTATCACTAAAAGCTATTGAAAATTTTTCGGATTTTTATATTACAATACAGAAAAGCGATGGCACGAATTACGATGTAAAAAGCAGTGAACAAGTAGATAATTTAATTAAGTTTTCTGAGGTATTTACTTCTGGTGATTATTCAGTAACTCAACTACATTACTTATATAATGGGCAAAAGTATTATTTGAATTTTTCCGATTTGGGAATGAATGTAAAATTTGGTGTTGATCAGGAATACAGTGGTTATGATGCTACAATTCCTGATTTAACTGAAGATAATGAAGATGATGCAGAAATTCCAGAAGGTGTAGTTACAATTACGGATGTTAATAATACGGAAGAAGAAGTAGCTAATGGAATCATCTCAACTGATCCGGATTCTTGGGTATCAGCCTTAAGTCTGGATTCAGAAGTAAAATCAAATAATGGTGTAACTATATGCCTGGATCCAGGCCATGGTGGTAATGATGGTGGCGCAACAGGTGTAAATGGTGTGCAGGAGAAGAATTTAACTTTTAAAATTGCACAGTATTGCATGAATGAACTAAAAAAATATAAATGTAATGTTTATTTAACTCGTACAGGGGATACAAATCCAAGCTTGCAAGAACGTGCTGATATAGCAAAAAAATATGGAGCTTCTTATTTGATTAGTATTCATTTGAATTCGTCAACGACTAATACTTCTTATGGAGCAGAAGTTTATTATCCTAATACGAACTGGCGTCCTGATTTATCTAACAATGGTAAAAATGTTGCTCAAGCTATTCAAAATGAATTGACTAAATTGGGTATTTATAATCGAGGAATCAAATTTCTAACTATTGACACAAATATATATAAAGATCCATATAGATATGATGATGGATCCGTTGCAGATCATTATGGAATTATTCGTAATGCAAAATATAATGGATTAACTGGATTGATTATTGAACATTGTTTTGTAAATAATTATTCAGATTATAACAATTATTTAAGTTCTGATACTAAATTGCAAATGTTGGGCGTTGCAGATGCGAATGGAATTGTAAGTGCCCTAGGATTAAGTAAAAAAGAATCATTTGCAGATTATGATAAATTAGCTAAAGCAAATATAGACGTAATCAAAGATGGGACATATCAATTACAATTGACTAAAGATAAAACGTTTGTGATAACAAATTCAAATAATGGTAATGTCCAAGTTAACTCAAATAAAAATGCAGTGGATCAAGCCTGGGTAGTTACTCATACATCAGATGGATATGTAATGTTCCAGAATAAAAATACCGGGAAATTTATGGATGTTAACAATGGAAATGCAACAAGTGGTGAAAATGTAATTAGTTTTACAAAAAATGGTGGACGTAATCAAAAATGGATTGTCTTAAAAGATGGAAACGGTTATCGTATTGTTTCAGGCTTAGATACGGATTTAAGTTTAGATATGAGTACTGGTGTGGTTAAAGAAAATCAAAATATTGAAATTTATCAAAGTAATAACAGGGGTGCTCAAAATTGGACATTTACTAGTTATGTTTCAAAAGGTTCTGTTATTGATCAAATGGCTGCATCAAATAAAAATGTGATTAAAGATGGAACATATCAGATTCAATTAACAAAAAACAAAAGTTATGTCATGACAAATGCTTCAAAAGGTAATCTGCAAGTGAATGGTAATAGAAATGCTGATAATCAAGCTTGGGTAGTTAGTCATACTTCGGATGGATATGTTATGTTCCAAAATAAGAGCACAGGTAAGTTTATTGATGTAAACAACGGAAATGCTAAGAGTGGAGAAAATGTAATCACCTATACAAAAAAAGGTGGTAAAAACCAAAAATGGGTCGTATTAAAAGATGGAAATGGCTATCGCATCGTTTCTGCAATGAATCAAAATCTAAGTTTAGATATGTATACAGGTAATGTTGTAGAAAATCAAAATATTGATATTTACCAAAATAATGATCGTGGAGCACAGAATTGGTGTTTTATTACTTGGAGTCCATTGGATTCTCTAACAAAAATTATGGGTAAGACAACTACATCAGTTGATCAGATGGTACGCTATTATAACTCGGTAAGAAAAGATTATGATACATATTCTTTTAAAGATGGGAAACAGTATAATGGTGTATTAAGTAAAGGTGGTGCAAAGAATATTCGTGAATTTGCACAAATATTCTATGAAGAAGCACAAGCTGAAGGAATACGTGCTGAAGTTGCATTTGCACAAACTATGAAAGAAACTGGATTTTTAAAATTTGGTGGTCAAGTAAAACCAAATCAATATAATTTTGCAGGATTAGGTGCACTTACAGGTGGAGGAAGCGGTGCTAGTTTTAAAGATGTTAGAACGGGCATACGTGCACAAATACAACATTTAAAAGCTTATGCATCATTGAATCCATTGGTAAATCCATGTGTAGATCCTAGATTTAATTTAGTATCTCCAAGAGGATCAGCACAATATGTTGAATGGTTAGGACAAAAAGAGAATCCAAATGGAAAAGGTTGGGCGACTTCTGAAAAATATGGATATAGTTTATTAAATTATATCAACACATTATTATCAAAATAAACATTTTGAGTTCAATGACATTTGATTATTGAACTCTTTTTTTGCTATACTAATGATTGCTTTGGAGGTCCGTCTTGTGAAAAGAAGAAGAATAATTTCAGTTTTAACATGTATTTTAGTTTTTCTCGGACTTTTATTGATTAAAGTTGGAGAATGGATTCCACAAAATTTTGGAGATATACCATTTGAACAAATATTGTTTCATTTAATTGTTCCTATAGAAGGTACAGACACATCATTTGTAGAAAGCTTTATAGAATATTGTTTACCAATACCTGCATTTGTTTCTGGACTACTTTTATTCTTTTGTTTTTTAAGAGATATGATTGTAAGTTCAGACATTAAAAATGATATGTTTGAGCATAAAAAGAACAATGTTTTAATTATTATTACAACAGTGGCTTGTTTATTTATATATGGTTTTGGAATAACTGATTGTGTTAGAGCAGTTGGAATTGATGAATATTGGTATAATATTTCGCATCCTTCTAAAATATATGAAAACTATTATGTTGATCCGTCGACTGTAAACTATACATTTCCTGAACAAAAACGTAACTTGGTATACATTTTTTTAGAATCAATGGAAACTACGTATGAAGATTTAGAACATGGAGGTGCTTTTGAAGAATCGCGAATTCCAGAATTAACAGAATTAGCTGATAACAATTTAACCTTTTCTTTTGGGAATAATGATAATAATGGTTTTTTAGTTCCTTCATTATCTAGTTGGACTGTGGGTGGGCTTGTTGGACAAACAAGCGGTATACCTTTAAATATTCCAGTTGATGGTAACAGCTATGTTAGTGATAAAAGCTTTTTGCCTGGAGCCTATTCAATTGGAGATATTTTAGCCGCAAATGGCTATCAAAATGAATTGTTATTAGGTTCAGATGCTACATTTGGTGGTAGAAAATATTATTTTGAACAACATGGTAACTTTAATATTGTTGATTACAAATCAGCTAAGAAAAACGGATGGATTGATGAAGACTATAAAGTATGGTGGGGCTATGAGGATTTAAAGCTGTTTGAATTTGCCAAAATAGAACTATCAAATCTTGCAGCAATTGGTCAACCATTTAATTTTAATATGTTAACTGCTGATACACATCATATTGGCGGTTTTCCTTGTGATGAATGTGAAGATTTATATGGAGATCAATATTCAAATGTTATTCGTTGTTCAAGTAGACATGTTACTGAATTAGTACAATGGATTCAGGGACAACCTTGGTATGAAAATACGACAATTGTATTGGCTGGAGATCATAAGAGTATGGATCCAGATTGGTTTAAGGATATTGAAGATTCTGGATATACTCGTAAATGTTTTTATACAATTATCAATTCAGTTACAACACCGGTAACTCAAAAATCTCGTAAGCTTTCAACATATGATTTATTTCCAACTACATTAGCTAGTTTAGGAGTCACATTTAATTCGAATAGACTTGGATTAGGCACAAATTTATATACAGATGAAGAAACGTTAGTTGAAAAACTAGGATTTAAGAAGTTTGATAAGGAATTGACACGTCATTCGAATTATTATGATATGTATCTATTGTACGGAAAGGGGAATGATTAATGGTAAGAAAGAAAGTACTTCTATTGATCAATCCAAATTCTGGAAAGAAAAACTCGAAGGGTCAATTGTTAGATGTGCTAAATGAATTCTCATCTCATAATTATCAAATGGAAGTATATGTATCTCAAAAACAGATGGATATTTGTCATTATATAGAAGAGAATGGTGAAGATTTTGATGTAGTAGCTGTATTTGGTGGGGATGGTACATTGAATGAAGCTACGAACGGTTTAATGAAATTAAAGAAGAAACCTATTATTTCTTACTTTCCTACGGGTACAATGAATGATTTTGGCACGAACTTTGGTCTTACTAATGATATGTTGAAATGTGCAAAGATTGCTTGTAAAGAGAACGTAGAGTCTTTTGATGTAGGGAAGATGAATTCTCGTTACTTTAATTATGTGGCTGGTTTTGGTGCGTTTTGTAATGTGAGTTATGAAACAAAACAGGAATTAAAGAAGCAATTAGGGAATATGGCTTATATTATTAAGGCTTTACATGAAATACCTAACTTACATCCGTATCATGTAAAGATGAATATGGATGGCAAGGAATTTGAAAAAGACTTGATGTTTGGTTTGATTATTAATGGAAATCGTGTTGCTGGATTTGAAATGGTTGAGCAAGATGATAATACATTTAAGGATGGTGTGTTCGATATTATTTTAGTCGAACATACACCTAATTTATTAGAACTTTATAATTATCCATTAGGAGTATTACATCCTGAATTAAATATGAAGTATGTTGAAAGATATAAAGCTAAATCCATTACGATTGAATCTACTGAAAGATTAGCTTGGACATTGGATGGTGAAGAAGGAGAGTCTACATTAGTTGCTCATATAGATAATCATCCAAAAGCTTTACATATATATGCAAATAAAGAAAACTAATTAACAGAATAGTGAAAATAGCTTTTTGTAAAATGATTTAATATGAATAATTAACAAATATATAAAATAACTGGTAACAAGTTAGATTCTTTGATATAGTGGATATAGAGATTCACCTATAGAAAGGAATATTTTATATGAAACGGTTATTAGGTGTTGTATTGGTGTTATTTATGGCATGTTTTCCAATGAATATACATGCCGAGGAGGTTAATTTATCTTTTGAATATACAGGTCAAAAGATAGAGATTGAAAATGTAGAGAAGTATTTTACTCAATCATGGGAGCTGTTAGATGAAGCTCCAACAGATTGTGGTATATATAATGCATGGACGAGTGATGGAGAAACGATTCTATTTGAAATTAATCCTAAGAAAGTACCAGTAAAGGTTACTTACAATAAGGATTGGAGAGAAAGTGATCCAGAAGAAGAGAAGTACTTGTGTGATTATGTTGGCGATTATGAGTTTATGTTGAGAATAGATACGGATGGTAATATTAACTCATTGGACAATTATCAAGGAAATTATGATTTTCAGTTTGAGCCAAAGAATGTTAAGGATGTTGAAATTTTAAAGACTAAGATTACACATCCAGATGTTGAATACGTTTATTTTGAGGATGGTATTAGTATTTATAGTGATATAGATCATGTAAAACCAATTTTATTAAAAGATGTTGGGGAATATACAGTAGCGTTTGATTTGGATGAACGTTATTATGAATCAGTTCCATTCAAAGTAACAGTTCTTCCTAAAAGGGTTCAGTTAAGATTGAATAAACAATTTAAATACTTTGGTGAAGAAGATCCAGTCTTAGAAAATGATGATTATATTTTAACAAGAGAACCAGGGGAAGATATTGGTGATTATAAACTTACTGTTCAAAGTAAATCAAAAAATTATAAGTATGAAATTGTCGAGAATGATGTATTTACTATCTTAGAAAACAAGTCACAACAATTAAAACCAGAAGTAACTAATCAACCAAGCAATGATGAAAAGAAAGAACCATTACAATCAGTTAATGCTTCGTATAAAGATAAAATTAAATATGCAGATGCTTCGGATAAGAATACAAATATAAACACTGAAACCAAAGTAGATAAAGAATCTGCGAAAACAAATACAAAAGTTGTAACAGGTGTATTGAATCTTACAACCATGTATTTGTCTTTTATGACTATAAGTTTTGTAGTGGCTATGTATATCTTGATAAAGAAAAGAAATGTTAAAAGTTAAATAAGAATAAACAGAGCCTTCGCTTATCACAAGAGTGGAGGCTTAGATTTATATTGAACTCGCTCAATACGTGTATGCGTTTACATTTAGTTGGTTATAAAAATAGTGATCTATATTATCTAAAAAAATCGATATGTAAAGCAAATTTTATAAAATTTATTTTATTTCTTAATATTTTTAATATTTGGCTTAAGTAAAGTATATCTTTTACTTTTTGTGCTTTTTGTTTGAAATTTCAGGTATTAAATGGTAATTGACATATTATATATATAGGATAAAATTAATAGACAATAGTTTTATCGTGGAATAAGTATGACTGTTGTAAGGTAATAGGAATAAAAATGATACATTTAGATGATGTTAAAAACAGCTGATTTACCGCATTTTTAATTGATTCGTTTATATTCTATCAGGGTTTGGATAGGGAGAAATGTATCTAAAATTTCATATTTTATTGCTTATTAAGGCTTGTAAAATTCTAATGAGCTTTTTTTTATGTTTATAGGAATGGGAGAATAATATGTATAGGAAGAATACAAATGGGTGGTTGAAACATATCGATTTTATCATTCTTGATATGATATGTTTGCAGATTGCATTTGTGATGGCTTATTTTATCAAGAATGGAAATATACACCTATATAATGATTACTTATATAGGAATATGGCTATCATATTAGAGGTAGCTGATTTAATGGTTTTACTGATTTTTGGTACATTAAAGAGTGTTTTAAAAAGAGGGCATTATCAAGAGTTTGTAAAAACATTAAAACATGATTTTATTGTTTGCTTGTTGGCTGTTTTATATTTGTTTACTGTCCAAAAAGGAGTTTTCTTTTCGAGATTGACTTTATTCTTAACAATCGGTATTTATTTTATATTGACATATATAGTAAGAGAACTATGGAAGAGTCATATAAAAAAGGGTGTGAATAGTGGTAAGAGAAGAAAACTATTAATTGTTACATCTAGTACTATTGTAGGTAAAGTAATTGATAATGTTGAAAAGAATAACTATTCACGTTATGACATTGTTGGTGTTGCATTATTGGATAAGGATTTGATTGGGAAACAAATTAATAACGTTTCTGTAGTAGCAAATAACGAAACAGTTGGTATGTATGCGTGTAAAGAATGGGTAGATGAAGTATTGATTGTTTTACCTAAAGAAATTGCTTATCCAAATACATTGATTGAACAATTAACATTGGCTGGTATCACTGTACATATGAACTTGGCTAAGGTAGTAAATTCACCAGGTAAAAAACAGTTTGTTGAAAAAATTGGTGATTATACGGTTTTAACTACTAGTATAAATTATGCTTCATTAAATGAATTATTCTTAAAAAGAGTGTTTGATATTATCTGTGGTGCATTAATCTGAAAATAAAATTTATAAAAACAAGAAGTTAGAAGTACAAAAGGGCGCAAAGCCCCTTTCCCCAAATATAAAGATTATTGTGTTGCTATATTATTGGCATTTTGCTGAATCATAAGTGTTAATTCTTCAACTGTAAGTCCAATATCTAGTAGTTGTTTAATATCTGATTTTAAGTTGTTCTTTACGTATTTAATTCTTTGTTCAACTGGTGTTTCAACTTCTGCTAAGTCTGCAGGATTCCAGATTTCTCCTGTAAGAAGCATATGATATGCTGCTACAAGTATTTTTCTGGCAATCGCAATATAAGCACGCTTCTTTCCACGTCGTTTTGAAATCTTATTAAATTTGTTGGCGTAGTAAGGATGGTTTGTATCCTTGACTGCTGCATGTGCAACTTCAACCAAACATGGTTTAAGATATACTCCGGCTCTGGAAATGCGTACAGATTTTTTCTTTCCTGCTGACTGGTTACTGGATGGAGTTAAACCTGCCCAGGAAGTTAATCGTCTTGTAGAAGTAAATTGATTCATATCTACACCGATTTCAGAAAGAATTGTGATGGCAGAGTTTCTAGAAACACCAGGTATCTGACACAAAAATGAAATATAGTCTTCATATGGCTCAATCATTAAATCAATAAGTTTATCAAGTCTTTGGATATTAGATGATAATTGTTTAATGTGGTTATTTACAAGTTCTATACGGGATTTCTGGACTGGTGTTAAATCCGTTCCATTAATGGAGTTGAGAATCATATCTGGAGAGGCCTTACAATTCTTGTGAACTTTTGAAAGAATATCTTCATCTGTGTATGGATTATCTGATAGAATAAGGTCGATGATATTAGATGCGGATTTGCCGAAAACATCAGTGAAGACCATATCCAGTTTACAATTACCAGAAGTAAGAGCATTCTGATAACGGTTCTTTTCGCTGGAACGCATATTTACAAGTTTGTACTTGTAGCGAGTGAGTTCGCGAAGGATACGGAAATCTTTTTGAGGTATAAAACTACTTTTAACAATACCGAGCTTAAACAAATCAGCAATCCATTTGGCATCTTTATCGTCGTCTTTCTCGCCTTTAACAGCGCGTACCCATTTAGGGTTGGCAACGACGATATTGGAAATATGGGATTCCAATATATTGTAGACAGGAATATAGTACTTACCAGTGGATTCCATGCATACATTTTGACAGTCGTTTTGAATCAGCCAGTCTCTAAAGCGGATTAAGTCGTTGTGAAAAGTCGAGAATCTTTTTTTTAGATAAACGGGTTCAACGGATTCAGAAATGCAGATAACTGCGACAATGAATTTTTTGTGCACGTCGATACCACAAACACGAGGATAAATGATTTTCATAGAAAAAGCTCCTTTCAAAATAAAGAAGAAAGAAGCATTGACTGAACGAGTGGCACTAAAGATTAACTAATAGTCAATGATTAATCTACGGACTTGATGTCAACACTAATGTGTGCTTGAAATACTCGGACTTACACTGGTTAAGATGCTGATTTAATCTGAACGAGATGCAGAAGTCTGCAACTCACCTCACCGTGCTCTGTAGTGTACTTCTAACTTCAAGAACATGGTAACAAATAAAAGATAAAAAATAAAAGCAAAGCTCATTGCACATTTTAATTCCAATGTGTGCCTTGAAGCGAAGCGGAAAGGAATGATAGGTTAAGATGAAAAAATTGTTAGCAGGTTTATTAAGTGCGACTATGGTATTTACTTTAGCAGGATGTGGATCTAGTAAGGATCATTTAGATGCAA
>OLSB01001278.1_pt1 | contig 25054 bp, 29 predicted proteins | sample 1672071 | NCBI WGS metagenome assembly OLSB01 (sample SAMEA3136642, study PRJEB25190) | human gut metagenome | biome: human gut; feature: human-associated habitat; material: faeces | place: Austria | collected 2013 | reverse complement strand
GTCACGGCAACCGACGGATCGGAAACCGGCTTAACGGTACTTAGTTCCGGCATATATACCAATTTCGGTGTTAAGATATCCGGCGGAACTGTCACCGCCACCGGCAGCGCGGTAACAGCATCCGGTGACAGCACACAAATAACAAGCGAAGGCATCGTAGTCATCAATGGTGACATCACCATCACAGGCGGCAATGTCACCGCCACCGGCGGCGCGGCAACCGGTGGCAAACGGGCAACCAGCCACGGCATCTATGTCATAGGCGATTCTGGAAGTTCTGCCTGCAACATCACCATCACAGGCGACGCGCAAGTAACCGCAACCGCCGGCCCGGCGGTAGCGGAAAGCGGCGCGGCGGTAGCGGAAAGCTGTGGAATCGTGGCTATTTGCATAGTTACCGGTGTAGTGCCTGAGGAGCAAGGTCCTGTTGGAAGCATCACCATCGTAGACAACGCACAAGTCATCGCTACCGGCGGTACGGTAACCGGTGGCGAAATGCCATTCACCTACGGCATCGGTGCCTCCGGCGGTATCACTGTCAACGGTGGGCGTGTCATTGCCACCGGCGGCATGGTGACCGGTGACGAAACGGCAATCAGCTACGGCATTTATGCCTACCGCGGTATCGCTGTCAACGGCGGGCGTGTCATTGCCGGGACACAGTCCACATCGGAAACACACAGTGCCCTGGGCGTAGCCCCGGCTCTGCCCAACACCACCTATTGGTGGCGCACTGCGGAGACCGACACGTTCACCACCTCTGCTGACAGCGCGTATCTCTACAGCGACACCCACACCTATGTGGAAATCACGGACAAAGAGCCCACCTGCGTCACCTTCGACCCCAACGGCGGTGTGGTTAATCCGACCGGTGCCATCACGAACATTTTCGGCAGACTGACATCTTTGCCTACACCGACACGCAGCGGCAGATATCGCTTCGACGGCTGGTACACTGCGGCAGAGGGCGGAACAAAAATTACAACCGATACTGTCTTTAGTGAAAACACAACGGTTTATGCACAGTGGACATATTCCGGTGGCGGCGGTGGCGGCGGAACAACCCGCTATACTGTGAAATTTGAAACCAACGGCGGAAGCAAGATAACAAGCCAGAGTGTAACGAGAAATACAGCGATGAAAGAGCCGACAGCACCGACAAAGGACGGTTACACATTTGATGGTTGGTATTCCGATAAGGAGCTTACAACGGCATATGACTTCTCGGCAAGGGTAACAAAGAGCTTTACTCTTTATGCAAAGTGGATGGAAAAAGCGGCAGAGCCCGATAAACCTACTCAGCCGACAGAGCCTACTACTCCGGAATGGAAAAATCCGTTTACAGATGTTTCCGAGAATGACTGGTTCTTTGAAAGCGTAAAATACGCAAACGAAAACGGTTTAATGGGCGGTACGACAAATACCTCATTTGCACCGAATGAACCTCTCACCCGCGGTATGCTTGTTACAATACTTTATCGTGCGGATGGCGAGCCTGCCGTAAACAAGAGCATTCCGTTTAGTGATGTTGCCGCAGACGCATATTATGCAAATGCGACTATTTGGGCACAGCAGAACGGTATTGTAAACGGCGTTACGGAAAATGCATTTGCCCCTGACGATAACATCACCCGTGAGCAGATTGCGGCAATTATGTTCAGATATGCAAAATACAAGGGATATGACGTAAGTGTAGGTGAAAGCACAAACATTCTTTCCTACACCGACGCAGAAAGCATTTCCGAGTATGCAATTACCGCTATGCAGTATGCAGTCGGAAGCGGTTTGATGAAAGGTAAAACAGAAAGCACAATCAATCCCAAAGACGTTGCTACAAGAGCCGAAATTGCGGCAATACTTCAAAGATTTCTTGAGGCAAACAAATAAATATTTAGCCAAGCAGGAACGCTTGACAATAAAGCCTCGTTTGAGAGAAATTTCAAACGGGGCTTTTATGTTTTAGTATTTTTAAGTATTGTATATGTACTTTACGGACTGTTATATATCCACCTTAACGCTTACACCGTTCTTAAAGAAAACCGTACACATTTTATCATGCGACACTTCTATTTTTTCAACCAGTGTTATCCACAGGTTTTCGTCCCAGGTATCAATTAACTGCGGTTTATTTTCCAAGGTTTCAAAGAACAGTCTGAGTTCACGTTCTTTATTTACCTTATCTTCTCTTTCGGCAGTTGCTTTGTTTAAGTGTTTTTCCGCCCGTTCGTATCGGCGGACAAGGCTGTTGTATTTTTTCGTATAAGCGTCTTGCGACTGCTTTTTTCGTGCGTTCTCATTTACGCATTCGCTGACAAGTTCCGATACCACCTTAAGTTCAGCGGTTAAGGCATCAATTTCTTCGTTTAATTTTGTGCTGTTGCATACTGTGTCTATCATTATTTTACAGTCTTCAAGCACGGTTGTTCTGTCCGCCATAACTATGTTATAAGCCTTTATAAAAGCGTTTCGAATATCATCGGCGGTTAAATTCGGAGTTTTACATTTCTCTGCATTCTTGAACTTATTATTGCATTGATAAATTGTACACTTATATTTATCTTTGGAATGCCACAATTTCAAACCATAGAACCCGCCGCAGTCTGCACATAGGATTTTGGAAGAAAATATGTCGTTTCCGCTGTATGAACTGCCGAGTTGCTTTCGCCTTGCTATTTCGGCTTGTACAATATCAAATTCTCTTTTTGTAATGATTGCCGGATGACTGTCTTCCACATAATACTGCGGAACTTCGCCTTCGTTGACTTTCATTTTCTTTGTCAGGAAATCCACAGTAAATTTCTTTTGCAGAAGTGCGTCTCCTTTGTACCGTTCATTCGTAAGGATACTTCGAACTGTGGATGCACTCCATTTCTGTTTCCCCGAAACTGTTAATATACCAAGTTTCTCAAGTTCTCTGCAAATTCCGCACGGGGTTTTTCCTTCCATAAACAGCCTGTAAATCAGCCTTACGGTCTGAGCCTCCTTTTCATTGATGACGGGTTTTCCGTCTGCACCCTTTTCATAACCGAGAAAGCGTGTATAGTTCATTTGTACCTTGCCGTCCGAAAACCTTTTTCGCTGTCCCCATGTGACATTTTCCGAAAGGCTTCTGCTTTCTTCCTGTGCGAGGCTTGACATAATGGTTATCAGAAGTTCGCCTTTTGAATCGAAGGTATAAATGTTTTCCTTTTCAAAAAACACTTCCGTGCCGCTTTCTTTCAGCTTACGAACCGTCACAAGGCTGTCTACGGTGTTTCGTGCAAAACGACTTACAGATTTTGTAACAATAAGGTCTATCTTGCCGCCTAATGCGTCTTGTATCATTTCGTTGAAGCCGTTTCTGTTTTTTGTATTTGTGCCGGAAATTCCCTCATCCGTATAAACCTTTACAAACAGCCAATCTTCTCGGCGATTTATAAATTTTGTATAATAATCGATTTGTGCTTCATAGCTTGTGAACTGTTCATCACTGTCGGTGGAAACTCGCGCGTATGCCGCAACCTTTCTTTTGGTAACCGATGTTGTCGGAATAGATGTAAATTTATTCTTTGTTGCGGGAATTACGGTTATTGATTTCTTCATTCGGCATTTCTCCTTTCAAAGGCTTTAAGCCTTGCTTGCTCCTTCATCTCGGGTGTCCAGCTTTCTTTGCGTGAACGGTCTTTCCATGTTTGTTTGACGGTGTGTCCGTCCTTAAAAACAAACAGCAAGCTGTTAGCTTGAGGCACAATTATATTTTCTATTTTGTCCTCGAAAATATCTGTGTCAAATTCAGTAATTCCAAGCGCCTCGGCTGCTGCGGCACATAAGGTTTCATCGGGAATCTGCTTTGCGGCACATTCTTTTTTGCCGTGCTTGTCAAAAGTGGAGCATATCCAAACAACCCGTGCGGCCGTAACTTTTCTTCTGAAATTTTTTCCGCAGTTTCCGCATACGATTTTTCCCGTGAATGCATATTTTGACGCTCCCACGGTTTTATAATGTTTTTCTCGGCGGTGTTCAAATTCAAGCTGTACCGCTTCATATACTTCTTTTGAAACAATCGGTTCGTGATTGTTCTCAACATAATATTGGGGTTTCTCTCCTCGATTTTTCTTGCGTTTCTTTGTTAAATGGTCTGTGCTGAACGATTTCTGCAAAAGCAAATCTCCGATATATTTCTCGTTTGAGAGAATATATCGCACCTTTTTTTCTGTCCAACTTTCGGATGAGTTGCTTTTAATGCCATGTTCGTTATTGTTAAACTGATATGTTTCTTTGCTTTTGTTTAAGTACCAACCGAAATCGCATACCGTATATTTGTTTCTGTTTAAATCTCCCTCATCGACCGCAATTACAATACCTCGGAAAATCTCAATATTAGTACAAAGGATTACAATATCGCCAAGTTGAGGAGTAACGCTGATGTTCACTGCCCTCGCTTGCCGCCATAGCCTGCGAAAAGAATTTGATTGCATCGCCACGGCTGTCCCATATTTGTTCTTTTCCGTAGCACACTGTTTTAACAGAATCAAGCTTTTTATAACATCCTCGCCATAGACAACATTTAAGCCGCAGCCGTTATCCCAATCGACCATTATACTTCCGATATCGTCAACACCCTTAACGGTGCCCTTTGTTCCGACAGGCGGCGCTTGCTTATCATCCATTTTCACAAGCTCCACACGAGTTCCGACAGGGTATAGCCTTTTAATTTCATCTATCAGCATATTTTTATTGCTCTCCTTATCGGTTATCCATTTCCCGTTTCTCCATCCGTCCAAAAATATAACCGCATAGGAAAAACCCGTGCGGTAATAATGGTCGACTGTTTCGCCGTCAAGCAGTGCATATGCGTTTTCGCATCTGTTTAACAGCTTTTTCTGCTCATCGGAGAGCGTTTTTCTTAAATTATCCATGCAGGACTTAAATTTCAGATATGCGTCTTGGAGTTCTGTCGGCTCGGATTTTCCGTGCAGATTCAGCCGTCCCAAAACAAATTTACTGATTTCCTCGTTCATAATATCGTACCGCCTTTCTTTTTGTTAAGTACATATATTACTCAGATTCGAGGAAATATCAAGTCTTTTTTGCGATATAAATATTATTCTGCCATTTGCACAAAATCCGGCGCCAAATATATTTTTATCGGTATATTTCTGCGATGACAGTTGTCTATTACAAATTTTGTGCCTCTCGATTTTCCGTCCCAAAACGCAAGCACGATATCTGCGTTTTCGATTATTGTAATATTTCTTTTAAGCGGTGCGCCTCGACCAAAGCGTTCATAGTCCGGCACACCCGCCTCCAAAATCTGCGACAAGGTAGATGCGTTTTCTTCGTTGGGGAACTCCCCAGTATTGAGCATCGAAAACCCGCCATGCGACTGAATAATCGTCTGCCATGATTTCTCCGGCATTCGGCCATTTCTCATATCGAGGAATATCAGCTTTATCTTTTTTGACGGAGCAGACGCTTTCAAGGACGGCTTTGAAGTCCCCGCCGCCGTTTGACGAGAATGCTCCGGGCACATTTTCCCACACGATGAATCTCGGATATTTTCCATTTGTTTTATCCCTCATTTCCTTTACAATTCGTATTGCCTCATAAAAGAGGTTTGAACGGCTGCCGTCAAGGCCGGCTCTTTTGCCCGCAATAGACATATCCTGGCAGGGTGAGCCGAATGTGATAATATCCACGGGTGGGAGTTTTTCGCCGCTAAGCGCAGACACATCACCATAGTGTTTTACCTTTGGCAGTCTTTTGGTTGTGACACGCACGGCAAACGGTTCAATCTCGGAACTCCATACGGGAGTGATTCCGCATAAAAGTCCGCCCAGGGGAAAACCGCCGCTGCCGTCAAACAGACTTCCGAGGGTTAATTTATCCTTCATCAGCCGCCACCTCCGAATACTTCAGCGTCACACCGGCTCTTGTCACAGATACACTGTCGGCTGTTCCGACCTGTTCGATGTAGCGTTTTATAATAACATCACAGAATTTTTCATCAAGCTCGATTGTTCTTGCAATTCTGTCGGTCTGCTCACAGGCAGTGAGTGTGCTTCCGCTGCCGCCGAACGGATCGAGAACAAGACAGTTGCTCATTGATGAATTCATAATCGGATATGCAAGCAGAGGTATCGGTTTCATTGTGGGATGATCGCCGTTTTTCTTCGGTTTGTCAAATTCCCATATGGTCGATTCTTTTCTGCCCGTGTACCATTGGTGTTTGCCTTTCTTTTTCCAGCCGAACAGTATCGGTTCGTGCTGCCACTGATACGGTGAGCGGCCAAGTACAAGGCTCTGCTTTTTCCAAATACAGGTACCGGAGAGATAGAACCCCGCGTCCTTAAATGCCTTTCTGAAATTCAAGCCTTCGGTATCGGCATGGAACACATAAATGCTCGCATCGTCCGCCATACATTTTTCTGTATTTTTGAAAGCGTCAAAGAGGAAGTTGTAAAATTTATCATCTTCCATATTATCATTTTTAATCTTCCCGGCTGAACCCTCGTAATTGACATTATACGGCGGGTCGGTAATCACAAGATTGACTTTTTCATCGCCGAGGAGCATATCATATGTTTCAGCCAATGTACTGTCCCCGCACACAAGTCTGTGTCTGCCGAGCTGCCAGACATCTCCGGGTTTCGTGATTGTAGGATTCTGCAGCTCGGCATCCACATCAAAATCATCATCCTTGATTTTATCTTGGATGGTGTCTTTGAACAAATCATCTATTTCCGCAGCGTCAAAACCGGTGAGAGATACATCGAAATCCTCTGCCTGCAAATCCGAAATCAAAAGAGCAAGCTTATCCTTATCCCATTCACCGGATATTTTATTGAGCGCCACATTGAGCGCTTTTTCTTTATTTTCGTCCATTTCTACAACTACGCAGTCAACCTCGTTTATGCCCATATTGATTAGAACTTTGAGCCTTTGGTGACCGCCGACAACTCTGCCGGTTGTCCTGTTCCATATAACCGGCTCAACATAGCCGAACTGCTCAATGGAGCGTTTCAGCTTTTCATATTCCTCATCACCGGGTTTCAAATCCTTTCGTGGATTGTAGTCTGCCGGGAGCAGATTTTCGGTTTTCATTTTCTCAATCAGCATACCAAACCCCACTCGGCAAATTTTTCAAAGCCGCCGACCGACTTTATATATTCTCTTGCCGTTTCCACGATTTTTTCGTAAGGAATACCGTCTATGTATTCATCACCGATTGCACAGCTAAACTCTGCAGTCTTTCCTGTTTCCTGTGCTTTAAGGAATGTGTAAATATTTACACTCACATCGGCTTTTGATAAATCCTTGCCATGCAGACCGCCGCCGGTTACGGAATCTGCCATATCACTGCCGAGTTTGCGGTTTGCGGCGCCGGTGTCAACATCCGTTCCGCCTGTCCAGTCACCGAGAGGGTTAATTTCGGCTGTAGGATAATATTTTTTGATTTTATCCGTACCCGCATTGCTTTGGCAGATGATGAGCCTTGCTCCGTCAATGATGTATTTTCCGTCAAAGGGATAAGAATTGTATATGTCCTTTGCCACTTTGACAAGTGTTTTTTGCTCCTCGGTTATGGGCATACCCTTAAATATACCGTTATCGCCGCATCTGATAATACCGTCCTGATTCTTTGCAAGATGTGTGTCCTGCGGAGTGATAACAATATCGCATTTAAGGTTTGAACCGCCGATTCGGTGTATTGCTTTCTCAACCATACATTTTTCAATCGGTGCGGAGGTTTCGATAATCGCATGGCACACGCCATGTCCGATTAAAACTTCGGCGGCAATTTTGGGATTGGTATCCACACTGTATGCCAGGTCGACAATCGCACCGGCAATTCTGTCCGCCACCTTATCCGGGTGGGCGGGGTTTACTTTTTCAAACATAATTTTATCGTCCTTTCCGAGCGGTCAAAAGCCGCTCCATCAAATCGTCCTGTGGCGTTGTCGAGCCGTATTCCACAGAACAGTTTTCCTTTACAACCTGGTAAATCTGATACCACAGCTGATTTGACTGCTTCATATAGTCACGGCTGACCGAAACATACGGCGATGTCATAGCCCCGCCCGTTGTCGGATGCTTTGCCAAAAAACCGAATGTGCTGATAGCCTCCTCGCACTGAATCCATCTTGCGATGCACATTGCATATTGCTCCAAAAGCTGTGTGCTTATTAGCTTTTCACATCCTCGTTCTTTCAGCCACTGCCATGTTTCCTTGTATACATCCTCGGCACATAAATCAATGCCACCTTTTTGACTTGCTTTCAAGTATTCCTTCACGGGCGGCATCTCCGCGCCTTCAAGTTCAGCGGTATCGTTATCAAAGTTTACAACCGTGAGTTTTCTGCCGCCAGGGTTTCCGGCTGTCAGCTTATCGGCAAGCGCCTTTGATTTCCGTCCGGCGCCTGCTCGTGAGCCGCCCCTGTTTGTACCGTCCTTTGCCATATCAAATTCACCTCGTTTCTCTTTGGGGGTTATCCCCCTGTTTGATTTCGCTTTTTTGTGTATGAAGGGAGGCGCCCGTTCTTCTGTGATAGGCTCACAGAGATTCAGACCGCCCCTTGGTATAAAAATTTTTTGAAAATTTTTATTAAATAGGTTGAATTTCTCCTAATAATAGTGTATAATATATATGAGACTATATGAAGGAGGATTTAATCATGAACGTTAACACAAATAATCTTGTATCCATTACCGAGGCAAACCAAAACTTCTCACGGGTTGCACGCATGGTTGATGAAAACGGTTCCGTTGTTATTTTGAAAAACAACTCACCTCGTTATCTTTTGATAGAATTCGAAAAGGCAGAAAAAGAACAGCTCGCCGATAACGAGGACCTTCTTGCCGTTTCCAAACGTCTTATAGCTAAGAACCGTGAAGCCTATGAGGTGCTTGCCAAATGATAATTTTATCAAAAGAACAAATAGTCGCATTGCATTCAAGTCTTATAGCTGAAACCGGTGGCAGTGACGGAATCCGAGATGAAAATTTACTTGAAGCCGCAATCAATGCTCCGTTTCAGACATTTGACAATGCGGAAGTGTTTCCGTCAATTCAACAAAAGGGGGCAAGACTCGGATACGGTCTTATTAAAAATCACGCCTTTGTTGACGGTAACAAACGAATCGGAACTCATGTAATGCTTGCGTTCCTTGCGCTCAATAAAATTGAGCTTGATTACACGCAAAAGGAACTTTCCGATACCATTCTCAAAGTTGCCGCAGACGAATACACATTTGACGATTTATTAAAATGGGTACTCGACCATCAACTATAACATAAAGCCGCTTATCTGATGCGGCTTTTGTTATGCCATCTATCTCCGTCTTTTGCCGTTATTTCCGAGTGGCAAGCCTTGCACAGGCTCATAAGGTTATCATCATCGTGTGTTCCGCCGCGGGACAGGGGAATGATGTGGTGAACCTCCTCGGTGGGTGTAAGCTTTCCCTTCTTCAAGCACATCTCACAAAGCGGATGATTTGCAACGTGTCTGTCACGGATTCGTTTCCATGCTCGTCCGTACCTTTGACGCACCGCCGGATCACGGTCATATTTTTCGTACCGTTTATTCTCTTGCTTTTGATGCTCCGTACAGAATCTGCCGTCCGTAAGTTTAGGACAGCCGGGATAGGAACACGGCCGTTTCGGTTTCTTCGGCATTTTTGTTTCACCTCGCTTTGGGCATAAGAAAAGCCCTCACAGGATTTCTCCTATGAAGGCTGTCTGTATACACATTTTTCATACTACCATTATACCACATTCCCATATGTATTCAAGTGGCTTTTAGTGGTCTGAATGTATTTTGTCATAAACCTTTCCGGCGCTCTCAAGCGCTCTGCCGTGCAGTCGGTGCAGCCATCTCAAATCATAAAACATCTCACTTGCAATCTTCTCCCACGAATGAAAGCACAGGTACCTCTTTTCAAGTATCATGCGAAGGTCTGTCTGCTCAACACCGGCTATAACCTGTGAAATTTCTTCTTTCAAATCAACAAGATTGTCTATATATTTGTTAATTTCATATTGCAAATCAATAATCTTGTTAATGGTGTCCGCCATAGACGATGTACTTTTGCTCGGTGAGTGCGGCATTCCCGTTATCACCGAGGTACACTTTGTTGCAAGTTCGTTTAATGATTCAAGCTGTTCAAGCTTTGACTGTATGCGCATATCCAAATAACGCGCTTGTGATAAATATTCTTTTATGCTCATTTCACTATACCTCCGATTTCAGCTTTTACGGCATCAATGAGCTCCGATTGTGTGCTGTCTTTTTTCTTTAACGCTTTTAGAATCCGCTCATCAATTGTATCTTTTGCCGCAATGTGCATGATAACAACCGTGTCCGAATTTTGACCCTGCCGATAAAGCCTTGCATTCGTTTGCTGATACAGTTCCAGACTCCAGGTAAGTCCGAACCATACAAGCGCTGAGCCGCCGTCTTGAAGATGGTGTGCCGGTAAGTCCGACAATTCGTTTTACGCTTGGTCTGACCCTCATCAGTGCCTTAAACCTTTTTGCCTGGTAATTCTTAAAGGACGAAAGTTCATCGATTACCACCATATCAAAATCAAATGCCGTCCCCATATACTCTGTAAGCCACGGGATATTTTCACGGTTTATGATATAAATATCGGCATCCGCTTTTAATGCATTGTTCCTTTCGGCAGGTGTGCCGACAACGATACTGTATTTCAAATCGTTTAGGTGATCCCACTTGTTTATCTCGGCACTCCATGTGTTTTTTGCCACACGCAGCGGCGCTATTACAAGGACTTTACGCACGGCAAAATAATCGAAAAGCAGATTGTTTATTGCCGTAAGCGTAATGCTCGTCTTGCCGAGCCCCATATCAAGAAACACTGCCGATACCGGCTGTTTTTCGATATATTCGATTACATATTTTTGATAATCATGAGGATTGTATTGCATCAATCACACCTCCAATCTGCTCCGGCGAGTCTATGACATACACCTTAAATCCAAGCCTTTTTAGCATTTTGTGTCTTGCCGTCTGAATCGGGCGGGGATGTTTGCCGGGAGCCTTTAATTCCACAAAACCCAGTTTGCCGCCATGCAGAAGAACGAGCCTGTCGGGCATTCCGTCCAAGCCGGGGGATATAAACTTAACTGCCGCACCGCCGCATCTCTTAACTGCCGTCACCAACTTGTGTTCTATATCTTTTTCACGCATATATTTTCTCCTTTATGACACCTCCGACACCTCTTAACATAAACTCCTCTTATATATAATTTTTTTATAATTTAACTGCCCTAAAGGGGGTTTTATATATGAGGTGTCGGAGGTGTCATTTTTTAAATAAAATCACTTTCTGTAAGTCTGACTCCGGTCACGAAACGGCCTTCTGTTTTTTTGCGTCTGCCTATCCCGCGCTGCTCAACAGCCACATAAAATTCCGCGGAATTACGCACATATTCTCCGCTTCTTGCACAAAACGCACGATATGCGTCATAAAAGTTCCCGGACTTTTCTTCAAGTCCGTCACCGACTTCACAGCACGCATCAAGAAAATGTGCAAGCCAGTCATTGTCGCGCTTATATTTATCGACAGCGTCCATGACGACTTTCGGCGGTTGTATTCTGAAATCATTTTTGATTATCTTTTCAGCACCGTAAATGAGCCATGCAAGAATATACTCACCGGCATTTTCAAACAGATAATCACCGTAATTTTTTATATCTTTTTTCGGCTTGATTTTTGCGTTAAACGGTATTACAATGAGCCTCCGCCATATTCCTTCATCCATTGCACCGACTCTCGGAAGATGGTTTGTGTATAAGAGCACCGTATGGGTAGGTGTAAAATGAAACGGGTCCTTATATTTCTTTTCCGCCTCAATCGTATCTGTGGAACACAGCTGCTTTACCATTGATGTGTTAAGGCGCATTCCTTCCTCAAGTTCTGCCGCAATAAGGAGCCGTTTGCCCTTTGCCTCGGCAAGCTCCGGTTTTACATTTCTCTTGCAGCCGACAGTCAGCGCATCGGCTGAAATCATACCGCCGTATGTGCCTATGGTTTTAAGTATTGCATTTCCAAATGTTGATTTACCGTTTCCGCCCTCACCGTATGCAATGATGAGAGCCTCAACAAACACTTTTCCGAGCAGCGAAAGTCCCATCATCTGCTGCACATATTCAATAAGCTGTGCGTCACCGCAAAAAAATTCATTTACGGCTGACAGCCACAAATCCTTTCCCTTATCACCGGGTGATACCGCCGTAACCTTTGTGATATTATCTTCCGGTGTATGTTCGTGCGATCCGTCTGTTCCGCGCCGCAGGTCATAAGTGCAGTTTGGAGTATTCAGCAAATACGGATTGCTGTCAAGCTGCGATACGGGAACATCAACCATCGGCTTTAAGGTTTGCAGCGCCGATGCGATGTATTTCATATCCCTTCGTTTCATTACGAAAGCAAGGTATTTCTTTGCCGACAAATATTCCTCATACAATTTCAGCTGTTCCTCGTTAAGATTGTTTATAACTCTCTTTCCGCCGGATGCCGCATCTTCTTTTGACACACCGCTTGCTGTGAGCTGATCCAAAGCACGCTGCATCTCGTCTAAGGCATCGGCAAGCTGCAGATCAAGAAATTCAATCACTGCACCGACCGCTTTCTGCTTTGATTCCACCCAGCATACACCGTCATATCTGAGCATATCCGTTGCCGCAGTATACATAAGTTCATCACCGTATTCCTTTGCGATCACCTTTGCCTGTCCTATATCCGAGTAATCAGCGGGCCTTAATGACTGAGCCGAAAACTCATATTCTTCCGGCGGTATATATCCTTTCTGGCTTTGTACTTTTTTCGCAAACTTGCAGGCGCTCGACCATATGAGATTAAGTTCCTCATCTTCCAAAGGCGGACTGCACTTTTTCGACTCGTCAAGAAAAATGTTATATGCCCTGTCGGTCGCTCCGTACCTTTTTACAACCCTGCCCGCAAAGCGTGACATTGTGGAGTTTCTCTGCCCCTGCGGAATGCCGGGGGTTTGACTTTCGGCCTGTATATTAACAATGCAGTCTATCGTCAGTTTGCCATCGTTCCATATCACTTCATCTACTGAATTTCCGTAAATAAACCTTGCGGCATCTATCGCATTTTCATCAAAAAACGGATATTTTGCAACAATCGATTCTTTCAGGCTTTTATAAATCCCGCTGTCGGATATCACATCATGCGGAAAATACACATGGTGTCTTGGCCTTGCTGATTTTCCGTCCTTTTCTTTCATATTGTTTCGGCTCGGAACTACGGCATATGCAATCCCCGGGAATAATTTCTCATAATCTTTCGGATAGATCCAATCCTCCGGGTTATCGGAGAAATCATTATCATTATCCATAACGGTGCAATCGGCTGACATGAAATTATCTACACTCCTGTGCGAATTTCTGTATTCGGCACAAACATGATCGAATGCAGCCACCGCACATAAATCCTCCGGATTTCGAATTATGCACTTATTCGGATAAACCGCATTATTTTTCTTGCCCTTGCAATGTGCCGTGTATAGTGTTAGCTGCATTGTATCTCCTCCAATTCCTCGTTAAAATAGCGTATAACTTTTCCCATTTTCTTCGCTTTTGCGGTTTCAATCTTCATGCCATCCGACATTGTATCTCCGAACACCCACACTTCTTTACACTTTCCCAAAAGCACGCTCCCCATAAAAAGGACAAGGCTGCGTTCGTGTTCCTCAGACATAAACTGAGGAAACAGAAGATGCGGCGCTAACGGAATAGTGCCTTTTGCAACAGCAAACCTGCTGTAAATTCTCGCATTATTTGCATTAAACTCCGTATTTCCGCTGTACGGACTGCAAATATATACAAGCGGGCGAAAGTTGGCGGCTTTCCTTGCCGCTCTTTCTTCCTGTTCGATTTTCACCAAAGCCTCATATGCCATAAGGTCTGCATAACCCTCACTGTTGAACTTGTCCATCACATCAGACCTCCTGTTCTATAAGCGGCAGATACCCGTCGGCTTTCATAAGACTGTATATAAAAAGTCGCCCTGCCTGCGTCCAGTATGTATGAACGGAAGTGTGGTTTTCGCCATTTGAGCCTTCAAACACATGGGTTTTGGTTGATGTATAGCCTTTGTTTGCGTACTTTTGATATAACAGCCATACTTTATTGTCCTGCTTAAACTGAATACCCTTTTCGTGCAGATATTTATTCATTTTATTCGCAGACCAACCATAGTCCTTGGCAATGACTCTTATGGGGAGTACATCTCGGCATTGAAGAACGATGTCATAATACGATACCTTCGGCTGCATTTCCGCAATCTGCTGATTTTGCACTGCGATTGTTTCGGAAAGCTGTCTTGTTCTTTCGCGCTCCTGCTTTAATGCTGTAAATGCCGCAATGGCAAGGTCGGGATTGGCAATCAAATCGTCCGTTGCATACATACCGTGTCTGTGAACGGAAGGGAGTACCTCCGATGTAACCCAACGCTTAAATTTCCTTGCACTCGGCAGCTTACTTGAAAGAATAAGACTGTAAAGACCGCTTTCGTTGATAAGCCAGCCGCCGCGCTGTCCCAAACTCGATAACGATTCGTTATTGAGTTTATCCTCATCATCGACATGGTCAGATAAAGCCTTGCTCGGATTGGCATAGCCGAGTATCTCAGCCACATCTTTGCCCACAAAGTACACCTCGCCGCCGATTGCAACCGCTCTTACAGAACCCAGTTCCGCATTTTTGTAAATTTGTAATTCATTCATAGGAATTACCTCCGATTTATAAATAGTAAGGCATAAAATCTGCCTTCTGAGTCTATAGGCAAAAGAAAATCGCAAAATCCGAAGTATCGTCATAAAAAAATCCGGGATTGACAATATTTTTTCGCCATCCCGGAATATATAATTTAATCTTTGCAATAAAAGTCCGTTTCGTAGCCGTCCGCACTTAGCACCAACCCAGGCATCCACGGCGGAGTTTTACTCATTTGCTCACATATAGAATCAACAGCAACATCTTTTTTGCATTCGATAATAAGTTCATCGTGTACATGACCCACAATATAATAATCGGATAGAGATTTCATTGCATAGCAGAGAATATCGCGGCTTATTGCCTGTACAATGTTTTCCACAAACTTCGGTCCGTAGCTTTCAATCCTGTCCCATTTCTTTGATGTGCTGATGCCTTCATAAGTTACAGACTCGCCGCCGAATTGATTCTCGCCGATACGCGGACGCACATAACAAAGCCGTCTGCCGCTCGGAAGAATGATAAACAACATACCGCTTTCATACTTAAAACCTATACTGTGTGTATTTGCTGAGTTTCTTTCTTTTATCACCTGTTTCACGCATCTGTCAACATCCCACCACAGGTTAACAATATTTGAATTTGCATTTCTCCAACTGTCAACAAGCGGCTGAAGTTCGTTTTCGTTCATTCCCATTTCAAGCGCACCCATTGATTTCAAAGCGCCGACCGAACCGCCGTATCCGAGCGCCAATTCCGCAATCTTTCCCTTTTGGCGCAAGTGCGAATTTTCGCCGTGTTTTTCAACTTTGCAATGAAACATTCTCTCAGCAGACGCACAATAAATATCTCCGCCGTTTTTGAAAACATCTTCTCTCCATTTTTCGCCCGCAATATGAGCAATTACCCTCGCCTCAATGGCAGAAAAATCCGAAATAATAAATTTATATCCGTCTTTTGGTATAAATGCGGTTCGGATTAGCTGCGAGAGAGTATCGGATATATCATCGTACAGAATTTCAAGCGCCGTAAGATTTCCTGTTTTCACAAGTTCGCGAGCCGCTCTTAAGTCCGGCATATGGTTTTGCGGCAGATTTTGCAGCTGAATCAATCTGCCTGCCCACCGTCCGGAACGGTTCGCACCATAAAAGCGAAACATTCCTCTTGCGCGATGATCGGCACACATTGTATTTTGCATTGTCTGATATTTTTTAACAGAGGATTTTGCAAGCTGCTGTCTAAGTTTGAGCACAGTCGCAAGTTTTGAGGGAGCGGATTTAAGCAGTTCTTTCACTTCATTTTTGCCGAGCGAGTCAATCGTGAGTCCGTTTTCCGCAAGCCACTGTTTCATCTGCATTACCGAGTTTGGGTTTTCCAAATTCGTTATTTCCTTAATTGCCGCCGTCAGCCTTGCCTTTGCTATCTTATCAATTTTTATGGCATTTTTAACGATGTCCGTATCTATCTTGATCCCACGGTCATTTATCACCTGGTCTATCCAAAATTCTTCCCACACAAAATCCGGAACAGGAAAGTTATGCAGCTTTTCATGTATTGACATTTCCACCTCAACATCACGCTTGTTATATTCTTTGAATGTATTCCATTTTTGTATATCGTGTTCCGGAAGGTTCCTCGTTCTGCCGCCGTTTGCTTTTGTGGGATTGCACGGAACGGAAAAGTATTTAATAAGCGCTTTTCCTTCGTCCATTTTCCGGTCGGTTAGCTTTAGCGCCTCGCCTACGGCTTTAAGCGACAGCGGAAGTCCCATATATGCCGCCCATACAAGAGAACATTTCCAACCTTTCGGAGAAATATAGCTGCCTGCCGCATCATCATCGGCATTGTATGACTTAAAATACTGCGGATAGTTTTTCTTAAGATATGCCGACAGGCACACTCGTTCAAATTGTGAATTAAATGCCCATTTTGTAACGCTTTCATCTGTGAGAGCAATTAATATTTCAGTCGGTATGCTTTCACCATTCACAAGGTCAACAACAGAAACCGCTCCGCCGTCAACAGAATACCCAAACAATAATATTTCAAAATTCGGACTTTCCGCATATTTGTAGACACCGCATTTTTGCAGGTCAATATCACTGTAAGTTTCAAGGTCAATAAATATGTTTTTCATTGATTTTCACCGCCTTAGAATGATGGCGGCAAGTTGCCCTGCCGCCAATGTGTATTTATTATGCTAAGAAATCATCGTCCGCATCCGCAAAATCGTCCTCTGCACGGCTCTTTCCGCCGAGCGGTTCGCCGTCTTTAATTTTCTGAAGATTGTTAAGTCCGCAGGCAATTCCTTTATTTCCGTTCGAATTAAAGGAATAAAAGTTGATAGATGCTCTGCCGTAAACACCGCTGTATACCTCAGATGTGTCAATGATCGGCTGCCTGTCGGCATCAACCACACCGGGCGCGGTTGAGGAGTTTGCATTTATGAAATATGCATTTTTGTAGGCCTCATCATCGGGTCTTTCCAAATCACCGTCACGCAGAGGTGTTTTTATAACCGAGAGGGAAGGTACACTTTTGCCGCTGCCCTTAAGCTTTGATTCGCCCTCGTCATATGCCGCCTGGATTGCGGCCTTTACCTTGTTTACGGTATCCGTATCGGTTTTGGGTATAATGAGAGATACACTGTACTTCGGTGTGCCGCCGTTAATCGACTTTGGCTGCCATACATATGCATAACTCCATCTTGTGTTTACTCCTGTGATTACCTTTGTGGGATTATTAAATTTTGTCATGCTAAATTTCCTCCTTAAAATCATCTGCGGCATCTGCCGCTTTACTCAAAGCCGGACGCTTGTCCGACATAGGTACTAATGTTGGCTTGCCCTTTGGTTTTTCTATAAAACCGCCGAGCAAATCTTCAAATTTGTTCTTTCCAAGAAGTTTTGTCATTGCCGTAATTCCCAGAATTTTATGTTCGTAAGGGTCAAAGCCTGCGTTTTTCACCGTGTCGGCAACCAATCCTTCATCGGTATATTTTCTGTTTGACCGACCCTCAACAACTTTCCAGTCATTCCACTGTTTGCCGTTCACCGCTTGCATGAGTGCATACTCTTTAATATCCGATGCCCAGGAAACAAGATCATCGACTTTTGAAAGTATCATCTCAATTTCGGCATCTTCCAAAGCATCCGGCATCTTAAAGTCATATTGCGCAAGTTCAAGATTGTACTCCGCACGCTTTCGGCAGGTCGCTTTTACCTTGCAGAAACGGCAGTGTTCGCCGGCACGAAACTCGCCTTCGCCTTTTGACGCAAGATCAGCCGCCGGAGCAAGTTTTGTATCCGCCCATTCCAACAATTCCGCTTTTGAAATTTCATAAACACTGATATTTTCTCTCCTTGGCTGAAATATCGTCATTGAAATCTTGCCGATGTCATAGATACCGTCAAAAAGCCCCAATGCGCCAAGTGCGTAACACATCATTTGCGAATTATTCTCGGCATCAACGGGTACGCCGACCCCGTATTTTAGATCAGTTATCGAAAGAACATCATCGGAAACTATGACTAGGTCTGCGGTCCCGTAAGCGTCTGGAACCCACTTTGAGAAGTCAACTCTCTGTTCTACAAGCACAATCGGGTCACTGCATCGCTGCTTTGCCCTTTCAATTTGCTCGGATACATATTGCGCATAGATGTCGGTACATTCAGCCATTTCGGCATCGTAATACTCTGCACCGTCTGTCGGATCCTTTAGGTCTTGTCCGAGAATGCGTTTAACCTTTGTTTCCGCCCACAGGTGCGCGGCAGTACCCTGTTTTGCATATTCGCTCGGGGTGTCATTTGCCGCCGCATTCAGCTGTGCCGATGGCGGGCAGGACATCCACATTTTACTCGATGATGCAGATAATACTGCGTGCTGTTCAGGCATTGCCGATCACCTCGGCTTCTTTCAGCACGGACTCATATTCCGTCGGGTTTATATCCGACAGCTTATCCGAACCGTGTGCTGTGATAATTGCCTTAACCTCGTTTGTAAAACCGGCTCTTGATTTTTCGGCAAGAACCTTTCTCACATCTTCAAGTGTGATTGCCTTTGGTTCGACCTTTGGAGCGGGTGTCGCCTTTGTTTTGGGTGGTTCGGCTGTGTCGCCGCTTGCCATTGCATCGGCTAAAACCTGCAGGCTGTCACCCAAAGAGCGAATATCCTCAATTACATCCAACAACAGTTTTACTCTGCTCATTTACCTTTCCATCTCCTTTGACTTCATGAATTTCCACCGATTCGACACTCTGTCCGGGTGACAGCAGATATACCGTTGTGAAATCTCCGAACAGAAAACGGAGCAATCGCATCGGCAATCTGCGGTCAGCGCCTTCAAGAACTCTTGCCTTGGATTTTTCATCCGATACATTAATTCTTATCCTGTGCCTAAGCGCCATATCTTTTGCCTTCCTTTCTGCAAGGACTGTTTCGTTGGCCCTTACATACCTATAGGCAAAAGGAAAATATGAAATCCGAAGTGTCAACGATAAATTTTTTTCAAAATCTCGTCATTTGCCATTGCAGCCTCGATTTTTTTAATCAATTGTCTGACATAACTTTCACTGACACCAAGCATTCTGCCTATCTGTGTTTTGCTATATTTCTCAGAATAAAACAACCTGTATACTTGCTGCCACTTCTCCGGCATTGCGGCAATTATCTCTTTTAAGCGAATAACTGCATCCGACTCATCATTGGCATCATCATATACGGCAAGTTCTGCCTCAAGCCGGCTGCTGTCGCCGAGTTCATCGCCGCCTGGAGTAATTTGAGCGTCAATTGATATGTACTGACGGTGCGGCTTCGGAATCTCGCTTTTACGCGGCTCGCGACCATGTTCTTCTTTAAATTTCTCAATAAATTCCGCTTTTATTTTTTCATACATCGGCATACACTCTTTGGGCAGCCACCTGTCCTTGTTATTTATGTACACCTCGTGGTCGTCCATTTTGGGAGATTAAGAATATCAATCTCCGTTACTCCGTCCTTGCCGGGCTTATACTCCGTGATAAAATGCCCGTCATCATCGAAAAGTTTGTAAGTTCCTCTTTTGGCTGTGCTTGTCTTCTTAAATTTCATTGCTTTGTTCCTTTCTTAGCCTTTTACCATTGGGCAGAAAGAAACGAAAAGAGGCCTATGTTATTCAGCACACAGACCTCGTTTGCCTAAAAATGAGCGCACAAAGGGAAGGGTACTGAATATTGATGTTTCCACTTTTGTAAAGTGAAAACTTCCTATATTCGCATCCTATCTGCCCTTAATGCATATCAGGCAATTAGATTTATTTTTTTGTTTGAGTGCCTGGCACTCAGATGGATACACATCACTATGTATCCGTCTCAATGTCAGAGTATCATTTTTTGAATTCTGTTAATATCACATAAGATAAATTTAATTTAGCAAGTCTTTTTCACAGGCACACTTGATGCCCTTTGAAACCATTTGCACTTACTTCCAAAATGCATCTTAGTTAATCCACAGGTATACTTTTTGAAATATTTTCTCCAACAATCTACTGTTGTCAATTGTCATGATTATTATAAATCAAAAAAATTTTTCATGACCAACTCACTGCGTTGGTCATGAAAGCCTATAATATCAGCATTTTTTAATTTTGGACATAAAAAAGAACCCCTTGCGGGGTCCAAAACCAACTCAATGAGTTATCAAAATTTATTAATTATCTTTTATGGTGCTTCCTAATTCGCTAACACCTGCTCTCTCACAGATGCTGTTGAAATCTTGCACTGAAATACCTGGCATATTCTCCATGATACGAATATAGGTTTTATCCGGGTCATGATAATAGTCCAACTTGTTCTTTGACTTTTCAAAAATCTTTTCGGTTATGCGAAGGCTCAACTTCAAACCAACACAAATTGCCATAAGAACATCCGTACCCATATGATTGTACTTATCATTTTTTATCTTGCCATGATAATTTTTATGCAGTCCTGTTTTATCATTAAACGCTTCGGGGTAATTCCATTTTCTGTTTTCCATCAAGTACCATAGACATTGGCATAATGTACTTGTAGGGTCGCCCAATTTTTTCATAAGTTCTATTTCTTCAGCTTCGTCATAAACGGAAATATACTCATGAAACGCATCATAAACCTCATCGGGTTCATATACAAAATTAGCTTGAAATTTCGGATGAAATGTTAATATATCCGAACAGTTCTTCCTTGGATTTGCAGCTGATATCATCGCCGCCTTTCCCTTAGTCCGTTTATTTTTTTCCTACCAACAATGTTGAGCCGCGAAGCATCAGGCGGCAGGCTTCCTTCGGTGTCATAAAGCTACCGTCGGTCGTGTCGATCAGTTCCACACACTCATAGCCCATATCCCTGAGCTTTCGGACAAACGCCCGCATATCACCGTATCTACGGGGCGACATCAGATCGTGGATGGCAAACGTTCCGCCTTTTTTCAGCACGCGCAGTGTTTCCAGCAGAAGCGACTGCTTGTCTTCCCCCGAAATGTTGTGATAGACATAGTTGCTGGTCACCGCATCGAAGCTCTCGTCGGGAAAATCCAGCTTCACGGCGTTCCCACATTGGAAAGAAACGTTTTTCACGCCCTCCGCAGAGGCGTTTTTTTCGCATAGCGGCATACTAAAGGAGGCGTATTCCTTGCCCCAGCGGTCGATACCTACCATTTTCCCCTGGGGATTACGCTTTGCGCAGGCAATGCTCAACGCACCGCTGCCGTAGCCGATATCCAGCCCCACGCCGCCCTCCGGCAGGGTGATATGACTTGCCGTGCCGTCAATGATCTGCCTTGAAAGCTTGCGCTCGCCGTCATAGGAAAAGCTTCGATAGGCATACACACACCACTCGGTACACATTGTACAGATGACAAAGGCGATGCCGAATACCACTCCCAGCGCAATGCGCAGCCTTCCGCTCACGCCGATGCCGAATACTCCGAAAACGAGCAGCAGCGCAAGCGACAGTGCCGTACCTGCGATGAGCGAAAATATCATTCCCTTGGGGATCCAGTTTTTGTAGTCAGGTTTCATGTTAAAAACTCCTCTTTTAATTGTGTGTGATTTCTCTCATAAAAGGCAGCCATCAATATTCCGCTGATTATGCCCAAAATGCAGCATCAGATAAACTGTTTCTTTCTTTTATTCCCGTGCATCTATTTCATGACCTTCATACAAAAATCGCAGCGGTCATCACCTCGCCCCAGTGTTTTCGTCCGATGCCACACAAGATTCGGGTGGAGTCCGTCATATGTGATATCGTCGCTGTCACAGAAGCACCGGCATAGCTCGGGGCAGCCGTAGCGCACACATTCATCGTGATATGGGCATCTCGTCATATCAATGCGCCATACACCGCCGGTCGTCCGGATTTCATTTGCCTCAAAGCCCGCCGAGTTTCCAAAGAATTTCGGCGTCTGCTCGGCGAAGATACCCGGTACCTTTTTATATAATCCCGGGATGCGCATCAACCGCAGAAAGGTCTTTTTCAGACGGTATGCCCGTTCTTCCACATATCCGTGAACAGCATTAAGAGCTTTGTCCTTCGGCATAACGGTCTGAAGGGTCTCATAGATTGCGATGCCCGGCATAATCTGACTTTCGAGGTGTCGCAGCCTTTCCTTGCTCGCTCCGGCATGTTCCGAGCGCAGCTCACTCAACCTCTTTTCAAAAGCAGAATTCAGCGCGGCTTCCCGTTCCGGAAATCTTTCACGTACCGTTTTTCGGCACGCTTTTGTAAGATAGCTTTCCTTCATAACTTTTCCTCCCGCTTAAAGCATCTTTTTCTTATAACAGCAGTCGCAGTACGCCCCGCCAGAGGCAATCGTGTACTTTCGCACAAAATCTGATACACTGCCGGCTTCGCTCATCGTGTAGTCAAGGCGGCACAGCGCCGGGGTTAGGTCATAAAGTCCCAGATTTTGCATCAGCACGCAGATGCCGCATTTGGTGAACCGACATTCGTAGCCGCTGCCGTCCGGGTATTCGAAAAAGTCCATATTCCATGAGTAGGGATTTCGGTCGGCAGCTTTGAAGGAGGCGGTTGCCTTCATTTCATTGATGTCCTTTTTAGTGAATTTATTCTTTCCGCTCCTGCGGCAAAACCATTTCATCGGTTTTGTCATCATAGCTTTTGCATAATACTCTGTCAGCTGCTCCACATCCGGATGCTCCGGCATAGAGAGGATGAACGCACCGATCATCGCACAGTTGACGATGTTCATCTTAAAACGGTCCGCGTTCTCAAACTCCGGCAACCCTGCAATGATTTCCCTGTATCTCGGCTTTGCCTTTCTTGTGATACCATTCGCCATATCAGCATCATATCCGAACACCGCCGTCAGCTGCTTTCGGAATGAATGGGCAAATAGCGCCCACATTCCTATGGGCATACCTATGTATTTCATTGTTTTGCTCCTTTAATACATCGTTTTCTGTCATTTGTTTCTGAAGGCAATCTTCACAATCTGCATTTTCATCATTTTATCGCCGACTTTGGCAAGGAAACGGAAAAAGCCGCTGACGGACGGGTCACGAAGGTCATTGTAGCCCAGCATATAGCCGCGGCTCGTGACTTGCAAGCGGTTGTCCCACAAGGAAAGCTCATCTTTCGCGTCCGAAACCGCAAAATATGCGCCCACATCCTTGATTTTCGCACTCTTGAGCCATGTCTTTGCAATCATCTTCACCGCTGCCCGGTTCGCTGCGTCAAATACCAGTACGCCGCCGTGGAAAGCGTCCGCCATTGCTTGCACAAGCGCTTTGACTTGCTCGGTTAAGAAATAGTAAAACACACCGGAGGCGAAGAATATCGCACCGCCGGAAGCGTCAATTTTTTCAAACCATTCGGTATTATTCAAATCGCAGGGGATGTTTTCCTCACGCTCATCGGCGGGCAAAAGCTCGTTACGCACGGCTATGACATCGGGAAAATCCAGATTGTATATTTTACAGCTGCCGTTGTCGCAGCTTCTTCCGGTGCTGTCCAGTCCGCAGCCAAGATTGACTACTGCGGCTTTTGGGTGATCTTTCAAATAGTCCCTTACTTCCCATGCCAAATCATTCTGCCGCATGGCAACCTCCAGCGCACCGAAACGCTGCATCAGACTGCGGGAGTTTTTCTCTGCCACAGAAAAATCGTAGTCAATTTCATTAATTAAGCGAACCGCCGTTTCATCCCGATAGAGATTCGGATACAGTTCCGCGCAAACCTTTCCGGCATACAGCGGAATGATAAGCGTTTCCTGTACAGTGTTTTTCTCAATTTTGTATTTCATAATTATTCTTCACTCCTGTTTTGTGCTCCACTTTGCCTATCCCAAAGCTACATCTAACACCATCATAATACCGAATCCCGCCGCAAAGAAAATCGTTCCTATGTTGGAGTGCTTTCCCTGCGACATTTCGGGAATCAGCTCCTCCACCACAACATAGAGCATGGCGCCTGCGGCAAAGCTTAGAAAATACGGCAGCAACGGTATCACGAGCTGCGCTGCAAGAAGTGTCAGCACTGCGCCGATAGGCTCAACCGCACCGGAAAACACACCGCCCAAAAACGCCTTGCCCTTGCTTTCTCCCTCTGCTCGAAGCGGCATAGAGATGATTGCCCCTTCCGGAAAGTTCTGAATGGCAATGCCGATGGATAAGACAAGCGCACTCGCCGCCGTGATTTCTGCGTTTCCTGCAAGGAACCCTGCGTACATCACTCCCACCGCCATTCCTTCGGGAATGTTATGTAATGTCACCGCTAGTACCATCATGGCAGTGCGCCCAAGCTTGCTTTTATGGCCCTCCGCTTGCTTACTCCCAACATGAAGATGAGGAATCAGACGGTCGAGCATGAGCAAAAACAGCACACCGACCCAAAATCCGATTAATGCAGGGAAAAAGGATAGCTTGCCCAAATTTTCCGATTGCTCGATTGCCGGAATCAAAAGACTCCAAATAGATGCCGCAACCATCACTCCGGCGGCAAAGCCGGCAAGCGCACGCTGCACCGAAACACCGAGTGATTTTCTCATAAAGAACACACCGGCTGAACCGAGCGTTGTGCCGAGGAAAGGAATCAATATTCCGAGAAATATTTGCATTTGTCACACCTCCTTTTTGTTAAGTTGTTATTTATTTCTTCGACAGCCGAGCTCATCTCGGTATTCGGGATGTTCCTTTAAATACGGGTCTTTATCGCCGCAGATGGTATAGTCGCACCGGCAGCCGTCCACGCAGGTGGTCGTCCGTATAAGCTTTGCGTGCAGCAGTTCCATAGACGCAAAGTCCACATTACACAGGGCGGGCATAATATCCGTAAGACC
>OLSB01001276.1_pt1 | contig 25110 bp, 17 predicted proteins | sample 1672071 | NCBI WGS metagenome assembly OLSB01 (sample SAMEA3136642, study PRJEB25190) | human gut metagenome | biome: human gut; feature: human-associated habitat; material: faeces | place: Austria | collected 2013 | reverse complement strand
TGGACGTGTCCGCGACGCTCGAGACGGTGTATATGACGCTCTCGACCGGCGACACGGAATACTACCGCGTCACGCTGAACGGCGAAACGCTGGAGAAGAGCGAAACGCTCGACGGCACGCAGATATCGGATCGCACGGTATACGCCCTGCCGCTCGACGGCGCGAAGACGCGCTTTACCATTGATCTTGTCTACGACGACGGGATCGTGGACCGCGTGGAGAAAACGTACAAGCTCACGATCAACCGCTCGCTGCCGGTGAAGGTGAAGTTCAACGTCACACCGGAGGACGCGGTCTACAACGTCCTGCTGCGTGATGCGGACGACGCCGTGTACTATCCGCGGCTCGGCTCGTTCACGCTCGGCCAGAAGGAAAATTATACCTACTCCGTCTCCGCCGTGGGCTATGTTGCGCAGTCCGGCTCCTTCTGCGCGGAGAAGGACATGGAGATCGACATCGAGCTCGTCCCCGCCGAGGCGAACCCGGACATTGACACCGAGCTCCCCGCTGAGTGGGGCAACTTCCGCGGCAACGACGATAATAACGGCGTCACGGACGCCAAAACGCCCACGAGCGCGGACAACGCCGAGCTCTACTGGGCAACGTCCATTGCGACCGGCGGTCAGGCCAACGGCGCGCCGGGCACGCCGATCATCATCAACGGCGAGCTTTACAGCTACTCCGGCAAGGAGCTGCTGCGGCTTGATTCGGAGACCGGCGAGGTACTGGCCCGCGGCGAGATGCAGGGAAGCTCGCCCTTCGCCATCACGCCTCCGGCGTATGCCGAGGGTATGATCTTCGTGGCGCTCGGCGGCGGCATGGTGCAGGCGTTCAACGCGAAGACGCTGGAATCCCTGTGGCTCTATACCGACTCGCTCGGCATCGGTCTCGGCGCGAACCAGCCGAACTGCCCGATCACCTATTCGGACGGCTGCATCTACACGGGCTTCTGGAACAGCGAGCAGGGCGCGGCACACATGGTGTGTCTGACGATCACGGACGAGGACCCGAGCCAGCCGCTCGAGGCCAAGCAGCCGCTCTGGGTGCGCACGCAGTCCGGCGGCTTCTACTGGGCGGGCGCACTCGCCACGGAGAAGTTTGTGCTGGTCGGCACGGAGGACGGCGAGAAGGGGTATGAGTCGCAGACGAGTATGCTGCTCTCGCTCAACCCGGTCAGCGGCGCACTGCTTGACTCCATTGAGGGACTTAACGGCGACATCCGCTCGACCGTTTCCTACGACGCGGCGACCGACAGCTATTACTTCACGAGCGGCGGCGGCAGCTTCTACAGCGTGCAGGTCCAGGCAAACGGCCGCTTTGTGAAGGACAGCCTGAAGGAGATCCGGCTTGGCGGACGAAGCGTATCGACGCCGGTCATCTACAACGGCCGCGCGTATGTCGGCGTGCAGGGCGCGGCACAGTTCAAGGTGTACGACGGGCACCACATCGCCGTCATCGATCTGGCGTCGTGGAGCATTGCGTACACGGCCAACACCAAGGGCTGCCCGCAGACGAGCGGCCTGCTGTCCACCGGCTACGGCGACGAGGTGTATGTCTACTTTGCCGACAACTACACGCCCGGCTCGCTGCGCGTTATCCGCGATAAGCCGGGACAGACGGCACTGGCCGATCCCGTGTCGGAGACCTATACCTCCGCGGGAAAGCGGTACACCGTGGATAACTGCGCACCGGTGCTGTTCACGCCGCAGGGCGATCTCGCGCAGTACTGCATCGCGAGCCCCATCGTGGACAAGGACGGCACCATCTACATGAAGAACGACTCGAACCACCTCTTTGCCATCGGCAGCAAGGTGCAGAGTATCGAGCTGGTGCAGGAGCCGGACAAAACGCGCTACGACGCCGGAGAGATGTTTGACCCCACCGGCATGAAGGTCGTCGCGCATATGGCGAACGGCGCGGAGAAGGACATCACGAACTCCAAACTGCTTACCTGGGCGGACACGCCGCTGGAAGGGCGCGACATCAGCGTGCAGCTCACCTACTCGCTGCGGAACAGCTCTCTCACGGTGCTCGTGCCGGTCGTGGTCATCACCGACGCAGAACACGAGGCGCAGCGCAAGGCGATCGATGCTATTCAAGCCATCGGCGAGGTGACGCTCGAGAAGGAAGAGCAGATTCATGAGGCACGCGAGCTTTATGACGCAGTCATCCCGACGCTGCAGGAGGAGATCAAGGACAGTCTTGTGATCCTTGAAACGGCGGAAAAGAAGCTCGCCGAGCTCATTGCCGAGCGCGACGCCGTGCGGGAAGCCGAAGCGTTGGTCGATCGAATCGCCGAACCGGTCACACTCGAGAGCGAAGAGACCATCAGCGCGGCGCGTACCGCGTATAACGGTTTGACCGTCCGGCAGAAGGAAATGTACTCGCCCGACCGCCTCACGCGGCTCGAAGCGCTGGAAGCAGCACTTGCGGAAAAGAAGAAGCAGGCCGCGGAGGATGCGGCCCGCGAGGAGGAAAACCGCGAGAAGATCGCCGCGGTGGAAACACTCATTGACGCGATTGGCACCGTGACGAAGAACAGCGGCCCGTCCATTACGGCAGCGCGCACCGCGTTTGATGCGCTCTCCGAGACACTGCGCGCCCGCGTGGGAAACTACAACGTTCTCCTTGCAGCGGAAGCGGCATACAAACGCATTCTCACCAGCGGCGACCGCCCAACGCAGGGCGGCGGCGGCGTGACCCCTGGCAGCACCATCACCGGCGGGAACATGGGCGTCGCCGGCACGACGGCCGGCGGCGCGGCCGGAACCACCGGCACGACCGGGACAAACCCGGCCGGGGAGACCGGCGCCGGTACGCCGGAGAGCGAAACGACCGTCACGGATGTCTCCGGCAAGACCGGCGGCAGGATCGAGACCGGCGTCACCCCCAGCGAGAATACGGCGGATACCGATTCCGACTCCGGCCTCAGCTGGCTCTGGTGGGTGATCCCGCTGGTGCTCTGCGGCGGTGTCGTGCTCTGGCTGGTGCTCGGCAAAAAACATGAAGGGGACGAGGACGAAGAATAAAGCGGCCTATCCCGAACAACGAAAAATCTGCGTCATCCCTCCGCTTCGGCGGCGGGGATGGCGCAGCCACCCTATCGCAGATACTTTGAGAAAAGAAAGCCTTAAAAAGAAGGGCGGATAACATGGGAAACAAAAATCGAAGAAGAGCCGTTAACCTCCTCACAACGCTCATAGTGCTGGCGGCTCTGTTCGGCTTTATATACATTGCCGCGGGGGCGCAGGCCGCGCCGCCGGGCGAGGAGTATACCGACCGCGCAGACAGCTCATTCCTTCTGCTCGACAGCGATCCTTCGCTCTCGGTAAGCACGGAGCTGCTGAGGCAGCCGCCAAGCCCGACGCCGGAACCGGCGGACGCGACGCCGGAGCCGCCGGAGGATATGCCGGAGCTTGTGTTCACGCCGCCTCCGGCCGACCGGCCGAGCGGTGCGCTCACGCCGAGCCCGTCGCCCGGCGACGGCAAGTCGGACGAGCCGGGCGGGAACGGCGATCACACCGTGCCGACGGATCTGGTGTATTTCTATACCTCCATCGTCAACGGCTCAACCTCGGCGGTGCGCGGGTATTCCTTTACGATCCAGCACAATCTTGAGGCGCTGCAGCAGTACGCGCTCACACCCGTCTCCACCGCGGTGGAGGTCAACGGCTGGGGCGTGCCGCAGTTTTCCGGCACGGTGCTGCTCGATAACGGCGCGAACACGATCACCGTTTCGGCGCAGTACTCCATGCGCGACGGAACGACGCGCACCGTTTCCAAGTCCTACACGGTCTACTATGACGAGAGCATCCTCTTCGAGCACAATCTCGCCAACATGACCGTACAGAGCGCAGACTTTTCGTTCATCGCGCGGCTGCGCGGCGATCTGGGGCTGAGCAGCGCGGCGCGCTACGGCGTAATGTTCAACGGCGTCACCATCACGAACGACAGCGGCGAATACTTTGTGACGCTTCAGCCGCGCAACAACACCATCACGCTGCTCGTCAACGATGCCAAAAACGATCTGAACTATCAGCAGAGCTTCGTGATCGTTTACGATACCTCGGCGCTCGAAACAAACCGGCCGACAATCGTCACCAATCTGGACGACATAGCGACGACCAACAGCCGCCGCTTCCCGCTGAGCGTTACGGCGACGTCGTATCTCGGTGAGCTGATCTACGCCTCCGGCGCGGACGGCTCGGGCGTAACGGTGGTGCTCAACGGCGAGCCGATCAGCCCCGCATCCTCGAATACGACATATGAGCTGTACTTTGAGCCGAATCTGACCAACATCGTGACCATATCGGCTACCGACCGCGAGGGTTATTCGGCCAGCCGGTCGTATGAGATATACTGCAACTCCGTGGAAAACGGTGACCCCATCGGCACGGCGACGGTAAGCGTCGAGGCCACGACCGTGGGGCTCGGCTATCTCATCCCGCCCACGCAGGTAACGATCTACGAAGGCGTGAACGCCGTGTATACGCTCACGGAGCTGCTCAACCAGAACGGCTTCCAATATAACTACGGCGGCGACGCCGCGGGCTCGTTCTATCTCGCGTACATCATCCGCGACGGCATCACCAACGGCGCGTCCATCCCCGAAGATCTTGCGGAAAAGATCGAGGAGGACGGCCTGAAATGGAACAACTACTCCGAAAACTCCCTCGGCCAATTCGATTTCTGCGAGGGCTCCGGCTGGATGTATCAGGTGGATGGCGTTTACCCGACGCACAGCCTTTCCGAGTGCTTCCTGCTCGACGGACAGGTGCTCCGCGTCCGCTTCACGCTGGCCTACGGCAAGGATGTCGGACAAAACGGCGGCTACGGCCTCATCAACAGCTACGGGAAGGAATGGTGACGGCGTGAAGGGAAAGAAACTCGCCTCTCTGCTGCTCGCGCTGCTTCTGGTGTTGGCGTGCTGCCCCGTGCCATCCGCGCAGGCCGCCGATGGCGGCGGCTATACCCGCGAGGACATCGCGTGGTACATGGACGGCATCGTTTCATGGTGCGCCGGACGCCTCGGCGTGAGCGAGGACGCCATGCTCAGCACGCAGACCGCGGAATACGCCGCAGCGGGCGGGCTTGACTGGTACACGCTTTATATGTACCGCGCGGGCTATGAGAGCGATTACGCCGCCTACGGCAGCGCGCTCGAGGACGCCGTGAGTCAGAAATATCAGGAAAACGGCGGGCTGGATCGCATCCGCGCCTCGGAATGGCACCGCACCGGCCTTGCGGCCACGGCCTGCGGCGGCGACGCGCTGGCCTTCGGCACAAACGCTGCCGGGGAGACGATCAACCTCGTCGCGGACGGCGTGTACGACCGCGGCAAAACAGAGGATCTCGGCGCGCAGGGCATCAACGGCCTCACCTGGGGCCTGCTCTTGCTCGACAGCCGGGGCTACTCCGTCCCGTCGGGCGCAGCCGACACGCGCGAGACCATCCTCACGCGCATTCTCAGCGCACAGTCGGCCGAGCGCGGTTTCTCGCTGAGCGGCGAGGGCGTCAGCGCCGATCTCACGGCCATGACGCTGCAGGCGCTCGCGCCGTATCAGAACAGCACCCACGTTTTCACCGTAACGGATAAGGCGACGGGAACAACGGTCGAGCGCACCGTGAGCGAGGCGATCGAGCTGGCGCTCGGCGCGCTCTCGGCCTGCCAGATGGAAAACGGCGGCTTCGGCGACGACGGCGAAAGCTCCGAGAGCGCGGCGCAGGTCATCATCGCGCTGTGCGCGCTCGGCATCGACCCGGCAACGGACGCGCGCTTTGTCAAGCGCGGCGGCAGCGTGCTCGACGCGCTGCTGCGCTTCGCCAAGCCGGACGGCGGCTTTGCCCACACGCTCGAAAAGGGCGCGGACGGCTCCAACGCAATGGCGGGCGAACAGGCGCTCGGCGCGCTGACGGCATATATGCGCTTCAAGGACGGGCTGCACAGCCTGTACGATCTGCGCGGGGAAGCGGACGCGGAAACGGCGGAGGCCGTGCGCGCGCTTCGCGAGGAGATCGACGCGCTGGCCGCGGCGGGTACGGAGCCCGACGCCGCGACGGCGGCGGAGCTTCAGGCGCGCTATGACGCCATTCCCGCCGGGGAGCGGCGGTATGTGTTCAATTATACGTATCTTCTCCGCTGGGAGCGCGCTCTCGGCATGGATATCGAGGAGCCCTTCTATGACCCGGCGGAGGAAGTCCCGGCAGCGGAGAAACTCGACGTCCGGACAGCGGGCACGGCGTGGAGCACCCGCTTCACGGCGGCGGACGCCGCGGTCTGCGCGGCGCTGCCGAGCCCGGCGACGCTCGCCGATGCCGATACCGTGGCGCTGCTGCTCGATAAGCTCGGCGATACGGACAGCGTTTGGCGTACCGCCCTTCTGGAGAAGGAGACGGAGATCGCAGCGCAGCGGCAGGAGGTCGCGGCCATCAACGCCCGCATCGCCGGAGAGCTGTTCCCGACAGAAAAGCTCGGCGCGGGCGACCGCGCAGCGCTCGAAGAGGTCATCGCGGAGATCGAGGCGCTGCCGGAGGCGAACCGGGCGTACGTCACCGGTGCGGGCGGGCTCTATGCCGCGAGAGAGCGGCTGGACCGTACGCAGACGGGCCGGACGGTTGGAATTATCGCGGCGGCCGCCGCGGTGATTGCTGCCGCAGCGATCGTTCTCATTATAATCAAAAAGAAAAAAGCAGCATCCCATACCGAAGAGATAAAAACGAAGGAGACAGGGAAATGAATCAGATCATTGGAGAGATCCGGCGCGAGGTCGGAAAGGTCATTCTCGGCAAGGACGACGCCATCGCCAAGGTGCTGATGGCCATGCTGTCCGGCGGCCATGTGCTGCTTGAAGACGTGCCCGGCACCGGCAAAACGACGCTGGCGCTCTCCTTCAGCAAGGCGCTGGGACTCGACTATAAGCGCATTCAGTTTACTTCGGACACGGTGCCGTCGGACGTGATCGGCTTTTCCCTGTATAACAAGGAGAGCAAGGAGTTTGAGTATGTCAAGGGCGCGGTCATGTGCAATCTGCTGCTGGCCGACGAGATCAACCGCACGTCCAGCAAGACGCAGTCGGCGCTGCTGGAGGTCATGGAAGAAGGCCATGTGACCGTGGACGGCCGGGCGCACGACGTGCCGCAGCCGTTCACCGTTATCGCCACGCAGAACCCGGTCGGCTCGGCGGGAACGCAGCTGCTGCCGCAGGCACAGCTCGACCGCTTCATGATCCGGCTGCATCTGGGGTATCCGGAGTTTGCGGATGAGATGAATCTGCTCAAGGACCGCCACACGGCAAACCCGCTGGACTCCGTGCGGCAGGTGGCGGACAAGGAAGCGCTGCTGAAAATGCAGAAGGAAGCCGTGGCGGTGCATATGGCGGACAGCCTGTATGAGTATGTGACGCGGCTGAGCCGCGCGACGCGCGAGCACGCCATGATCACGCTCGGTCTCAGCTCCCGCGGCGCGCTGGCCGTCTGCCGCATGGCGAAGGCACACGCCTATATGGAAGGGCGCGACTATGCCGTGCCGGAGGACGTCGCCGCCATATTCGCGGACGTGAGCGGCCACCGCGTCATTCTCAGCCCGAAGGCGAAGATGACGGAGACCTCGGCCTCCTCCGTGATCGAGAGCGTGCTTGCAAGCGTTCCCATGCCGGCGGCGGGCCGCGGGGAGTAAGGGATATGTGGAAAGCGCGATTGACCTACGGCCTGTGGCTGGTTGGCGCGGCGCTTCTGTATGTGTTCACCGACCGTTACTATGCGCTGGTGCTGCTGCTCGCGTCCGTTGCGGGGCCGATGGTGTGCGTTTTGTGCAATCTCTGCCGCCGGACGGGCCCTGCGGTATCGCTGCATCTGGCGCCGTCCGTGGCCAAGGGCGAGAAGACCGAGGGAATGCTGAAGCTGGATAACCGTACGGCGCTCCCGATGGGACGCATCGACTGCACGATCCGCGAGGAGAACCGTCTCACCGGAGAGAGCGTGAGCCGGACGGTGTCGCTGCGTCTGCCGGGGCGGACGGCGGCCAAGCTGCCGTTCACGCTCGAGAGCCGCCACGGCGGCGCGGTGGAGCTGCATGTAGAGTGTCTGGCCGTGCGAGATCTGTTCGGCCTGTCCCGCCGGGTCTATGCCGCGGACGCGGCGGCCCGGTGCACGGTGTTCCCGGATACGTTCTCGCCGGTGCTCTCGGCGGGGACGCGCATGAGCATGGATGCCGAAGGCACCGAGTACTCGCCGGACAAGCCCGGCTTTGACCCGGCGGAGACCTTTGATATCCGCGAGTACCGCGCCGGCGACAGTCCGCGCAGCATCCATTGGAAGCTCTCGGCCAAGCTGGAGCGCATGGTGGTCCGCGAGCCGGGGCTGCCGCTGGAGACCTCGTATATGTTCCTCTTTGAAAACGACGCGGCGTCGCCTGCGGCGGTGCGCGACACGCTGGCGGAGGCGTACTGCTCCGTTGTGCAGGTGCTCGCCGCGGAGGATGTCCGCTTCGGCATGGGCTGGACGGACGGTCGCACCGGGCTTTATGAGCAGACCGATGTTCACGGAAGCGAGGATCTGATCGGCGCGATCTCCCGGCTGCTGGACGCCGGGACCGGCGGCGATACCAACGTGGTGCGCCGGTATCTGGACGGCGCGGAGAACGACTATGCCCATGTGATCTGCTTTGCGCCGCACGTTCCCGCAGCTATTGCCGAGCTGAGCGCCCATGCCGGCCACGTTACGCTCTTTCTCTGCTCGGACGAGAGCTGGCCGGAGGCGCTGTATGCGGATAATGTACATGTTATGGCGTTCACTCCGGAGAACTATCTCCGGGAACTGAGCTATATTGCGATTTGAGAGCGGCGGAGGAAACGATATGAAGAAAACATCCAATCTGTCTCTTTCCTTCGTCCTGACCCGGCAGAAAAAGTATCCGTTCGGCGACGCCATCGCCGCGGCAGCGCTCTTCGCCGGGATCCTTGGCACGTTCTGCACGACCTTTTCTCTAACGGTATATCTGCCGCTGCTTATGCTCGGCGGCGCGCTGGTGATCGCGGCGGCATTTCTGCCGGAGCGGCAGCGCCGTATCCGGCAGGCGGCGCTTCTTGTGCTGCTGGTCTGGGGCGTAGGCATGACGCTCGCGTTTCTGCCGGACGTCCGTTCCGGGTTCTGTCGGACGGCGAACGCCGTCTCCGACGCACTCGGCACGGCGCAGCGGAAGGTCCTGACGCACTTTGCAGCGACCGAGGGAAATGTCTGGCGGCAGACAACATTCTTCCTGCTGCCGCTCGCGCTTCTGCTGGGATATCTGTGCGCGTGGATCGTGAAAAATGGAAACTTACTGCTTGCAACGCTCTTCGTGCTGGGGCTCGTCGTTTTGCAGGCCGTTATCGGCGGCACGGCAGCGCTTGGCTGGGGGCTGTGTCTCTTCGGTGCGGAGGCGCTGCTGATCGTGACCGCGTTTTATCGGGGGCGGGGCTTTCGCCTGCGCACCGACGGCGGAGCCACCGTATCGGCGGCGGGCAGCGTCGCGCTGATCCTTTGCGTGACGCTGGGACTGTCCGCGATCTTTATCCCCGTCCGCGGCTACGAAAAGAGCGCAATCGCTTCCGGCACGGAAGCGGCGCTGGAAACGGCCGCCGGGCAGGTGCGCTATGGCAAATCGGAAAACCGTGCGCTGCCGGAGGGTGACTTCCGGAATCTGGGCGATCTCGTGTTTCCGGAGACCACGGCTCTGCAGGTCGTGATGAGTCAGCCGGATTCGCTCTATCTGCGCGGCTTTGTCGGCGAGAGCTATACCGGCGACGGCTGGACGTCGCTGGATAAGCAGAGGCTGTACACGAGCGCCAATCTTTTCTACTGGCTGCATCAGAACGGCTTTTACGGCCAGACGCAGCTTGCCAGCGTGACGGCACTGCTGGACGGCCGGCTGACGAGCGACGATCTCAACACGCTCTCCGTCCACACCGTGGACGCCAGCCGGAAATACGTCTATGCGCCCTACGAGCTGTGCAGCGCGGAAGCGGCGCTGCTCGACAGCGAGAATCTGGGCGACAGCACGCTCCTCTCCCGCGGCTTCCGCGGCCGTGACAGCTATACCTACACGGCTCTGCCGAATCAGGTAAAGCGGTATACGGAGCTCGTAAGCTTCCTGCGGATGGACGCGGAGAATCCTTCGGACGAGCTCTCGGCGTATCTCGTGAACGAGAGCCAGTACAACACCTTCGTGTACGACGCCTATACGGCGCTGCCGGAGAGCGTGGAGAGCTATCTCACGCAGGAGCTCGGCGGGCCGGAGACGGAAAACGGCCAGCATATGTCCTACCAGATGGCCAAGCAGCGAATTTTGGAGTATCTTACGGCCAATGCATCCTACACCGAGATGCCCAAGGAGACCCGGGACGACGGCGAGGACTTCCTGCGCTTCTTCCTGGAGAGCGGTGCCGGGTACTCGGTGCACTATGCCACGGCCGCAGCGCTGATGTTCCGGCATTACGGTATCCCGGCGCGCTATGTGGAGGGATATCTCATCTTCCCGGAGGACGTGGAGGGACAGCTGGAAAACGCGGTCCTGACCGTCCCGGAGGCGCACGCACACGCATGGGTGGAGTTTTATCAGGACGGCATCGGATGGGTGCCGTTTGAGGTGACGCCGCCGTACATCGACCGGATGGAGCAGCCGGATATCTTCCAGGGCTATGACACTGGCGAGAACGAATCGGACGGCGACGACAAGGCCTCCGAGGAAATGACGGAGGATAACTACATCCAGTCCGAAGAAAAGGAACGGCCGAATGTCCGCGAAACGGCAAAGACGGCGCTGCTCTCGCTGCTGGGGCTGCTGTTGGCGGCGATCCTCTTCCTGCTGGCACGTTATCTGAAAAAGCGGCGCGAGCTGCGGCAGCGGCTGGCCGGGTTTGACGATGCGTCCACGGCAGAGGGTATCTGCGCGATTTTTGCTTACTGCCGGGAGCTGCTCGGTGATATGGGCATAAAGAGCGGCGGCGCATCGGTCCATTCGCTGACGCCGCGCGTTGCGAAGCTCTGCGGCGAGGATACGGCAGCCCTCTACGGGGAATGCGCCGCAATCTGGGAAGAAGCGGCGTTCAGCACGCATGAGATGAACGAAGAGCAGCGAGAGAAGCTCAAGCACCTGCACGATGCGCTTCTCACCAGCCTGAAGAAGAACACCAAATTCTTCCGGCGTCTGGTTCTAAGATTCATCGTTGTGAGATATTAAGTATTAAGTAGGAAAACCGCCCGGCGGAGGAGAGTGTATCCCCGCTCGGGCGGCTTTTTCTTCTGCTGATGGAAACATAGCTTTGGGGTAATCCTGAGTAAGTTCTTGCGTCCAACTTGCAACTCACTTAAAACCAACTTACGACGAATTTGCAACCATTCAGTACAGCGTTTACCGAATCGTTGGCAGAAAAATAATGATATAGTGAAACTGATTTTCGAGCGATTGGTAAAACGCAGAATAAGGATCTCGTTATTTTCCGACAATACGCAGGTTTATAACGCTGCCGTTCTCTGAATGAACGCATTAAGGTTTGTGCGGAAGAGTATCAATGTTAATCTTTTTTAAGCGCAATACAAACATAAGAATCCGCATAATTCGTGCGCGGCTTTAATATATACGTTGAATGTGCGTCGGATTTGTGTTATATTTTTATATAATATGCACGAAAGGAATGAGCTTGTGGAGCGAGTCTATGCATTTACTGACGAGTCTGGGGCTTTCGGATGGGACATCGAAAACCCTAACGTTTCGACGCATTTTATTATCACAGCAATTATCGTCAAGGAGTCTGATCTTGAGAGTTTTACGCAGCAAGCAGAATCATTAAGGAGAAAGCATTTTCAAACAGGTGAAATAAAATCAAGCAATATGGGCGGCAATCATGCACGCCGACTTCGCGTATTAGCGGATCTTCAGGGCATCCCATTCAGCATTTTCTCGGTCTGTGTTGACAAAAAGAAATGCATTGAAAATATGAGTATGAAGGGACTCCAGTATAAGAAGACCTTCTATAAATTTATGAACAACATCGTCCATCGGGAACTGCGCCGTGCATTTGAGAAAATAACTATAGTGGCTGACGAGATAGGCGGCAATGAGTATATGCAGAGTTTCTGCCAATATGTGACCAGCCGCCAAGATATGCCGAACCTTTTTGGCGATGCCAAGTTCAGCTTTGACAACAGTAAAAACGATGTGCGCATACAAATGGCAGATTTTATTAGCGGAACACTTGCGTATGTTTTCGACCGGCACAAAAAATCGGACGATGCTCCCGAATATCTAAAAATACTTAATAAAAAGATTATCCGTGTTGAGTTATATCCCAAGACATATGACACCTATGTTCTTGAAAACAGCGCAATTGCAGAAGACTATGATGTGGATATTGCAAAGCTCTGTTTTGCTCAAGCAGCCAAGTTCGTGGAACATAACGCAGACGACCCGGATCCAGAGATCAAAGCGCAAATAAGTGTTTTACAGTACTTGTTGTTCCGCTTTATGAACAATGATAGTCGTGGATATATTTGTACCCGAGAACTGAAAGAGCTGCTCAGCAACACCGAATTGCGAGGGATTTCTGACACAGCATTCAGGGCGCGGATTATCGGAAAACTTCGGGATAAGGGCGTAATAATTGCGAGTTCTCAAAAAGGCTATAAAATTCCATCTAAGCAGGCAGAACTATATGATTTTATCAACCATGACGCGAAGATCGTTATTCCGATGCTGGCGAGACTGAAGAAATGCCGCGATCTCGTCAAGCTCGGAACGGCAAATGATCTCGACTTATTAGGCCGTGCTGAATATGCACAGCTACGCGCCTATTTTGACAGCATCCCAACGGATGGTGATGAGACAGGCATGAGCGATTAAAGATATTCCTTTCGGGATGTCAATCTTATAATCTCTCTTTATCTCTCACTTTATATTTCTTACAGAAAGAGGGAAACAAAAATGAAATCAAGTGAATTACTGCCATCCTATGATAATTTGTGGAAAACGTTTGTTAACGACACTATCGGGAGAAGTGCAGATGTAATCCGATTTGCAAGCATGCTGAATGTTATTGACAGCAATTTTTCGATTGCGCTTGACAGCAGCTGGGGCAGCGGAAAAACATTTTTCGTAAAACAGGTTAAAATGTTCTTGGATGCAAATAACGACCATGTTCATACGATCCCGGAACCGGATAAGTCGCTTTTTCAAAGCAAATGGTCTGATTTTTCCCAAAAATCGATGCCTGACTTTCAGCCGCAAGTTTGCGTGTATTATGATGCATGGGCGAATGACGGCGATGAGGATCCGGTTTTATCACTGGTATATGAAATCATCAATGATGTTGAGTCAGACTACTCCCTTCCCAAAGACGGCGACTGCATAAAAATAGCATCTACTGTTCTGGATTCGTTTACAGGAAAAAACTGGACAGCGGTAATTGATGCGCTCCGAGGCGAAGATCCTCTTGCGGAAATAAAAAAAGCAAAAAGCATTGAGGAAGAGATAAAAAACTTTCTTGATTCGCTTCTCTGTGAAAGGGGAAATCGTCTCGTCGTTTTTGTGGATGAGCTTGATCGCTGCAGACCAAGTTTCGCTGTAAAACTTTTGGAGAGAATCAAGCACTATTTTGCGAATGACAGAATCACATTCGTTTTTTCCATAAATGCGGAGGAACTGCAGCATACGATTCGACAGCACTATGGAAGCGGTTTCGATGCCTGTCGGTATTTGGAGCGATTCTTTGATTTGAGAGTGTCTCTTCCGCCGGCGGATATGGCAAAATTCTATAGAAGCATTGGATATAATGGAAGTTCTTTCGTATACGACAAAGTATGCGAAGCGGTAATCAAAAAATACCAGTTTTCGCTGCGGGAGACTGCAAAGTACTTTGTACTTACTCGAGTGACTACAGATAACTATACACACGGAAACTGCTGGACAGAAGAGAACGATTTCTGTAATTTGATTGTAGTCCCAATCATGCTAGGGCTCCGGATAAAAGATCTGAACAGGTATACCCGCTTTTCCAAGGGGGAGGATTGTTCTCCTTTGCTGGAAATGGTAGAGGATGTGAGTATACAGGACAGCCTAGAGAGGCTTCTTTTCTCCCAAAATGAAACAATGGATATCGATACCGGCAAAAAAACAACTGCATTGTTAGAAGAAAGAGTGAAAAAAGCCTATAATGCCATTTTTGTGCAAGAGTATTCCGGTCGGAGTTACAAAACACATATTGGACGGAGTATGTTTTACAAAGAGACAAAGAATTCTCTGCTCCGTCGGGTGAGTTTGCTGTTTGAAACGGCAAACTATGGTTGATTTATAAATAAGTTTACTGCATGAAACAGGAGAGCCCAAGTCGGGCTCTCCTGTTTTTGTATACCGAAAACTACGCGTTAGACGCGTGGTTTTCGGGTATACAATAAGGGGCGGTACGGCTACAGCCGTATCACGGCAGAGCTGCGTAACTGCAATTTACCCTTAAATCATAAGACTGTGTAGCGGCTCATGAAGGAGTCAGGACTGATCTGCCGTGCCAGAATGAAGAAGTATCGTTCTTACAAGGGAGAAACAGGTAAAATCGCACCGAATCTGCTGAATCGGGATTTTCACGCGGAAAAGCCGAATTAGAAGTGGGTCACGGAGGTAACAGAGTTCAGCTTGTTTGGGGAGAAACTGTATCTGTCCCCGATTCTCGATCTGCACAGCAGGGATCTGGTCAGTTATACTATCTCGGATCGTCCTGTACTCAGCATGGTGACCACCATGCTGGACGAGGCGTTTGCAAAGATACTGGACAGAACAAACCTCATTCTTCACTCTGACCAGGGCTGGTAGTATCAGCGGATGCTCCGCGAGAAGGACATCCGGCAGAGCATGAGCCGCAAGGGGAATTGTCTGGACAATGCGGTAATCGAAAACGTCTTTGGCTTGCTCAAAAGTGAACTGCTGCACTTACAAGAGTTTCAGCCTATGGAACACTTCAAACAGGAACTCCTTAATTATCTGGATTACTACAATAACCGCAGGATCAAGGCAAAACTGAAGGGCTTGCCGCCTGCTATTCACAGACAGCAAGCCCTTTCGGTTGCTTGAATAATTTTTCTTCTTATTTTTTGTCTAACTTTTTGGGATCACTTCATAAAGGGCATCAGAATGTCCCCGTCTGGGCGGCGTTTTCTTCTGTTCTTGGAAACATAGCTTTTCTGTAATCCGAAGCAGGTTTTTACGTCCAACTTGCAACTAGCTTAAAACCAACTTGCGACGAATTTGCAACCATTCAGTACAGCTTTTGCCGAACCGTCGGCAGAAAAACAATTGATATTGGAAGACTGCTTCCCGAATGAATGGTGCCGGAATCTCAAATGCCGCTTTGCACATCGTTTTTTATAACTATTGCAACAAATCGTTTGGCTCGACTCCTTGCAGCTGCTCTTGACGCAAAGAACATTACAAGAAGGTATACAAGTGGAATGATAAACATTTTTATTGGATCCCATTTGTTCACGGAGAAAACCTCTAAAACAACAAGCGCAGCGAGCGTCATAATGAATAGCGAAATCGTTGACATACATATGTCTCTTGTCATAAGCTGCAACCGTTCAGCCTCAATTACATTCCCCATTTCAGAAATTCTACTCTTCTGAAGCAGCTTGTTCCACTCAGCAGTCTGCAGATTTGCGGGCGCGTCGGCCATATGGCCATACATTTTTTGTGCTGTTTCGAGGTCAAAGCCAGTTGCATCAATTTTCCCCGAAGCAATATCAGAGAAAACGGCATCGCTCGGCATTTGACGATATACAAGCCTCGTTTTAGATTTATCGGACCACAATTCATTAAGAACAAATACCAATGTACAAATAGCGCCAACAAGCACATCGATTGCTATCATATTAAATAGTGAAGAATACCAATCCGAATTCCCAATAGTGGCTCTTGTACAGAAACCTACCGAGGCAATAGTTATTAGCAAGTATGATATAATATACTGCCTAAGTTCCTTATATTTGTAGTTCTTAATATATTCCGTGTTCATTCTAGACCACCTTATCATAAACCGCACGAATTGCTTTTACTAAACCAAGTCGTCGTTGCTGAAACAGTTCCCTTTCTGACAAGGTTGTCGGAAAGCCAAAGGCACCAACATTCTCCATGTAGTTGATTCGATATCCAGAGTCTGATACTTCCTGCTTGGCGAAATACATCTCTGACCAAAGGTTTTTTGATGTTATAATACGATAACATTCCTCTTTGGCGCTTTTTTGGATCTCACACGAATTGATAACTACAAGAGCCTTCTTTTGAGATAATATTTGCTGCAGAATTGGCTGAACTTCAATGTTCATGTGGGCAGTAATTACGAGCCCATACTCGCCTTTTTGAGATGTACATTGATAAAACTCAATCAGCCTATAGGGCCAGCGGGCACCAATACAACATTGCTTAGTCCATGGTGTTACCTTTGCTTGCGTTATTTCCTGGATGATTTGATGTCGACTATCTAGCTCTTCTTTTGAAGCAACTAAACTCTTAGATACAACCCAAATCACCTAAACTCACTCTCCCTCGTGCGCTGGAAGAATATGTAGTTTCAGTATGCGCGGGTAAATCAACAATTTGATCCTTAGTATTATAAGCGGGAGTGTAACGTTCATTTTTCATATACTTAACCGTATTATCCGATCCGCCGCTGTTCTTTGCTGACCCAGTATTATCGGAAATAAGATACGCTTTAGAGAAAGCATTGCCACCGAGCTTTTCAAAAATAGCTTTGGCATCATCTTCTTGCCCGTGATGGGGTAACTGTATGATATCATAGTCAGCGAGGTTTTTCAGATAATCAGGAGAAGCATCTCCACAAAGCAATACGTTGTCCCCATTATCCAAGGCACATTTCATTTGAACGCTTGCGGCATTCATCACGGTTTCTTCAGCATGACCCTCGCCAATCCTGTCATTTTCACGGTTATCTACTGCTTTTGCGGCTACATCAGTAAACTCGTCAACTGTCGGCCCTACAATTGTGCAGCCCTCGACATCCGTTCCTTTGAGAGCTTCTACAGCGGGACAATTAAGTTCTTGAGCTTTTTCAATAATCTTTTTTATATTATCGAACTCTGCCAACAACGCTCGTTTTAAACTCTCTCTATTACGTCTGCCATCATCGACTTTGTCAATAATAACATCAACATGTCTCAAATATTGGTGTGTGTAAACTTTGACTGTAAATTTACTGCGCAAAGCCAGCCACTCTAACAACGCGCATACGCCGTCTGCATGGTCACTATCATTGTGTGAAACTACTATGTGGATTGAAGTAATGGTCGAGTTCGTCAGAAGAAAGGATTCTACATACTCTGCGTGTTTTATATGACCGCAGTCGTATACAATTAGCGATGAGTTATTGTATATTAGAATACAATCTCCAAATCTGGTGTCTTTATCTCCGTCATATTGGCTTAGTGCTTTTAGTTTCATAGTAATTCTCCTTTCTCTATACAAGTAAGCACTTTAACATATAACTGAGTAAGTGCGATTAGTGCAAAGGGGTTACCTTTTTAGCTATCTCTTCGATTAATACATGCACCGTCGTGCATGGGCACATTTTTGACGGCTCGTTTGTGCCATCCCGGGTATGCTCATCTAACTTTCTCTGTGCGATGTTAATGGCCTGCTGTTCATCGCCGTAACGGCACAGTTTCTGGTAAATTGCTTTGTCTGCTTTGTCGTACTTTTGCCCAGTAACTTGCGCAAATTTTTGAGCGAACCCACTACAGCATGACATCGAGTTCTGATATGCAGGCATAGATCCGAAATATGTATTGAACCAGATCTCAATACATGGATTCGACCAGCCAACATTGATTCCATTTTTTAATGCAGTAGAGATAATCCTATCAAAGTCTTTTACTTGATCACGATCAAAAACAATCCAAGGTTCGCCATATTGCGGTTGCAGCGAAGCCATATTGATGGCTTCGCTAACAAGTTCAACTGTTTTTGCTTCGCAAACCTTTATCACAATTTTTCCTTGCAGTTCTTTCGGAATGGAGTCCCGCAAACCGAGCATATAGTTTTGTTCAGTCTCTTTGGTATCCGTTACTATAAAATAGTAGCCCAATTCCGGGATACGGCGCTTGGAGAACTGCTCTCGAGTTTTACGCTTTCCACTTCTATCCGGCATGTTTATTGCCCCCTGAACAAGTCAAAGTTCTGCATTGTGGGAATAGCACCGTACTTTCCTAGAAGATAGTTCTTTTCATAATTTTCATCCTTGCGAATCTTCGTACCGTCTTCATCAACAAAGTCAGCAAGAGAATAAAGCGTGGAAACGCCGTTGGACGCCTTTTCGCTAAACCACACTTCATCACGGCGAAGGATATTGCTGTTAAGCTGCCAAGAGTCATGTGAAGTAAAAACAAGCTGGGCATGATTGGGATTTGTTTTCTGATTTAAAAAGGTTATAACAAATGTCCTTACAAGCAACGGGTGAAGTCGCGCATTTAGTTCGTCAACAAAAAGCACGCCCCCCGTTTCCAGTACTGCCTGCAGCAAAGGATATAATGCAAACATCTTAAGGGTACCCGCGGATTCCAGTTTAAGTGGAATGGTTGCAGTTTCCTCTGAATCAATCATTTTGTGTATTGTATCAATTCTTACTTTAGAGGATTTTTTATCATCATCACTTTCAATTGGTTCAACTTCAAAGCCAATAATGGAAGAATCAAACGCCGAAAAATAGCTAACAACTTTATCCTGTACTTCTTTGTTCTCCACAAAATCATCGGGAAGTTGCTCCGACAAAAAGTAATTTTCGAACGGACGACCAAAATCAGCAAGCTCGTTATTAATAAACCAATCACGGATTAGTTTAAGCTTTGCAATCTTTAGTTTAGAACCAAGCGATACGATTAATGTTTCTTTTTCGAGTGCAACCTTCAAATTCTCTTGACTCTTTAATGCAATACCAGAAAGATCAAGATTAGAGCCGTTACGATAGAAAATGCGCTTATAATCTCCTCGAGAAGTTTTTGACTTATAGTTGAGCCACTCTTCTTTTACTCCGGTACTATTAACTGTGAATCCGTAATTATATGATTTTGCTCCATTCTCTTCTGAAGAAACAAAATAAACTTCAAAAGAGGATTCGGCATCCTTGCTATTCGCATCAAACAAGAACGGAGTCGGAGTTAAAAACTCGGACTTGTTCTTTTTCTTTGACTCATCTCCACCGTAATTGAGAGAATACACAACATAGGTAGTCATGTATCTAAAAGCCTCTAAAACATTAGACTTTCCACTAGCATTAGCACCGAAAATAGCTGCAATTGGAAGGACTTTTTCATTCCCGATAGTAATAACATGATTGCTATATTCCGAAATTTTAGTTGCCGTTAAGTCCAAAGTAGTATCATCACGAAAGGATTTAAAATTCTTAAAGTTAAATTGTAAAAGCATTGTGGTCCCGCTCCTTTACGTCAGTTCATTTATATATTATACCCAATTGTTCTGGAAATCAACATTTAATTGAGATTTTTTCTCAATTAAATGTTGGTTATTCGGGGCGAGCTTTGTTTTCGTAAATTTGCAGTAGGTTTAACAAGAGTATCGCTTTTTAGTATCATTACTTCACCGAATACTTCGACTTGGAAGAACCTAGAGAGGTTACCAACGCAGGAAAACTCTGTACAAGGGTATCCCGTACAGGGTTTTCCTGCATTAAGAGTTCCTATTTATAACTAATCACCGCTCAATAAAAGGGGGACCAAGTACCTATCCCAATAAATTAAATTTTTCTGTGTTTTCAATATGCTGGTAGGCCATACCCAAAGATGCAGGTGTCACCCACATAGTAGCGTCCCTGGGCGCAGTCGTCATTGACGTTCCCCTCAATGGTATACACCAGACCGCCCTCACACTTTTCAACAATGCCCACATGATCCGGATAGCCGTCCGGCTCCCAGTCGAAAAAGATGATATCGCCGGGACTCGGCTCGGCAGAGCCGTCCGCCCATCCGGCGTTATCCTTGAACCAGTTCGCACCCCAGACGCAGTTTTCAAACTTCGGAATGGCTCCGGCGTCAAGCAAGCCAGCCTGATCCGCACACCAGCTCACAAACATGGCGCACCACTCTGCACGCTCGCTCAGCCCCCACCAACTCCAGTAAGGCTCGCCGCCTACATTGCCGATCTGTGTCAGCGCTATTTCCACGATGGCCTGATTGCCTTCCGCAGTAAAGGCTCGTCCAAATGGATAGTAACGCAGCACATGCGCCGGGTACTGCTTGTCGCCGTATCCGCTCCAGCCGAGCTGCGCAGCCATACGATTGGAAAACTCAATCGCCGCGATGGCCGAATATCCACCGTAGTTCTCCCGCGCCCAGGGAATAAACCCATTGCCGAAATTGTAGCCCTGCAGCGCAAGCTTGATGTTTTCCATATCGACAGGGCTTTCCACTTCGGCCTGCTGCAAGCAGTCCGCAATGGTCTGGACACCTACATTGATGGAATACTCCGGATCGGTGATGGCATTGGGCGTTCGTGGGTAACGGGTGTTATACCCGCTTTCGGACGCCTGCATGGGATCAAACCCCTGACCGCCGCTCTCCTGCATCATGATCGCTTTGATCAGCTCGACGTATTCTCCTATGCCGTATAGATTGGCATACACGCGGATGATGGGCGTATAGGTCTCCACCTCCTCGCTCACCGGCACATATGACGTTCGTCCGCTTTCGCTTCCGAAGAGCGAGAGGGCAGCGCCGAGCAGTACAACAACCAGGACGATGGTGATGGCAATCCAACTCCCCGCGAGGATCGCGTTGACGAGCGCCTTCGTCGCGGCGAGGATTGCCCGGATCGCTTTTGAGGCCGCGGCAGCAGCCTTTTTCACGACCTCGACAGAGTTTCTCGCCGCAGCCTTCGCCCGCCGCGCGGACGCGTTTGCCGTCTTGACCGTAACGCCGGGATTGGCAGGAATAGTACGCGCTGTCCGCCGGACCGTTCGGACAGACCGCTCAACGGGTTTTACCGCCCGGTCGGCGGTTTTTATTGACCGAGTCCGCTTTTCCCGTACAGACGGTTTTATTGTCTCGCTGCTGCTTCTCTGAGTACGGAGCAACATGCGCTTGTGTTCTTCTCGTTTGAACCGCGCCCCAGCCGCTTCCGGCTGGGGCATTTCTGTAAATGTGGACGTTCGCCTATCAGAAAAAGGTCTCGTGTGGGATCGTGCAGACTGCTGAACGGCTTTCCGCCCCTGCTTATCAAACTCCTGCGCTGTACGGGATGCAGCGGTTTCTGCAAGGCTGGTCACCTGATTTGCCGCGTACTTTTCCGGCGTGTCTTCCGTAGGAGAAGCGCCGCGCTGCGCCTCGTCCTTTGTTCGGATAAAAGCATCCTTCATGCGCTCGGCAGCCACGGTGGACTTGTCTATGGCCTTTATCGTCCCTGTAACGGCATCGCGTGTCTTGATGTCAGCCATCGCGTCCCACTCCGAACACACCCTCGCCGGGGCGCGTTGTCATCAGCTTGTAGAGCTCGGTGTCCTTGGGAAATCGGTTGATAAACGGAACCAGCGCCCGGCCATAGCGGATCAGGCCGCAGCCGGCATCCGCGTTGGTGACATAGCTCATCTGCTCGTTGGAGATGTTCAGAAGCTTCGCCAGCTTCTCCCGGTCCTTCGCCGCCTGATTGAGCATAACCACGAACTCGGAGTTGGACACCATCGTGCTGGCCTGCACAGAGTCCAGCAGATACTCCACGTTCTGCGTAATGGCGGTGGGGAAAGCGTTGCGCTTGCGGAACTGCCGCCAGGCCGAGGCGAAGAAGTTGCCGCTCTGCTCATTTTCAAATACCACATGGAATTCATCAATGAAGACATGCGTGCGCCGGCCGCGCTGCCAGTTGAGCGTGACGCGGTTGAGCATTGTGTCCGTAATAACCAGCAGCCCCGCGGGCTTGAGCTGCTCGCCGAGATCGTGGATGTTGAATACCACCACGCGCTTATCCAGATCCACATTCCCCGCGTGCCCGAAAATATCCAGAGAGCCGGTGGTATAGAGCTCCAGCGAGAGTGCAATGTCCTGCGCTTTCGCTTCCGGCTGCACCAGCAGCTTCTCGCGCAGCGCCGAGAGCGTCGGGATGATGCCGGTTTCTGCCGCCTCCTGATAGAGCTGTGCTGTGCAGCGGTCGATGATGGATTTGTGCTGCGGCCCGACGCCGCTCTTGTCGATCTGCTCAACCAGCGACATGATAAACTGTGACTTATCCACAATGGAGTTCTTCTCGCCGTAGCCCTCCACCATGTACATGGCGTTGAGCCGGTGCTTGCCGCCCGCGGCCACATGGATGACGGTACCGATGTCGTCCCCCATCGCCTCCACCAGCGGGGCAAACTCGCCTTCGGGATCGCAGATCAGAATATCGTCATCCGTGTTGAGCATGAGGAAGGTGATCAGTTCCTTTACGGAGAACGACTTGCCCGAGCCGGGAACGCCAAGGACAAACGCCGACTGATTCAGCAGCGTTTCCTTATTGCACATAATGAGGTTGTGGGAGATGGCATTCTCGCCGAAGTAAATCCCGCCCTTGTCCATGATCTCCTGCACCTTGAAGGGGATGAACACAGCAAGGCTTTCCGTCGTCAGCGTCCGGAAGGCGTCAATGCGCCGCGTCCCGATGGGCAGCACCGTATTAAGCCCGTCATACTGCTGATACTTCAGCACGGCGAGTTGACACATATGCTTGCGGGCAATGGAAAGGACGGTCTCGGTGTCGCTGTCGAGCTGCTCCTGCGTTTCCGCGGTGAGAACCATGGTGAGGACGCACAGCATCATGCGCTGGTCACGGGTGGTGAGATCGTCCAGAAACTCCTTGGCCTCCCGGCGCTGGAGTTCCATGTCATAGGGGATCACGGCGGAAAAGTTATTGTTGGCGTTCTGACGGCGCTGCCAGTTGGTAATGTTCGTCTCCACGCCCAGCAACCGGGTTTCCACCTCGCGGACTGCCTCGTCGGTAGGGACGGGGACGATATCAATGGAGAGCATCATGTTCCGGCTCAGATCCGTCAGTTCCGTCACCAGACAGTCCTTGATATAGGAAGCGTAGTCCTTGAGATACAGCACCCGGCAGAAGCGTTTGCCGAGCTTTAGGCGGTCCGAGGTCTTTTCTATACTGTCCGGGCAGATGTAATCCCGGAAGTCGTGTCCCTTCTGCATCATGTCCTTCGCGTTAAAGTGAAAGTCTACCTCTTCGCCGACGCGGTAAAAGTCGTGCAGGACGCGCAGGCGTTCGGTGACATCCAGCTCTGTACACTTGGCCCCGAGGGCGACGAAGTGAGAGCAGAGATCCGCGCCCGTGCGGGCAAAGTAGGAACGAGCCTCTTCTATGTCCTTTTTGAGCACCGTGACGGTGATGTACTTCTCCTGAATGATGCCGTTGCCCTCCATTGCCTTATCCAGCAGCATCCGGTTGTATTCCCGGCGGTAGATGTCCCGCGCATCCCCGCGCAGCGGCATGAGGATGTTCTTCTCAAAGTTGACCCGGTTCAAGCGGCGGTTGTTGATTGTGATCTTCGCGGTAGCCCCGGCATCCAGACTGTTCAGCAGCTCGGAATACTGGAGAAACATGGACTCCTTATCTGCGCGGCTGGCGACGAGGTAGTTGATGTCCGTGAAGCGGTACATCTTGGAATACTTGCTGCCGACGAGAAAAATGCCGTCCGGCCAGATGCGCCGGATGGGGATCACGTCCTGCACGCGGCGCGGGACACGGTATTTCTCTTTGTCCTGCTGGAGAAGATTACTGAGGGTCTTTATCATGCCGTTTATAAACCTCTCTTTCATGAGCTTCTATGACGCTTTTCAGCGCCTCGTAATACAGGTTGGTTGGCTGTACCCGTAGGTGTACCGGTTCCAGAATCTCTGAGCGAAACCACACCCGGAGAAACCGCCCGGCGCTCATGCCGTGGTAGCTGAAGAAGCCCAGCGCACCGAACGGAGCTGCAGCCAGAATGACGATCCAGCTCAGTGTTTCGAGGCCTACATACGGGCGGAGCAGAAAGTACAGCGCCACAGCGACACCGATGGCCAGCAAAGAAAAAACGAACTGCCGCATGGACAGTCCGAAAAACATGGATTCCGTATAGTTTCGGATTTCACGGTTGATCTTGACTTCCAAAGGGATACCTCCTTCATTTGGGTATAAGAAAACCGCCTCCCGGGTGGGAGACGGTTGAATGGCCTATAGGGAACTTTTTAGTTAGAAATGCAGCAAAAAGTTCCCTATATTGTTGAAGAGATTTGCGCCATTACAGCCCCATCATCTCCCGGACGATCCGGTCGGACATTTTTACGGAGCCGACCAGAATCAGCATGTTGAAGATAAGCTCCCCGATATAGCTCCACACCATCGTTACGGCCGCAGCATCGGTCTTGACTGTCGGCGGCGATGCGGCGAAGTGGGAAAAGATGACGCAGGAGAGCACAATGATCGCGCCTTCGAGACACACGGCGGCATAGCTTTTGAGAAAACTTCTACCGACGTTTTGGCTCGGCTCCCCGGCAAAGGACGAGAGCGGAATGGGCGCAATGGCCGAATACAGATACAGCTTAAAAAAGCGTCCGTATACCGTCATGATCATCACGAAAGAGAGTACCGTGATGAATAGTCCCCCGATCAGCGTCACCGCCCATAAAGGGATACTCTCAAAGAAGCCGCAGTCTTCCACCGCGGTTATGATCTCCTGCGGCAGAACCGTTTCCTGCGCAGCGCCGAGACCGGCGGAGCCCATGATCGTGGAAATCGCTCCCTGCACGATGCGAAAGAGCGCCATCATCAGCTCCAATCCATAGGTCACAGCGCCTTTGGCCAGAGCGAACCGGATGAAGAGCTTCAATCTTGTTCTCATCAATAACTCTAATAAGATACTCATCTTTTAACCGTTGTATGGCTGACTGCATAGTCGTGCAATGGATCTCCTTTTTTGCTGATAGGAAATCTACATTGGCACCTAAACGGCCGGCATAACATACCAACTGTAACAATTCCAACCAATCATCGGATACTTTCTCTTTTATGAGCGCATCAATTTGATACTGTAGGCGAGCTGT
>OLSB01001275.1_pt1 | contig 25125 bp, 13 predicted proteins | sample 1672071 | NCBI WGS metagenome assembly OLSB01 (sample SAMEA3136642, study PRJEB25190) | human gut metagenome | biome: human gut; feature: human-associated habitat; material: faeces | place: Austria | collected 2013 | reverse complement strand
CTCGGTCATTACGAAAGATTTATAGACGAGGACCTTAACAAATATTCAAACCTCACCTCGGGCAAAGTCTACTGGAATGTTTTAAACAAAGAGCGCCGCGGAGAATATCTCGGCTCTACGGTTCAGGTTATTCCTCACATCACAAACGAAATAAAAGAGACAATATACCGCCTCTCAAAGCAGACCGGAGCGGATGTTGTAATAACGGAGATAGGCGGCACGATAGGCGATATAGAGTCGCAGCCGTTTCTGGAGGCTGTACGCCAGATTTCGCTTGAAGTCGGCAGAGAAAACAGCCTTTTTATTCATGTTACGCTTGTTCCGTTTTTGCGCGGCTCGGACGAGCATAAGTCAAAACCCACGCAGCACTCCGTAAAGGAATTGCAGGGAATGGGCATAAATCCGAATATAATTGTTCTCCGCTGCGATGAGCCGCTGGAGGAGTCGATTTTCAAGAAAATTTCGCTTTTCTGCAACGTTAAACCTGACTGTGTAATAGAAAATATCACGTTGCCCTATCTTTATGAAGCTCCGCTCATGCTCGAGAAGGCAAACTTTTCCTCCGTTGTGTGCCGCGAACTCGGAATAGACGCACCAAACCCCGATCTTAAAGAATGGACAGAGCTTGTAAAATGCATAAAAGAACGCGAAAAAGAAGTTCATATAGGTCTTGTCGGAAAATATGTTCAGCTGCACGACGCATATCTTTCCGTGGCGGAGGCAATGCGCCACGCCGGCTACACGCTTAACACGCATATAAGAATACACTGGATAGACTCTGAAAATATCACGGAAGCAAACTGCGAAGAAAAGCTTTCGGGTCTTGACGGAATAATAGTTCCGGGCGGCTTCGGCGGCAGAGGAATAGAAGGCATGATCCTTGCCGCAAAATTTGCGAGAGAAACGGGACTGCCGTATTTCGGAATATGTCTCGGCATGCAGATTGCGGTTATAGAATACGCGAGACACGTTGCCGGCATAGAGGATGCGCACTCCGGCGAGTTTGACGAGCTTTGCAGGCATAAGGTTATAGATTTCATGCCCGGACAGAGCAGTGATATAGATAAGGGCGGCACGCTGCGTCTCGGCGCATACCCCTGCATAGTTCAGGAGGACACGACAATGAAACGCTGCTACGGCGCAGACACCATTTCCGAGCGTCACCGTCACCGCTATGAATTTAACAACGATTACAGAGAAATTCTGCAAAAAGCAGGCCTTAAAATTTCGGGTCTTTCGCCGGACGACAGACTTGTTGAAACCGTGGAGCTTTCCGACAGGGATTTTTACGTCGGCGTTCAGTATCACCCTGAATTTAAGTCGCGCCCAAACAAAGCACATCCGCTTTTCAAAGGCTTTATAGAAGCGGCTTTAAAACATGCGGAGGCTGAAAAATAATGGGCACGATTCACGAAGAATGCGGCGTGTTCGGTATCTATTCGCCAAAGCCGTGCGCCGCGGCGGACATGGTGTATTACGGACTTTACGCATTGCAGCACAGGGGGCAGGAAAGCTGCGGAATAGTCGTAAATGACGACGGCGTTTTCGCTTCGCACAAAGACACGGGTCTTTTGAGCGAGGTGTTCACGCACGGAGAGATAAAAAAGCTGCCGCACGGAAAAATTGCCGTGGGGCATGTCAGATACGGCACCACGGGCGGAAACGGCAGAGCAAACTGCCAGCCCGTTGAGGTGAACCACTTAAAAGGCAGACTTGCCCTGGCGCATAACGGAAATTTGAGCAACGCGGCGGAACTTCGCAAAAAACTCGAGCTTGACGGTGCGATTTTTCACAGCACAAGCGACACGGAAATCATCGCATATATGATAACGCGCGAAAGAATCAAAACGCCGTCTATTGAAAATGCTGTGTTTGAAGCGGTGAAATGGCTTGACGGAGCTTTTTCGCTTGTGATGATGTCGCCCACAAAGCTTATTGCCGTGCGTGACTCATACGGCTTCCGTCCGCTCTGCATGGGCAAGACGGAGGACGGAATATATGTTGTGGCTTCGGAAAGCGCCGCGCTTTCGGCTGTGGGGGCTTTATTTGTGCGTGACATAGAACCCGGCGAGATTGTCACGTTTGACAGCGGCGGAGTTCATTCAAACCGCGGTCACTGCGGCGAGAAAAAGAAAAGCACATGCATTTTTGAATATATATATTTTGCCCGTCCCGATTCGGTTATAGACGGAATTTCCGTGCATGAAGCGCGCAAGAAAGCCGGTGCGGTGCTTTCGCGCAGGCACCCCGTCTGTGCCGACATGGTTGTGGGTGTGCCCGATTCGGGCATGGACGCGGCTTTGGGATATTCGGCGGAGTCCCGCATACCTTACGGCATGGGCTTTATAAAAAACAAATATATTGGAAGAACTTTTATTTCACCGGGACAAAGCAGCCGCTTAAACGGTGTTAAAATAAAACTCAGCGCAATAGAAAGCGAGGTGCGCGGCAAGCGCATTGTTCTTATAGACGATTCAATAGTGCGCGGCACTACAAGCGGTCAGATTGTGCGCCTTCTGAGGGAGGCGGGGGCAAAAGAAGTTCACGTGCGCATTTCGGCGCCGCCGTTTTTGAACCCCTGCTACTACGGAACCGATATAGATTCGCGGGAGAACCTTATAGCGTGCAACCACACCGTGGAGGAAATCGCGCAGCTTATAGGGGCGGACAGCCTCGGTTTTTTGCCCGAGGAGGATTTGAAGGAACTTGTGGGTCACAGCGCTATATGCAGCGCGTGCTTCAGCGGCAATTATCCCACAAAAATCCCCGAAGATACGGCAAAAGACAGATTTGAAACACGTCTTTCGGAGAAAAAGTGAAGGGAGAGATAAACTGTGAAATTTACAAAGATGCACGGACTCGGAAACGACTATTTATACGTATATTCAAACGAAGAACCCAAAAACGCTCCGGAGCTTTCGGTAAAGCTTTCGGAAAGGCATTTCGGCGCAGGCTCGGACGGAATGATATGGATTTTGCCGTCTTATAAGGCTGACTTTAAAATGCGCATATTCAATGCCGACGGAAGCGAGGCGAAAATGTGCGGAAACGGTATCCGCTGTGTGGGTAAATATGTTTTTGATAAAGGCTATACCGATAAAACGGAACTTGAAATCGAAACGCTTTCCGGCATAAAAACACTTTCGCTTAAAACCGAAAACGGCAAAGTTTCTTCCGTTTCGGTCGGAATGGGCCGTGCGGAGGTGTCTGCGGACAAAGAAATTTCCGTGTGCGGCAAAACCGTTTTGTGTACGCCTGTTTCAATGGGCAATCCCCACGCCGTGATTTTTACGGAGGACGCGGATAACGCGCCGCTTACAACGCTCGGCGCGGCAATAGAAAAGCACGAGGCTTTCCCGGGCGGCGTTAATGTGGAGTTTGTCACGGTTATATCGGATACTGAGCTTCGCATGCGCGTGTGGGAGCGCGGCAGCGGAATCACCATGGCCTGCGGCACGGGCGCGTGCGCGTCTGCTGCGGCAGCAGTTTCAAAAGGCTTCTGCAAACCCGATGAGGACATAGCCGTAAAGCTTGACGGCGGCACGCTGCATATAAAAATAAGCAAAAACGCGGACGTTACAATGAACGGTCCCGCAGAATTTATATATGAAGGGGAGACGATGGAATGATTACTCCGAACATGCATTACGGAGAGCTTAAAAGCTCATATCTTTTTTACAACATAGCGCAGAAAACAAAGGCGTATCTTGCAGAGCATAAGGACGCCCATCTTTTGAGACTCGGTATAGGCGATGTGACGCTGCCGCTTTGCGACGCGGTTATAAAAGCGCTTCACGAAGCGGTTGACGACCAGGCAACCCCCGAAAGGTTTCACGGCTATATGCCCGAGTGCGGAGCGGACTTTTTCAGAGAAGCAGTTGCGCGCTATTACGCGGAGCGCGGCGTAAAGCTTTCGGACGATGAGGTGTTTGTTTCAAGCGGCGCAAGCGATGAGCTCGGCGATATTCTCGACCTGTTTTCGGCAGACAGCACCGCAATTATCATGGAGCCTGCATACCCCGCGTATGTTGACGCAAATATTATAGCGGGTCATAAAATAATCCGTATGCCCTCCGGCATAGAGAACGGCTTTGCGCCGCTGCCGGACAAATCGCAGAAAGCGGATCTTATTTATATATGCTCGCCGAATAACCCTACCGGCGCCGTATTTTCAAAAGAAAAGCTTGCCGCATGGGTGGACTATGCAAACGATTGCGGCGCGGTGATTATATTTGATGCCGCTTATGAAGCTTTTATAGAGGAAGAGGGCGTACCGCACAGCATTTTCGAGATAGAGGGCAGCAGAACATGCGCTGTAGAGATATGCTCGCTTTCAAAAACTGCGGGCTTTACGGGAACGCGCTGCGGCTACACCGTGATTCCGAAGGAGCTTGAACGCCGCGGAATGAATTTTAATTCCATGTGGGTTCGAAACCGCACAACAAAAACAAACGGCGTTTCATATATTCTGCAGCGCGGCGGCGCGGCGGTGTTCACACCTGAGGGTCAGAAGCAGATAAAAGAAAACATTGCCGTTTATAAAAATAACGCAAAAGTTATCATGAAGGCTTTGCAAAACTGCGGTATCCGGTACTGCGGCGGCAAAAACGCGCCGTATGTCTGGATGAAATGCCCCGGCGGTGATGACAGCTGGGCGCTTTTTGATAAGCTTTTAAACGAAGCGCAGATTGTCGGCACGCCCGGAGCCGGGTTCGGTGTGTACGGCGAAGGCTATTTCCGCCTTTCATCCTTCGGCAATCCCGATGATACGGCGGAAGCCGCAAGAAGAATTGAAAAAATGTTTTCAAAATAAGGGGATGTTAAAAAATGGGGCTGTTTAAAAAGTCAACCGACTTTTTAAACAGCCCCATTTTTTCAAGGGGATAGGAAAAAAGCTTTGGAACTGGCAAACTGAGCCAAAACTTTGCGCTTTCATTTTCGCCAGCCCACATTCCGAGGACTTCCTTCTGTCCGTCCATATTGATTCCGATTGTGATATATACAGCCTTTTTGATAATTTGCCCTTCGCTTCTGACGTGGAAGTGTATTCATCTGATGAAGTACGTCCCGGAGCTGTGGCATATCTACACCGTCAAGGTCAAAACCCAAAGCATATAAATAACGAGCATTTTTTGCGTTTCTCTGCTTACCATAATATGAGATTGGGGACATAATAGTAAATTCCGACTTGTTAAGCTCTTTCAACTCATCAAGGTTATCCGTAACAGTATATCTTTTCCCCTTACCATTTCTTTTAAAATCAACTGCAATACCATTTTCTTTATACTTTTTTTCAATCGTTACCGCAATAGCATTAGGTTTATTATCTCCACAAAAATATTTTTTATAAATCTATAAATTACCATTGACAAATTTGCAAAAATCGGATATACTATGTATAAACTAATAATGGAGGTGTTTTATATGACAACAACCATTCAGAAGTGGGGCAATAGTCAAGGTATCAGAATCCCAAAGTTTCTGCTCGATGCAGTTCAATGGAGTGAGGGTGAGCAACTTGTATTAAGTGCCGACAAAAACAAAATCATAATCGAAAAAGCAGAACCAAGAAAAAACATTATGGAACTTTTTGCTAATTTTGACGGCGAATATGTTCCGGTTGAAATGGATTGGGGACAGCCGGTAGGAGAAGAAGTATGGTAAATCAAGGAGATATTATAAAAGTCAGCTTCGACCCCCAAAAAGGACACGAACAAGCTGGCTACCGCCCGGCAGTTGTAGTAAGCAATAATTTTTTCAATCAAAAAACCAATCTTGCTATAATTTGCCCCATAACAAACACAAACAATAAATTCCCATTGCATATCCCTTTAGACAACAGAACGCAGACAACCGGTGTTATTTTATGTGAACACGTCAAGGCATTAGACCTTAATGCAAGACCGCACACGGTTGTGGAGCAGCTCCCAAAGGAGATTTTGACAAATGTAATAAATGTTGTGTTTGCAGAAATCGAACAAATTTAGAAACAAAAGCGGCCTGTAACAGCCGCTTTTGTTCGTTTTAAGCCTGTTTGATATAAAACTTCAGTTGTCTTTTTAACTGGAACAAGATGCTCTGCATACCGGTATAATAGTATCTTTTTTGCAAACCATTATTTTATATATACAACCATCGTCCGGGGTGTCAAATGAAATATTCGAATAACCTGATGGAATCGGTTGGGGTATTTTATCAACATTCAGAAGTTCGGAACCGTCTGCAGAATATTTTGCCAGATACACACTTACTTCATCCGCTGATGTGCCATAGCTGTCTATATGAGCTTTGTTATCCGAAAAATATGTACGTATATAAGATTTGTTTTTTGTTTTGGCTCTGTATTTTACCTGTATGTTGTCAAGTGCCATATATGTTTCTCCGTTGTAACAGGAGCCATATGTAAAGTCGATATACTGAAAGTCTGTACCGTTTGCGGTGCCGTGGGCAATAATATCGTCGCCGCACCTGAGTATATAGTTTTTCCCCGCAAGATCAATTGACAAATGCATTGAATACCAGGTGTTTTTATTGTACGAAATATCACTTGTGCCCATTTTCCCTTCGGGAGTCATAGGATGTTCGGCAAAGAGCGTTTTGCCGTCTGACTGTCTTGCTGCCATATGAAGGTTGGTAAACTGTGTCGATGAATATAAATCAAAATATATATCTATATAGTAGTCAGAAAGGGTGTACATGTAACCACTGCCGGAAATTCTACCGTGTATTATTCTTGCATAGGGCATTGCTGATTTCATTGGACCGGATGTTTTAATCATAAGTGCTTTTCCGCCGCCATTACCTTCCGTAATCCCTACCGCCGAAGTGTTTGGAGTAAGCTGCCACCAAGATGATGCTGCAGCTACAATTTCATTTGCATCGGTCATCTGAAAGTCGCAGCCTTCAAAATCAAGATGCGTCCTGTCTTTGGTAAGCTGTTTGTCATATTTTATAAAAGCAGGGTAAACACTGTCACTGTATTCGATTTCACCATTTTCGTATGTAACCTTTATTTTAAGTTCTTTTTTTCCCTCGCCTACAGAATTGGGCTTAATTAAAAACATCGTAGTTCCCGCATTCACGTTTGTTGCTTCTGAGATTTCTCTGCCATCGGCAAGAAGTGATACACTTTCAGCATTTCGGGGAATGTATGTTGATACTGAAGCATAGTTATCAGTGCACAGCAAAGTATCGTTTGTTATATTGTTAAATATAATATCGGATTTTTTAATTTCTGTAAGCTGCCACTTTGAAATAGGAGTGATCTCATTCAGTGTAAAATCATCACTGCACATCATTTTTACAGCAATTTTATAATTTCCGCTGCCTTTTGCTCTAAGAGTAAGCTTTGTAATACCCTCATTGGCATCTTGCCCTGTTCTGTCAGGTGAAGTTGGAAGAGGTTTTGCGTCCATAACTTCAAAATGCCAGTCATTATTTGAGCATAAAGCCTTAACATACAATGTTTTGCCACCTTGTGTAAGTGTGGCGCTTTTTTTATCTTCGCTTATAGTTATATCGGCTTTAGTGTGCATAAACCAGTATATATCGCTGTTATCTTTTTTTAAAGAAATTTCATCCTGAACGAGAAGGGATTTTCTGTTATCACCAAGATAATAGCCTCTTTCGTATGAAGTCGTGTCATATTTGTATGCATCACTCAAATCAACTGCCATAAACGCACTGCTTTTGCTCGAGGAGAGACCGTCTTTTGTGATTGTGGCATATGCATCGGCATACTGACCGCCGTAATATTCAGAGGAAATATCAGCTCTCGGATTTATTACTATACAGTTATGCCCTTCAGGACGTTTTCTGTATAGTGTGTAGCCGTAATAGCCCCAGTAACCGCCTTTGATATTGTAATCGTCTTTTCCCAGATCTATTGCAAATCGTTGACCTTCGTCGCCGAAAATAAAACTGCCAAGGTCCAGATGACTGTGATGCAGATAACTGCTTTCACCTGCTTTTATTCCCACAAATGTCCCGTTTTGACTGTCAACACGCTCACGCATAAATCCGATATCAGCACCATAGAAGTATTTGTCCTTGGGTGATTCACTCTTAAATGAATGTGTGTTTTTTGAGGGACGGAACCAGAAAAGCTCGTAGCATGATTCCCAGGAAGTATCTGTAACTGTCATAATGCTTCTGCGGCTTTTGTACCATGTGTCACTCAATGTGTCATCTCCCAAAAGACGAGCTATAAGATACCCTTGTGCACCGCCCTGTCTGTCGGTAGAACAATCGGAATAGTCAAATCCGCCTCCTGCACCACTTTGAATCATCATCACGCTTTCAAGCGTTTCACTAAAACCTTCCGCATTCGTAAGTCCGAAATCTGTTCCGCAGGAAAAATAAAGGGGAGATAGCACGGCTTTGCACATATAAACAGTTGCATAATTCCAGTAATCTCCGCCTTCAATCCATATTCCGTCGGGATAAAAACCCATAAAGGGATATTCTATGGAGTGCATACTCTGTGAAAGCAAAAATTCATAGACATCTTCATATTCGCTATATCCGTCACCGCAAAACACAAGACAGGCACCGATAATTGACCCGGCACAAACAAATGACCAGTTTGATGCACTTTTATGCCAGGGAGCACCGTTATAATTCCCCGCATAAGTGTCAACTGCACGAAGAAGAGAATTTTCATAAACTGCTTTTGCAATTTTATTCCTCTGTGTTTCTGTCATATAGTGGTATATAGAGTCATAGCCAACGGACATGCCGTATGTAATTTCCGATACATCAAGATAGTGACCGTACTGATTCCATGCACCTTTACCCTTCATTGTTTCCTGCCAGTTGCAGACGTTTTCCATTTCCTCGAAACATTTTTTCGCATATTTAACGTCACTTGATATAAGATATGCGGCGGAGAGTGTTTCAACTCTTTTCATAAATGATCGTGCACTTGCTAGAATATCTGTGGAAACATATTCTTTTTCAATTAAGGGCAGAGAAAGAAGCTTGTCGGCCGATGCCATAAGCATTTGTTCGGCTCTCGCAAAACGACCGTCGCTTTCTATAAGAGCTAATGTTTCTTCGAGATTCTTTCTGTCTGTAAGCATTCTCGGATGAGAATTGTTTGTTTTTTCTTCAACGATTTTAATTATTTCCTCGCCCGACGGTCTTTCAAACTGCATAAAACGGTAAATTGTATCAGCGGTGTCGTTTACGTCAAAGCACGAAGGGGAATTAAAGTAGTTTTTTTTATTTTTCGAGATTATTACAAAGCCTCGTTCGTCGCAGTATGTAAAAAGTGAGAATCCCTTTTCGCATACATCAATTACGGGAACAAATATTTTGCCTTGTTCCTGCACTGCTTTTTCTGAAAGTGTTACTTCTCCGTTTGCGGTTTGCATCTTATCTGAATTTACAGTTAGAGATACACTGCCTGAATAAATACTGTTTCCGCTTTCTAAATAGATTTGACCTATTGCACTTAAAAGAAAGTCGGCGGGGAGCATAAGAGATGAGTTTCTGACAATTGGTTCAAAGCCATACGAAGAATAGCGCATTTTCATTTTTTGGGTATAAAATGTACCCATTTTTTCAGTGAAAACCACATCATCTTCAAGAAGGGATACAGCATCATCCGACGCCATCACCGTTGTATATTTAGGTGTTTTTATGTCGGGATATTCGTTATTGAATACGATTTTACTCTCTTCCGCATGTATTTCGATATTAACCGATATCGTCAGAAAAGCGATTATTACAAATAAGGACAAAACTCTTTTCATGTTTTTTCTTCCCTCCACTGTGTATATATTTTACATAAATAATAACAATAAAAAGATGCAAGGTCAAGTGTTTATGGGAAAGTTGAAAAAAATAAGATTATAAAAAGTAAAAAAAGTGTACACTCCTGATCACTATACGCTTATATCCTCTTACTGCACTGTAAAGAAAAACGCTTGTTCCGGATATTCATAGGAAAATGGATTAATTTGTGTATGTACTTGGTAAAAAAAAGGTATTGCATTATATGAAAAAAAATGATATCATTCATGGTAGAGGAGGTTTTTGTCATGACCAAGACTTTCAGTAACGGAAGAGTTTTCTTCGTACAGGCAGATGATTTTACAAATCCTATGCTCCTTGGTGACATTGCACTTTATCAGGTAGGAGAAAATATTATGGAGTGCGGTGGTGAAATCTTTTGGCATAACCAGGAGTGTAACGAAATTACTTATGTTATTTCGGGCTCTGCAGATATATATGCAGGTGACAAAAAGGTTTCCGTCAAAAAAGGTGATGTTCATGTTATTTCAAAGGATGTACCTCACCGCATTGTTGTAAATGATGAACGTCTTCGTTATTTTTTTATCGGTTTTACTTTTGAACAAAAAAACAATGACGATTATCATAAGGAAATTACTTCGTATTACGATAACATCGAAACGGAATTTCTTCGGGACAATGGTGATGTAGGTACAATGATAAATCAGCTTCTCAAAGAAGTTTATCTCTCTGATAATAAGTATAGCAATATGATTTTGGAGCCGCTTATCAAAACTGTGATGTTATATGTTTATTTTCTGCATCTTAACAGGGATGGAGTTTTAGGTAGAAAAAATGACGATAAAAACATACAAATCAGCAGTACGGTATTTCATATAGTAAAATATATCGACTCTGTTGCAATAAACATTGAGCGTATTTCGGATATTGCCAAGAAATTTAATTATTCCCAGTCATACATTTCTCGTATTTTTAAAGAAAAAATGGGGATTACAATTCAGAAGTATGTAAGCGAAAAGAAAATTGAAGCAAGCCTTGAACTTTTAAAAATAGGAAAATTCTCTGTTTCGGAAATAGCGGATATGCTTCACTTTAGCTCATACCGAAGTTTTTACAAAAAATTCAAAAATGTAGTCGGAATTTCACCGACTCAATATTATATGCAGCATTCAAAAAAAGAACAGGAGTGAAAAAAATGAAAAGAATAGTGACAATCTTATGTGTGTTATGTATGATCTTTACCATTTTACCTGTTTCGGCAGAAACTACGGAAACTATGATGGTTTCATATAATTCCGAAACTTCAGAGGTAAAAGTAAGCGGTCAGAGCTCGCAAAAAACAGTAATGTTTGTGATTGTTAAAGGGGATACACCTCTTTCATCGCTTACAGACTCAAATCCCCCTATTTGCTTTATGCCATTTGCCGTTACAGATGGGAAATATGAAGATGTATTAGGCATGCCGTCTGATGCATCAAGCGGAAAATATACCGCATATATTTCCGCATCGGACGGAAACCACCTTTCCGATTCATTCGTATTTATAAACATTCCGGCTGCAGAAAAGGTTCTTACTGAGATTTCAAATAACCCTGCAGATTTCACAAAGATTGTAGATGAAAATGCGGCTACTCTCGGTATGGATACAGAGGATGAATTCTGGAAAAACAACAAAAGCGAGATTTTAGAACTTTTAAGTGTTATCAAAACAGAATACTCTTCACCCTCACAGCTTTACAACGACTTATATAAGGCATATGCCCTCATATATTCAGGCGGAAAAGGCAAGAACGATATTTTGCAGACATTTAAGAAATACGAGCCACAGCTCGGAATAGATTATTCAGAGTTTTTCGAAGAAGATACACGCATTTCCGAAAAAGCATTAGAAACACTGTGTACTCTTATTGCTGATGAAAACTTTAATTTATCCCTTAAAACTCTTTCTCTTGAAAAAATACTTAATAATCTTAAAGTTCTTGCATCTGTAAAAGCTGCAGAGGATGCGGTTATGCTCCGCAAAGTAATTGAAGATGATTTTAAAGATGTTTTCTCCGGTATGATTTCAGCCGATAAAAACTACGCAAAAATACCGAAAGAGAATATACACAAAGTATATACAAAAATGATTTTAAATGAATTTTCTGAATTTGAAGATATTGAAAGGGCTTTTAAGGCTTCAACAAAAGCTTTAGTTTCACTTAGCCCATCAGGCTCATCAGGCTCATCGGGCTCATCTTCCGGAGGAGGGAGTGTTGTTACAATTCCTTCGGTAAAGGAAGAAGATGCACCTTCATACCCTCCAAATAACACCACATCTCCTTCAAATCCGGAAATCGGCGGTAACTTTAGTGATGTTTCAGAGTCTTCATGGGAATATGAGGCAGTATCAGCTCTTCAGAAAAAAGGTGTTATAAACGGATATAAAGATGGTACTTTTAAACCTGCAAGCAATGTAACCCGCGCAGAATTTGCAAAAATAGCATATCAGGCCTTCTCTGATAAGCTTACAGCTGCAACAACTCCCACACAGCCCGGTAAAGCCGATATAACATTTTCAGATATCAGCAATCAGTGGTATGCATCATATGTAAACGCGGCAGCATCAGCAGGTATTATAAAAGGAAGCGATGGGAAATTTAGTCCCGATGCATACATAAAAAGAGAAGATGCGGCAGTTATTATTTATAACATCTTCAAGCTTTCCAATATAACAAGTGTATCTGCCCCCACTTATATTGACTCCTCTGATATTTCGCCTTATGCATACACACCGGTAGGTTCACTTTTCAAACTCAAGGTTATGATAGGTGCAAACGATACTTTCCGTCCTGCCGCTACAATAACACGTGCAGAATCGGCTCAGCTTATCTATAATGCACTAAATTATTTAAATTCACTGAATTAGGAGGCATAAAATGAGACTAAAAGCACTTTTACTATCGCTTATAATGATACTGTCACTATCTACCATGCCGGTATCATATGCTGCTGACATCGCAGACAGCTCACTTGATTTTATATCTCAGCTCGGCATTACCGACGGAATTGATATCTCCAATGTTCAGAGATATATTTCAAGAGCTGAATTTACTGCAATGGCAGTAAGAATGCAAAACACCGGTATTTTATCAGCAGTTGACTCTTCTTTTACAGATGTAACCGAAGAAACTCCCTTTGCAGAAGAAATATACACTGCGAAGTCACTTTCGCTTGTAAGCGGTACAAGCGAGGTTAAATTTTCACCCGATGGCAGCGTAACCTACGGTGCCGCAGTGAAAATATTAATTGTTGCTCTCGGATATGAACAAAAGGCAATTGTTTCGGGCGGATATCCTACCGGGTATATGGTAACGGCTTCTCAGATAGGTCTTTTAAAAGGTATCTCCGGAGGCCACAGCGAAAATATCACCATAGAAGCTGCATCGAAACTTCTTTATAATGCACTTTTTACAGACTTAAATAGAGTTGTTGCAGTTGAAGACGGAGCATTTAAATACGTTTCCACTCCGGGTGTAAATCCCCTTACAAACAACTTTAAGCTTAAAAACATCAAAGGCATTGTAGATACAGCAGGAAATATTTCATCAATTCCCGGCATCGGCAAAATAGAAAACGGTATCGGTATTGATGGTGTATTTATAAAATCAGACAGAGACGATCTTGAAAAATATCTCGGTCTTTCCTGCAGTGTATGGTACAATCCTGATAATGATACACTGTATGCGGTAGAAACCACTTCCGGTAACAAAACAGAGGTTATAAATTCTGAAGATGTGGTAGGCTACTCAGATAATACCCTCACAGTTTTTTCGGGAGACAAAACAAAACGGATAAGTATTTCAAAAGGATACACCTTTGTCTTAAACGGCAGGGCAATCAGTGCCTCAAAAGAAGATTTTATCTTTGATAGCGGAACACTTACTCTTATTGATAACGACAGAAACGGCAAAATTGATATTGTCATTGCTAAAAAGGCGGAATATTTTGTTGTAAGCTCTGTAAACGACAGCACTTGCTCGGTGTATGACAAAAATATGCGTCCATATTCAATTTCACTTAAAGAAAGCGACACAACTCAGCACTCGGTTTTCGTTTGTTCTTCAGAAAGCGGAGAAAAAGTAAAGGCTGACTATTACGCAATAAAACCCAATATGACGCTTATGGTTTACGAAAGCCGTTGCAAAAGCTTTAAAGAAATTTGTGTCAGCGACAAAACAGTAAGCGGAACTGTAGACGAATATAACAGCGACTCTATCATCATTGACGGCATTTCATACAAAAAGAATTCATACTTTAAAAATAATGAAACAACTATCACACCCGGTACAAGCGGCACATTTTTAATTGCCGCAGACAACACCCTGACATATGCGGGTAAAATATCCGCGGGCAGTGTGCAGTATGGTTACTTTCTTGACTACGATATGAAGAATGAGTCATTGATTACATTGGCAAAAATGAAGATTCTTACTTCCGAGGGCAGTATTGATGTTTATGACCTGTGTGACAAAATCAAACTCGACGGTGTCTCTTCTGTTAAAACCGCAACAAACGAATTTAGAAGCATTTTTATGAACGGTGATATTCCTTACTATCAGCTTATCCGCTTCTCACTTGATGGTGAAGGCAAAATAAATATGATAGACCTTGCAGAAGATAAAACTGCAGTCGAATCAGGCGATGCACTTTTTGAAAAATATGAAAATTCGAAAGATCCAACAAATTCACTTACACGAATACTGAAAAATCAGTCGGTGTACACCACAAACGGCATGGCGGCTCCGTTTTTCTCATACAGCGGAACTGTAGCTTTTGAAATTCCTTCTGAAATGAGAACGGTTCCTGCAGGCACAAAAAGATATGACGATATAATGTTCGGCGTATTTTCTGCAGGCTTGCTTGATGGAACAACTTATGTTGATGCATTTGATTTCTCTGAAACATTTGCAGCAGGTGCAATCACTGTATATCAAACAACCGCAAGCGGCTCAGTAAGACTTCAGAAACCAACGGCATCAAATAGCAGTTACATTGTTGAAAAGGTTACAAAAGCCACAACCAAAGACGGCGATATAACAGAACAAATTTATCTGTGCGGTGAAAATGGTTATGAAAGTTATGTCATTTCGGGTACATACTATGATGCAATTAAGAAAGAAGGAAAAATTCCCGCACCCGGTGATATAGTTAGGTTTACCTTAAATTCGGTCGGAGAAATAACATCAATTGCAAGAGATGTTGAATTCAATGGTAAAAAGCTTAAAGTAAACTACGGTGTTGACGATATAAGAACATCGGTTGCAAATATATTCACATATGTTTCCGGTAATGTTTTCAAAAAAACAGACTCAGGTTTTGTTCTTCTTACTGATAACTATCCCGGATCATCTTATGCGAATATGGGTGAAGAAGCTTTAACCGTTTACCGTTTTTCTTCTAATGTTACAATAATCTATGATACAAAAACAGGTAAAGTAAGACGTGGAAAAATAAGCGACATAAAAGATGCAGGAAGTGTGGGCTTTGAAAATGCATCCTACATTTGTTCCAGAGTAAATTACTTAAGCGCAATGGTGACATTTGTATATGAATAAGGAGTATTGAGTATGAAAAGTAGAATAATTAATTTGATTTTAGCATCGCTTATATTGTTTGCGTCCATGCCTGCTATGGCGGCGAATGCAACTTATCTTGTATGCGAAAGATTTGATGAATACGCACTAAATCAGATACCGGAAAACATTATGCTTGACGCTATAGACGGAAGAGTAGCACAGAGAGACGGTCTTGATAAAGCTATTGTCGGAAAAGCGTGGGGTGCTTCGGAATTTCTTCTTACAAAGGAATTTCAGACATCATCCGCAAAAATGGTTTTTTCTGCGGATATAAAAATTGATTCAACCAATACGGAAGCATACGTATTTTCAGTAAAAACAACTGCAGGTGCAACTGTTAACCTTCTTAAGTTTTCAGAAAACGGAAGAGTAACTCTTCCTGACGGTAAAATAATAGGCGGTTACTCCCTTGGTCAGTGGAAAAATTACACACTTGCCGTAGACTTTGAAAATGGTTTGATTGATGTTTATATAGACGGCAAAAAGCTTCTTGATAATCACTTTTTTACATACACAAAAAACACTGCTCCTGCATCTGTAAGCTTTATGGCATCAGCACCGGACGCGCCTGATTTTACTGTAATGAACATTGACAATATCAAAATTTATGAAGGACTTTCGCTTCTTCCCGACAGTGCGTTTCCTTCAAAGGGTGTATCCTCAGAGGTTTTGGAATTTACCGAAACAACATCAATGCCCGAAAGCGGAATTTTATACGCCTACAAAAACTTTGACAGTTACGATGACGTAACATTTACTCCCGACGGCAATAAGGTTGAAGTTATAAATGTTGAAGGAAACAATGTGCTTCACATAAGCGATACCAACCCCCAGACCATGGCTATGGCGAGCTTTGTTGTTTCTCAGACGGCATATGAACTTGATAAATATATAATCGAATTTGATATTTATCCGATAAAAACTGACGGCGGAGTAAGTATGTTAGAGATTATAGACCACTCGGGCGATCTGCATGGAGCAATTGCCATTGCAAACGGCACATCCTTTTATTTAAATGGTGTCTTTGCCGGTAATTTGTCAACGAACAAATGGCATCATATTGCCATTGCTTTTGATAATGTTCAGGTTACATACACAGCTTATGTAAACGGACAAGAGAGAGTGACCCGTCCAATTCATCATGGCGTTACAAAGCCGCTGACAATTCGTACACGTTCGGCTGAGGGTACAGGCGATGTAGAATACTATATGGATAATATATCTCTTTACTCCGGCAGCAAACTAAAAGAATTTACCGACGAGGAAATAAAATCGGTAGCAGGGGGTATTCCCCTTGCAGAAAGCGAAGAGAAGGCAAAAAAACTTATCGGCGATGCAAAAATCTTTATGGTTGACAATGACACCCTCTTTATAGACGGTGACAAAAAATATTATAAAGATTTCTCTGATATTGTACCCTACAAAGACGAAAATGAAGTATTTATGGTACCTGATTTTCTTATTTCAAAAGCATTTGGATGCGAAATTATGAAAGTCGGCGAAAATATTTCGGTAAACGGCAAAAATGCTCTTACTGTCGGAAGTAAAAGCATAAATGGTATGGAAAAAACACTTGACAGTGCCCCGACAGAAAAAGACGGAACACTTTTCCTTCCTCTTGAATCGTTTTGTAAAAATGTCTTGTCACTGTACACATACCTGGACGACAGAAACTACTATATAATAGATACAAAGCCCATAGTGCTTTCAAACTCAAATCTCACATTTAAGACAGATGAACCTATTGACACTATTTACAGATATATGCAGTTTGATCGTCCAAGCGGCGAGCAGATTTATAATGATCTTTTAAAACATTCACCCAATAAAGCTCACCCGAGACTTATAACAACTAAGGCGGAGCTTGAAAAGGTTAAAAACTATGTAAATACCGACCGAAGATGCCGCAAAAGTTTTGAAGCTGCAATAAAGCTTGCAAACACACAAGTTGAAAGACCGCCGGTAAATCAGGTCTTTGAAGCCGGCAGCTTTCTTGGTAGTGCCAGATCAGTTTATCAAAGAACACGTATTCTCGGCATAGCTTATCAGATGACAGGCGATGATGTATATGCGAAAAGGTGCTGGGAAGAAATGGAAAATGTTTTGTCTTGGCCGCACTGGAACGGTAATACTTATGCAATGCTTGACACATCGGAAACTATGTACGGCATCGCCCTCGGATATGATTTTATCTATGATTATCTGACAGAAGAGCAAAAAGCATATACAAGAAAAGTTCTTTATGAAAAAGGTCTTCGTCACTATATAAATTCATACTACGGTCAGGCAGTTCGTGTTGACTGGGTAACTGCAACAGGTAACTGGGGCTGTGTATGTAACGGTGCAGCAATTGCAACTGCAATTAGTATAATGGACGATGCAGACGAAAAACAGCTTGAAGCTTGTAAGACTGTACTTACAAATGCCGTTCAGTCCCTTGAATGGCCGCTGATGCTTACATATCCCGACGGTGCATGGAGTGAAGGTCCTGCCTACACAGACTATGCTATGATTTATCTTTTCGGCGGCGCACTTGCACCACTCAAATATGCCTGCGGAACAACATATGATCTTCTTGATGCAAAGGGCGTGAGCGATATTTTAACAGCCGCTATGGGTCTTCAGGGTCCTATGGGTACAAGCTTTAACTTTGGCGATTCCCAGGAAATTAACCTTAACGGCTCATGGGGATACCTCATCGCGCTTTTGTACGACAATGATTCATTGATGGCAGCATGGGATGCTGTAAGAACAAATGTTTCTGCTCCGGAAGATGGATGTTCGCTTTTATGGTATCGTCCCACAGAAAACCTTAAGGAATTAGACTTGCCGCTGGACAAATACTTCTACAGCTGTGATGCGGGTACTATGAAATCATCCCATACAATAAAAGACGGTGCTTATGTAGGCATTAAAGCAGGTCTTAATGGTACAAACCACGATAATCTTGACCTTGGCTCATTTATCTTTGATACCCAGGGTGTAAGATGGGCTTACGAGCTTGGTCTTGATGACTACCTTATGACATCAGTAAACTACTGGACACAACACTACTATGTTTACAAATGCCGTCCTGAAGGACAAAATGTTATTATTATAAATCAGAAGCCTGATGATGCCTCCATTGGTTACTGGGGAGGACAGCAAAACCACACAGCTGCTTCTCTTATAAAAGAAGTTTCAAAACCGAGAGGTGGTATAATGGTTCTTGACCTTAAAGATCCATATAAGCTTGATGTAAACTCTTACGAGAGAGGCTTCTACTTAGGCGATGACAGACAGACTGTTATTATTCAGGATGAAATTTCCCTGAAAGAAGACAACAGCGATATTACATGGTTTATGCATACCCGTACAAACCCAACCGTTTCCGAAGACGGAAAGAGTATGATTTTGGAAAAAAACGGCAAGAAGCTTAAAATAGAGGTTGACACAAATGCTTCCGACTGGCACTTTGAAGTTCAGGAAGAAAAACCGCTTCCTCTTTCGCCTCAGCTTCCCGACCAGCTTAAGGGTGAATACAGTGTACAGGGTAAGAGACTTGCACTTTGTCTCAAAGCATCCGGACAGCTTTACATAACAGTAAAACTCAGCCCCATCCTCCCTTATGAAAAATTTGATGCTCCGAAATATGTTCCTATTTCAGAATGGGAAATACCGGACGGTGAAATTCCTGAAAAAGTCCGCGCTAAAACAATTTTAGCAGACGGTGTGGAAATAGAAAATTTCGACCCGGACCGCGTTGAATATACCGTTGATGTTCCTTATGGTTCACCTGTTCCGAAAATAACAGCAACAGCTACAATAGGAAAATGCGAGGTTATTCAGTCAAATGATTTCGCTACTCCTTCAAAAGTTGTAATCACAGCGAATGATGGAAGAACAATTACTTATACGATATACACAAATGTTACTGCAAGAATGATTGACGACCTTATCCCGGGACTTATGCCTCAGCCCGGAATTCCCGAAGGATATAAGGTAGTTACTCCGCAAACTTCTGCAGTAAGCGCTGTTCCCCAAGCGGAAAACAATGAGAAAAACCTTATTGACAATGATTTCTCAACAAGATGGGCTGTTCAGGGCTATGATGAATGGGCAGAGGTTGACCTTGGAAAGGTTTACGACATTTCAGGTATTGCCCTTGGAGTTTACGAAGGTAACAGCAGACAGAATATATTCAAGTTCGCAGTTTCCGAAGACGGCATTAATTATTACATAATATTTGACGGTCGCTCCTCGGGTAAAACCACAGAGTATGATTCATTTATGTTTGATACAAGAAAAGTAAGATTCATAAGATACTTAGGTGCCACATGTACTGCAAATGATTGGAACTCCGTAACAGAGCTTGCGGCAATAGTAAAGGAATAAGGAGGGTCTAAAAGTGAAAAAAATAATATCTTTGCTACTTATCTCAATATTTATTATGACACTTGCCCCCGTAGTGTTTGCCGAGGGAGAAGTTGTCATTGTTTCTCCCAAAGACGGAAGCAAGGTTTCATCCCTTGAAGAAATTTTAGTTTCTGTAGATTCATCCGTGACGGAAGTTATATTAGAATTTGACGGAAAGATAATTGAAAGGAAAAGCGAAAGCGGAGAAATTTCATTCTCCGCCTCCGCACTTGACCTTTATGCAGGCGTACATAACATAACAATCTATGGTGTGTTGCCTGACGGTTCACTTGTGAGTGCAAAAAGTAATTTTACATTTACGTATGACATGAAAATTACAGGTTTTTCAAATGATTTTAACCAAGGCTTCGAATATGATGAAAACAAAAAAATAACCAATACTCCCACCGGCTTAACTATCGCCCATACTACTTCGGGTGCTAATTCATCATATGCACTTATGGCAACAGGCAAGGACGGCACGGAAAACAGTGCAGTAGAACTTTTTGTTAACGGGACTACAACAAACGGTTGGGGCGGACCATATATTCAGTTTGTTACAAACACAACAAACAACAAGTATCCTTCATATATTGTGTGCACAGAATTTGACCTCAAAATGTCCTCAAATGAATATATAGCCTTTGCAGACGAATTCAAAACATCTGAAAACTCGAGCTACTTCTTCCCTGAACAGAAAATGTTTCTTAACTACAGCGGCAAGGTTCAAGGAACGGATTTTCCCTATAAAGCCGGAGAATGGATGCACATAAAAATTATTATGGATTACAAAACCCGTAAAACAGATCTATACATAGATAATGAATATGTAACAACAGTTAATAATTCTGTACCGCAGGATGGAAATTTGTATGTTGCAAGACTTCGTCTGACTGCTGTAGGTGCTACGGCAGCAGCAAATGCAAGCTACACTATTGACAATATTGACATTTACAGTTATTATAGTTATAGTGGTATTAAAAGCATAAGTGCAGCTACAGAAAACGGAGACAAAACAGATTCTGTTCCCGTAAACAGCTCGGCTATTAAGCTTTTGATGAACGAAAAATTAAAACCGGAGAGCATCACAGCCGAAAATGTTACACTGCTTGTAAACGGAAGCCCCGTTAATACAACTCCGCAGTACGATGCGGAAAGCAATGTGATTTCCCTTCCTCTTTCTGAGCAGCTTCCCTACGGAGCAGAAATCGAAGCAGTTCTTTCTGATAAGATACAGTTTTGGGACGGCAGAAGTGTTTCTTTAAATGCAAAGGCTTTTCTTAAAACAGAAAGCAGCGGATGTGCATGTACAGGAGCATCTTTTAAAAGCCTCGGCAACAAAGTGGTTTCGAAGAAACAACTTGTTCCGGGAAATGATTTAAGCTGCGATTTTCAGTTTACAAATGTCACAGCAGATCCGGTTCCTGTTTTGCTTATTATGACAGTATCAGACGGAAACCGTATAATAAAAGTAGTTCCGAAAACAGTAAGCATTCTCCCGGGAAGCGATACTTATTCGGTACCCACCACTGTGCCCATTGCAGAAAATTTAACTCTTACTGCAATCGCGTGCGACTCGTTTACATCACTTAAAGCTATAAGTGATATCGTAACACTAAAATAATATATTTATATATTATAAATTTTTTGAAAGGTGGCAAAAATCTATGAAAAAAAGTATGTTTAAAGGCATGGCTGCTATTTTGGCTTTTGCAATTGTGCTTTCACTTATGCCCGCAGCATTTGCGGAAGGTGCAGTTGAAATTGTATCAATATTCAGCCAGTCAGGACAGGACATTTCAAAACCCATTAAAGTGCTTGCCCTGATACCTGAAGGAGCAGAAAATGTAACTCTTTCCCTCGGTGACACAGCACTTACAACGGCAGTAACAAATTCCGAACTTTACGGCGAAGGTTACTCTGTAGTTTCAGGTACAATTCCTGCAAACCCAACTCTCGGAGATAATACTCTCACTCTTTCAGCTGATGTTGGAGGTGCAAATGTATCAGACGAGAGTACAATCACTCTCCACAAATATGCTTTCTCTGAAAACGTACGTTCAACAAATTTTACCGGTATGTCCGAGAAAACTGATGCCGAAGCAAAAGCACTTGGTGCTATAGGCGTTTACCCTATATACCCCTTTATTCCCGTGGTTAAGGATGCAGAAAGCGGCAATGAATATTACAAAATAACAAATATTGACGGTAAAGATGGCAATGACGGTCTCAGTCTTTATTCAAACTCAAATTATAGTTGGCGTCGTTATCCTTACCTTAATGCAGGCGATACAAAAGAAAAACTACCCCTTAACGATGCTCTTATAAAAATTTCATTTGATATATCAGTTAATAAAATAGGTCCTGCGGTAGACTTCCGGGCTGATCAGTACGAATTGGAATCATTCCATTTCTGGTCTGCAAAAGGGCATGATTACTGGTTTAAACTCCCCCTTATAACAAGTGAAGGTACCATCTGCGATTCATCAGTTACTGTTACACCCGGCGAATCATATACATTTACTGTGATTCTCAACAGAACAACACTGAAATATGATATTTATGTAAATGACGAAACAGTATCAGGCGGTAGATTTGAATATTTTTATGCATCGAATACAGCTCCCTGCTTACACCGTATAACATTCATTACTGATGTAGACAGCGCAAATGAAGAAGCCGTGATCTTTGATAATATTTCTATTGACCTTTATAAAGAATTCCCTGTAAGCCGCGGTCTTTCATATACAGAAAATGAAGTGCTTACAGAAGCTGCAGAAAACAAGGTTCCGATTTCTGCATCTTCAATAACTGCAAAACTTTACGGAGCTACTGCAGAGAATTTAACAAATCTTGAAGGCAACGTATATATTGAAAAGCCTGACGGTGGCATGATTTCCTGTACTGCGTCAATAAAAGATACTGCGTCAGGAAAAGATGCTGAACTTACCGTAACTCCTTCCGAAGTTTTAGATGCAGGTGTAAACTATAAAATCATAATGAATGAAAACGTTAAGTATGCAAATAATGCATACGGCAGCAAAACAGCTATTCCCTTCAGCACATTTGCAAAATTTAATGTTACATCCCCGGCAGACAATGCAGTGGTAAACATCGATGAACCTCTTTCTGTTTCCGCAACTGCTCCTGTCGGCACAACTGTTAAATTCCTTGTAGATGGCGTGGAAAAAGGAAGTATACAGTCACTAACGGGCTATGTTAATGTTGCCATCCCTACTGCAGGGCTTACAGAGGGAAGAAAATCACTTGATGTTGTTGCTGTTTACGCAGACGGCACAACACAGACAATTTCAAGAAATATTTCACTTAGAGGCTTTGTAAAACGTCAATATATGAAGATGACAAACTTTGAATTAGCAAATGGTGCTTTACGCACTGAGCTAAATACATATAGTGTCAACTGGTGGTTACAGCCTAAACTCGAAAATACAAATTACGTTTCTGCACATTCTACAGAAGTTTTTGATCGTGTGGTAGGCGACAAAGCTTATATGGTAAAAGTAACACCGATTAATTCAGCGGAAACATTCCCTATGCCAACCAGTTCAACCGGTATGGTAAACATATGGCTTTTTAATGCAGATAAAAATGCAAAGCCGCAATTAAAGGTTTCGCGTGTTGGTCATACTGCAGTTTTAGAATTTGATGTAATGTTCCCCGATGTACTTGACTACGGTCTTTGTGCTAGTCTAAGTAATATTACGGCTGATACAATATTCAGAGACGGTAAGTTACCTGACGGCACTGCAATAGAAGCCGGCAGATGGTATAAAATAAAAGTTGTTGATGATTTCACTGCTTGTACAGCAACCACTGATACATGTAAGCGCTCAATCTACATTGACGGAAAATTTGCAAAATCAGGTACACCAAGTAAAAGTGACGAGGAAACAAGTGATTACGAATACGTACGTATATCTCTTATAAAAAATTCGAACTGGACAGAAGAACAGGTAGCAGCAGGTGAGAGAAGCGCTTTTGCAGTAGATAATGTAAACCTTTATACCCTCGTATCTATTCCTACCGCAACTGATATAAGCTACACTAAAAATGATGCATCCGTAACAGCTTCTAAAGTTGTTCCCTGCGATGCAAGCAGTATTACTGTTACATTTGACAGAGCTTTTGATGAAACTACAATGACAGCAGATAATGTAAAACTTATTGTAAACGGTGAAGACACAGCTTCTGCAGTAGCATATGATGCAGAAACAAACAAGCTTACTGTTACACCTCCTGCAGGTACTCTTACAGAATATGCAAATGCAAAAATAGTTCTCGGCGAAAACGTAACAGTAAAAACACTTATTGCTACTCAGGCTCTCGGAAAAGAAGTTGCAATAGACCTTAAAATAGGTGACACAGAAAATTGCTTCTACGGCGTGACATTTACAAAAACAGAAACAGACGTAGTTGGCAAATACGAAATCATCAACGAAAGCGGTGCACCGAAAACTATGATGATATTTATGTCAACATACAAAAATTCAGAAGCAAGACTTCTTGGCGTTGATTATGAAGCGGTTACACTTGACAGCGGAAAAGCTATCATAAAAACTCTTACAAATCCGCTTGCAAATGCAGATATAGCAAAAGCATTGGTATGGGATGAATTCCTATCACCAATAGTAACCATTCCTGCATATTCATTGAAATAAACAAACAAAAGGGCAAAAATAGAAATTGCCGAAAGGTTTTAAAAAGCACCATCCGGTAATGTTTAGCTTTATCGGATGGTGTTTTTTTGCCAAACAGTAAGGAGATGGCAAAATAAAATTAGGACCCTTTGAAAAGGCATATAAAGACTGGGACAATAATAAATCAGTGTTTAGATGAGAGCCTTCTCCGCCATGGAGAAACCTTTATGCTAAACATTAATTTAACACCGTTGTTTTGACTACAATATTAACGATAGGAGATTAAAAATGACAGATATAGTTAAAACTCTCATACCAAAACCTCAAAAAGTTGAAGACAGAAAAGAACTTGTTAAAATTGCAGAGTTTAATAAGTTTTCTTGTGATGTTGTCTTGTCTATAGAAGGTGATATACCTTGTGAAGCAAAAAATCTTATCAAAAAAAAGCTTTATGATATCTGTGTTACGGATACATTGGGTAGCTATAAAATAACACTTAAAACAGATAGCCAAAATCCCGCATTTAAAGACATCGATAAAAACGAAGCCTATTTTATTGATATAAGCGAAACTGAAGCCGTTCTTTGCGGAATTGATGAAGCAGGACTGTTTTATGCAGCTACTACTCTTGTGCAGATGTTAAGCAGCAAATGTAATGATATATTTTTGCCAAAGTGCTATATTCTTGACTGGCCAAG
>OLSB01001265.1_pt1 | contig 25278 bp, 39 predicted proteins | sample 1672071 | NCBI WGS metagenome assembly OLSB01 (sample SAMEA3136642, study PRJEB25190) | human gut metagenome | biome: human gut; feature: human-associated habitat; material: faeces | place: Austria | collected 2013 | reverse complement strand
GAAGAGTTTGTGGATTATTACACAGCCAAAGATTGGATGATGGGCAATAGCAAGATGCAAGACTGGAAGGCAGCAGTACGAAACTGGGAACGAAATCAGGCTAAGAAGAACGCTAAACAAAAGCCAAAGGTAACGAACCTTGCACACTTGGAATGTGATCGTGATTATGATTTTGGTGCGTTGGAAAGACAGTTGTTTGAGAAGCAGATGACAGGATAAACCTGTATGACGGATGATGATAATTGCAAATTGAATAATGGCAATTTTGAGAAGCTTATGGGCTTCTTTTTATTTTGCCTAAATTTAGAGAATGGGAGTGAGAATTATGGAATTAATCGAAGTAGAAATTAGACCAGAAGTACGTGAACAGTGCAATAATTAGAGAGGAGAGATTATCATGGCAGCAACACAGTTTGAAGTTATTGAAACAGTAAACAATAATAACGCAGAAGAATCTGAAACAAAGATTAAAAGACGCAAGGACGGAAATCCTAAATGGACTCGATCTAACAAGCAGAAAGGCGTATCATCTTTAGTGTATCCGATCAAGGACAGAAAACAATTTGCAGCCTTTAATGCATATTTTAGAGATCAGATTGATAAATCCTATACAGAGTACAAACGATATGTAGCTGCCAGAAATAATCTTTTGGTTGCAGTTGGGAACAATACGGCATATCGTATCTCTGATATTGTTAGACTTAAATGGAGCGATTTATTGGGAGACAAGACTCGTAAACAGGAAAAGAAAACAAAGAAATTCAGAACGGTATACTTTAACGATTTGGTAACTGAAGCAGTGGATATTTTCTTTGAAGCTGTTGCAGGAACTAAATATGATGTCAAGATTGATGGCGAAGTGCCAATGGATGATTATGTTTTTGGAACATGTAAGTCTGGATCAGGACACATGACTGAAGCAAATGCTTTGGATTTTGTTAAAAAAGGTGCTAAAGCAGTTGGAATTGAGGACAATATTGGTACGCATACATTACGAAAGAACTTTGTATACTGGACACTTGTTGATCATAAGGATGATCAGAATGTATTGTATACACTTATGAGATTACTGAATCATAGTAGCCCTGCAATGACGTTTTTATATGCTACAATTACAGAAGAGGAAACACATGTATTGTTCGATGATATTGCTCAGACGTATAAGGATATTATCAGCGGAGCATTTAACGGATTAAAGGAAAATGTTATTAATGTGAGTTATGATAGAGTTATGGAGATTATCAAGTGTGCTTATGAGACTGGCAAGGATGATGCAGATCAAGATGATAGAGTACATGAGGACAATATGCAGGCACTAAAAGAGTTGCTGGAAGGAGTTATTTTATGATATTTGTAACAGGAGATACGCATGGTGATTGGATGACTCGATTAAACAGTCGTTCTTTTCCTGAAGGCGTAGGGCTGACTAAGGATGATTATGTAATCATTTGTGGAGATTTTGGATTATGGCATGACACAAAAGAAGAACGATATAATCTGGAATGGTTAGACAGCAAGCCATTTACTACACTGTTTGTATGCGGAAACCATGAGAATTATGATAGGCTGTACGAATATCCTGTAGAGAAATGGTGTGGAGGAAAGATTCATAAGATTTGTAGCTCTGTTTTTCATCTCATGCGAGGACAGGTATTTGATATCCAGGGAAAGAGATTCTTCACATTTGGTGGAGCTAGTTCTCACGATGTTCAGGATGGGATTTTAGAGCCAGACGATCCAAGAATTAGTAAGTGGTACAGAGATTATGACAAAATGTTTAGGATCAATCATACGTCATGGTGGAAAGAGGAGTTGCCTTCAGAAGAAGAAATGACAGAAGGCATGATGAATCTGAAGCAGAATGGATTGCAAGTGGATTATATAGTTACACATAGTCCATACGCATCTGTATTATGTCAAATGGATCAAGGATCAGGAGTGTATAAAACAGATATATTGACGGATTATTTGCAAGAGATTAAAGAATCTGTTGAATATAAAAAGTGGTTCTTTGGACATATGCATGTGAACCAGAACTTTCTAGGAGATAATGCGATTGCAATTTACGAACAAATTATTAGGATTTTATAGGAGAATTTTGTATGAAGATAAATACGATTAGACAAAATAAGGAAGAAAAGAAAGCAAACCAGAATCTTATGTGGATTTCAGCAGAGATTCCACCATTAAAACCAGATAATGCATCACGTTACATGAGGTATAAAACATATCCTGTTATTGTGGATTACAAATATAATGATGGATGTGTGGACGAAGTGCTTGATTTTTGTGACTATGATTTTGAAGAAAAGAAATGGAAACTGGATAAGCCTCATAAAGTTAGACAGTATTTCCCCCTTCCAAGTAAGCACAAAGTAAAGTGTTCGAACAAAAAGAGAACATCTGTTCGAAAAATATCTTGATTTTGTTCTATGGTAGCATTATAATAAGAAATGTAGAGATTCTTTGTTCACAACAAAAATTAACTTTCTTTCTTGCACCTATTGACAGGGTGCAAAAAGTATGGTATATTTAATTCATGAAAATAAAAAATGCAACTGGGGAAAGTTGAGGGACGTAAAATGAACGGATATACTAACAAAGAAAGAAAAGGAAACGATAACAGAAAAAGAAAAGAATATGTATATGGCAAATATCAAAATCCTCAAGTTTGGGGAATATATTTTGCAGATTTGCCGAAAATTGAAGGTAGTCACATCTTGCATGGGAAAAGACCAGTCATCGTATATTCTAATAATATTTGTAACAATACGAGCACCGAGATTAACGTGTATCCAATTACAAAAAAATTAAGGAACTGGATACCAACACATGTAACCATTTATCCAAATACCAGTAATGGATTAAAAATGGTATCGCAGGTGTATTTAGAGCAAGGAAGAACAATTCCAAAGAATAATCTTTTAGAGTATTGGGGAAGAATATCTGATCTATCTTTAATGTTAAAAATAGGACATGGCATTTTAATACAAAACGGCATGTTATCGTACATGAATGCAATGGCATCCTAGAAATGGAGAATATTATGAATAATAAAGAATTGATACAAAATTATATAGATTCTCATGTATCAGAATCACGTCGCCCAACATGGAATTGGTTATTAGATTCTGATATTGCGGACGACAATGAATCTGGGTTAACGTATGCACCAGGTACAATCCAAGAGGCTATATTATCAGATACTAGAGGTAAAAAAACCAAAAGTATGAATTCTATTAAAAAAAGATATGACCAGCTCGTTAAACTATATACTTATGCATATGAACAAAATTACATTAAATATAATCCATTTGTTAATGATAAATTTATAAACTTGCAATTAGCAGTTGATATATATTTCTCAAATAGAGTTAATGTTAATTATGTTACACCAGATAAAATAAATGCGTTTATTTCGAATCTGATGTCGTGCAATGCATCAGCCGATACCAAATTGAATACTAGATTTCACATTGTGAGTTTATATAATGGGATAAATGGAAAGGAGCTAAGAAATCTAAAATTCTCAGATATTAATCAAAATGATTTAACAATTTTTGGGAAACCAGTCTCCAAAGATTTTATTGAGACATTGAATGAATATAAATTGAACATGGGAGATACGAATATATATGATGATTTTGTATTAATACCACGGGAAAAATGTAATAATATAGAAGAATATCAAGCGGAACAAAAGAGGATATATAGTAACGTGCAGTCTCAATTAGAATTAACTGGCAACACTTTATCCTATAAGAAATTGACAACCATTGATGTTATTAATTCTGGTTTTATACAATATTTAAAATCTAAAATGGATATCAAAGCAATTGCAGATTTATATTATGTTAAATCAAAAGAAGGAATTGCACGATCTGTAATCGCACGTCAATTTAGTGATATTGCAATTGATTTTTATTATAATTATTATATATCATATCGATTAAAAAAGAAGCAGTTTAGTGATCGTCAAACTGTAATTGGTAAAACTATCGGTTATTTATATAACGATGAAGACTATAAGCAGTATCGTGTACATCAAACTATGACAGAATAAAGGAAGGGAATTTTATATATGGACAATCAAATATTAAAAACATTGGTAGCGAATCAATCAAATCAAATGCGTGTTGATGTACTTGATTTACACTCATCAGAAATGTCATCGTGGTTTCTGAGTGAATATAAGATTCGAGCAGATGATAGAAAGATAAAGATCTATGGCAAAGATAAAGATCTTTCATATCATTGGATCGAATTTATTCAAGATGAGAATTTGTTTTCTCATATTAAGCAGGACGACATATTTGACATAATCAAATGCCTGCAATTTACATACAAAGAGAGATACAATGTTGGCATAAAAATACAGACAATAAAAAAGAAAGCAGAAGTCTTTGATAAAACTTCTACTTTCACACAAACTAAAAATTTCAACTAAACAAATCATAGATAACAAAAAAAGATTTTTTGAATCTACCGTGTTGGCAGCACGATAGAAAATCGAATTTGATATTTAGAATTGTTTAATCTGAAAGGATAATAATATCCTTAAAATCATTATAACAATTCTAAACATGTTCGTCAACATGAAATTTTTTCCAAAAAACACAACTAAATATAGGAGTGATGTATGAAATACATAATTACGGATGGAAGTAAGTATGTAGCACGAAATCCATACCAAGCCAATAAATACTATCAAGCAGATTGTCTTGATCTGGCAACTCAATTCACATCAAAGCAAGCAAAGCGTATTCTTGGATCTAAGAATCGTGATATGAAGTGGATAAAATCAGGCTTTTATATCCAAGAATTTGATGGCAGTAACACTGGAAATGTTATGTCTCGTAGAGAAAGTAAGCGTAAAAGCAACGGAAATTGCTTTAAGGACTTTGAATGGGATAAATCTATCCTAAACGATATTGAAGCAGAAGAGCGTGCTATAGTAGGTCTTTTGGCATATGACTACGAAGAGTTAAGCCAGAAGAAATTTGAGATGGAACAGTCATTATCTTACACGGATTCTGCAATCAGCGATATTCTTCATGCAATTGAAGGAAAGAAAATCAATGCTGCGAAGAGAGCTGTGATTGTTGGATATCTCAAGACAATGAGAGAGCTACATACACAGATTAAGAAATGTATTCGATATGTAGAAGTAATGCAGGAAAGCATTAATAATAAAGAAGATATTGGTACATTGAAAAAGAAGTTACAAAGCTCAGAGCCGAATGAATATGTCGGTAGAACAAAGTATTATGAGCTGATCCAGAATATAATCGGGTAGAGTTTCTTCCTTATTATATATGATGACTCGCACAGGCATTTTTGCAAAATTAAAATGTAAATATTATGTTAGAAAGGAGATAAACTCCAATACCGTCTTGGTACCTGAGATTGGTACGCAGGTATTGAGTGTCGATGAATGTCGATACCATGAAAAATGTAAAGTAACAAATTGATACATTAGAGAGGAGAATTATATGGATGAAAATAAAACGGGCGTTTGGATAAAAATGAGGAGTGGAGAAAAACTTAGGTATGACCATGATTGGATGGAACCATTTTGTGTAGGTGATCTGGTCGAAATAAATAGTGAAGATATGTATGTAAACTTTAAAATTGTAACTGTTGAATCCAGAAATAATCCATCAATAACTACTTATGGAATCAAACCTCAAGTTAGAATCGATCGAACTCTACATCCTCATGATGTTACTAAATTTCGAAATGCTGAAGCAATTGTAATGGATGTGAATAAATACAGTCAGGCATTGATTATTGTTCCATTTTGGTATAACAAAAAACTATATAGAAACCAGAGAATACGTTCGTCAGAAGTTGCCATTACAATTACAAGAATAGAAAAATTAAAAACAATAAATGAAGATATTGAGATTCAGACAGGTACGATTTCAGCCGACAAAATACAGATTGATACATTAACCCTACCGTCACTCTCAGAAAGAAGAGTGTCTGCTCTGTCACACTATCAGCAAAAACCAATTACTGCAACGTCAGAACCAATAAAGAATGAGGTTGGTGAGCTTTCAGCCACAGGGAAATCGTGGATGATACATGACGACCGTGGGTTGAGTCCTTATGCACCAACACATATTGTTTGGAATGGTGAAACGAGTGCGACTTTAACATTTGCGTCAGAAAAATTGGATGAAATCATGAGTGAACTTACAGGAAACGAAGAGGAGAAAGATATGAATACGAAGAATTTAAAAGAAATGATTAAGAAACCGATTTATGTTGATAAAGAAATTACAGTAAAAGAGCCAATGTTAGACAATAACGGTAAACAGATTGAAAAAGATGGCGAACCAGTGTTTAAAGTAAAACATTATCATGGAATGGTTAAAATCTTATGGACTTCTGGATCGGAAACTGTTGCGTATGTAGAAGGAAATGATGTGTATGACAGAGAAAATGGCTTCAAAACCTGTGTATTAAAATACCTTTGCGGCAACGCAGGTGCTCATGATGCAGTTGACTTCTGGACAAACAAATATGTGAAATATCCAAGCAGCTGTATTGAAGTAACAGAAAATTTATGCAAATTAGAAAAAATTCTTGAGAATGACAAGCAGAGAGAAGAAGAAAGAAAAGGTTTGCCTCATGCAAAATTCTTTGTCGTAAAGAAAGAAGAATTAATGTTTGATCCACTTAAAGAATCATATGAGGACGAGAATGGTCAAAAGATTAAGGAATTTAAGAAACTTGCTAAGAAGTATTTCCCAGAACTCAAGGGCAAAGAAATTTATATCAATGACAATAAGAGTTATGAAATCTTCGTAGCAATTAAATAATACATGAAAAGGAGATAAATTATGTGCACACCAATGAATGAAAACTGGAGCAATTTTTTAAACAAATTGTCAGAGCGTTTAAATAAAATGCTTGACTATGTAGAGAAAAACAATTCTACATTGTATGAAACTGATATTGATAAAGATGAACTTTGGGAAGTATATCTGAGCAGTTTTCCTGAAGGAACAAACAAAATGTATCGCAAACGACGAGAATATGACTGTGGTCATTGTCGAAACTTTATTAAAACAATCGGTGGAGCTGTGGCAATTGTTGACGGCAAGATTCATACGATCTGGGAGATTGATACCGATGATGTAGTATTTCAGCCAGTAGTTGATGCTTTACGGACATACGTAGAATCAAAGCCGATCAAAGATATTTGGAGACATTTTACAAATACAGTTGGTACAAAAACCACAAATGAGTATACAGAAGATAAGCAGATTATCAAATGGACTCATATGTATACACCGATTCCAGAGAGATTACTAGAGAGAAAATCCGATATTCCTACAGCAAAAGCAAAAGTCAGAGATCGAAAGAATGTGTTTAAAAGATCACTCGATGAGATTACAGAAGAAGCTGTTGATACCGTATTAGAACTGATCGCTTCAAATACTCTTTACAGAGGACAGGAATGGGAAAGAGTCTTAAAAGACTTTAGAAAATATCAGCGAGAATATAATGCTTTGTCTGATGAAGAAAAAGATACATACGCATGGGCAAAAGCAATGACTATCGGAGATGTAATTGGTCGTATTAGAAACCATAGTATTGGTACATTGCTTGTAAATATCAGTGAGGATATGGACTTAGATAATGCGGTTAAGGCTTATGAAAATGTTGTAGCTCCTGCGAATTACAAACGACCAAAGGCAATTTTTACAAAGAAAATGCTTGAGGATGCAAAGAAAACTGTGACTGATTTAGGATATATGGATTCATTACAGCGTAGATTTGCGAAACTTGATGATATTACAGTCAACAATATCCTGTTTTGTAATCGTGATGCAGCACCACGTATTCAGGGCGGTTTAGATATTTTCGATGAGATGAGTAAGGAAGTTGCTGTAAATCCTAAGAAGTTCTCTAAAGTCGAAGAAATCAGTGCAGAGAAATTCGTATCAGATGTACTTCCAACGGCAAAAGAATTAGAAGTTCTGTTTGAAAATCGTCACAAGAAGAATATGGTTTCACTGATCGCACCTGTAAATAAAGATGCTAAGAACATGATGAAGTGGAGTAATCCTTTCAGCTGGGCATATTCAGGAAATATGACAGACAGTGAAATGAAAGAAAGAGTTAAGAACGCAGGTGGTGCAGTTGATGGAGTTTTAAGATTCTCAATTCAGTGGAACGCAGGAAAAGATTGGAACAGAGATGACTTTGACGCACATTGTAAAACACCTTGTCAGCATATTTTCTTTAATCATATGATTGATTCTAAAACACAAGGCAGACTTGATGTTGATGTAATTAATCCAGAAAAAGGCAAACCTGCCGTAGAAAATATCACATGGGCGGATAAATCTGAAATGGTTGACGGAGATTATGAATTTTTCGTACACAATTATTGCCATAGCAACGGTACATCAGGATTTACAGCAGAGATTGAATTTGATGGTCAGATTTATGAATTTGAATACGATCAGCCTTTACGACAGGGACAGAACGTACCAGTAGCTACAGTTACATTAAAAGATGGAGTGTTCACAATCAAAGAAAAACTTCCATCAACAACATCTTCAAGAGAAATCTGGGGAATCAATACAAATCAGTTTGTGCCAGTAACAGTAATGTGTTATTCACCTAACTATTGGGACGAACAGACAGGTATTGGGCATAAACATTATCTATTCATGTTAAACGGATGTGTGAATGAAGATACTCCAAATGGATTCTTCAATGAGTTTTTGAAGCAGGAATTAGTACAGCACAAGAGAGTATTCGAGGCTTTAGGAAGTAAAATGCATGTCGCAGATGATCCAAACCAGTTATCAGGAATTGGTTTCAGTTCTACAAAACGAGATGATGTGATCGTCAAAGTCAAAGGTGCAACAGAAAGAGTTCTTAAAATTAAATTTTAATATAAAGGAGATTGAATTATGACAACAGAAAACTTATTTGAAATGGCAACTAGAAACAAAATGAGATTCCCATCTACAAAAGGTGAGTTATCCGTAGAAGATTTATGGGATTTATCCGATAAAGATTTAGATGTGGTATACAAAAATCTGAAAGATCAGGAAGTTAAATCTTCAGAAGAAAGTCTGTTGGATGATGCAAATGTTGATCCAAAATTAACGGCTGCGATTGGTATTGTGAAGTATATCTTTACAACAAAACGTAATGAGAGACTTGCCGAGAAGGAACGTATTAATAAGAAACTTACACAGAGAAAATATATTGATGCTCTTTCCAAGAAACAGGATGAGGCTATTGAGAAGATGTCAGAAGCAGAATTACGTGCAATGATTGATTCGTTAGAAGATTAAGATAATACACCTTCCCGCCAAATTTGACGGGTGGGTGCTTAAAGAAAGGAGACTGGAATGATTTATAAATTAGAATTAGGCGATTGGTCGGAAGATGGGCATAAAATATCAGAAAGTTTTTTATTTGATTGTAACTATGATATTCATAAAATTCGACAAGCGTATAAAGACAGTTGTAAAAAGCTAGGAGTAGCTTTTAATTACAATGAAGATTATACGGGTCTAGGTCTTGGTTATAGAAGTGAGAGACTGATTTGGACAGAGTATCAAGAATCAGAAATGAGCGAAACAGCATTTGAAATTTTAAATAATTCTGGGTGTTTTAAAGAGGTTGATTTCTATAAAGAAGATGGCGTGTATTATATCGAAGAAAGGAAAGACTGTGCAAAACTTATTATGAATTTTATCGCACTGTCTATGCCTGAAGATTTTCGATATAAGCTTGTCCAAGAGCCAAAAGTTGAATCGATTAATAGTTGGAATCATGAACTGAGACAGCACTTTGGGTATGGATTATTTGATTAATAAAACAGTAATTTAATAGAAGGAGAAAACAATGGACGTTAATAAATTATTGGTTGTCGTCGATATGCAGAATGATTTTATCGACGGAAGCCTTGGAACCAAAGAAGCACAGGAAATTGTTCCAAAAGTAATTGAGAAAATTAAAAATTTTGATGGCATTATTGTTGCAACAATGGACACACACGATGAAAATTATTTATCTACACAGGAAGGAAAGAATCTTCCAGTAAAGCATTGCATCTGCGGAGAAGATGGATGGCATTTAAATGAAGAAGTTAGAAAGGCATTATTATCGTCAGAGATGTTTTGTCGCAATGACAAGCAAGAAAATGCTATTTGGCTTCTTGAGAACTATTGTAAAGAAACATTTGGGTCATTAGAACTTATGGACGATTGTTCTGATGAATTCGGTGAAGATGGTCGATCTCATCCAGAAGATGTTGAAATTACCTTAATTGGTCTTTGTACAGATATTTGTGTAATCTCAAATGCAATGTTGCTAAAAGCAGCGTTGCCAGAAGCAAAGATTGTCGTAGATGCATCTTGTTGTGCGGGTGTGACACCAGAAAGTCACAAGAACGCACTTGAAGCTATGAAAATGTGCCAGATTGAAGTAATCAATGAGTAAAGGAGTGATGAAGGATGATTACTATTGGTGGAGTACCAGTTGTTCCAGAATCTTTTCCAGATGGAACACAGAAAATTGATTTACCGTTAGGAGCAATGAGATCACGGATTGCAGTAAATAAATTTGTATCAATTGAATGGCTGTATGAATCAGATAAAGAATTATTTTCGCTATATTGTATTTCAAAAAGTATTCGAGAATATTTCCCACATTTATCACAGTGTTTAGTGATGCCGTATATTCCGAATGCAAGATTTGACAGGGTTAAAGATCATAACGAATGTTTTACATTAAAATATTTTGCAGAAATCATCAATGAATTAAATTTCAGAAAGGTCATCGTAGCAGATCCTCACTCAGATGTTTCTAAAGCATTGATTGATCACCTACAATATATACCAATTAAACTATATATTTCTAAGGTTTGCAATAAAGTCCTTAAAGCAGAACCATCAAGAAATCTTGTAATCTATTTCCCAGATAGCGGATCACTAAAAAGATATTCTGAATTTGTATCAGATGATTATCCGATTGTCTATGGAATTAAAAATCGTGATTGGAAGACAGGCAAAATTCTTGGTATTGAGATTCATGGAGATACAGATAAATTAGATGAGAATACAGCAATTTTAATGATTGATGATATTTGTAGTAAGGGTGGCACATTCTACTACGGATCAAAAGAATTAAACAAATACGGTTGTAAAGATATGTATTTATATGTTAGTCACTGTGAAAATACAATTCTTGATGGAGAATTACTAAAGGAAGATAGTTTGTTTAAAAAAGTATTTACAACACGTAGTATTTTTACGAAAGAACATGAGAAAGTTGAGGTTATGGAGGGGTAAAAATAAGAGACAAAAGTGATTTAACAGGAAATTATTATGGGAATTGGTTAGTGAAAGGATTGTCGAACGAAAAGTCCAAAGAAGGAAAGCCTTTATGGATATGTGAATGCCAATGTCCTAATAAAACGATCAAACTACATAAACGACATGATTTAACTTCTGGAAAAACAAAATCTTGTGGGTGTATGGCTTCATATTTTAAGAATCAAACTATGAAAAAAAATAAAATGAATCGTTATGTTTTTGATGAAGACATGTGTATAATCATTGCCAATAACACTCATAACAAATTTTATATTGATAAAAAAGATTATGATTTAATTAAAGATTATATTTGGTATGAAACAGATAGAGGGTATTTGGCTACAACGATTGATCGTAAAACGATATTTCTTCATCGTATGGTTATGCATTTGTCAATAGATGATGATAGAATTGTCGATCATATTTATCATACCCCAGATGGGAAGAATAGTTTTTACAACAACAGAAAGTCAAATTTAAGAATTACAACACAGGCAAAAAATTGTGCGAATAGAGGACTGAGCAGTAATAATACATCTGGAGTGACAGGAGTATCATGGGATAAAAAATACTGTGTATGGAAGGCTTATATAACTTATAACAAGAAAAGATATTATCTAGGTTCTTATTCAAATATCAATGATGCAATTCAAGCAAGAAGATCAAAGGAAGTTGAATTTTTTGGAGAATATAAATATAAAGAAGCGGAGGAAAAAAATGAGTAATATTTCTTTTATGTTAATGGCAGATACATATAAAAATACAAATCCAGACGCAATGCCTAACGGATTATCGAAATTAACTTCATATATCACACCAAGAAAATCAATGTTTAATAACATTAATAAAGTAGTGTTTTTTGGGCTACAAGGATTTATTAAAGAGTTTTTGATTGATTCAATAAATAATACATTTTTTAATAGAAATAAAGATGAAGTCATAAATGAATATAAAAAATATCTTGATACTCAGATTGGAGCCCAAAGTTATAATATCAATAGAATTGAGCAACTATATGATTTAGGATATTTACCAATTGAAATGAAAGCATTACCAGAAGGTTCTCTTGTACCGATGGGGGTTCCGTGTATTGAGTTAATAAATACACACCCTAAGTTTGCATGGGTTGTACAATGGATTGAATGCATGACACAGTCAGAGCTGTATGGAACATGCAATTGGGCTACTATGGCTCATGAATATCGAAAACTGGCAAATACCTTTTATGACAAAACTACCGATAATTCTGATCCATCAATGGCTATGGCGGATTTTGGGTTTAGAGGGCTTGGTGTAAATAATGGGATTAGAGCCAGTAGCTCATGGTTATTGTCTTTTAACAAAACGTCTACGATTCCAGCAATGCAGTATGTTGATAAAATGTATGATGCAAATTGCGAAAAGAATCATATTGGTATCGGAGCAGTAAGTCTTGAACATGCAACAGTGTGTTGTAATTTGGCAGTTTGTGAAACTGAAGAGAATTTACTTAGAAGGCTTCTGACAACGGTTTATAAAGATACTTCATTTAGTTATGTGTCAGATAGTTTTGACTATTGGAATCTTATTGATAATATATTACCTAAACTTAAAAAAGAAATTTTGGAGCATAACGGCAAATTTTTTGTGCGACCTGATAGCGGAGATATAGTAGAAATTTCTGTGCAAACTGTACAAAAACTTTATAAAATTTTTGGGGGAAAAATAAATAAAAAAGGATATAAAGAGCTTAATCATAAAATTGGATTAATTTATGGTGATGGTTGCCAGTATGAGAAGATTAAAGAAATTTGGACGCAGCTTGAACACCTTGGGTTTGCAGCGAATACAATTTTGTTTGGTGTTGGGGCATTTTCATTCACTGCAATGTCTACAGAAAAAGACGGACTCGTATGTCTAACGAGAGACACTTTCGGGTTTGCAATGAAGAGCACTGATTGTGTAATAAATGGTAAAGAATATATGATTCAAAAAGATCCTAAGACGGACAAAACAAAATTAAAAAAGTCACATAAAGGTTTATGCTATATAACCAATGATGATGGTAATTTTGTATGTCATGATGGATATACTTCAGAAAATCTTCCAATGAATAATCTGCTTGAGACAGTATTTAGAGATGGCAAATTGGTAAAAGAACAGTCATTACAGGAAATTAGAAGAGTTTTAAACGAAGGAGAATTTTAAGAGAGGAGATATAAAACATGAGTTTTAATGCAGCAGAAACCAAAGACAAATTAGTGCAGTGGATCAGAGATTGGTTTGAAATTAATGGTAAAGGATGTAATGCCATTGTAGGAATTTCAGGAGGTAAAGATTCATCAGTTGTCGCTACCTTATGTGTCGAAGCACTAGGTAAAGATCGAGTTATTGGTGTTATGATGCCACAGGGAGATCAGTCAGACATTGAATATTCAAGAATGTTATGTGATCACTTAAGAATTGACAACTATACGGTTAATATCTACGAGCCATGTTTAAGTATCAAGCATGAAGTATCAAGCGTATTAAATGGTAAATGGAGTAAGCAGAGTGCTACTAATTTACCTGCTCGTATCCGAATGGCAACATTATATGCGTTTGCACAGAGTATGGATGGTAGGGTTGCCAATACCTGTAACCTTTCTGAAGATTGGGTTGGGTATGCAACAAGATATGGAGATGGAGCAGGAGATTTTAGTCCATTAAGTGATCTGACTGTGACAGAAGTTAAAGCAATTGGTAAAGTTCTGGGACTTCCAACAGAGTTAATCGAAAAAACTCCTACTGATGGGTTATGTGGCAAGACAGATGAAGATAATCTTGGGTTTACATACGAAGTGTTGGATGAATATATCAGAACAGGTGAATGCAAGGATAAAGCAGTGAGACAGATCATTGATGAAATGCATGAGAAGAATGTATTTAAACTTGCTCCAATGCCTAAATTTATATCTGGCATGTGGATCGAGGCAGGGATGGAGTTGGATGATTAAACATGGAAGTTAAAGCAAAATGGGCAGGTCGTGGTTTTGCACTCTGTATTGGGGAATGGAAGCTTTATGTTGATGACAAAGATGTTACAGATAAGATTCCAGAAGACTTACGCACAGAATCTATGAATACGTATAAGAGATATGAACGATGGTATTTTAAGGGTTGGGACGTAGAATGGGAATCATATTATGACGGACTAAAGCAAGATGAATGGATTGAGTCTAATAAATATTGGTTAGATGAAATCACAACAGATATTGATATTCAGCGTCAGATCTTCAAAGCAATCAATGAAGAGGATTTTCGCCCTAACTCATGTGGTGGGTGTATTTAATAACAAGATTATAACATTTATATATGGTGTTGTGATAAATAAATTTTATAACAAAGGAGATATTTATGATTGAAGTAATTGGAACAGTGGTACCAGTGGTTATTGCGGTAGGTGGCGTAGGAGCTATTATCGGTAGCGGTTATGTCAAAGCAAGTCCAGATAAAGCTTATATTATTTCTGGACTTAGAAAGACACCTAAGACATTAATTGGTAAGGCAGGGTTAAAAATCCCATTCTTTGAAAAAGCAGATCATCTTAATCTTGAGTTAATTCCAATTGATGTTAAGACATCAAGTTCTGTGCCTACAGCAGATTATATCAATATCAATGTAGATGCAGCGGTCAATGTAAAGGTTAGCAGTAATCCAGAAAGATTAAAACTTGCAGCAGAAAACTTCTTAAATAAGCCAGTAGGCGATATTGGACAGGTCGCAAGAGAAGTCCTTGAAGGTAATATGCGAGAGATCGTTGGAAAGATGAGTCTCGAAGAAATGGTTTCCGATCGTCAGAAATTCGCACAGCTTGTTACAGAAAATGCAAAACCAGACCTTGCTGCAATGGGATTAGATATTATCAGTTTTAATGTGCAGAATTTTATGGATGATAATGATGTTATTGAAAATCTTGGTGTAGATAATGTTGTTAAAATTCAGAAGAAGGCTGCGATTTCCAGAGCTGAAAGCGAAAGAGATATTGAAAAAGCAAAAGCAATGGCTGAAAAAGAAGCGAATGATGCAAGAGTCGAGTCAGAAACAGCGATTGCAGAAAAGAATAATAATCTGGAGATTAAAAAATCTGAACTTGAGAAGATTTCAAAGGCAAAGAAGGCTGAGGCAGATGCAGCATACAAGATTCAGGAAGAAAAATCACGTAAAGAAATTGAAGTTGTAACTGCGGATGCTAATATTATGCGTCAGGAAAAAGAAATTGAATTGAAACGCAAAGACGTTGAGGTAACAGAGCAGACATTAGATGCACAGATCAAGAAACAGGCAGAGGCTGAAAGATATGCTTCTCAGCAGAAATCAGATGCAGATTTATATAAGAGACAGAAAGAGTCAGAAGCAAATAAATATGCTAAAGAAAAAGAAGCTGAATCTACAAAATATGCTATGGAACAGGAAGCTGAAGGTATCCGAGCAAAAGGTGTAGCAGAAGCTGAGGCGATTAAAGCAAAAGGTATTGCTGAAGCAGAAGCTATTGAGAAGAAAGCTGAAGCTATGAAACAGATGGGTAAAGCTTCTATCGTAGAAATGATGTGCCAGATGTTCCCAGAAGCAGTTAAAAATGCAGCTGCGCCATTAGGTAATGTAGGAAGCATTACTATGTATGGAGAAGGAAATACAACAAAATTAACAAAAGATATTATGAATGTTGTGAATCAGGTATCAGATGGTGTTAAAGGATCTACAGGTGTTGATCTTGCAAAGATGTTGAAAGATTTTGTTTCTGAAGATAAAGAAGTAGAGTTTACAGATAATGAAAGTCTTGGAACACCAGAGCCAGCAGATTACCGTGAGTTCTAATAGGAGAAATTATTATGGCAATTATTATTATTTGTGTAATTGTAGCAATTATCGCATATTTACAATTTACTAAAAACGGAAAGCAGATTAAAAATGTGGCATCTGGAACAGTTACAGAAAAGATCAAAGAAAATGCAATGACTCCAGAGGGAGCAAGAGCCAGATATAATACTGCAATTAAAGAGAAACAAGACTTTTATAAGAAAACAATGGGTACATACACAACGGTAGCTGGTAGATTGGCAACAATGGAAGATGATCTCAAAGAAACAAAAGAAGAAATTTCTAAAACCGAGGCAATGATCAACCAGTACATTGATAATCATGATGATAAAAAAGCAATGTATTATGCTCAAAAATTAGCTACGCTAAAGGCACAGAAATCAGTGTACGAAAAGAAAATCCCAGAGTTGCAAACCACAAAGGATAAACAGGAAGAAATTAAAAACCAGGCATATGATCAGCTCATTAAGTTAAAAGGCGAAAAAGATACTGTAGTTCTCCAGATGGAGGCAGATCAGCAGATTGCAGAATTACAGAAAAATTTAGATCAATATAATAGTTCAAATGTTGCTCAGGAAGGTTTGGAAGAGGTTCGAGAAGGAGCAAAGAAACTTAGCGAACAAGCCAAAGGCGTTGCTATTGCGTATGAATCTAGTGCAGAAACATTAGATTATCGTATGGAGCAGGATGAACGACAGCAGGAAGCTCAGGCTATTTTAGATCAGATGAAAAACGCTCGTAAATAGCAGATAAATTCATCTACAAAAATTAATTTCACAAACATAAAACTGGCATTTTATGACTCTATAAAACACAATATATAGTTATTATCCAATTATTGAACCACTATATATAGTTGTATAAAGTGCCAGTCATGGAAACATAGCTCAGTTGGTAGAGCAGGCAATACATAAACATTCATTTTTCTACCTCCATATAAGTATTTTTATTTATTTACATTTAATTTTCATCACATATAAATTGCCGACACAGGTTCGATTCCTGTTGTTTCCACTAAAAAAGACCTCAACCTAAATGGTTAAAGTCTTTTTGGTTAATCGTTTGGTATGACCTCGATAACATCTTCAACTTTGCAATCAAGATATAAGCAAATTTTGTCAATGTTTTCGAGACTGATATACTGATTCTTTGCCATCTTGGCAATTGTACCAGACCCCATATTTAAAGCGGTTCGTAAATCAGATTTTGTCATACCCTTTTTCGCTAAAGTTACGAAAAGCGGTTTATAACTTATCATATGATATACCTCCACATCTATATTGTAACATATTATATACAGGATGTAAAATAAAATATTCAAGAAGTTGAAGATTTTGTATTGACACTATGTGCAAGAAGTGGTATATTATATTCAACAAATGAAAGATAAACTTCAAGAAAATGAAATATGAAGGAGTGAGAAAATGTCAAATAAAATTTACAGATATTATCAACCAAACGATAAAGATACAAAAGACAATCATTCAGATTGCGTGATCAGAGCATTAACAAAAGTGCTTGATAAAGAATGGTTAACAACATTTGATGATTTGTTACCATACGCAAGGGATATGCAGTGTATGCCATCAGAGCGAAAATGTTACGAAGAATATTTATTCGATAATGGGTTTGCTTATCAAGGTATTAGCAACCGAAAAGGATCTAAACGACCAACAGTTGAAAGTTTTGCAAAAGATCATAAACAAGGCAATTACTTGGTAAATGTTGCGAATCATGTAGTTGCAATTTCAGACGGTTGTTATTACGACACATGGGATTCTGGAGATTGTTGCTTGTATGGATATTACTATAAGGAAGAAGGAGAGAAATAAATGAGAAAGAAAATTTTGGCAACGGTTCTAGGAACAACGATTTGCTTAGGATCAATGACAGGATGTACCGCAGGATTCAAAAGAGGAGTTGTTGATATGAAAAGCAATTGGAATGGTGGTATGAATAGAGTCATTACAGTATACACGGCAGACGGTAAGAAGATTGCTGAATATAAAGGAAAAATTGATATTGATACAAATGATGGTGGATATGTCAAGTTTGACTACAAAGGTAAGAGATATATTTATTATAACTGTTTTGTAGAGAGTATCGCAGATATTGATTAGAGAGGAGAGAAACAAATGAATTTAGAAGAAACTATCAAATGCGCAAATGATATGACAACAAAGAAATACACAGAAGCCATGTTGTGTCATGCGAATCCAGACGATGAAGACCTTGATGGATTGATTGACTGTGCCTTAAATCATGAGCAACTTGCGAAGTGGCTGGGAGAATTGAAAGAGTTAAAAGAATATAAAGAAAAGTATAGATGGCATGACTTAAGAAAGAATCCTGATGATCTGCCAGAAGATATTAAGTACGTTTGGGTTTTTATAAAAGGTGAATGCACTCATAGGTCATGGCACGATTCTCATGGATGGAGAAGGCGTAACAGTAACATTTTATACTATAACGACGAAAGTGTTTTGGCGTGGAGAGAGATTGAAGAGTTTAAAAGTGAGGGGAAATAAATGAGTACAACAAAAACAATTGATATTTCAGTGCTGCCAGAGGCAGAACAGGATCTAATAAAAGCATTATTTGATAAATGTTGTGAAAGAGCGAAACCAAAAGAAAAAACTAATTCAGGGTCTAAAGTTTGGAAACCAAAATACGGTGAAAGATATCATTACATTGATGGTAGCGGATCTATTTATAGTGCAATATGGTTTAATAGCATTGTCGATAACGGTAGATGGGTATTAGGCAACGTATTTAAAACACAAGAAGAAGCAGTATTTGCAAGAAAGAAAAGAAAAGTAGAAGTTGAACTTGAGCGGTATGCAAAGGAACACAATGGCACAGAATTTGCCAATCGTTGTTATTGTATTCGATGTGAAGAAGACGGAAAAAGACTTCTTTGCGATACATGGGCTACAACAAAAATACAGGGTACAGTTATGTTTACATCAAAAGATGTTTTAGTTGATGCAATTGAAGCAATCGGAAGAGACAGAATCATTAAATACATCTTTGGAGCATAAAGTGAGGTGAAAGAAAATGGGTATAGAAAAGACAATTGATATTTCAAAATTATCTGAAGCACAACAGAATTTATTCAAATCATTATTTGAGCAATTTTGTGAAAGATCAGAAAAAGAAGAAAAAGCTAATTCATGTGGTTTAAAGAATGGGGATACGTATTATTTCATCACTGATGATGGGCATATCTGTATGGCAAAATGGCAAGGTAGAGCATCAGATTTTAGAAGATTAGCTTTAGGTAATGTATTTAAGACTGAAAAGGATACAGAGTTTGCTATTGAAAAGCAGAAGGTTAGGGTTGAATTGCAAATATATGCTGATGAACATAATGATCCTGATCAAGAAGAATGGGATGGAGCGAATTTTCATTATTATATTGGATATGATGTGACTGAGGATGATTTGGCAAAAATCCCTGCCGTACAACTTAGACGCCTAAATGAGGTATATTTTTCTTCTAAAGAAATCGCTGAGGATGCCGCCAACAAGGTTGGAGCAAAACGCATCATAAAATATCTATTTGATGTTGATTGTGAGGTGGATGAATAGTATGAAAGTTTTATATAAAGGTAAGCCATACAAAGTGTATGGGGTATGCTCAGATAGATATACGAAAGGTTACAAATTCGAACATTATGCAGATTTTTTAATTTATAGAAAAAATTGTTGGCGATGGGTCTCATCCGATTATTGTACACCATACAAAAAGAAACATAAGAAGCCCAGTAAAAAAGAGGATTAAAAACATGAATTACAATCTAACATTTCCTGTCGTAGTTCTGAAAGATGAAAATGACTCAGTTCCATATATGGCATATATCCCATATTTTGATGTAATGACGCAGGGATATGATGAAGAAGAATTGCAGATGATGATCAAAGATTTGTTGAATCTCTGCTTAGAAGATAAGGAATCTTACACAATTCCTGCATGGGCATATAGTTATTTCAATGAAGACGATGTTAAAGAACGAGGCAGAAAATATTTTAAAGAACTTGATGACGGAGACGATACATATTTTCAGAAGAATTTTTACACAGTATGGTGGTTCGATTTTAGGAGATAGTAGTAGAAAAGGAGAAAGATAAAATGGACGTTTTATTTTACATAATTTGGGTATTGGCGTTTATGGTAATCGTAGCAATTGGTGTTGGAGTACCATATATGACCTATTACAATTACAAAAGAATTAAGGCAATGGATAAGAAACTTACTGGAATGTGTACGGGTCTTGGTATTATGTTAAGACCAGAAGAGGATGATAATGAATGAGAAAATTAATTTGGTATATAAGATCTTGTTTCTGCAAACATGATTTGGAACAGATATTTGATTCAGATATATATTGGAGCAATAAATCAACTAAGCCTTATAAGTGTGAAAAAGTTTATCGCTGCAAGAAATGTGGTTGTGAGAAAAGATATGTAATAGAGTAAAATCTGAGTTTTATGTAAAGGGAGGTGATTAATATGGGAGCTAATATTGAGTTTGCCATTGGGTTTTGTATCGTTGGAGTGATTGTATTTCTAAGATATGAAAGAAAGTTAGATCGGATGAGACAGACAAATGTAAATCTGATCTTAGATAAAATGTCATTCATGGCTGATGCGAACGACAAAGAAAATGGTACATATAATAAGGAAGAAACTCGTTCAGATGTTAAGGATGCAGTGAAGTATGCAATGAAGAAAAGTCATCCAGACAATGGTGGTAGTGCGGATGATTTTAGAAAATTTAGAGAGCTTTATGAAGAAATGGAAGGTAAGTAAATGCTAAAGGTCGGAGATAGAGTTTATATTTATAGAATGAAGCCAGCGGCTAAAGGAGGTTTGGTTAGAAATAACGACAAAGGTACAATTACTCGCATCGGAACAGATGAGATTGGTCGTAGATATGGGTATAGATATATGACCGTTAAATTTGACAAACCAGTAAACATCTCTAATCGTGATATTTACTCTTTAGAATTTTTTGAAAACAAGGATGATCGTAAGATAGGTAGAATACGAGATCTTGGATTCTTACTATATGGTAGAAAATGTGAGGAATAAGACTCATGAGTAAACAAGAATCATTGAAGTTTTTGCAAGGTTTGATTGACGAAGTAGAAAATTGGACAAAAGAAGATATTGAACGAGCGCAGAAGTTGATGGAGAAAATAGATAAAGAAGAGCCAAAAGAAGTTGAAAATAGTGATGGGTATTGGGAATTTATAATGCCAGATGGTAAGGTAGTGAAGTAGATATGGCTAAGAAACAAAATAAAAATTTTAAAATACTTGGTGTGTTTTGGGAATATATAAAATATTCTGCTCAAATAATATTGAGTACGCCAAAAGTGAGGCTTACTATAGCACTCACTAAAATCTATGTTATATTGTCGGATTTATGTTATTTGGGGTTTGACAACTATAAAAATAACATAGGTACAAAACTAGATTGCTGGATCAGATGCTTATGAATTGGTTTGACAACTATAAAAAATAAAGGAAAATTATGAAAACAAGACAAGAACGTAAACAGGAAATAAAACGATTCTTTGATCGGCTGAGTCCCAGTGAATTGGACAGGCTGTTAGAAAGAAATGGAATTAATGACAAAGAGTCTGATGAGGCTCTTGCATATAGAATTATTAAAGAAGAAATTGAGAAAGGAGAGATATAATGAACAACTTCTTATATATTGAATCACGGGAAGAAGAGAATACATCCCTCGATTCTAAACGTGTTTTATTGAATGAAGAAAATTACAAACATATTATTTCATCATTAGATCATTATCCACCGACGGCAGACGAAGTTAAGAAAGCAATTTGTATTTTGACTGGACGATTGATCTACAGAAGCGTTTGGAATATGGAATCTGATATTGATAGTTTAAATATGAGTTTATCACCGCCAAAAGAAATGACGGTTGCAGAAATTGAAAAGGAACTTGGTTATAAAGTTAAGATTGTAAAGGAGAAATAATGCCAATGAAAAAAAAGAAACAAGGAATGTCGTTTGAAATGATGATGCAAAATATGGAAATTAATCCAAGGCAATTGTATCGTCGTAGTTCGTGGAAGAAGACACGAACAACTTATGATTATGTGTTTATGATGTGCGAAGAAGAATTAAATGAGATTATTCCATTTGATAAAAAATATAAAATGAAACCACTCTTATGTAGAGACCAAAATGGAGTTATAACATTGGGATGGTTGCCTACACAAGAGGATATTTTCGCAAATGATTGGGTTGAGCAAGGATGGGATTTTAACAGTAAAAGGAAGAGGTGAATAATTAATTGAATTTTATAAAAGCAATGATCGCAATAAAAAAAGACAAAACTACTATAAGAAGAGGCATTTGGGGAAAGGAAAAGTATTTGAAAATTTATTCGTCAGAATTAACTAATGTTTATTTTGAGTGTAATGATATGGGTGAATATAAGCCAGATTCAATTATTTTTTTATTTGATAAAGAAAACGCAGAAGTTTGGATACCTCTTGCGGAAGATGTATATGCAGATGACTGGGAAATATATGTTGAATCGGTTAAAAAGCCAAATCAATCAAAAGCAAAGGTGAAGGAGAAAGAAGAATGAAAGTGTTTTTAGGCGGAACATGCTCTGGATGGAAGTGGAGAGACCAGCTACAGAAGATGTTGGATTGTGATTATTATAATCCAATCGTAAAAAATTGGAGTGAAGAAGACCGACTGCGGGAAGTCAAGGAAAGAGAAGAATCTGACTATGTTCTGTATGGCATTACGAATGGTATTAAAGGAGTATACAGTATTGCAGAAGTAGTTGATGATTCTCATAAGCGACCAGATAAAGTGATCTTTCTTAATCTCTATCAGGAACAAAAGAATAAAGAATCTAAGCAGATGAGCCACAGTTTAAAAGCAGTCGAAAATTTATTGAAAGAAAATCGTATTAAAGTATATTCTGGCGTACATGCTATGCAGGATGTTGCAGATTTCCTTAACTTAATGAATAAACGAAAGGGGTAAAGAAGAATGAAATGTTTTTATCATGTTGATCAGGACGGCATCGTATCTGGTTTCTATGTCAGAAAAGCTTGCGAACAGCGAGGTTTAGAGTTTAAACCAGAAGACTTCCGAAAAATTAATTACGGCATGAAATTCCCGTTTCATGACATTGAGCAGGATGAATTTGTGTTTATTGTAGACTACAGTATTGAGCCAGAAGAGATGTGGCAGTTGCTCAGTATTACAAAGAATGTATTTTGGATCGACCATCATCAGTCTACGATTGAAGCGTATAAAGATTTCAAGTGTGATGTAAAAGGAATCAGAATTACTGGAGCGGGTATTTCAGGAGCGAATTTGACATGGTTATATTTTAAATATATGTGTGATGAAAATTGGGAGCAAATTGAGAGGACGGATGAGAAAAATGTAAAAAGATTACTCAATATATATAAATATAAAGCAGATTATCCAAAACTGGCAGAATATACAGCCATGTGGGATACATTTTATTTTGGTGAAACGTCAAAACAATTCGTAAAAGCATTTCACTATGCATTTGAATCGTATGATTTTGATGCGTTAAGTCCATTGCTAAACACGTTAAATAAAGATCAAGGAATTTATGAAGCAGCAAAAATTATTGGTGATATGATAGCAGATGGCTTATCAATTATTGAGTATTTAGCAGCAAATGCAGAACAATATCTTAGAGCATATGGTTTTGAAACCATATTTGAGGGACATAAAGTCTATGCAATCAACAGAGCGTTAATCAATTCTGATTTCTTCGAATCTATTGATGCTTCTAAATACGATATGTTTATCGGTTTTTCATTCAATGGAAGTATGTGGGAATATCAGCTACGATCCGCAGAACAAGATAAAGTAAATGTGTATGAGCTTGCTGTGAAATATGGTGGTGGCGGTCATCCAAATGCAGCTGGGTTCAGATGTGATAAATATGTATTAGGAGTGTGATGTATGTCAAGGAAAAATACAAGAGAAATTGAACTTGCTTTTAGTAAAAACAGAGATCCAGATTGGGAAGCCGATGTGGAAATTTATAGAAGAAGAAAGTTCGAAGTAGTGCGTGGTATTTGTCTGGGAGATGAGTTTGCTGAAATTGAGTCTTTAGAATACAAAAATTGTGACGAGTTAGATGAAATGTATTATTGTTTTGATTATAATTTAAAAATACTTATGCAGTCTTATTTGTATGAATATACAGATTATGTGCCAATCGAAACAATGCATATTACATCTCCTGCAATATTGTGTTGTGATGAAATTGTATTAAAAAACGGTGAGAAAATTTCTATTGATAACATATGTATTGATAAATCAAATGGCAATGAAGTTTATAAATTATATTCTAATAGTACATATACAGATGATGTATATTATGAATCTACTAAAGCATTAGTTTATGAATTGGCTAGTAAAGATGTTTGCAAGGCTATACATATAATGAAAGATATGATGGACAAAGCGTATATAAAAGCAAGAAATGAACGAAGCATACATCCTTTTATTAGCCACTTGTTTAACGACCCTCCAATTCCATGTATTAAAAATAAATATTCTATACATGATTTAGTAATGGGTACATTAAAATGCAGTGGTGATATTTATAAAGAAATAAACAAAGAAGTCCCAAATGCTATAGATATGATTGTGCCTCATCCTGGAAGACATGCAGAGTATTATTTTGGGTTAGATTATACAGATGAAGTAGAGCAATTTATTAAAGAACAGGAGGCTAAGAAATGTGAAGAAACTAAATGATGAACAGCGAAAGCTGATTGAAGATAATTATTCTTTGATTTGGCATTTGCATGAGAAGTATTTTACAAAATTTAAAGATTTTGATACATATATGGATCTTGGTCGTATGGCAATTTGCAAAGCAGCATTAAAATGGGATGAGTCTAAAGGTAATTTTGGGACGTATTTTAGATGGGTATTACAGATGATCCAGCAGAAAACGGTGGACCGTATCCGCGATCTCTTTGGGGCGCTGGCGGTATAGATCATGGGGGAGCTCAAACAGATGGAAAGAGGAG